>ERZ761602.1814-NODE-1814-length-36619-cov-10.605732_pt1 | contig 36619 bp, 35 predicted proteins | sample MGYA00512165_ERZ761602 | MGnify/ENA primary metagenome ERZ761602 (study PRJEB28899, sample SAMN02445085) | bioreactor sludge metagenome | biome: EBPR sludge; isolation source: Thorneside wastewater treatment plant | place: Australia: Brisbane, Thorneside...
ATCCGGGTCCTGCGGACCCACCTTCTCCCCGCTTGCGGGGAGAAGGAATCAAGACCCGCGGAGATTCCGCTTTTCCCGATTCCCGATTCCCGATTCCCGATTCCCGATTCCCGATTCCCGAGTAATGGCCATGACCGAAGCACTTGTCCAGATCAACAATGTCGTCAAGCACTACACGCGCGGCAAGCAGAAAGTCGAAGTGCTGCATGGCATCACGCTGACCATTCCCAAGGGCGATTTTGTCGCGTTGATGGGGCCGTCGGGTTCCGGCAAGACGACGCTGCTGAACCTGATCGGTGGCCTGGACCAGCCCACTGGCGGCGAGATCCTGATCGACGGCCAGCGCATCGACCGCATGAGCAGCGGCGAGCTGTCGCGCTGGCGCGCCCGGCATGTCGGCTTCGTGTTCCAGTTCTACAACCTGCTGCCGGTGCTGACCGCGGTGCGCAATGTCGAGCTGCCGCTGCTGCTGAGCAAGATGGGCAGCGCCGAACGTCTCAAGCGCGCGAACGTCGCGCTCGAAATCGTCGGTCTCAAGGACCGCGCCGGCCACAAGCCGAAGGAACTCTCCGGTGGTCAGGAACAGCGCGTCGCCATCGCCCGCGCGCTGGTGTCGGATCCCACGCTGCTGGTCTGCGACGAGCCGACCGGCGATCTGGACCGCAAGACCGCCGACGAGATCCTGACCTTGTTGCAGCGACTCAACCGCGAATACGGCAAGACCATCGTCATGGTCACCCACGATCCCAAGGCCGCCGAATACGCCAGCCGTGTGGTGCACCTGGACAAGGGCACGCTGCTCGCCGACGCGGTGGCTTGAGGAGATGGACATGGGAACCGTTGGGAGTTCATGTCGTGCGAGTCCGTACGCTGTTTCGCGCGACAAATGGACGAGGGCACGAAAGCACGAGGGCACGAGGGCACGTAGAAGCTCAAGCTTGCCTCGAATCTGCTGTTCCATGCCCTCGCGCCCTCGTGCCCTCGTGCCCTCGAGATCACCCAAAGGCAAATCAACGACCTGCGGCAACGTCGGCTACAGGAGGCACGCGTAATGGGCTACTTCCGATTCGTCTGGGCCAGCTTGTGGCGCAAGAAGACCCGTGCGCTGCTGACGCTGCTGTCGCTGATCTGCGCCTTCCTGCTGTTCGGGCTGCTGCAGGCGCTCAGCGTGTTCTTTACCGCCGGCGCTGATTTCGTCGGCGCCTCGCGCCTGATCGTGCAGAACCGTGTGTCCTTCACCACCTCGCTGCCGATGCGCTTGCTGCCGGAAATCGAGGCGATCCCGGGCGTCAAGGACGTCAGCCACGACCAGTGGTTTGGTGGCGTCTATGGCGAAAACCGGCAGATGTTCACCTTCGCCTCGGATCCGGCGCGGCTGCGTCGGGTGTATCCGGAGTGGGTGATGACCGATGCCGAATGGACCGCGTTCGAGCAGACCCGCACCGGCGCCATCGTCGGTCGCATGATTGCCGACGAACTCAAGATCAAGGTCGGCGACAAGCTGCCGCTGGCCTCGAACATCTTTCCGCAGAAGGCCGACGGATCGATGAAATGGACCTTCGACGTGGTCGGCATCTTCGACGGCAAGGACGAATCCTGGCAGGCGCAGACACAGTCGATCTACATCAACCACGCCTATTTCGACGAGGCCAACGCCTTCGGCTCGATGGCTGGCACCTATGCGGTTGAACTGGACGACGTGAACCAGGCCAATGAAGTGGCGCAGGCAATCGACGCACGCTTCCTGAACTCGCCGAACGAAACCAAGACGCAGAGCGAGAAGGACTTCAACAAGGGCTTTTTCGCGCAGATCGGCGACATCGGGCTGATCGTCAAGCTGATCCTGATCGCGGTGTTCTTCACCATCCTGATCCTGACCGGCAACACCATGGCGCAGGCAGTGCGCGAACGCATCCCGGAGCTGGCGGTGTTGAAGACGCTCGGTTTCCGCGATGGTCAGGTCACCGGACTGGTCCTGGCCGAATCCATGCTGCTGTGCATCACCGGTGGCCTGATCGGCATGGCGCTGGCGAGCATGATGATCGGCGGCATGGCCCAGGCGGTGCCGTTTTTTGCCGCGGTGCGCGCCAATTCGACGGTATGGATCCAGGCCTTGCTGGCGATGCTGGCGCTGGCGCTCGCGGTGGGCCTGCCACCGGCGCTGAAGGCTGGCCGCGTGCGCATCGTCGATGCGCTGGCGGGCAGGTGATGCTGCACCTGTGGGAGCGGGTTCATCCCGCGAGCTTTTGCTGTTGCGGGGAAGCAATCGCGGGATGAACCCGCTCCCACAGTAAAAGCCTGGCTACGACCGGCTTCTGACCGAGAAACCACCATGTTCAAACAAATCTTCGAAATCGTGTTGCTGAACCTGAAGACCATTCCCGAGCGCCTCGGTGCGTCGCTGGTGATCGTGGTTGGCATCGCCGGCGTGGTTGGCGTGTTCACGGCGCTGTTCGCGATGGCCGGTGGCATCGATTCGACGCTGCAGGCGACCGGCGAATCGCGCAACGCGCTGGTGTTGCGCGGCGGCTCGCAAGCCGAGCTCAACAGCACGATGAACCGCGAGACCTTCGATCTGGCCTCGCAGGCGCCGGGTGTACGCAAGGACGAAAACGGCGACCCGCTGGCCTCGGCCGAACTGATCGTGATCGCCGAATTGCCGAAAAAAGGCAGTACGCTGGGCGCCAACATCACCTTGCGCGGGATCACCAAGGCCGGCTTTCCGCTGCGACCGACGCTGAAGATCGTCGAAGGTCGCACGTTCACGCCGGGCCTGCAGGAACTGCTGGTCGGCAAGGGCGCGGCGCAGCAGTTCGAAGGGTTGGAAGTCGGCAACACGGTGCGCCTGCGTGGCGCCGACTGGACCGTGGTCGGCATCTTCGAGACCGGCGACGCCTTCGACAGCGAGATCTTCTGCGACACCGACACCGCGCAGACTGCGTGGAACCGCGCCAATACTTATTCCGTCACGCTGGTTGGCCTGGAAACACCCGAGTCTATCGGCGCCTTCCAGGCCGCGCTCAAGGCTGACCCGCGGCTCAACACCGAGGTGAAAAGCCAGCAGGCCTACTACGCCGAACAGACCAAGAGCACCAGCGGCGGGGTGCGCATCCTCGGCACCGCGGTGGCCGTGATCATGTGCCTCGGCGCGATTTTCGCGGCGCTGAACACGATGTATGCCTCGGTGTCGGCGCGCACGCGCGAGATCGCCACGCTGCGCGCGATCGGTTTTGGTCCATTGCCGGTGGTGACCTCGGTGCTGGTCGAAGCGATGCTGCTGGCGTTGATCGGTGGCCTGATCGGCGCCTTGATCGCCTACGTGTTCTTCAACGGCATGACCGTATCCACGCTCGGCGGCAGCTTCACCCAGCTGGTATTCAACTTCCAGGTCACACCGCGGCTGGTAGGGATCGGCATGGGCTTGGCACTGGCGATCGGTTTCATCGGCGGCCTGCTGCCCGCGCTGCGCGCTGCGCGGATGCCGGTCACGGTGGCGCTGCGAGAGGCGTGAACCGGGTGTTGGTTGCTGGTGTTGGGGTGGAGAGAGCAAGTGCGGACTCTCTCGCTCACCTGATGTAGGTCATGTTGCCCGCGAAGCGGGCTACGTGACCTGTCAAATCTGGCGCGCTTTTGTGGGAGCGGGTTTATCCCGCGAGCTTTGCCGCGTCAAAGCGAAAAGATCGCAGGGTAAACCCGCTCCCACAGGAAGATTCTGCTGTCACGTAGGCCCTGCGGGCCAACGTGACCTACCAAGGCACGCTTCTACCAACACCAACACCAACACCAACAACCAACACCGCTCTCAAAGCGGCACGAACTTCAACGACACCCCGTTCATGCAATAACGCAGCCCGGTCGGCTGCGGGCCGTCGGGAAACACGTGGCCCAGGTGGCCGCCGCAGCGGCGACAATGCACTTCGGTGCGGGTCATGAACCAGCCCTTGTCCTCGCGCTCGCCAACGGCATTCGGCAGCGGCTGGTAGAAACTCGGCCAACCCGTGCCCGAATCGTACTTGGTACTGGCGTCGAACAGCGGCAAATTGCAGCCCGCGCAGTGGAATACGCCGGCGCGCTTTTCGCGGTCGAGCGGACTGCTGCCGGCGCGCTCGGTGGCCTCCTCGCGCAACACCGCATAGGCCTGCGGCGACAGCCGTTTGCGCCATTCGTCGTCGGACAACTGGAACTCGAATACTTCGGCGTCGCTGGCTTGCGCGCCTTTGCCGAACAGGGCCATGGTGATTCCTCCTGCGCCAAGGCCCAGGGCCGACGCCAATAGGGTTCTGCGTTTCATCGATTCAGTTTCCGATCGGGGATCGTCGAGCGCATTGAAGCGCAATTCGCGTTACGCGAATGTAGACCGGAGCGGGGGTGCCGGGCTTACAGCGGTTTGCGTCCCTCTCCCCGCGAACGGAGAGAAGGAGCTTCAATCAGCCGCCGCCCATCGCCCCAAGCAGCGCGTCCTCCAGCTCGGACGCGGAGATCACCAGGCCTTCGTCGTCGTCGTCGTTGGTCGGAAAAACCAGCACCAGAGTGCCGTCCTCCTCCATGCCCGGCGTCCAGCGTGTCAACCAGGCTTCCAGCGCGATCGCCTGGGGTGTGCAGTCGGCCAGATCGCCCACCGCCCAGGCCGCGGCAAAGTCCGGGTGCGGCCATACCGGGAAGCAGTCGTCGCCTTCTGAATCGACCACCGCCCAACCGCTGGCGCTGCGCAGGCCCCAGACTTGCTGATGCAGGGTTGCCTTGGATATGAACTCTTCCAGCCGGATGGTCGCCGGCAGGCTGCAGATTCGTTCGAACTGGGCGCGATCCAGGGCATAGGTCATGGTGGCGTCGACTCGTTGCGGGATGGGTCGATGATGGGGCTTGCGGCAGGTTTTTGGTTGTTGGCAGCCAGAGCAGGAGTATCAGCGATCCCGGTCTGGCGAGCTTCGCTGCCAACAACCAGAAACCAGCAAGCAACAACTGAACCGTGAGCTAACCTTTTCCGCCCTGGCCCGTCCAAGCTGACATGTTTGCCTGGCTACGATCGCGTCCACACCTGGTGCTGGACGATTTCCATGCGGTGCTGGCGGAGCGATCGCCGCGCTGGTACTCGGCGTGCCTGCGCATCACCCGCGACGCGGCGCTGGCCGAGGATGCAGTGCAGGACGCGCTGCTCAAGGCCTGGGACAAACGCGCGCACTTTCGTGGCGAGGCCGAGCTCGACACCTGGATCCATCGTATCGCGGTGAATGCCGCGATCGACCTGGTGCGCCGGCTGCGCCCACAGCTGCTGGCGGAGCAGGACAACGACGATCAGGTCTGCGCCAGTACGCCCGACTCGGAGCATCAGGCATCAGCCTTTGCCGCGGGACTCGATGGCGCACTCAAGGCGTTGAGCGAACTGGAACGCTGCTGTTTTGTGCTCAAACATGTCGAGCAATGGAAACTCATTGAAATTGCAGAAGAAATGAAGATCAGTCAGGACAGCGTCAAACAGGCGCTGTTTCGTGCGCTGCGCAAGTTGCGTGGCTCTCTGGACGTGTGGCGGAGCGAAACATGAACGGCACGAAGTTCCAACCCCCGATCAGCGATGACGAACTGCTGCTGTATCACTACGACGATGGCCTCGAAGCCGCGTATCGCGAGGAGATCACGCGGCGCTTGCGCAGCGAACTCGGTCTGGCACGGCGTTACCAGCAACTGCGCGCAGAACTGTCGGCGCTGCCGGCGCCGGACATCCGCATCCCTGGCGCCGCCGCCCAGGCACGCTGGCACCTGCGGCTGGATCAGCGCGCAGCCGTGGCCGCCGCGCCGTCCCGATCCGGCAACTGGCGGCTGGCGTTTGCCGGCGCCACGCTGGTGCTGCTCGGCGTGGCCATCGGTACACGTGTCTCCGAGCAGACCAGCATTGCCGCGCCGGTCAGCGACCAGATTGCGCTGCTCGACGAACCGGCCCTCGCCAATCCGGCACTGGCACGCGGCGTGCAGAGTCATCTGGGTGATACGCGCCTGCTGCTCGCCGATCTGCCGGCCGACGATCCGCAGCGTCGGCGCGAACTGGTCGATCAGGTAGTCGAGCAGAACCGCATGTATGCGCGCGCCGCGCTGGCGCAGGGCGACGACCGCCTGGCGCGCGCGTTGCGTGCGTTCGAACCGGTACTTCTGGCGTTGGCGGACCCGGCAGCGAATGCCGGCGAGCAGGGCGCGCGTGCCCAGATCGATTTCGAACTCGGAATCTTGCAAACCAGATTGTCCCGATCTCCGTCCAAGATCGTGCAAACCCTGTGATGGAGATTGAAATGACTCAGAACTACAGAATGTTGCTGCTGCCCCTCATGCTTGCGGCCGCAGTGTCGGCGGCGGCGCAATCGTCGCCCGATGCGCAGCGTACTCGTGAGGCAGCGATGGCCGCTGAACGCGCAAGCGCCGAGTCCCGACGCGCCGAGGTGCTGGGCAAGGCAGCGGAGCGCGACGCCAACCGTGCCGCCCGCAATGCCGAGCGCGCGGCGCGCGACGCCGCCCGTGCCGCGCGCACGCTGCAACCGGCGCCAACCGAGCAGGAACAACTGGCGATCGCGGCGCTGGAGGGTCTGATGGCGGCTCCGCCCGAGCGCGCGTTGCCCTTGCTCAAACGGGTGCTCGAAGGGCAGCAGACCGATCTGGTCAAGATGCGCGCCTTGTTCGTGCTGAGTCAGGTCGACGGCGACGAGGCGCAACAGATCCTGCTCGGACGCGCTCGCGCAGGCAGCGGCGATCTGCGCCTGGAAGCCATCCGGGTGCTCGGCATCGGCGGCAACGAGGCCTCGCTGGCGGCGTTGAAGGACATTTACACATCGGGTGATCGCGCGGTTCGCGAAGCGGTGCTGCACGCCTACCTGATCTCCGGCCGCAGCGCAGATCTGGCCGCTCTGGCGCGCCTGGCCGACAACCAGGAAGACGCTCAGCAGGCAATCCAGACCCTCGGCGCGATGGGCGCATTGGCCGAACTGCGCCAGCTCGGCGACCTCGGCAAGCATGGCGGCGCGCTGGTGCATGCCTACGCCATCGCCGGCGACCTCGACAGTCTGCGCAAGCTGGCGCAGACCGCCGACGACACCCAGGTGCGCATCGACGCGGTACGCAGCATCGGCATCGTCGGTTCGCCGGAATCGGCCCAGGCGCTGCACCAGATCTACAAGGACAGCAAGGACGCCGAGGTTCGCGACGCGGCGCTGCAGGGTCTGATGATCCAGGGCGACGAGGCGGTATTGCTGCAGATCTATCGCAGCAGCAGCGACGCACAGGAGAAGCAGGCGGTGCTGCGCCACCTGACCATCATCGGCGGCGATGCCGCGCTCGAAGCGATCGACGCCGCACTGCAGGGGAAATCACCATGAGCGCGGGCGAGCACGAGCGGGGCAGTGCGATCAGGAGCGGTCGCGCCACGCGCGAGCCGATGCACGGCATCGGCAGCAGCGAACGCCCGCTGGCTGAGTCGGCGGGCCGGATCGGGGCACGCAAAACAGCGAAGCCAGGCAGCAACCGGCTGCAGTTCGGCTGGTTGCGGATCGCGTTGTTGCTGGTTTGCGCCGGTGCCAGTGCCAGCGATCTGGTGTTGCCGAAGGACGGTTGGGTGAGCTGGCGCGTGGCTGCGGTCGAGGGCGCGTCGGACTGGTGCTGCTTCAGTGGCGACCATCCGGGTGGGCGCGCGCCGATCTGCGATCTGGACTCGCGCGACAGCAACTACGGCGGCCGTGATGCATCGCCTTCGATCACCCACATGCAGCTCTACGCGCGGATGCGGGATGGTAAGGTCGAGCGCGTACGCGCCTACGGTCCGGATTGCCCGGTCAAGGCGCGGGGCACGATCAAGGATCTCGGCGATGTGGATGCCGATGCCAGCGCACGTTGGCTGACCGGCCAGCTGGCCGGGCGCAAGGAGCGCTTCAGCGATGCGCTGGCGGCACTGGCGATACACGCGGGAAGCACCGCCGAGAATGAACTGGCGCGCATGGCGAGTACGCCGGGCGAAGGCGAACGCCGCATGGATGCGCTGTTCTGGTTGGGTCATGCGCGTGGTGATGCGGGTGTGCGCCGGATCGAGCCGTTGCTGACGGCAGACCCGGATCCGAAAGTCCGCCAGCATGCCGCCTTCGCGATTTCCCAGAGCAACTCGGCGCGTCGCGGCGACCTGGTGCTGCGCCAGGCGCAGACCGATGCCAGCGAGGAAGTGCGCAGCCAGGCCTGGTTCTGGCTCGTGCAAAGCGGCGACCCGCGCAGCGAAGCCGAATTGCGCGCCGCCTTGCGCAGCGAGACGTCGCAACAGGTGCGCCATCAGGCGATCTTTGCGCTGTCGCAGTTGCCCGATGATCGCGGCGTGGCGGCGCTGATCGACGTGATCGAGGATCGCCAGCTGCAGATCGAGGAGCGCAAACAGGCGCTGTTCTGGCTCGGCCACAGCGAGACCGAGCAGGCGATCGCCTATCTGGATCGGGTGCTGCGGTAAACGCTGTTCCCGTGCGAGCGGGCGAGGGATCGCTGCACAGGGCTCACCTTGAGCCGGTGGTTTTGCCACACCTGTGGGAGCGGGCTGTGCCCGCCCGCTCCACGCTGAAGCGGCGACTGCCGTGCCCTTGGCGCGCTATTCACAACTCGGTGTGCAATCCGCATTCGCGCCTGACGCCGCCGAAGCGGGTTTCTTCCTCGCGCATGCCGAATCCGAGCGGCACCGTCGAATGGGTGTCGCCGATCGACACGTAGCCGCGCGCCCACAGCGGGTGGTAGGGCAGGCGGTGACGGCTCAGGTAGGCGTAGACGTCGCGATCGCTCCAGTCGGCGATCGGGTGGACCTTGGCGCGACCCCTGCGCCAGTCCAGGAACGGCGTTTCGCTGCGCGAGCTGGCCTGGCTGCGGCGCAGTCCGGCGAACCAGGTACCGACGCGCAACTCGTTCAGTGCGCGCTGCATCGGTTCCACCTTGTTGATCTGGTTGTAGCGCTCGATCCCTTCGGCGCCCTGCTCCCACAGCTTGCCGAAGCGCGCCTCCTGCCAGCCGCTGCTGGTCGCGGCGCGGTAGATCTGCAGGTTGAGCTTGAGGCGTTCGCTCAGTGCGTCGACGAACTGATAGGTCTCGGGAAACAGGTAGCCGGTGTCGATCAGGATCACCGGGATGCCCGGCGCGCGTTGATTCACCAGATGCAGCATGACGGCCGCCTGGGCGCCGAAAGAAGAACTCAGTGCGTGTGCTCCCGGCAGGCAGCGCAGCGCAAGATCCACTCGCGCACCCGCATCGAGCTTGACGAAATCAGCGTCGTCGACGCAGGACAGGGCATGCAACGCGCTCATGCAGTCACCTCGGCCAACAGTACGCGATCGGCATAGTCGCCGAACGCTTCGGCAACGCCTCGTTCAATTCGCCAGCGCCCGAGGCTCTTGTCGAGCACCGCAAGGATCTCGGTTTCGTCGATGTTCTCGCGGTACAGGCGGTTCAGGCGCACGCCGAAGGCATCGCCGCCGAGGTGCAGGTTGTAGCGCCCGGGTGCCTTGCCCACCAGCGCGACCTCGGCGAGGAACGGCCGCGAGCAGCCGTTCGGGCAGCCGGAGATGCGCAAGGACAGAACTTCTTCGGGCACGCCGTGGCGCGCAAGCAGGCGCTGCACCTCGGCGCTGAAATGCGGCAGGTAGCGCTCGGCTTCGGCCATCGCCAGCGGGCAGGTCGGCAGCGCGACGCAAGCCAGCGCGTTGAGTTCGACCGGGCTGCGTTGCAGCAGCGCGGCGAGACCGGTCTCGATGAAGATGCGCTCGATGTCCGATCGCGCGTCGGGCGCGATGCCGGCGACCACGAGGTTCTGGTTGGCGGTGATGCGGAAGTCGCCCTGATGAATCTCGGCGAGCTGGCGCAGCGCGCTGAGCAGTGACGCGTCACCGCGATCGGCGATGCGCCCCGCCACCAGCCGCAAGGTCAGATGCCAGTTGCCGTCGACCCCGCGCGTCCAGCCGAAGCGATCGCCGCGCGAGGTGAAGCGCACCGGCTTTTCCGGCGCGAACCTGACCCCGCTGCGCTGCTCGACCTCGCCGCGGAACCAGCCCAGCCCCAGTCGATCAATCGTGTACTTGAGGCGGCTCAGGCGCCGATCCTCGCGACTGCCGTGGTCGCGCTGGGTGGTCAAAACCGCCTTGGCGACATCGATCTCGAGCCCGCGCGGCACGTAACCGAGCACACTGGCGGCGCGCGCATAGGTGCGCGCGTCGCCGTGCGTGGTGCCGAGGCCGCCACCGACCAGCACGTTGTAACCAATGACCTGGCCGTTGTCGACGATGGCGACAAAGCCGAGATCGTGCGCGTAGATGTCGACATCGTTCTGCGGCGGCAAAACGAATGCAGTCTTGAACTTGCGCGGCAGGTAGGTCGGCCCGTACAGCGGCTCCACCTCGGGCGTGCCGGCGATCGGCTGCTCGTCGAGCCAGATCTCGTGGTAGGCGCGCGTCGCCGGCAGCAGGGATTCGGACAGCGCGACGGCATCGGCATACACGATCTGATGCGCGTCGCTGTCGACCGGGTTGGCCGACACCAGCACGTTGCGGTTGACGTCGCCGCACGCGGCGATGGTGTCGATCAGCGTCTGGTTGATTGCCTGCAGCGTCGCTTTCAGTTCGCGCTTGATCACGCCATGCAACTGGATCGCCTGGCGTGTGGTCAGGCGCAGGCTGCCGCCGCCGTAACGCCGCGCGATCGCGTCGAAGGCCAGCCACTGCGCCGGCGTCACCACGCCACCCGGTGTGCGCGTGCGGATCATGAACGAGTGCGCCGGTTCCAGCTTGGCCTCGGCGCGCTCCTCGCGCAGATCGCGATCGTCCTGCTGATAACTGCCGTGAAACTTGAGCAGCGTCTGGTCCGGTTCGCGCAGACCGCCGGTGTAGGCATCGGCCAGACTCTCGACCAGCGTGCCGCGCAGGCCACGGCTGTCGGCCTTGATGATTTCGACCGGGGAGAGGGTGGCGGTCATGACGACGGAGCTGTTTTTTTGTCCGCAAAGGACGCAAAGGACGCAAAGAACGCAAAGGAGAGGCGTTCATTGCGGGAAGGCAGCCCATGTGACGGAACCATCATTGGCTTTCGCTCTCTTTGCGTCCTTTGCGTTCTTTGCGGACCAATGCCCTTTCTTTGCATACCCACCTCAATACACATCGCGCTGGAAGCGGCCGGCACTGGTGAGCGCGTCGAGTTCGTCGCTGGCGGACTCCAGGTCGATGCCGCGCACGCGGGCGATGGCGTCGATCAGTGTGACTTCGACATCGCGCGCCATGCGTTTGGCGTCGCCGCACAGGTACAGGTACGCGCCGTTGTCGATCCACGACACGAGTTCGGTCGCGCGTTCGGCAATGACGTGCTGCACGTAGCGGCGCTCGGCGCCGTCGCGCGAAAACGCGACATCCAGGCGATGCAGCTGGCCGCGCTTGAGCGCCGCCAGCCATTCGGTCTGGTAGAGGAATTCGCTGCGCAGATGGCGATGACCGAAAAACAGCCAGTTGCGACCGCTGGCGCCATCGGCAATCCGCTGCTGCAGGAAGGCGCGGAACGGCGCCACGCCGGTGCCCGGGCCGATCATGATCAGGTCGCGACTGCCGTCGCGCGGCAGGCGGAAGCGCGCATTGACCTCGACGCGTACCTGGATGCTGGTGCCCTCGGCCAGCGCCGCCAGGTGTCCGGAGGCAAGACCGACACGCGCGATGCCGGTGGCGTTGCTGCGCTTGAGCGCTACGGTCAGGTGCACTTCGTCGCCGACCTCGGCCTGCGAAGACGCGATCGAATAAGCGCGCGGCTTCAGCGGCGCCAGCGCGGCGACCCAGCGCTGCGCGTCCCAGGCCATGCGACCGGCGGCGAGCAGGTCGACCACCTGGTGGGTATCGAGCAGACCGTTGCCAGCCGAGTGCAAGGGATGGTCCGGATGGGCGGCGAATACCGCGCTGAGCAACGAGGCACTCAGTCGCGTCAGCTCGCGTTCGCTGCGCAGCCATTCGCGCAAAGGACGTCGCTGACCCGCGTGTTCGACCGTGCCGTCGCCATCGAGGCCGGTTCGATCGAGAAACTCGGACACCAGCGCCGGCGGATTGTCGACCTGCACTTCCAGCGAATCGCCCGGTTCGTAATGCAGCCCGCCGCCGGCCAGCGACAGCTCCACGTGGCGCACATCGACTTCACTGTCACGCGCGGTCAGGCGCTGGTTGGCATAGACCTCCGCCGCCTGCCAGTGCGTCGCCGCCGCGACTGCGACGGGGGCAGGTCGCAATACGGTGACGGTCGCCGCTGGCGTCCGGCCGATGGCTTCGACAGCAGCGCTCAGTGTCGACTGCCGCCACGGCGCCGCGGCGGCTTCGATATCGAGATCGGCATCGGCACGTTCCGCCAGTCGGGTGCCGCCGAGCTCGGCCAGACGCAAATCGAGCTTGCGCCCGATCTCGCAGAATCTGGCGTAACTGGAATCGCCCAGCGCCAGCACGGTGTAGCGCAGATTGCCGAGTTTGGGTGCGCGCGCGCCAGCCAGTTGCTTCAGGAAGATGCGCGCGTCGTCGGGCGGATCGCCGTCGCCCTGCGTGCTGATGGCGATCGCCAGATAACGTTCGCGCCCCAGTTCGGCGAGGCTGTACTCGGCGATATTGACCAACCTGACGGCGAGACCCTGGGACTCGGCCTGGCGCGCCAAGGCAGTCGCGGCGGCTTTGGAGTTGCCGGTCTGGCTGGCGTAGAGCACGGTCAGCCTGGGCTGAGTGCTGGCGCCGGGCCTGGGGGCGACTTGAGGCGCTCGCAGCGCCGCCTGGCCCGCGATGTAGCCGGAAATCCACCACAAGGCGGCGTCGCTGGCGCCGGCGCTGAGCTGCTGCAACGTGTCGAGCTGCTCCGCCGACAATGGCGAGGCATTCAGTGCAAGAACATCGGCGGCGCTGGTCACGGCAGTGTAGACGTCTATACGATCGTGGGATGGAACTGTAGACGGCGTGCTGCAGCGCGGGAAATGACGTCAGGGCATATCGATAGGCGGGTGGAGCGTGAGAGCCCCTCTGGTAGGTCACGTTGGTCCAAAGGGCCTGCGTGAGGCATTCAATCGTCACGTAGCCCACTGCGTGGCCAACGTGACCTGACTTCGACTCCTGGAATTCACCTCACTTCCTGCAACAACTGCGTCCCGCTCAAACGGTCGTGTGCGCTCTGACCTTCCTTGTCGATCAGGCACCACAGCAAGCCCAGGCCACCCAGGCCGATCGACGGCAGCGCCAGCACCGCGCGCAGGGAGGCACGCCCCAGGCTCGGGTAGTTGCCGGCCAGATCACGCACTTCGAGTTTCCACGCGCGCGCGGCGACGGTCTTGCCAAGCCGCCACCAGGACACGGCGAAATAGGCCCAGACGACAGTCAGCAGATAGAGTTGGTACCACCATGTGTTCGGCGGCACCGCGTGCACGCCGTTCAGCGCCAGCACCACAAAGCCGGCGATCATCAACAGGCCGGTGACGATCAACGTGTCGTACACGATCGCCAGCAGCCGCTTCCACCACTTTGCCGCTTCCAGGGTCCGCATTGCCAACCATCAAGTCCAGCACCGACGCCAACGATAGCGCGACTGTGCCGAACAGCGCCGACAGTGCGCTGATCGCACGCTTTCTCGACCACGCCTGGGCCGAGCGTGGACTCGCCAAGGCCTCGCTGTCGAGTTACGGCGCCGACCTGCGCGGGCTGGCCGGCTGGCTCGCGGCGCGCGGCGGTTCGCTCGCGTCGGTCGATCGCGGCGCACTGTTCGATTATCTGGCCGCCCGCCACGGCCACGGCATGAAGCCGCGGTCCGGCGCACGGCTGGTGTCGACGTTGAAGCAGTTCTGCCTGTGGACGGTCGATCAGGGTCTGCGCAGCGACGATCCTGCGGCGGACCTGTCGCCACCGAAGCTGCCGCGCTCACTGCCCAAGGCGATGACCGAGACCGAAGTCGAGGCGTTGCTGCAGGCACCCGACCTCGATACACCCATGGGTCTGCGCGACAAGGCGATGCTGGAATTGCTCTACGCCACCGGGCTGCGTGTCAGCGAGCTGGTCGGCCTGCGTGGCGAGCAGATCAGCCTTGCTCAGGGCGTGCTGCGCGTGCGCGGCAAGGGCAGCAAGGAGCGGCTGGTGCCGCTCGGCGACGAGGCGCAGCACTGGATCGTGCGCTATCTGAAGGACGCGCGGCCGCTGCTGCATGCGCGACCCGAGCCGGCGTTGTTCATCACCCAGCGCGGCGCCGCGATGACCCGGCAAGGCTTCTGGCTGCTGATCAAGCGCTATGCCCTGATCGCCGGCGTGCGCAGCACGCTGTCGCCGCACACCTTGCGCCACAGCTTTGCGACGCATTTGTTGAATCACGGCGCCGACCTGCGCGTGGTGCAGCTGTTGCTCGGCCACAGCGATCTGTCGACCACACAAATCTATACCCACATAGCCCGCGAGGGGCTGAAGGCGATGCACAAGAAGCATCATCCGCGCGGTTGAGTGCGTGTCGCATCGAAGCCAGCGAAGGCGCGACAGGCCCCCCGCGATGCGTGCTCCTGTGGGTCCAGACTTGTCTGGACGCTTGTCGCATCGAAGCCAGCGAAAGCGTCCGGTCAAGTCCGGACCCACAAGGGCGAAAGGCGAGCGCACGCGGCATTTCCCGTGCCCTGCCACGCTCCTGCTTCTCGCTTTCGGCCTCACCCCCCGCTGGCCGCCTCCATTCCCAGTGCCGCAATCACCGGCACCATGCGCCCGGTGGCGTCGGCCTGGGAGCTGGACGCGTTACCCTGGGTGGCACGTTTGGCCACACCTTGCGCGATCGCCGCGAGGCGGAAGAAATTGAAGGCGAGGATGAATGGCCAGTCGGCGAAGCGTTCGCGACCGCTGAGCTCGGCGTAGCGGGCAACGATCGCGGCTTCGCCGGGAATCCCTGCGGCAGCGCGGTCGATACCCTGCAAGCCCGGGATCACCGGGTTGCGCGGCAGTCGCAGCGCCATGCAGAAGTAACCGAGGTCCGACAGCGGATGGCCGAGCGTGGACAGTTCCCAGTCGACCACAGCGCGGATCTGTGGACGGTCTGCAGCGAAAATCAGGTTGTCGATGCGCCAATCCCCGTGCACCAGGGAAACCGCGCCGTCGTCGGCCGGCACGTGCGCTTCGAGCCAGGCGATCAGCGTCTCCATCGCATCGATGCGGCCCAATTCGCTGGCGCGGTATTGCTCGCCCCAGCGTTTGAGCTGGCGCGCGAAGTAGTTGCCGGGCTTGCCGTAATCGGCCAGGCCCGCAGCATTGACGTCGACCGCGTGCAGGGCCGCCAGCACGCGCAGGATTTCATCGTAGTAGGCGCTGCGCTGCGAGGTTTCCAGCTCCGGCAGCGAAGGGTCCCAATAGATGCGGCCCGGCACGTGACTCATCAGGTAGAACATCGAGCCGATCAGCGCATCGTCGCGGCACAGGTGCAGCGGTCTGGCGACCGCTACCGGGGTCGATGCCAACGCGCTGAGCACGCGGAATTCGCGGTCGACGGCGTGCGCCGAGGCCAGCAATTGACCCGGCGGCTTGCGCCTGAGCACGTACGCGCCCGAGGCCGCCTCGATCAGGTAGGTCGGATTGGACTGGCCGCCCTTGAACTTGGTTGCAGTGAGCGGGCCGCTGAAACCGGCGACGTGCTCGGTGAGGTAAGCGGCCAGGGTAGCTTCGGGCAGGGCAAACGGGTCTGTCATCGGGCACGGCGGTTGAGCGGGGCGTTTCCAGCATAGCGCGGGTTGAATCCGCTCCACGGGTCAGGCAAGCGCCTTGCTGGCGCACGCGCCCGTGGCGTGCACTCTCATTGTGCACCGCAGCATGAGCGATTTCGGGAACTCCATCGGGAAATCAACGAGTTGCACGACTTGAGTTCGCTGGCACGCCGCTTGCGATGCCAGTCCCGGGCCTGGGGGCCAAGCTGTTGGGGGAAGACCCCGCGCGTTGTGCCGGGGCCAACGCGCGGGGGCTTCATTCAAATCCGAGCTGGCGCCACGCCTCGAACACCACCACCGCAACCGCATTCGACAGATTCAGGCTGCGCGAGTCCGCTCGCATCGGCAGTCGCAGCAGCCGATCCGGTGCGAAGCTCGCGCGTATCTCTTCCGGCAGGCCGCGCGTCTCACAGCCGAACAGCAAAGCGTCGCCACGCTGAAACCGGGTCGCGTAGGGCGTCGTCTGGCCACGTGTGGTCAGCGCAAAACAGCGCGGCTGCCCGAGTGCCGACAGGCAACCGGCAAGATCCGGCCAGGTTCGCAGCCTCGCGTACTCGTGGTAGTCGAGCCCGGCTCGACGCAAGCGCGCGTCGTCGAGTTCGAATCCGAGCGGCTCGATCAGGTGCAGCGATGCGCCGGTGTTCGCCGCAAGGCGGATCACGTTACCCGTGTTGGGCGGAATCTCTGGCTGGTAGAGGATGATATGCAGCATGCGCCTGGAGATCAGCGCATCAATTCGTACGGACCACCCTTTTCCAGCGCGCGCTGGTAGGCAGGGCGCGCGTGGATCTTCTTCAGGAACTCCGCCAGATGCGGGTACTTGTCGATGTCGGCGCGACCCGATGCGGCTTCGATCGGGAAACTCATCTGAATATCGGCTGCGCTGAACTTCTTGCCGGCAAACCAAGGCCGCGAGCCGAGTTCTGCATTCATGTAGTCCAGATGCAGTTTCACTTGCGGTCCGACGTAACCGGCCATTGCCTTGTCGGCAATCGCCCTGGCGATCGGGCGGACGAAAAACGGCATCGGCGCTGTCTTGATCTTGGAAAAAATCAGGCTCATCAGCAGCGGCGGCATCGCCGAACCCTCGGCATAGTGCAGCCAGTAGCTGTAGCGCAGGCGCTCCGGCGTGCCGGGTTCCGGCGCCAGACCGAGCTCCTTGCCGTACTTGTCCGCCAGGAACTCGATGATCGCGCCCGATTCGGCCAGCGTGTTGCGGCCATCGACGATCACCGGCGACTTGCCGAGCGGGTGGATCTTCTTCAGCGAAGCTGGCGCCAACATGGTCTTCGGATCGCGCTGGTGGTGCTCGATCCGGTACTCGACGCCGAGTTCCTCAAGCAGCCAGAGGATGCGCTGAGAACGCGAGTTGTTGAGGTGGTGGACGGTGATCACGCGGGTGGGCCTGGCAGTCGTTGGTCGCCACAGCATGCCAGCAAAGTCTGGATAGCCAGAACCAGGAACGCTCAGTAACCATCGGCGATGGCGAAGTGGTCGATCAGCTGCAGCGCGATGTGTGATCTCGGCGACCGAGCAGCAACGGCGTCGTTCGCGGAACTTTCCCGGATGATTCCAAGTCGCAGTTGTTTGCACCTGCCATTGAGCCAGAGGAACCCATGCGCCACGCCGCCATTCTCGTCATCGCTGCAATTGCCGGCATCAACGCCGAAGTCGTCGCCGCCGTGCCCTCCGGCATCAGCGGCACCTGGTACAACGCCGCGCAGAATGGTCACGGCGTTTCGATCGAAATCCTCGACGACAACCGTGCGATCGCTTTCTGGTATGTCTACGATGCCAACGGCCATCCGGTGCATCTGTACATCGATGGCCGCATCGAGGGCAGATCCATCCGAGGCACGGCCTACCGGCCCAGCGGTATGCGCTTTGGCCAGTTCGACCCGACCACCCTGAACGTCGACATCTGGGGGCAGGTCGATCTCGATGTGCTCTCGTGCAACAACCTGCGCATGCGCTATCGCGGCAATGGACCGGCTGGCAGCGGTTACGGCGACGGCGAGATCGCGCTCGCACGACTGTCGCAGTTGAAGGACCTGCCGTGCAACCCGGCCCCCTTGGTGACGGGTCGCTATGTCGGTCAGTTCGCGCCGGCGCCGATCGGTGCCGATCCGACTCTGCTGGCGGCAGTCGACGAGGACGGTCGGCTGTGGGCGACGTCGACCTATCTGCTCGGGCCGCGTTATGTCAGCTCCAACCCGGCGCCCCCGGTTCTGGTTGGCATGCCGATCGACGACTTTGCCCAAGTCGATGTGTCGGCGCTGGGCAATACCGGCCTCGATGACGAAGGCGCCCCCGGATTCCCGTACCTGCGATCAAGCCAGCTTCTGGCGAGCGTGGATGTCACCGGCGCACCGCGCATCGCCGCCAGCGATGCGCAAGGCGCCTGGCTGCGCTCCTTCGAACTGGTGCGCGATGCCGCCGCCAGTACGCGCATGCTGCAACCGGTGCCGCTGGCCGCAATCGCCGAACGCGAGTATCGCTTCACCACGCTGGACCAGTTCGTCAACACCACCTATGTCGTGAACATCGATGCGGCAGGCGCCACCTGCCTGTCGACGCCGGGCGATTCCAGCTGTTCCTGGTATGGCACGCTCAGTCTGCGCGAACCGCACAGCGCGTTTTTCGACTTCGAATTGCGCCCGTCGGCGCTGCTTGGCCAGGCGTTTTCCGGACGACCAGCGCTGATCGGACGCGGCTGGGTCGAGCGCGACGGCGACAACCGGATTGCCGCGCTGGTATTTGTCGGCCGCGACAGCCGCAATGGGCTGGGATTCATCGCTCAGGTACAGCAGCCTCAACCGTGAGGTCGGCCCTGATCTCACCGGCGGCGCAGACGCGTCGCGCTGACGCCGCCGTCGGGCTGTATCCGGCCGCGCAGCTCGACGTAGTTGCCCGCCCGGGGTTGTTTGTCGATGCGCGCGTCGCCATCGATGGAGAAGGCCCAGCCATCCAGTGAGCCGGGGCCGTCGAGGGTGCCATGCAGGCGTACCCGCGCACCGACCGGCATTGCGACCGCGCGGCCTTTGCTGTCGCGCGCGCCGCTCTCGATCCAGCGCTCGATCAAGTCGATTTGATCGTCGCTGAGGTAAGGCGGTCCATCCAGCGGCATGCGTGGGTGTGCCTGGCCGCGGATCCGACGCAGCAGTTCGCTCGCCTCGGGCTGACCGGGAACCACCCGCGCACGATCGACAAAGCTCAATGTCTGCGCATGCGAGGTAAGGATGAAGCCTTCCGGCGGCGCGCCCATCAATCCGCCAAGCGCGTGGCACTTGGCGCAGCGGGTGGCGAAGATCGGCGCCACGTCGAGGTAACTCGGTGGCGCCTCCAGTGGCGGTACTGCAGCGACGGCCGGCGTGAATGCCGGTGTTGCCGCCACCGACGCCTCTCCTGGCTGCAGCCCGCCCGACACCCAGGCCTCGAACAGCGCGATCTGAGCATCATCCAGATACGGTGGCCCGGTCATCGGCATGCGCGGCTGCCTGTCGCCCTTGAGGCGAAGGATCAGTTCGCTCCCGGTCACATCGCCGGCCTTGACCACCGGCCCCCGGCTGCTGCCGGCGAGCAGGCCATCGAGACTGTCGAGGCGCAGGGCAAGCGGCGCGGCCGCGCCGGCATGGCACAGCACACAGCGTTCGCGCAGGATCGGTTCGATCTGCGCGTAGTCAGCTGCACCAGCCAGGAACGGCGACATCAGGAAGAAACTGGCCAGCAGTACTCGGAACCGCATGTCCTTCTCCAGGTCCAATGGGAGCCGGAACGCGATGACGCGTCCCGGCGGGTGCGATCAGTCGTCTTCGCGATCGGACACAATGGCGCCACTCACCGGGTGCACGCGCAACTCGCGTTGCAGGCCATCGGCGCCGCGTACTTCGGCGTTCCAGTAGCCGTCGTCGCGTTCGAGATCGCGCACGTCGGCATAACCGGCGCGCGCCAGTTGCGCGCGGATCTGCTCGGCGCTCAGCCCGACCTGTCCAGGCGGCAGTGGCGACAGGATCTCGCCGCTGGCGGCATCGACGTGCACTTCGATGCGACGGCCGTTGGGGTCGATGGCATCGATCTCGTAGACCCCATCGTCGAGTTCGATCTCACCGCTCGGCGTGTAGCCGGCGGCGCTGACGCGCGCCGTCGCCTGATCGGCGGGCATCGTTGCAGCGGTGATGGCGGTGGCACTGGCACCGATGGCGCCAGCGAGCAGAAGCGTGGCCAGGGCCAGTTTCGTTGTGGTCTTCATGGTCGGGTTCCTGTAGTCGGTCCGGGAATGGACGAGGCACAGATTGACCAGGGTGCCTTGAACTGGTTTTGACGTCGGATTTCATGACTTGTTTAAGCGTCACCGGCAATATGGCGGCATGCGAACCCTGACTGCGCTGCTTTTCTGCGTGTTGCTGCCGATCGGCAGCGCGCGCGCCGATGACGACGACGACCACGAGCGCGCCCGCGAGGCGGTGCGGCGTGGCGAAATCCTGTCGCTGGAACAGATCCTGGCGAAACACGCCCGCGCGGACGAACGTCTTATCGAAGTCGAAATCGATCGCAAGGGTCGCCGCTGGGAATACGAACTGGAACTGCTCGGCAGCGACGGCCGCGTGCGCGAGCTCGAGATCGACGGCGCCAGCGGGAGTCTGCTCGACGAGGAAGAGGACGATTGATGCGCGTATTGCTGGTCGAGGACGACGACACCCTGCGCGAACGCGTGCGCGCTGCGCTGGCGACGCAGGGCTTTGTCGTCGACGCGCTGGCCGATGGTCGCGAGGCGCTGTGGCTGGGCCAGGAAGAGAGTTTCGATGCCGCCGTGCTCGACCTCGGCCTGCCACAGCTGGACGGCGTATCCGTACTGCAGCGCTGGCGCGAGGCCGGGCGCAAGTTGCCTGTGCTGGTGTTGACCGCGCGCACTCGCTGGGCCGACAAACTCGCCGGATTCTCTGCCGGCGCCGACGACTACCTGACCAAACCCTTCGAGATGGACGAATTGGTGGTGCGCCTGAAGGCGCTGATCCGGCGCGCTGGCGGCCACGAGTCGCCGCAGATCAGCTGCGGTCCCTTGCAGCTCGATACCCTCGCTTGCCGCTTCCGCATCGATGGCGCGCAGCTGACGCTGACCGCTGGCGAGTACCGGCTGCTCGCCTACCTGATGCATCACCAGGGGCGCACGCTGAGCCGCACTGAGCTGTCCGAACACATCTACGACCGCGACTTCGACCTCGATTCGAATGTCATCGACGTGTTGATCGGGCGCATCCGCAAGAAGCTTGCGCCACACGCATTGATCCATACCGAGCGTGGGCTGGGGTTTCGGCTGGCGCCGACGTGAAACCGACCCTGCACGCACGCCTGCTGCTGGCGGCGCTGCTGCCGCTGGCACTGTTGGTGCTCGGCGCAGCATGGCTGCTGCAGTCGGCATTCGCCGCCGCCGTCGAACGCGGTTTCGACCAGCGCCTGTCGAGTCAGCTCGACGCATTGATTGCCAGCGTCGAGCCGCTCGCCGATGGCAGTCTGGTTGTGCGACGCCCGCTCGCCGAGTCTGCCTTTGCCCAGGTGCGGTCGGGCTGGTACTGGCAGATCGGCGATGCCGGCGGCGTGCTCAAGCGCTCACGATCGCTGTGGGATGCCGAGCTGTCGCTGGCGGCGGTGCAGGTTGGTACGCTGCCACGGCACTTCGATCTGGTCGGGCCGACCGGTGCGCTGCTGCGGGTGGCGACGCGCGCCGTGCAATGGCCGGCGCGTGTTGCTCCGGTCGAGTTTGCGTTGAGCGCACCGCGCCAGGCGATCGACGCCGAGACCGCCACTTTCGAACGCCTTCTGGGCCTGGGCGTGGCTGGTTTGCTGCTTTTGTGCGCGCTGGCCCTGTGGTTGCAGGTGCGCGTCGGCCTGCGCCCGCTGCGGCGTTTGCGCGAACAACTGGAAGCGGTCGAAGGCGGTCGCCGCGAGCGTCTGGAACTGCCGCCGGTCGCCGAACTGGCGCAACTGGCGGAGAAGATCAACCAGGTGCTCGATCACAACCAGCGCATGGCGACGCGCGGGCGCAAGCTGGCCGGCGACCTCGCGCACGCGCTGAAGACGCCGTTGGCGGTGCTCCGCGGCGAACTCGGCGTCAGCGCCGGCAGCAGCGCGGGTCAGGCGCTGGCGCGCCTCAACGAGGTGGTGCAACGGCACCTGGCGCAGTCCTCGGCGCAGGCGCGCCGCGAGCACACGCACACGGAACTGGCGCCATTGGCAAATTCGTTACGCACGATGTTCCTCAAGTTGCACGGCGCGCGGTCGCTGAACCTTGGGTTCGAGGTCGCCGACGACCTTGCGGTGGCGTGCGAATCCGACGACTTGAGCGAAATGCTCGGCAACCTGATCGACAACGCCTGCCGTGCCGCGCGTGGCCGAGTTCGGTTATGTGCGCGCAGCACCGATGGCGGAATCCGGATCGACATCGAGGACGATGGCGCCGGACTCGACGACGCAGCGTTGGCGCAACTGGGCGAGCGCGGCCAGCGCTTCGACGAAAACGCCGGCTCCGGACTCGGCGTGTCGATCAGTCGCGATATCGCCGAGAGCTACGGCGGTACGCTCGAATTCTCGCTCAGCGAACTCGGCGGGTTGCGGGCGCGACTGCAACTGCCGCCGATGCGCAAGGCACCTCGTTAACCGGTGCAGGAGCGCGCCTGCCCAAGGCCGAATGCGTCCAGACAAGTCTGGACCCACAGGAGCTGAAAACGTCGAAACGGGGCGCAGTCGAGGTGCGCCAGGCTACTCGAACCCGTTGGCGAACCCCTCGGATGCAAGCGCGCCGAGCGCCCAGGAAAGACCATCGCTGGTACGGTGCTCCCAGCCCCATTTGCGCCAGGGATTGACGCGGAATGCGCTCAGGCCGGAAGCCGGCGCGGTCGGGCGGATCCAGAAATTCACGCCAAGGTCGTAGCTCTGGTAGAGCGCGGCGATCTCGCCCGCCAAGGCCGGATCGCGCTGGCCCAGCAACGCGCCGAAATAGTCGGCCCAGGCGAGTGCCGCGACCACATCGAGAGAGTGTTCCTCGTCGTGAAGCGGCGGCTCGATCGCAAAATCGCTGCCGTCGTGTTCGATCACGTAGCGCGGCGCGCGCGTGTTGCCGCCGTACTGGCTCGCCTCGGTGCGCAGCGCGGTGCGCAGGAAGGTGCCGCTGCGGCGGATCATCTGCGCGGTTGCCGCGTCTTCGGCGCTGGCGTAAGAGCGCCGTAGCGCATCGGTCAGCAGCGCAGTCATCCAGGTCGATGCGCCATACGCAGCGCCGTCCCAGTCGCCGTGCTGGTCGCCGGTGTGGTACCAGCCGCCGTCGATGCGGTTCGCCGGAATGCCTGCCGGCGCGCCATTCTGGTGCGCCATCAGCGCGGCAACGATGGCATTGACGCTGTCGCGGCGTGTGGTACTTCCGCCCACTTCGTAGTCGATCAGATGCGCCATCAGCTTGAACGCGACCGAACGCTCGGTCCAGAAGCCGAGGCCCGCGGTCCAGGTGTGCGCGCTGCCGTTGTGCGCATTGGCGGTGCTGGCGATCGCCGGCAGGAAGGTGTCGTCGCCGGTCAGCCAGTAGCCGTACGCAAGCGATTCGTTGAACGAGTACTTGTTGTCGCCTGGATTCAGCGAGAAGCCACCGCTGGCATTCAGGCGCGCGCGATAGAACTCGGCGTGGCGTACGGCCTCGCGCAGTGGCTTCAGGAATCCGCTGCGCAGGTACAGCGTGAACATGGTTGCGGCGCGGTCGTACAGCCATGGCTCGAAGGCGGTCTTGTACGGACAAAGATTGGCCGGCGCGACCAGCGGATCGTCCTCGTTGATCACCGTGTAGAAATTGTTCTTCAGCGCGCGCTCGGCTTCCTGGGTGCCCGGCCAGGTCAGCACCCCGTCGATCGTCGCCGGATCGTCGCGCGCGGCGCTGTTGCTGGCATCGAAGGGCAGGGCGCGGGTGTGGCGCAACACTCCCTGTGCCAGCCAGGCCGGCGGCAGCGTCGCGTATACCATCGGTTCCAGCACATTGTCGGCAGGCAGGAAACTGCCGCTGCTCACCGCCGCCCAGGTGCTGGCGCGGGTGGCACGCGTGGGCCGGTGGAGGGTGCGCGGCGGGCCACCGAACTGCACATCGATGCGTTTGGGAAGCGCCGGATTGGCGAAGCTCACCTCGACCTGCAGCAGCAGCACGCGAAGCGACTGGCCATCGATCGCCGGATTGCTGCGATGGCGCCAGGGCGTCAGCGCCTCGACATAGGCCGCGATCTCATTGCCGCCGTCGAGCACGCGCACCTGGGCCAGACCGGCGCTGTTGATCGATCCGCGCGGGAACGGAATTCCGAAGCTCGCCACCACAGGGGTGCCGGCGGCGACCGCGGTCGTCGCGTGCAGATCCACGGCGATGTTGCCGCTGGCGACTGCCGGCGCGTGGAACGGCGCCACCGCGGCCAGCGTGCGGCCGGATTCGCAGAAGGTCAGCAGCAGCAGAAAAAGACCGAGGCGTCGAAGCATGAGCGTTTCTCCGTGGCCTTGGCGCCATTGTGCATCCGATTGCCGGATGTGGCGATGACAATGACCACGAACTGTGACGCGCGGCGGATCCGACGTTGTGCCTGCAACCTGTGGCATCGGACTGCGCCCGCGATCCTCTCCCCGACGGGCGAGTTCGCGGGCAAAGCCCGCTCTCCGAGCAGGCACGCGGTTCCGCGCAAGCGATCACGGATCGCAGTTCAGGCCCTCTGGCGTGGTCAGGCGCGTCAGTTCCATGCTGCCCTGTCCATAACCCTCCGGAAAGTTGAATTCGACGCGACCGCGAGAGCAACTGCTGAAGGTGAAGGTCATGCTGCCGAAAGGTTGGTTCTGAACATTGGCCGGATTGAAGTTCGGTATGAAGCGGCCGCCGGTGGTACGCACCGGATTCATCGTCACTCGATTGCCGACGATCGGACCGGCGCCGCCGAACCAGCTCTGCTCGCCGCTCGGACTGAAGGTGAACCACCATGCGAGGAACAGGTCGCCGGGAAGTACTTCGACAAAGAAGCCGTGACCGGATTGCGCCGGGTCGTACCAGGATCCGGTGAAATTGCCATCGATGGTAGGGCCAGTGACCGCGGGGCCATCCGACAGCAACAGGATTTCGCCGTTGTAGCTGACGACGTAGAGGTTGCCTGCCTGGTCTTCGCCGAAGCTCGAGATCGCCAATCCGCTGAGCAATTCCAGCGTGCGCGTGAAATTTGCCGCGCCGCTGCCACTGCCGCTGCGGGTCAGCGACCAGATGCGTCCGCTGCAGAAGTCGCCAAAAATGTATCGGCCGGCCATCTCGGGATAGGCGCTGCCGCGGTAGACGTAACCTCCGGTGATCGAACAACCCTGATCGCGGCCGTATTCGCTGACCGGGAAAACGCCGATGACCTCGCAGCCGGCCACCCGGCAGTTGCTGCCTTCCATGTTGCGCCAGCCGTAGTTGACGCCGCCAGTCCCGGCATTCTGCAGATTGACCTCTTCAGTACGCTGCTGACCGACATCGGCAATCCACAAATCGCCAATGCCGCGGTCGAAGCTGACGCGCCATGGGTTGCGCAATCCGTATGCCCAGATCTCCGCCCGGGCACCGGCGGTGCCGGCGAACGGATTTCCGGCAGCGGCAGTCGCCGTGCTGCCGCTGACATCCAGACGCAGGATCTTGCCGAGCAAGGTGCCGAGGTTCTGCGCATTGCCCTGGGTGTCGTTGGCGTTGCCGCCATCGCCACTGGCGACATACAGGAAACCGTCTGGGCCGAAGCCGAGCCAGCCGCCGTTGTGGTTCGCGAACGGCTGCACATAGGTCAGCAACGTTTCCTGAGTCGCGCGGTCGGCGCGGTCTGGATCGGCGCCGACGCGGAAGCGTGCGATCACGCTATTGCCGCCGACATCGGTGTAATTGACATAGAAGCGGCCGCTGCTGGCGTAATCCGGCGCAAACGCCAGTCCCAGCAAGCCCTGTTCGGACTCGCCCGACGAGACCTGGTTGCGGATGTCCAGAAACGCTGTCGGCAGCAGCACACCGTCGCGGACGATGCGGATCTGGCCGTCCTGCTCGACGACGAACAAACGCCCGGAGCCATCGCCGGCGTGGGTCAGAAACACCGGGCGATCAAGTCCGCTGACCACCGGCGTCAGCCGCAGATCGAGGGCCGCGACCGTGTTGCCGGCGGCGCACAGTATTATCGAAAACAGCAGCGTGATCCACCGAGTCATTGCCTGCTCCTGAGTGAGAGATGGAAGTACGAAGCACATCGTACATAGCTTTGCGGACGATTTGCAACAATTGGTGCGCGGGCATGTCCCAGGCGGCACACCGGGTAACCAATCCGAATACTTGTAATGTTCGGTAACGCGTATTACGCTGGCGCCCGGCTGTGGATAGAAGACTCGCGATGCTCGATGCCTTCCATTTTGCGGAACAGCGGCGGATCAACGTTCGGGTCGGCATCATCCTCGCCGCACTGGCGTTGCCGGCGATGGCGCCCGCAGCAGGCGGCGAGCGGGCGAAGTCCATCGAATCGAGCGGCGGGAATTACCGCGTGTTCTGGAACAGCGTCGATGCCGGCGGGACGCGCAGCAACGCCGGTAGTTATGTCGTCACCGGCGTCATCGGCCAGGCCGATGCGACGACCTCGGTTGCAGGCCCCTACCAGTTGCGCGGCGGTTTCCTGCCGCGCAAGGCCGCGCCACCGGACGGCCTTTTTGCGAACGGTTTCGAATGATCCAGGGAGTGCGCGAAATGAGTGCCCTTGTGCCGTTGTTTCGTACCGTCACCGGCCTGTCGACCGCAGTTGCCGCACTGGCGGCACTGGCATGGTCGTCGCTGGCCTGGCCGCAGTCGGTGGCGATGAGCGGCGAGGTGCGTGCCGCCCAGGGCAGCGGCATCAGCTACCAGGGCGAATTGCTGGATGTCGGTGTGCTCGCCAATGGCAACTACGACCTGCGCTTCCGGCTATTCGACGCGCTGGCCGGCGGGGCATTGGTGGGCTCGCCGAGCAGCGTGACGTTCACCAACCAGGCGGTCGCCAATGGCTTGTTCAATGTCGTGCTCGATTTCGGAACCAACGCCTTCGCCGGCGATGAGCGCTTCCTGGAGATCGCCGTGCGTCCGGGCGGCAGCGCGGGCGCATTCACCGTGCTCAGCCCGCGCCAGGCGCTTACCGCAGCGCCTTACGCGGTGCATGCGCTGACCGCCGGCCGCACGCCCGCGCGGCTGTTCTACCTGACCACCACCGCGGTGGTCGGCAGTTCCGCGCTCACCGCCTGTGCCGCGGGCTTCCATATGGCCTCGATGTGGGAGATCTTCGATGTTTCCACGTTGAGGTACGACACCAGCCGCGGCTTTACGGCCTCGGATTCCGGAGAAGGCGCCCCGGCTTCGATCGCCGGCTGGATCCGCACCGGCGTACCCAGTTTCACCAACACCGTCCCTGGCAACGCCAACTGCAACTCGTGGACCTCCAACAACGCGGCCAACAACGGTACGCGGGTCAACCTGCAGCCACAATGGTCGCTGGCAGCCGAGTTCGTCACGCCGTGGGATGCGACGGTCCAGGCCTGTGGAACCACCAGCCGCGTCTGGTGCGTCGAAGATTAGTGCAGCGGTGCATCCCGAATGCTCCCCCGTTGCCGCGCCGACGGCCTTGGGGCATGGGGAAAAGCCGCCGTTCGCTGTGTGGGTCCAGACAAGTCTGGACCCACTGCCGCCGCGTGCAGGCCTTTACCGATCGTCGGCCTGCGCTTCGGTGAAGCCGCATTCTCGCCAATCTCGATGCGACCTGGCCGCGACCAGGCGCAGGCGCTTGAGCAGACGCCCGCTGTCTGCGGGAAAGGCGCTACGCCCGTGCAGCATCCGCCGGTTGTCCAGCAGCAGGACGTCGCCAGCCGCCAGCGGCACTTCGATCGACAGCCGCCGGACGGTCTCGGCGAAGCGCGCCATCCGATCCCGCTGCATCGATGACAGCGACGCCGCGCACTCGGCAGGATTGAAACGCACGGCGCCAGCGCATTCCACGCTGCAGCGCTCGCCGCACGGATAAGGCAGGCGCAGCTGGGTCCAGGCGATCCATTCGACGCGATCGACGCTCGCCCGGATCGCGCGGCTGTCGGCCATCCGCGTGGTGCCACCGCTCGCGGCCGGCTGCCAGCAGTGCAGCAGCACGAAGTCCGCAGGATGTTCCACGAAGCTTTCGTCCGTGTGCAGCGCGAACGCGCCGTGACCCGCCGACAGCAGCGGCTTGCCGGACCGGTCGCGCACCATGGTTCCAAGCGCCTGCACCCGCTGCACGCCCGCGCCCTCGTCGAGGCGGCGCTCGATTGCGCGCAGCGACGGCTGGCCCAGGCGCGCGCCGAGGCAACGCAAGCTGCGGTTGTCCCGATCCGGGGGCACGTCGTGAATCAGCAGCACGCCTTGGTCGCGCAGCCGCTGCGGCCAATCGTCGTCCGCTGGCCAACAGAGTTCCAAAGGCGCGATCCCCCGGTCAGGCCATTCAGGTGATGATGGCTGCAACCCTGCACCATCGAACAGCCTGAAGGCCCTGGTTGAGCCGGTCATGCTTCACGCCGCCTGCAGCGAAAAGTGGGTGCGTCGACCCCGCGGAGTCGGCGGAAAGCCGATCTCTGCCGCCTCTGCGCGCTTCCGAGTATTCTGCGCGGCCACGCTCGCAGTCGCTCGTCGGTTGGCCCCCGCTTGATTTCGACCTGGGCCGTTCGCCACTCAAATCACCCGGTTCCGGAGATTTCATTGCACCCACGCTCGCTCCTCCTGCTCGTCGTGTTCTGCTTGCCGCTGCATGCGCAACCCACGGTCGTTGCGACGGTCGCTGACCCTGGTCTGCGCGAGCGCTATTGGGGCGTCGGCATCGAGAGTGTGTGTGGCGACGACTGGTTGTTGTACGACGACCGACCCATGTGCGCACGGCGCGATCTCGATGGCCGACTGACGGTGACATCGTTGGCGCCGATCCCGGGACCGGGACCAGGCCTCAACATCGTCCGCGGTCCAGTGGATCAGGACCGCCGGTTCCTGCTCGGCGCCATCTCCGGCGGCGCGCTATTCCCGTTTCTTGGCTATGCCATGGATCCGGTAACCGGCGTGAGCGAGTACATCGGAAACCTGCCGCTTCCGACGATTGCGCGCACTCCGACACTGATCGACTACGACGGCGACGGTGTTTCCGAGTCGCTGCTCGCTGGTATCGGCGGTGGCGTACCCCCCGCGTTGATCGCAATGCCGGGCAGTCCGCAGCCACTGTTCCAGATCGTTCAGCAGTTGCCGTCTTCAACCAAGGTGGCCGGGCGCTTCGACGCCGATCCAGCGGCCGAACTGGCAGTGATCGACGGCAATTTGCTGCGACTGTATGACGCGGTGTCGTTGCAGCAAGAGGCCTTCAGCGCGGCCGGTTGGTTCGATCCCGCTGGCGTCGCCTTGGCGGCCGACTGGGACGGCGACGGGATCGACGAGATTGCGTTGCCCGAGTATTTCGATAGCGGCGTCGGCCTCGTCGATCCCAATGGCTCAAGTCAGGTCCTCGCGGGTGCGCGCAACTTCCTGCCGCCGAAGCGCCCGCTCGGCATCGTCGATTGGAGCGGGCAAAACGCACGCGAACTGGTGGTGCTTGCGAGTAACGGTGTTCAGATCATCGATCCGCGCACCGGGGCCACGATTGCGAGTTTCCCGGTCGCAGCATCGCCCGGGGAGCAGAATCCCCTGCATGCGCGAGCCATCGACTGGGACGACGACGGCGACCAGGACTTCATCTATATCGGTAGCGACACGTCGACTCTGAACCTGTTGCGCAATCCGCAGGGTCTGGAGGTGTTGCAGCTCGGCGCGCTGGCGAAACAACCGCTTGGCACCGTGCAATCCGCCGGCCAACCGCAACTCCTCGCGTTGGAGCACTTCGGTCCGGTGTCGGCGCCCACAGTCCGCGTCAGAACGCGGGATCCGGCCACGCTGGCGCTACTCGACGAGGCCGTACTGGAATCCGCGCCGGGTCCTTATGCGCAATGGCAGTTGGCAGAACTCCATGCGTCGGCCGGACCCGAATTGCTCAGCGTGGAAGCGGATCGGCTGCGCGCACATTCAAGCACCAGCGGCGCTCTGCTGTGGCAGCAGTCGCCGCAACCGAACCGTCGCCTCGCCAGCGCGGTGGCCGCGAAAATGCCCTGCAGCGGCGCCAATTGCCGCTGGATCGCATTGCTCGACGAGTCACTGGGAGCAACGCAACCGCGAGTCCGCATACTCGACGGCGCAGACGGCGGCGAACTGGCCACCCCGATTCCCGAAGTGGACCAGGGGCGCGTGCTCGCGCTGAGCGATCTGGATGACGACGGCGTGCCGGATCTGCTTGCGTGGACCAACAGCACGTCCAGCCGCCTGCAGGCTTTCCGCGGCGCTGACTGGCAACTGCTCTGGCAACAGCCCCTGGAGGGCGGCGAAACCCCGGCGCAGGTGGTGCGCACCGAGGATGCCGACAACCGACTGGCGGTGCTCTACGACAGCGGTCTGCTCGCTTACCACGATCCTGCCAGCGGACAGATGCTGCGCAGCGCGATGCTGCGGCCTGCATCGGGCGGCAGCCCCTGCCTCAGCCAATGTCGCCTCGGTTATGTGATGCATGGCCCGCGCAGCGGCACGTTCGTCTACTCGCTGATCAATGGCCCGATAACCGGCATCGACCGCAGCTTGCGCGGAGCCGCCCAGTCATCGCAGAACAACAGCCTGAGCGCATTCGGATTGGCGGTGACGGGAAAGTGGGTCAGTCTGGGCGGACTGGAGGTGATGAGCGCCGTGGAGTTCCCGCAGGAAGGGCTGTTCGCGGACAGCCTCGAAGGGTGGTGATGCTGGCGCTGCACTCGGCGCGTCGTGTTTGCGGCGCGCCGACGTCGCCGCAGGTCACCACCTGGTCGCGCTGTCTTGCCCTGAGCGACTCCCGCCCCCGTCGTAACAACAGCCTGCCGCCAGGGATCGCGAACCGCTGCACACTTTGCGGCGCGACTGACCTGGGTCAAGGCGCACGGCGCGCGGTCGGCACCAACATCTGCGCTCCATCCCACTTGGCTCTCTGTCGATGAACCAGGACGTACTCGAACGCGCCCGTCAGGCGATCCACCAACACGATCCGTCCGCCTCGGTGGAATTGGCCGGCGGTGCACTCCAGGTCGAGTCGCTACTGCCAGCCGGGACACTGGTCGGCATCCTGCGTGCAAATCGCATCCAGACCGTTGAGTCTGCGCCGAGCGATTGCTGCGGAGGCTGCTGCGGTGGGTAACGCTTCCGTGTCCTATTCGCCCGTACGAGGAAACCGAATGAAACGCCTGACCTGGGTTCTGTTGACCGCGCTCACCGTCGTCGCCTGCAAACCACAGGAGCCGGCCCCATTGCCACCTCAGGTTGGCACGCGCACGGTGCCGCCGCCGCAGCCAGTTACTCTTTCCGATGCTTCTACCACTGCGCCCGCCGCCGCGGTTGCCACCACGGTCGATGGCGCGGACGTGTACAAGAAGGCCTGCGCAACCTGCCACGCCACCGGCCTTGCTGGCGCGCCCAAGCTCGGCGACGCCGCTGACTGGGGCCCTCGCATAGCGCAAGGCGAGGCGCTGTTGCTGGAACACGCGATCAAGGGTTTCACCGGCAAGAAAGGCATGATGCCGCCGAAGGGCGGTTTCATGAACCTCAGCGACGACGAGGTGCGCGCCGCGATCGAGTACATGACCACGGCTCCGGCGCCATAGGCGATCGCAAACTGCCGTGGTCGCATGCCTTCTCGGACTGCCGCAGGGCGGCGGTCCGATTGCTCGTTACGCGAAACGCCAGCCCGCGCTGAGAGATTCGCCGTCCACCAAGGGGCATCAGGTCCAAGTCCACAGCGGCCTACGCTGCAGGCGAGTAGCGTGAAGCAGCGTCAGTACAACTGATACAGCAACACATACACCAGCAACCCGGAGGCCGACACATACATCCACAGCGGCCAGGTCCAGCGCGCGATCGCGCGGTGGCGGGCATCGCGACGACGGTAGCCGCGCCACGCGGTGGTGGCGACCAGCGGGATCGCCAACGCCGCCAGAATCACGTGACTGATCAGCAGCGCGTAGTAAACCGGCCGGATCCAGCCCTGTCCACGAAACACGAAGATCGGCGCGGCATAGTGGTAGGTGATGTAGGAGACCAGGAACAGCGCCGACACGCCGAGCGCCGCCAGCATCGTGCGCCGGTGCGCCTCGATGCGACGCTGGCCGATCTGCCAGCGCGCGACGATCAGCAGGGCACCGGCGATGCCGTTGAGCGTGGCATTCACGTGCGGCAGCAGTTGGGCAGCGTCCATCGGCAATCGGCAATCGGGGTTTCGGTGGTCCGGCGGCGGCATTGTCGATGCTGGCGCATGCGCCGCGAATGACTGCGGTCAAGGCAGAGGCAGCGCGCCGGCCGCTACTGTAGATCGCATGAACCGTCGATCGCTGATGCTGCTCGCAATTGCCGCCGGGACACTCACGGCCTCGCTGTGGGTGAGTCGAGCCAATCATGGCGAGCGCGACTGGGCCAGCGCGCCGCCGGCGCTGCAGGCCATCCTGTGGCCCGCAGCGCGACCGATCGCCGAGTTTCAACTGACGACGCAGCACGAGCAGCCGTTTGCCCAAGGCGATCTCGTCGGGCACTGGAGCCTGCTGTACTTCGGCTACCTGCAATGCCCCGATGTGTGTCCGACCACGCTGCAGACCTTGCGCGGCGTACAGAAGCTGCTGCAGGGCGACGGCGATCGTGCGACGCGCTTTGTCTTCGTCAGCGTCGATCCCGGTAACGACTCGCCCGAGCGCATCGGCGCGTACTTGAGCTTCTTCGGCGACGATCTCGTCGGCCTCAGCGGCAATCCCGACGGCCTGGCGGCGCTGGCCCGATCGCTCGGCGTCATGTACGCCGAGAACATCGACGCCAGCGGCAGCCGCAGCATGGATCACACCACGTCGATCATCGTCGTCGATCCGCGCGGGCGCGGCGTCGCGGCGTTGCCGGGTGGGCAGACGCCGCAGGCGATGCGCGAGCAGCTGCAGGCGTTGCGGCGGTTTCTCGGCGCGCCTTGATGTGGGTCCGGACTTGTCCGGACGCTCTCCCCCGAGCAGCCAGGAGCGTCCGGACAAGTCCGGACCCACCAAGGGCCTATGCCCGCACTTCTCCCATACTCCAGTGCCGCATCGCCAGCACGGCGCTCAGCAGCAGCACGGCGCCGCCCTGGTGCAGCGTGCCGAGCGCCACCGGCACGTGGTAGAGCAAGGTCGCGATGCCGAGGCACACCTGCAGCAGCGTCATCGCCGCCAGCGCGTTCAGCGCCAGGCGTTGCGCAGGCACCAGTTCGGCACGGCGCCAGCTCAGCCAGAGCCCGGCGACCACCGCGAAAGTGGTCAGCGCCAGGCAGCGGTGGATGAACTGCACCGTGACCGGATTCTCCAGCGCGTTCAGCCACAGCGGCTGAAAGGCATCGATGCCCGGCGGGATCAGATGGCCGTTCATCAGCGGGAAAGTGTTGTACATCAGGCCGGCGCGCATGCCGGCGACGAAGGCGCCGAACACGATGGTGACCGCAACCAGCCCGAGCAGGAATCCGTACACACGGCCGAGCGGCCGCGTTGCCACGCGCTGCGGCCACAGCGTGCGCAGCATCAGCCAGAACATCGATGCGTAGATCAGCAGCGCCAGCGACAGGTGCGCGGCCAAGCGGTAGTGGCTGACGCGCGGGATGTCGACCAGGCCGCTCTTGACCATGAACCAGCCCATGTAACCCTGCGCCGCACCGAGTAAAAGGATGCCGACAAGCGGCCAGCGCAGTCGCGGCGGAATCATGCCGCGCAGCCAGAAGACCAGCAGCGGCAGCGCAAACACCAGGCCCAGCAAGCGCGCCAGCAATCGATGCGCGTACTCGTACCAGAAGATCAGCTTGAAGTCGGACAGCGCCATGCCCTTGTTGACCTGGGTGTACTGCGGGCTGTCCTTGTAGCGCTGGAACTCGGCTTGCCAGGCAGCATCGCCGATCGGCGGCAGTACGCCGGTGACCGGGCGCCAGTCGACGATCGACAGGCCCGACTCGGTCAGGCGCGTGGCGCCACCGAGCATCACCAGCGCCAGCAGCACGGCGCAGCAGACCAGCAGCCAGCGACCGATGGCGCGTTCGTTGGCTTCCCGGGTGAGCCCGCTCAGGGGCAGCGTCATTGCAGACATCGTCAGCTCGTCCTTGCTCGTAGGTCACGTTGCCCGTGCAACGGGCTACGTGACATCAACCTCACGTCACCTAGACCCTGCGGGTCAACGTGACCTACCTCCTTTCCACGCTAGCGAAGCATCCGTCAGCGCGGTGTCGCTGTCATCGCTCGGCCGCGACAACTTGTCGCACGGTTGACTCACGTCAATTACACCAATGCACCCGCTGGCAGCAAATGCAGCCACTGGCCGGAAGCGTCCGGCGCGACTGTGGCAAGGGCAGAGGAGAGCACCCGATGAGCGCACAAGATGACCCCAACGAGAAGGTTCCGCTGATGCAGCAACTGCTGGACAACCCGTTCCTGCTGCTGTTCATCGGAGTGCTGGTGCCGATGGTCGTTTATACCCTTTGGGGTGTCATCGACATTCTCACCATACCGGTCGCCAAGTAATCACGCCGCGCGCAACCAACTGGGGAATCATTCATGAGCGCCATTTTACCGCCGGCCGAACGACTCTGGTGGAAACATCCGCTGGACCGCGTCGAAGGCACCTGGATCGCGATTGCATTTGTCTGGTGCATGATCATGTTTTTCATGATGATTTACTGGCATGCCTACGGCAAACAGAATCTGTCCACCGAGACCTACAAAACCACGCCGGAATTGTTTGCCACCAAGGCGCAAGCCATGGTCGACCAGTACACGGTGCGCACCGAAACCGACATGCAGACCCCGGTCGTGGCGCCGCCTGCAGGCAGCGACGTCTACATGATCGCGCGGCTGTGGAATTTCTGGCCGATCCTGGAACTGGAAAAGGACCAGACCTATCGATTGCACCTGACCTCGATGGATTACAACCACGGATTCTCGCTGCAGCCGGCCAACATCAATATCCAGGTTGTGCCCGGATACGAGCACGTGATCACCGTGACGCCGAATCAGAGCGGCCAGTTTTCGGTGGTCTGCAATGAATTCTGCGGAATCGGCCATCACGCGATGGTCGGTCGCATTTACGTCAAATAACGGAGGCGCACATGTCCACGGCAACAACTTATCGGACCTGCCCGCGCTCCGGGCTGCAGTTCGAATCCCAGGCTGAAAAACTCATGCTCGCCAACGCGGTGGCCGCGGTGGTGTTCCTGCTGATCGGCGGCATCCTCGCGATCGGCATCGTGCTGACGCGCTGGCCGGCAGTGCACTGGCTGGAAGCCGACACCTTCTACCAGGTGCTCACCGCGCACGGCATCGACATGCTGATCTTCTGGATCATCTTCTTCGAGATCGCGGTGCTGTACTTCTGCTCGTCGACGCTGCTGCGCTGCCGCCTGGCGACGCCGAAGATCGCCTGGCTGGCGTTCGCGCTGATGGTCATCGGCGCGGTAGTCAACAACGTCGCCGTATTCCAGGGCGGCTCAAGCGTGATGATGACCAGCTACGTACCGATGATGGCGGCGCCGTCGTTCTACCTCGGGCTGATCCTGTTCGCGGTCGGCGCGTTGATCGGCTGTTTCGTGTTCCTCGGCACGCTGGTCGTGGCCAAGCGCGAGAAGACCTACCAGGGCTCGGTGCCCCTGGTTACCTTCGGCGCGATCACCGCCTGCATCATCGCGGTGTTCACCATCGTTTCCGGCGCGATCATCCTGATCCCGACCTTCCTGATGTCGATCGGCGTCGTCGAGCACGTCGATGCGCTGATCTACCGCACCATCTGGTGGGCCTTCGGTCACTCCTCGCAGCAGATCAACGTCGCCGCGCACATTTCGATCTGGTACGCGGTGGCGGCGATCGCCTTCGGCGCCAAGCCGATGAGCGAGCGCGTCAGCCGTGGCGCCTTCCTGCTCTACATCCTGTTCCTGCAACTGGCCAGCGCGCATCACCTGCTCGCCGATCCCGGCATGAGCACCGAGTGGAAGGTCGTCAACACCAGCTACTTCATGTACTTCGCGGTGCTCGCCTCGATGATCCACGGGCTGACCATCCCGGGCGCGATGGAAGTGGCGCAGCGCGCCAAGGGCTACAACAAGGGCCTGTTCGAGTGGCTGCGCAAGGCGCCGTGGGGCAACCCGACCTTCTCCGGCGTGTTCATCTCGATCATCGGCTTCGGCTTCCTCGGCGGCATCTCCGGCGTGATGATGGGTACCGAGCAGCTGAACATGATCATCCACAACACGATCTACGTTCCCGGCCATTTCCACGCGACGGTGGTCATCGGCACCACGCTGAGCTTCATGGCGCTGACCTACTTCCTGATCCCGGTGCTGTTCAAGCGCGAGATGATCAACCCCGGCCTGGCCAAGTGGCAGCCGTACCTGTTCGGCTTCTCGATGTACTTCTTCTGCCTGGTGATGATGGGCGCCGGTACGCTCGGCGTGTCGCGCCGGCATTGGGACATGGCCTTCTCCGGCAACGCGCTGGCCTACGAGTGGCCGGGCGCGGCGTACCTGATGATGGGCCTGGTCGGCATCGCCGGCATCGCGGCGATCGTTGGCGGTGCCATATACATCTGGATCACCGTCGGCTCGCTGCTGTGGGGCAAACGCCTGGACGCCGGCGCGGCCAACAAGGAACCCACCCCGATCCCGCTGCAGATCCCGTCCTCGGTCGCGGTACAGAGCTACGGCTCGATGGGCTTCGCCGCTCCGGGCACCTTCGTGCTGGCGATGGTGTTCCTGGTCTCCTTCGTCCTCTACTACTTCA
>ERZ761602.1816-NODE-1816-length-36534-cov-7.071384_pt1 | contig 36534 bp, 26 predicted proteins | sample MGYA00512165_ERZ761602 | MGnify/ENA primary metagenome ERZ761602 (study PRJEB28899, sample SAMN02445085) | bioreactor sludge metagenome | biome: EBPR sludge; isolation source: Thorneside wastewater treatment plant | place: Australia: Brisbane, Thorneside...
TGCCCGTGGTCGTCATGGCCGTGGCCGTGAGCGTCGTGCCCATGCCCGTGGTCGTGAGCATCGTGCCCGTGGTCGTGAGCGTCGTGGCTGTGAGTGTCGTGGCCCGCTTGTTCTGCCTGTGACATGCAGGTTCCTCATGGTGGCCCAAGCGGCAAGCATCCGCCGGTAGCCGGGGCGCGAATCATAGGCAGAGCGGGGCTTGGGTGCAACAAGCGCGCATCGGCGCGGGCTGCATGGAGTTCACTCAAGTATCGTCGCGGAAATCCGGCACATCCGGCATGTTGTCCAGTTCCCGTTCCAGTTTCACCTCATCGTCAGGGTGCGTCGCGGGCTGGGGTTCCACGGGTTGCACGCTGGGCGCGGCAGCGGGAGCTCCGTCCTCGATGGTTTCGGACTGGCGGGAAATCTCGGCAATCTTGTCCAAGACAGGCTTCTTCTCTTCGGGGCTGCGGGCCTCGGCCGCCAGTTGAGCCAGCTTCATGGCCTGTCCCAGGCGCACCGCCAGTGCCCGCGCCTGTTTGCGCAGGGAGATGACTTCGTCGAGCCTCTGGCTCGATTCAGCATAGGCCGTCTGCAGTCGCGCTTCGTAGGACTTGAGTTCGGCCCTGCGGGTGCTGTCCAGATCGCCGAGGCGGGCTGCCAGGCGCTTGCGTTCGTCCTCAGAGGCCTTGAGGCGCGCGGCGAGGCGGGCGATTTCTTCGTCAGCCAGAGAGGAAGCGCCCGTGGCGTCCTTGGCGCGGATGATCTCCGTGTCGGAGAGGCGGGCCTTGGCCGCGGCCAGGGCTCTTTCCAGTTCTTCGGCGCGGCTCTGGGCTTCGCGCTGGGACTCGGCGGTGACGCGCTTTTCGGCCTCCAGCTTTTCTATCTTGCGGCGCAACTCCATGTTCTGGGCGTGTTCCGCCGCAATTTCGTTCTGCAGGGCCGGAATGCGCCGCTGGGAAAGCCGGAAGCTTCGCGCGGCTTCGCTGTCCAGTCGCTCGCGGGCTTCCTTGACTTCGCGCTCGGCCGTGTCGGCCCGCTTCTTGTCGGCCTGGGCGCTTTCCTCGGCCGCCTTGGCGCGCGCCTCCGCCTCGTCGATGCGGGCCTGTGCCCCCTCGGCCACGCCCCGGGCTTCGGCCAGGTCCATCTGGGCCTGGGCCAGGGCGCGGGTGACGCGCTCGAGTTCCGCCTGCCGGTCATCAAGTTCGCGGGAGCGGCGCAGCACGTCGGCCGCCTGGTCGCCCATCTGGGCCAGCTCGTTGCGGGCCAGCGCCAGCTCGCGTTCATGGCGCGCCGCCAGTTCAGCCCTGGCGTCGGTCTCAGCGCGGGCCTGGGCCAGGGCCTGCTTGAGCGACTCCGCGCGGGCGTCGGCTTCGCGCTGGCGCCGCACCAGTTCTTCGTTGGCGTGCTCGACGCGCGCAATGGCGCCCTGGGCCTCCTCCAGCGCCGCCCTCAGGCGCGCTTCCTCCTGCTCACGCTCGTCGTCCAGGGGAGGCGTGGCGGCGGACTGGCGCTCGACCAGCAGCGCGTTGAGGCGGGCCATTTCGGCGCGGGCCAGCTCCATCTCGTTGCGAGCCACGCGCAGGTCATCCTCGGCCATGGCGCGGGCGGACGCGGCGGCCTCAAGTTCGGCGCGCAGGCGTGTGACTTCGCCGGGGGCGGGAGCGCGCTTGAGCTGCTCTGAAAGTTCACGGGTGTGGTCGCGGGCGCGCATCGCCTCATCCTGCGCCTGTTTGAGGGCCACCTGAAGTTCGCCCAGCTTCTGGGTCAGGGCGGCGCGCAGCTGTTCCTGCTCTTGGGCGCGGGCCTGGGCCTCCTCGGCTTCTTCCACGCTGGGCAGTTCGCGCTGGGCCGGGGCGTCGTCAAATCCCGTGGCGGGGGCTTCCACGTCCAGGTCCGGCTGGACATCGAGGGGGGCATCGGCGTCTTCGCTAAGGGACTCTTCCGCGAGGGGAACGTCGCGCACAGAGATGGGCACATCACGCACCGTCAAAGGTTCGGGCGCGTTGAGGGGCTGCAGGTCGCCAAAGCCCTCGTCGAAGCCCAGGTCCGAGTTGAAAGAGGCGTCTGGCAGGGCCTCCGGCTCCGGGGGCGCCTGGTCGGGGTCTTGCTTTCTTGCCGGCTCGGGCATGGCCCGCTGATTCTAGCAGGTCGCTGAAAAAGTGGCATCCGGCCACTTTCTCAACCCGGTCCGGACTGAAGTGAGTTTGGCCCGGCCTTCCCTTCAGGCGGCGTGCCGGCCGCCTGAAATGCGCAAGCCAGGCAGGGCTTGCGGTCACAGGCCGTTTCTCAGCAGCCTGCCAGCGGGCACAAGGTTGAGCCAGAGCCCCCCGCAGGCCCGGCTGGGGGAAATGCACCGCGGGGGCGACAGGCGGGACCTTTGGCCCTATAGTCCGCGCCGTGACTGACACGCCGGAAAACTCCCACGGATTCTCCGAGGCGCTGCGCCGGCGGCTCTTGGCCCTGACGCAGGAAGCCGTCAGCAGCGAGGACCTCGCCGCCCAGCTCGGAATTTCCGACCTCGCGGCCTTCGAGCGCTGGCTCGAAGAGCTGGCGCGCCAGGGATTCCTCCAGCGCGTCAAGCGCAAGCGCTACAAACACCCCGGCGGCAAAGTCACTGCCGGTGTGTTCAGGCGCGGCAAGCACAGCGCCTACGTGATTCCCGACGATACGGGTCTGGGCAACATCTCCGTCGCTCCCGGGGCCGAGGAGGGCGCGCAGGACGGCGACCGCGTGCTGGTGGCCTACCGGCGTGAGAAGCCGGGGCGCAAGGATGGCGCCAAGGGAGGTCTCCACGGCAAGGTCCTCAATATCATTCAGGCGCGCGAGAGCGAAGTCGTGGGTGCCTATGAAGTCACGCGCAGCGGCCGCGGCCGCGTGCACCTCGAGGGCTGGAACCTGCCCAACTATGCCTGGCTGCCGGATTCCGAGACGCGCCATCTTCGCCCGGGGGCCATTGTGCGGGTCAGGCTCTCGCGCAAGCCCGGCCCGATGGGGCACACCCGCGCCGAACTGATCGGCACGCTGGGCAACCTGCGCAACCCGCTCGAAGACCTGGACAACCTCTGCGCGCTGTTCGGCTTTGCCGGGGAGTTCTGGCCCGAGACGCTGGAAGAGTGCGAGACGCTGCCCGACGACCCCAACGAATCGGAGTTCGCCCATCGCGTGGACCTGCGCGATCTGCCCGTGATCACCATCGATCCCAGGGACGCCCAGGACCATGACGACGCCATTTCGCTGGAAGTGCTCGACGGCAACCTGTTGCGCCTGGGCGTGCATATTGCCGATGTCGCCCACTACGTGACGCCGGGCAGCGCCCTGGACCGCGAGGCCCAGCACCGGGCCACCAGCGTTTACCTGCCGGGCAAGACCATTCCCATGCTGCCCAAGAAGCTGAGTGCCGGCCTGTGCTCGCTGCACGAGCGCGCCACGCGCCTGGCCATGAGCTGCTTCATGGTCTATGACGCGCAGGGCAACCTGCTGCGCCGCGAGGTGGTGCAGAGCGTGATTCGCGTGAGGCGCTTTCTGACCTACGAGGAAGTGCTCCCCGTGCTGGCGCAGGGCGCGAGCACCGGCGACGCCGTGGTGGACTGGCTGCTCGTCGAGGGCCGCAACCTGGCCGACAAGCTGCTGCAGCGCAGGCTGGAAAAGGGCGCGTTGATCCTGAATATCCAGCGGCCCCACGTCATCGTGGGCCCCACGGGCCTGGCCGAGAGCATCGAGCCCGAGTCCCATGACATCGCCCACAACCTGATCGAAGAGTTCATGCTGGCCGCCAACCAGGCCGTGGCGGCCTTCCTGCTCGAACGCGGCCTGCCCTACATCGGGCGCGTGCATCCGGCCCCAGAAGAAGAGGCCAAGGAGGCCTTCTGGGAGCTCTGCGACGAGCTGCGCGTGATGAAGCCCGATTTTGACAAGCCGGGCGACGTACAGCGCATGCTGGACTCCATCCGCGACCGCCCCGGTGCCGACGCCATCAACCTGGCGCTGTTGCGCAGCATGAAGCGCGCCGTTTACGCCCCCGAACCCGCGCTGCACTACGCGCTGCACGTGACCCAGTACGTCCACTTCACGTCGCCCATCCGCCGCTACCCCGACACCGTGACCCACCAGGTGCTCACCGCCTACCTCAGGACCGGGGCGAAGCTGCGCCAGGAAGTCCGCGCCCTGGGCCTGCCCTGGTCCGACGGCACGAGCACGCCCGCCGTCAAGCCGCACCCCAAAGATGGTCGCGACATGCCGCGCGCCGACGCCTGGGAGATGATGATGCCGGGGATTGCCTGGCACTGCACGGAGCGCAGCATTCAGGCGGATCGGGGCGAGATGGCCGCCAACCAGATCAAGATCCTGCGGACGCTGCTGGATGACATCGGCCGGGAGTTCGAGGGCACGGTCATTCACGTGGGGGCACGCAGCGTCAGCGTACGCCTCGACGAGGTATTGGCGGAGGGCGTCATAGACTACCGCGAGCTGTCCGACGGCTGGACGGATACTCACAAGTTCTGGGTGATCTACGAAACGCGCGAGGGTACCCAGCGGCTGATGATGGGCGACCGCGTCGAGGTCATGATCGACTCCATTGACCTGGCCAGCCGCGAGATGAGGCTGATTCCCCTGGGCGAGCGAGAGAAGGACGCACACTTTGACCCCCGGCGCCGGCGTCACGTTCCGCAGGGCAGGCCCCAGCGCAGGCCCAGAAAGCAGGGCCGGCGTCGCCGCTGATTTCGCGATTCCGCTCATCCATTGCGGCTTTGGTTGCGTTATATTTGAGGGCAGGGCAGGGAGGACTGGCACCGTGATTCCACGCATTCTCGCTGCAATGGCGATGTCCGCGCTGTGCTTTGGCGCCGCCGTCGCCCAGGACAAGCCCGAAGACAAGGGCGAAGGCAAGTCCGATCCCTCCGAGGCCCCTGCCCTGAGGGTGCTCAACAAGAAGCACATCACGCCGGAGCTGCGCACCGCCGTCGATGGCGGGCTCAAGCGCCTGGCCGCGCTGCAGGACGCCAACACCGGCGCCTTCACGCAGGGGGGCCACGGCGTGGCCATTGCCATTACCTCGCTTTCCGGCCTCGCCCTCATGGCCAGCGGCAGCACGCCGGACAAGGGCCCCTACTCCGCGCACATCCAGCGCGCCATCAACTATCTGCTGAGCTGCCAGGACCCCAACACCGGCTACATCACCGGACCCCAGGATGGCTCACGCATCCACGGCCACGGCTATGCCACGCTGTTTCTGGCCCAGGCCTACGGCATGCAGCCGGGCAACAAGAACCTCCAGAAGGCGCTGACCAAGGCCGTTGAAATCATCCAGAAGGGTCAGACCAGCTTTTCCAAGGAGTGGGGGGGGTGGGGCTACGTGCCGGACGACCTCACCTGGGACGAAGGCAGCACCACCGTGTGCTGCCTCCAGGCCCTGCGCGCGGCCTCGGACGCCGGCATCATCGTCAAGAAAGAGGTGATGCAGAAGGCCATTGCCTATCTCTACCACAGTGCCGATGCCCGGCCCTTCGTGGTCGATGGCGTGGAGAAAAAGGGCTACACGTTCAAGTACTCCCTCTCGAGTCCCTGGAACCCCGACAGCTACGCGCTGTGCGCCGCGGCCATCTGCTGCCTCAACGCCATCGGCATCTATGCCGAGGGCGCCACCTGGAAGGCCCAGGACGTGGGCAAGGTCTACAAGGGCGGCCTGGACTGGCTGCGCTACAAGCTCGATGACTTTCACGCCCGCAAGCGGCAGGGCCAGGGCGCCCTGGACGTGGGGCACTTCCATTATGCGCACTTCTACGCGGCGCAGGCCATGTGGATGGCCCCCGACGAAATCTACTTTGACGAGTATTTCCCGAAGATCCGCGAAGTGCTCCTTGAGGAGCAGGATCCCACCAACAAGGGCTGGACCAACGGCAGCTACGGTGAGGCCTACTCCACGGCCTACTCGCTGCTGATTCTGCAGGTACCCTACCAGATGCTGCCGCTCTACTCCAAGTAGGCGCCCTCTGGCCGAGCGCACAGCGGCGGCGCAGCGAACGCAGCCCTGCTGCTGATGGGCTAGCGTTTGCCGCTCTTGAGCCCCGCCTGTCGCTGACGGTCCACGTTGGCCGGCGTCCAGAGTTCCACCACCAGCTTTGCGCGTTTGCCGTCCCAGGTTCCGCGGGCGAGGTCCACCTGTCGCGCGCGTCCCTTGTCATCAGGTTCACGCTTCACGACAGTGACGGCGGGGGTGGCCTTGGGATAGCGCGTCTTGAGCTGGTAGTAGAGGCCGTACACGACCTGCCGCTTGATGTGGTCGTAGTCCCTCAGCCACTGGGCCTCGTTGACCGTGATGGTCACCGTCACGAGGTCCACGGCGCGCTGGAACTCGACGGCGTCACCGCCGCGCGCGTAGGCGGCCTCGGCGCGGGCGTCGGCGCGCACTTCCACGCGGGCCGCCACGGGCAGGTTCTGGTTGGCCTCGCGCATCCAGTAAAGCAGGTCCGCTGCGGCTTCGCAGGCGTCCATGTTGCTGCCCACGGTGCGGTCAAATCCCGCGCGCTCTGAGGCGCGTTTTTCAGCTTCGGCCTTCTGTTGGGCGGCCTTCAGTTCGGCGGCCTCGGTGCCGTCGCGGTAGCGGTCGACGCGCCGGGTCAGAGCGGCTGCCTGCTCGCGCAGGGCGCTGTTCTGGGGTTCCAGCGCGGCGGCTTCGCGGGCCAGGTTCTTGGCTTCGGCGTATTCGCCGGCATACATGCGGTACTCGGCGGCCAGCAACATGAGCTGGGGGTCGCGCCCCTGCGGCACGAGCAGCAGGTAGTGGTCCAGGGTCTTGAGTGCTTCGGCCAGCTTCCCCTGGTTGTAGAGGGCACGGGCCAGACCGGCCCGCGCCCTGGCGTGGCGCGGGTTCTCGCGCACGAGTTCGCGGAAGTCGCGCTCGGCCTCCAGGTCCATGCGCATGTCCAGGCGGCGCTGTGCCGCCTCGATCCGTTCATCGAGGCTGTCGGCTTTCTCAATGCGCTCGATGCGTGAACGCTTCAGTGAAATGACGGCGCTGCCCCCGCCCTCGACGGCCACCTCGAGTTTCACCCAATCGTCAGACTGCTCGACGATGCGGCCCGTGAGTTTGCTGCCGCCCTTGAGGTAAATGGTTTCAGCCCTTACGGCAACGCCGTCCAGGGCCAGCAGGCTGGCAACCAGGGCAAAGGCCAGGGCGGCAAGAAAGCGACTCATGCCGCAATTATAGTGCAAGATCAGCCGTGCGCCACGGCGCGGGACTCCACAGCAGGCTCGGGGTCCTTGAGCCGCTCACGGATGTCCACGACGCGATCGAGGCCGCGCATGAAGGCGGCCACGACAGACGGGTCAAAGTGCCGGCCATCGCCCTCGCGGATGATTTCAAGGCTCTTTTCAATCGTGAAGGCGGGCTTGTAGCAGCGCCGCGTGGTCAGGGCGTCAAAGACGTCTGCCAGGGCAACGATGCGCCCCTCGACGGGGATTTCTTCACCCTTGAGGCCGCGCGGGTAGCCCGTGCCGTCGAACTTCTCGTGGTGACACAGGGCGATCTGTTCGGCGCACCTCAGCAGCGGCGAGGTCGAGTTCGCCAGGATACGCGCGCCAATGCCCGGATGGCGCTGCATGACCTTGAATTCCTCGGGCGTCAGCTTCGCGGGCTTGAGCAGGATGCTGTCCGGCACACCAATCTTGCCGATGTCATGCATGGGGGCAGCCGCCTCGATGCGCTCGATCAAGTCCTGGGCCATGCCCATCTCTTCAGCGACGACGCGGCTGTAACCGGCCATGCGATGGAGGTGGGCGGCGGTGTCATCGTCGCGGTATTCGCAGGCCACCGCGAGTTTGATGACGGTTTCTCCCTGGGCCTCGCGCAGTTCCCGTTCCGCCGAAGACAGCTCATGGAGCGCCCGCTGCAGATCCCGGGTTCTCTCGGCCACCCGCGCTTCAAGCTCCGAGGCATAGCCGGAAATGATGGCCTGGGCCTGCCGCACACGCGCCAGGTTGCGCACGCGCAGCTTCACCTCGGCGAGGTCAAAGGGCTTCATGACGTAGTCGTCTACGCCGAAGTCCAGGGCCTTGATTTTGAAGTCGCGGTCGGCGTTGGCCGTAACCATGATGATGGGGATTTCTCGCAGTCGCGGGTGCTCACGCAGCTTCTGGCAGAGCTCAAAGCCGTCCATGCGGGGCATGGCGACGTCTGTCAGCACGACGTCAGGCAGCTCGGGCGACTCCTCAAGCAGCTCCAGCGCGGCCTGGCCGTCCACGGCCTTGAGCGTGTCGAAACTGGGAGCCAGCCCGCCCGTCAGCACGGCGCGGATGGCGCGGTCGTCCTCGACGACAAGAACCTTTAGGCGGCGGGTGAAGCACTGCGTGTCGATCTGCAATCCCATGAGTTCATTTATACTTTTTATGTATTCGGTGTATACATGTTTTTGCGATTTTTATGGTTGCGCTCCCAATGGCGTTTTGGGAAACTTCTCACAGATATCACCTTTCTCCCCAATCGCTTGGTCCTTACCGCATGGATGTCTCTCCGTCAGCTGAAGGACAGCGCCTCGTCTTCAGCGAGTTCGACCAGTCGCAACTGGGTCGTTCCATGCTGGAGCAGAGCGACGTGCTGGTTTTCATCCTAGACCAGGACGGCTCCATTGCCTCTGCCAATTCCGTCGTGCAACAGCGCCTGGGATACGAGCCCAAAGACCTGGCCGGCCTCGACTTCTTTGCCGCGCTTTCCGTGGGGGTCGAGTCGGCGAGGCTGGCGCGGCTGGTGAAGGCACAGCCGCCCTTGTTGCCGGCGCACGCGCGCGTCGAGTTGAGGGGGCTCAACGGTGTGGTGCAGTCATTCTTCTGTACGGCGAGTTTCAGCCCCGAAGGCCAAGGGCGCGAAGTGGTGCTCATGGCCAGGCCCGCGGGCCAGATTTCGTCACGCGCCCTGGTGACCGAGGATTCAGCTGCATTGGCGCTGTTCCAGAACGCGCCTCACGCCATCTTTCTGCATGAACCGGCCCTGGGCCGCGTGCTTCAGGCCAACACGCTGGCGCTGAATCTTGCCTGCTGCGAGCTGCAGGACCTTCTGGGGCGCGACATGCAGGAGTTGCTTCCCTTTCTTTCTCCGTTGAGCCTTGAGACGGCGCCCGCGGGCCACGGCATCGACACTTCCCTGAGGGCGCGCAGCGGCCGCCTGACACCGGTGTCGGTCACTGCCTCGCGCGTCGAGCTGGGCGGACGCGTGTGCTTCCTGTTGTTCGTGCGCGACCTCAGCGTGGAGCGGCGGGCGGAAACAGAGCGCATGGCCAGCGAGGCGCGCTTCAAGATGGCGCTGGACCGCCTGATTGACGGTTTCTGCCTGCTCGCGCCCAGGCGCGACGCCTTGGGCGGAATTGAGGATTTCCGCTTCACGTACGCTAACCCCGCCGCGCGCGAAGCCCTGCTGATTCCCGCCGGCGAAACCGACCGCGCCAGCCTTTCGGGGGTGTTCGCGGCCTCGACGGCCGCGAGCCTGCGCGACGTGTTTGCCACCGTGATGCGCAGCGGGCGCGACGTGAACTTTGACCGCATCCGGCTCGATCAGCCGGCGCGGGCCGCGGTGTTCGCCCTGCACGTCTGCAAGCACGGCGAGGGCGTAGCCATTTCCCTGCGCGACGAAACCGAGCGGGCCGGTTATGAGCAGGCTCTGGCCGGCAAGGAGCGCAGCCTTTCCGCCCTGCTGGCCCACCTGCCCGTGGGCGTGTTTTATGTAGACCTGGGTGCGCCACAGTCGCCCATCCTGAATCAGAGCGCCATGGACCTGCTGGGCGCGGGGCCCGAAACCCTGGACTACCGGACCTGCGGCCGCGGCCTGCTGGCGGACCTGGCCGGCAACCCGTTGCCCGATGAGCAACTGCCCTTCAACCACCTGCTCCAGCGCCAGAGCGCCTACCGCAACGACGGCCTGCAGCTCATCAGGCCGGGCCACAGCCCCGTGCGCCTGGACATCTCCGTCAGCCCCGTGCGCGACGAATCCGGGCGCATTGCGGCCATGGTCGCTGTGTTCAACGACATCACGCGGCGCGTCGCCCTGGAGGCCCAGCTTTCGCAAAGCCAGCGCATGCAGGCCCTGGGCACCCTCGCGGGCGGCATTGCCCACGACTTCAATAACGTGGCCCAGGCCATTTCCGGAAGCCTGGAACTCGCCAAGCGTTCGCTCGACAGCAGCCACAGCGCCTACGGCAACATCTGCGCGGCGCAGAAGGCCGCCAGCCGCGTCACTTCGCTGACCGTCCAGCTTCTCAGCGCTTCCAAGCAGAGGCTGGAGGCAGCCCAGACGGCCGATGCGGCACCCCTGATCGACGAGACGGCCGTGCTGCTCCGGGGCACCATCGACAAGCGCATTTGCGTGGAAGTGGACGTGGCCCGCGACTGCTGGCCGGCGGTGCTGGAACCGGGGCGCCTGCAGCAGAGCCTGCTGAACCTGGCGCTCAACGCGCGTGACGCCATTGAGGGCAACGGCGTCATTACCATCAAGGCCCGCAACATCACGTTCACGCGCGACTGCGCCGAGCTGCACCATGAGTGCGGTCCGGGCGACTATGTGGCCATTTCCGTGTCCGACACCGGCGTGGGCATGCCGCCGGAGATCATGGCGCGCATCTTCGAGCCCTTCTTCTCGACCAAGCCGGTGGGCAAGGGAACGGGGCTGGGGCTCTCCGTCGTTTACGCCAATATGCGGCAGGTCGGCGGCTGGGTGGGGGTGACCAGCGGCAGGCAGGGAACGACGTTCACGCTCTACTTCCGGCGCGGGCAGGGCAGCGTGCAGCGCGTGGAACGCGAGGAGGGCTCCCCCGACCTGCCCGGCACCGTTGGCGGTAACGAGCACATCCTGATCGTGGACGACGAGCCCGAGATTCTCGAAATCGCCGGCGAATTTCTCACGGACTCCGGCTATCGGGTGGAGACCGCACAGGACGGCGTTGAGGCCCTTGAGCGTCTGCGCCGGCAGCCGGACGTTGACCTCGTGCTGCTGGACTTGACCATGCCGCGCATGAACGGTGCCGACACCATCAAGGCCATCCGCGAGGAATGCCTGGCGCCCTGCGTGGTGGCCATGAGCGGTTTTGCCGGCGGGCTGGATATGGACGACCTCATCAAGCTGGGGGCTGACGCCTTCCTGCCCAAGCCCTATTCACTGTCCCAACTGACTCGCGTGGTGCGCGAGCAACTGGACCTGCATCCCCGCCGCCAGGCCTGAGCGCCTACTGGCAGGCCCCTGCCGCGCTGCTATGAATGGCGCCATGGCCAGGAAGCCCGAAAAATCGAAAGCGTCCCCCGGCGCCCGCGACACCTCCGGTGAAGCCGGCCGCGACCTCGTGGCCAGCAATCGCCGGGCCTTTCACGAGTACCTGGTGCTGGACCGCTATGAAGCGGGCATGAAGCTCACCGGCGGCGAGGTGAAGTCGCTGCGCGCCCGCCACTGCGAAATCTCGGACGCCTATGCCATGGTCCCCCGCGACGAGGACACCATCTACCTCTTCAATCTTCAGATTCCGGAATATGCCCAGGCCTCGACGCTGTTTGAAGCCCATGAGCCCAAGCGCCGGCGGGTGCTGCTCATGCACCGCAAGGAAATCGAGAAGCTGCGCGACCGCATGGGCCGCGAGCAGGGCCTGACGCTGATTCCCCTGGCCGTCTACTTCCGGCGGGGTTTTGCCAAGGTTGAGCTTGGGCTGTGCAAGGGCAAGAAGGCCCACGACAAGCGCGAAGCCATCAAGGCGCGGGACGCCAAACGCCAGATCGAGCGCCGCGTGAAGCGCTGAGACAATTCAGCGAACCCAGGCGCGGCCTGCCGGCTCTGAGGGGTGACGACACAGGAGACCGCCATGACGAACACCGCCAGAAAATGGGTGCTGCGCATTTCGAACCTCGACCGCTTCGTGCCCAAGGGCGACAGTGTCAAGGACGAGTTCGATCTGCTTTCCTTCAGCCACGGCATCTATGCTCACAGCCTGCCCGACGGTTCACGCCAGGTGCAGATGCAGGACATCAACGTGATGCGCGCCAGCGACGCCGCCACGCCGGTGCTGTTCAAGCTCTGCCTCAGCGGCGACGTGCTGGACAGCGTCGTGCTGGAGCTGCGCACGATTGACGATGACCGCGACGTTTTCCTGCTGCGCTATGAGCTGCTCAAGGCGCGGGTGGCGGCCGTCAACCCCGGCGGCAGCCCCCAGAGCGGCGACCCCGCCCTGGTGGAAGGCCTGACCTTCACCTGTGAGCGCCTGCGGATGCATGTGCACAATCGCGACGGGCACAGCACGGTGGATCTCACGCCGCCCAAACCCTGACCGATTGCGATTTCCCCGGGCGAATGTCGAATACTGCCCAACTTCGCCCGGGATTTGCCTTCATGCTGACGCTCTACGCCCCCGCCAAGATCAACTGGTTTCTGGAAGTGACCGGCAAGCGGCCCGATGGCTACCACGAACTGGTCACGGTCATGCAGGCCATCAGCCTCTATGACCGGCTCGACTTCAAGACGCGCAGCGAGCCCGGCCTGGCCCTGACCTGCAACATTGACCTCGGCCCGCCGGAGAAGAACCTCGTTTACCGCGCCGGCGAACTGCTACGCGCCCGCTATGCGCCCGACCGTGGCGCTTCGGTCCACCTTGAAAAGAAGGTGCCCCACGGCGCGGGGCTCGGCGGGGGCAGCTCTGACGCCGCCGCGGCCGTCGTGGGCCTCAACAAGCTCTGGGGCCTGAAGCTCGAAAACCGGGTGCTGGAAAACCTGGTATCCGAGGTCGGGTCCGACTGCGCCTTCTTTGTTCAGGGCGGCGTGGCGCTCTGCACCGGGCGCGGCGAAATCATTGAGCACAAGGCGCCCATTCCCAGGGTTCATCTGGTGATTCTTTACCCGAACATCGTGCTGCCCACGGTTGATGTGTACCGCGACCTCAGCCGACACTTGACCTACCAGCCCAGAAACTGTTACTTTTTTCATGGCGAGGGGGCGCGAAACAGCGCTAAAACGCTTCCCCGTGTCATTTTTAATAGGCTGGAGGAGTCGGCGCTCAGAGTGTCACCTGAATTGCGTGAGGTTTGGCAAAAAACCAGCGCTGAGGCCGGGGTCACCTGTCGATTCGTCAGCGGTTCGGGCTCGTCCATCGCCTTCGTGATGGAGGACGGGCCGGCCGCGCAGACTCTTGCAAGAACGCTGGAAGATCGCGGGCTGGGTCGCGCCTTTGCCGTAACCACTGTGACGGTGGGAGTGTCGGAGCACCAAGATGCGGGGGATCGAAGTATCCGAGGTACGAATCAAGCTGGCTAGCGACTCTGACGAAAAGCTGCTGGCCTATTGCAGCGTCACGCTCAACAACGCCCTTGTCATTAAAGACCTCAAGATTATCCAGGGTGAGGCCCAGCCCTTCGTGGCCATGCCCTCGCGCAAGATCACGGACAAGTGCCCAAGGTGCGGCAGCAAGAACCACCTGCGGGCAAAATTCTGCAACGATTGCGGCACCAAACTGAAACCCAACCGCGCCGAGACGGACGCCCGCGGCCGCGCCAAGCTGCACTTCGACCTCGTGCACCCCATCTGCGCCGAGGTTCGTGAGTACGTACACGACAAGATCGTCCAGGCCTACCAGGCCGAAGCCGCGCGGCAGACGCCATCAGGCCGACAGCCGAGGGTGGCCGCCGAAGGTGACGACATGCTCGCGCCGGATGCCACTTGAGGCATGCTTGTGCTGGGCGGTCGCCCGCCGGCGGGCTAGTCTTGCTGCATGCCCCGCCCGCTAGAACGTTGGCCTCTCATCCTGCTGTTGCTCTGTGCCCTGGCCACTGTGGGATCCCGTCTCGGTGCCAGGGACCCTGCGACGTGGTGGATGGAGGCGCTGCCGGTCATCGCGGGCATGGTCGTGCTGCCCTTGACCTGGAGGCGTTTTCCGCTCACGCCGCTGCTGGCCTGCCTGTTGTTTGTCCACGCCCTTATCCTGCTGCTGGGGGCCCACTACACCTACGCGGAAGTTCCGGCCGGTTTCTGGGTGCGGGACTGGCTGGGGCTTGAGCGCAACCACTATGACCGTCTGGGCCACTTCGCCCAGGGCTTCGTGCCAGCCGTGTTGGCGCGGGAAATCCTGATTCGCAAAGGGGCCGTCAACGGGCGGGGCTGGCTGTTCCTCTATGTGCTGGCGCTGTGCATGGCCTTCTCGGCCCTTTACGAGATGATTGAGTGGTGGGCGGCCGAGGCACTGGGCGAAGATGCCATGGCCTTTGTCGGCTCCCAGGGAGATGTCTGGGATGCCCAGTGGGACATGTTTCTGGCGACGCTGGGCGCGCTGGCGGCGCAGCTTTTCCTGGCCCGCCGGCACGACCGCCAGTTGAACACATTGCGTCCATCGGGCGCGGCTCAGGGCCTGTAGGGCGCGGGGATGAAACCAAGGCCCAGGCCCGAAGAAGCATTGACCACAAAGCCCAGCGAGCGTGTGGTGCCGCGTTTGATCTGCACTTCGCGTTCTTCGCAGGCCCAGCGCACGAACCCCTGATCATCAAGCAGGGGTTTGCCGTCCTGGCCAACCTGGGGCAGGAAATCGCCCTCGGGCGTGAACTTGTAACGCCGGACCTTCAAGGTCAGGCTTTCGCCCACGCGACCCTTGAGCAGGGCCAGGCGCAGGGCGCCGAAATCAGAGACGCGCTCGCCGTTGACCTGCCAGATGACGTCAAAGGGCTTGAGTCCCGCGCGATCGGCCTGGCTGTCGGCCTGGAAGCCAAGCACGACGACAGCCCGTTCCGGCCCGGGCAAAGCCGGGGCAGACTTCACGAGTTCTTCCATGCGGGCAAAGAATGCGGGCCAGCGCCCGTCGGTGTGCAGGGCGTTGAGGTCAGGGTCGCGTGAGGCCTGGGCAGCGTTGCTGTAACCCGCCCGGAAGGCCAGCTCCAGTGTCTCGAAGGCCCGCTCAATCATCTGCGTTTTCTGGCGGGCGCGCTCGGCTTCGGGCTGCGAGTTGGCCGCGAACTCCTGCTCGTTGCGGTGGGCTTCATCTTTGCCCAGGCGCAGTACCTTGCCTTCGCCCCACTGGGTCGCGAGCCGGCTCTGGGAGCAGGCCAGGTCGTAGCGTGTGGCGGCAGCCAGTTCGCCGTCGATCAGCCTGATGATCTCCAGGGCATCGGCGTAAAAGCCGTTGGCGCTGAGGCCCCGGGCCACATTGACCACGCACGCCACAAACGCCGGCTCCTTCTGCTGGGCGGCGCTGAGGGCGAGGCGGGCCGCCTCAAGGTCGGCCAGGGCAGCGCGCAGCGTGGTCACGCGCCACTCCGCGCTGCCGGCCGCAAGCTGGCCGGCCGTGGAACTGCGGCCCGAGGCGCGCACCAGCAGTTCGCGCGGCGTGTCCGCGCGCGACTCGGCATCCAGGCGGGCGCGGGCGGCCGCGACATCCTCAAGCACGTGCGAGATCAGCAGTTCGCCGTTGTAGAAGTGAGCGCCCAGGGGATTGAAGGCCTTGAGGTCGAGCCCGACCCTGGCGGCGTTGTTCCATGCCTGCCGCGCGCCCTCGAGGTTGCCCAGCTCCCGGAGCCGGTCACCCAGTTGAAGGTAGGCGCCGCTGAGAATCAGGGGTGTGCGGAAGTCGAGGGGGAAGATTTCTTTGGTCTTGAGCAGGTCGGCAATGGCGGCATCAAGGCTGGCCGTGGACGCCGAGCCCGGCGGCGCCCCTTCGCCAAAGCTCTGGCGGCGGCCCTGGCGCTGGTGCAGTTGCAGGTGCGTGATCGCGCGGTAATACCAGGCAGTCCAGTCTTTGGGGTCCAGCTCGACGGCCTTGCTGCAGTCGTTGATAGCTCCCACGAGATCGTCCAGGCCGTACTTGGCCTGCGCCCGCCAGCTGAAGTTGCGGGCATCCCGCGGGTTGAGCTGCGAGGCGCGGCCGAGGTCGCGGATGCAGCGATTGAAATCATGGACGCGGAAGATGATTCCAAGCTGGGTCCAGGCTTCGGCGTATTCAGCGTCGCACTCCAGGGCCTTTTCGTACTCGGCCACGGCGGCCTGCCAGTCCCCCATGTAGTTCTTGAAGTTGCCGCGGTAGAGGTAGACGGAGGCGCGGCGCGCATCCAGCGCCAGGGCCGCGTTGATGTCCTCCAGCCCGCCCTGGGCGTCGCCGAGGTCCATGCGTGCCAGCCCGCGCGCCACGTAGGGCGTGGCGTTGCGGCCGTCGAGCGCGATGGCGGCCGTGAAGTCCCGCACCGCGCTGTCAGCATCCCCCTGCGCGCGATAGCAGTTCCCTCGCGCCACCAACGCGCGCGCATGTTCAGGCTTGGCCGCGATGACGGCACTGAGGTTGGCAATGGCCGACTCGTACGCGCGCTTGCCCTTGAAGGCCAGGGCGCGGCTGATCAGCAGCGCCTCCGAGCCGGGCGCCAGCGCCAGGCCCTTGTCGCATTCGGCCAGGGCGCGGTCAAAGTCGCCCCGCGCGCGCCAGGCCAGGCTGCGCTTGAAGCAGTCGTCGGCGCTGGTTCCGGTGAGGACGGATTCGGGCAGGGGCACCAGCGCGAAATCCTTCTCGATGTTCTCCCACACATAGTTGAAGCGCACACGTCCCAGCTCGGCCAGGCCGGCAAAGGCCTCCTGGCTGCGCGTCTGGCACAGCGCGCGCCCGGCAACAATCAGCAGCTCGGCGTCGGACACTGCCGCCGCAAATCGCGTGAGCACCGGCACGGCCTCGACGGGAAGGTCAATCTGGCCCAGCGTGCGCACGAGCAGGCGGACTTCATCGAACTCGGCGGCCGTCCAGTCCCGGTCGCCCCGGGCCGCTCGCTCGCCGAAAACTTTCAAAGCGCCGGCGATGATTTCGACCGTCTTCGGGTCGCGCAGGGCGGCGAGCTGGTCCACGTATTCGGAAAGCTGCGGCGCGCCTTGGGGCCGGTTGGGCCGCCTGAGGCCGCGGCGCACGTCGTCGAGCGCGGCGTCGATGGCCTGGCGATTGGCCGCCAGCACTCTCTCGCGCGCGTTACGAATGGCCTCGCGCTGGGCGGTAACCTCGGGGCTGCTGACCTTGACGGCGCTGAGGGTGTGCTCGGCGAGGGCGAAATCGCCATTGAAGGCTGCAAGCCTTGCGGTCAAGAGCCGCAGCTCCACGAGGCGGCGCCCTTCCAGGTCCAGGTCGATACCCGCGGAAAGCTCGGGCAGCGCGGCGGCGGCCGGCGACGCCAGCAGCTTCAGCAGGTTGTCCTTGGCCGAAAGGTACCCGGCGAGGGAGGAAAGCACGACCTGGTTTTCACGCCGCTCCTGCGCGGAAAGAAGGAGTGAGGCCCCCTCGGCCTGGGCGCGCTGCAGGCGTCCCACGCGCTCGGCCACGTCGTCGCGCAGGGAGTCGGCGGGAATGCGCTCCACGGCGGCCTTGAGCGCGCGGATCTCGGCGGCGCGGGCCTTGAGTGCCGCTTCGCGCTGGGCCTGCTCGCGCTTGCGCAGGGCTTCTTTGGCGGCTTCCTCGCGCGCCGCCTCTTCCAGCGCCAGGCGCGCGCTGTCGCGCGCGGATTCGGCCTCCAGCCTCGCCGCCTGGGCCCTTGAGGTCGCATTGATCAGCGTGCCCGCCGCATACAGGCCCCCGGCCACGGCCAGAAATGCGGAGATTGCCGCGACGGCCACCGTGGCCTTGTGCCGCTGCACATAGCGGCGCACGAGTTGCGCCAGCGAGTACTGGTAGACGCTCAGGTTGCGGCCTTCGCGGAAGGCCTGCACCTGCGAAGCCAGCGCCATGGCTGAGGCAAAGCGGTCCTTCTTTTCGCGCGCCATGGCCTTGTTCACGACCGCCGCCAGTTCAGGCGGGCAGAACTTGCAGCGCTCGGAGATGGGCGCGGGCGCCGAAGTCAGCATGGCTTGCAGCACCAGGCCCGCCGTGGGCCCCTCGTAGGGAGCCACGCCCGCCAGCACTTCGTAAAGAACGGCACCCAGCGAGTAGATGTCGCTCTTTTCGTCGATTTCTTCCTGCTCGCCGCGCCCCTGTTCCGGCGGCATGTAGGCCGGCGTGCCGATGATGTAGCCGTCCTGTGTCTTGGCGGCATCGGCGCTTTCGCGCAGCGAATCACTGATATTGCGCTCGCGCGGGCGGTTCTTGACCGCGTAGTCTTTCTGGTTCTTCACGCGGGCGAGGCCCCAGTCCAGCAGCATCGTCTCGCCGAAGTCTCCCTGCATCACGTTCTCGGGCTTGATGTCGCGGTGAATGACGCCGCGCGAGTGTGCAAAGGCCATGGCGTTGCACACGGCCACAAAGGCGTCCAGCAGCTTGAGGCGCTCGTTGAACTTCTGCTCGTCGCTGAGTTTCTCGTCCTTGCGGATTTCGCGCAGCCGCGCCGCCAGCGTTTTGCCGCGCACGTACTTCATCGTGTAGTACACCGTGCCGTCGCTGCGCTCGCCGATTTCATAGACGGGCACGATGTTGGGGTGCTCGAGCTGGCCCGTGACCTTGGCCTCGCGCAGGAAGCGGTCTTCGGTGCTGTCGCCCTCGCCTTCAATGTTGGTGCCGATGCGCGTTCCGCCCGAAGCCAGTTCCGGCAGCAGCTCCTTGATGGCCACGTCGCGGCCGGTGTCCGTGTCGCGGGCCAGCAGGATGCGCCCCATGCCGCCGCGCGCGAACTCGCGCTTGATCTCGTAGCGGCCTGCGCCGTCGACCAGGCGCGAACGCACGGCCACGCCCGCAGACGGCGCGCCCTTGCCGTCAATCGAGAGCAGGGTGCGGGTGTCCAGCGAGATGCCGGACTGCGGGGCCTCTTCCTGGAATTCCAGCGTGAGCACTTCTTCGGGGGCGGCCTTGGGTGCCTCACCCTCGTAGAAGGCCGCCGCGCGGTTGACCCGCTCGCCGTCGGAAAGCAGCTGGGTCAGGCGTTCGTCGGCGTCGGCGTCGTCGCCTCCGCTGCCCATGGTGCTGGCGATGGAATCGGGGATGTGCGGCGCCAGTTCCTGCAGCACCCCCTCGGGTTCCACTCCCGAGAGCTTCATGATGGCCACGGCCTGCTCAGCGGTCAGCTGACCGGCCTTGAGCGCCTTGAGCGTGGCCATCACGGTTTTGCGCTGCTCATCCATGAGCGGGGGATTCTAGGCAAGGTGGGTCCTGAATGCACGCACGTTGGAGCCTGCCCCTCGCTCAGGACTGGCGCGCCGCGAGCCGGCGGATTTCCCGCAGCTCCTTCAGGGCCTGGCGCAGGTCATCACTGGCCCGCGACTCGCTCAGGCCCAGGCGCATGGCCACCTCTTCGGCGTCGCGCGCGAGAAACTCGGCTTCCTTGAGATTGCCGGAGCGGCGCTCGTGAGTGATCAGCACCATCAGCGTATGGAAGTAGCCCAAGGTCGTCTGAGACTGGGTCCGCTCCACCAGTTCCAGGGCGTCGAGGGCGGCGGCATAGGCCTCCGTATGACGGCCCGCGCTCTGGAGCAGTTGGGCGCGCAAGCCGGCCAGGTCGGCCTGCTCCTGAACCAGGCCCGCCTCGGCCGCGCGCCGGCAGGCTTCCTCGCACATCTGCGCCCCCTCCAGGTCCCGGTTCTGGGCCGACAGGGCGGCGGCCACGCCGCCCATGAGGTGGATCTCGTTGCGGATATCCTTGAGGGCCCGCGACCCCTCCAGCGCGACCTGATACAGCTCCAGGGCTTCCTGCGCATGGCCCCGCTCGAGCTTGATGCCCGCGAGATTGCCCAGGGCGCGGTTCTCCAGCCAGCGGTCGCCCAGTTCAAGCGCCTTCTGCAGCGCCTGCTCATAGAGGTGCAGGGCGCCGTCAATGTCTTCAAGTTCGTGGAGCAAAGCGCCGTGGTTGAGCTGCGTCGTGGCCAGGCCGCGCTTGTCGCCGCAGGCGCGAAAAAAGCGTTCGCTTGTGTGGAAGGCGGCCTTTGCACCTTCCGGGCGGCCCAGGTCGGTCAGGATGTTGGCACGGTTGCCCGCAATCTGGGCCTGAAAGCGCGGATTGCCCAGGATTTCGGCCATGTCCTGCGCCTCCTCCAGGGTCTGCAGGGCCGCTTCAACGTTGCCGCGGTTGCGATGCAGCACCGCGAGGCTGCCCAGCGCGCGGCACACGCCGTCGAGCCTGCCCAGACGGCGAAAGACGCGCTCGGTCTGGGTGTAGCACTCCTCGGCGCGGGTCAGTTCTCCCGTGGCGTCGTAAACCATGCCGCGCTCGAGCATGCTTTCCGCGAGCAGGGCGTCGTCGCCGGCTGTGCGCGCCAGCGACTCGGCCTGGCCCAGTATCTGAAGGGCTTCGTCCAGCGCGCGGGCTCGCCGCAGCGCCGCGCCGAGCCGGGCGCGGGCCAGCCCCTGCAGGCGAGGCTGGCTCTGGCCGTCGGCTGCGGCAACAGCCTGCTCATAGGCTTGGCGGGCCAGCCCCGGCTGGTTGGCGCGCTCCTGCAGGGCCCCCTGGCGCAGCCGCAGTTCAACCCGCAGGAAGGGCGGCAGGTCGTCGCGCTCCAGCAGGGCCTGGCAGCGCTGGAGGGCGGGTGCGTTCTGAAAGCGGGCGATGTCGGCGTCGATGGCGCGCAGCCACTCGCGGCCCAGGCGCTCGTGGTCCCCGCTGCTGAGGGCGACAGGGTCGAGGGCGGGCGTTGCCAGCAGGCGCAGGCGCGCGGCCTCGAACTCAGGGTCCGACGACTCACGGGCCAGCAGCGCGGCCAGCTTGGCGCGCTGGGGGTCCGATACAAGTGAAAGCGCGGCCATGCGGTAGAGGCCGTGGCTGAAACGGTAACTGCCGCCTGCTCGGTTCACGCTGTCCGTCATGGAGGCCGGTTTGTCAGGGCGCGAAGTCAAGTTAGGGAGCCGGAGCAGAAAAGTGAAGCGCGGAAAGCCGGCCGTGAAGTCCATGGCGCATAGGCCCTGCTCAGCGGCATCGACTGCTGCTACACTCTTCCGCCCACATTTTCGGGGGTGGCACCCCGCCCTGAGCAGAGCTTAGGCACCATGAGACGCAACGACATCCGCAACGTGGCCGTCATTGCCCACGTCGACCACGGCAAAACCACACTGGTGGACGGCTTTCTGGAAGCGGCCAATTTCTTCGGGCGCAAGACCGACCATGCAGAGGCCTTCCTCGACATGAACCCGCTCGAGCGCGAGCGCGGCATCACCATTCTGGCCAAAAACGTGTCCTTCGTCTGGCGCGACGTCAAGATCAACCTGATTGACACCCCCGGCCACGCGGACTTCGCCGGTGAAGTGGAGCGCGTCCTCAGTATGGCCGATGGCTGCTTCCTGCTGGTGGACGCAGCGGAAGGGCCCCTGCCCCAGACCAAGTTCGTGCTGCGCAAGGCCCTGGCGCGGCATCTCAAGCCCTTTGTCGTCATCAACAAGATTGACCGGCCTGATGCCCGGCCGCGTGAGGTGCTGGACTCGGTGTTTCAGTTGTTCATGGACCTGCACGCCACGGACGAGCAGCTTGATTTCCCGATCATTTATGCCAGCGGGCGGCAGCGCATCTCGACGCTGGACCTCTCAAAGCCCGGCACAGACCTGCGCCCCCTGCTCGATGCCATGATCGACCAGTTGCCGGGGCCGGAAGTCGAGCCTGACAGGCCCTTCCAGGTGCAGATCACCAATATCCTGTATGACCAGTTCGTGGGGCGGGTGGGAATCGGGCGCATCATGCGCGGCAAGCTGCGCGCGCGGCAGGCTGTAGTGTCGCTCAAGCGCGACGGAAGCCGGGTGACCGGTCAGGCCAAGCAGGTGCAGGTGTTTGAAGGGCTCAAGCGCGTGGACGTAGCCGAGGTCTCGGCCGGCGACATCGTCGCTATCGTGGGCCTCGAGAACGTGGAAATCGGCGACACCGTAGCCGACCCCGAGCACCCCGAGGCCCTGCCGCCGGTGCCCATCGACGAGCCCACGATCTCGATGGAGTTCTGCGTCAACGACAGCCCCTTTGCCGGCCAGGAAGGCGAGTATCCCACGGGGCGCCAGGTGCGCGAGCGGCTGCTCAGGGCCGCCGAGGCCGATGTCGCCCTCAAAGTTGATATCGAGGCGGGCGCGGCCGACCACTTCACGGTCAAGGGGCGCGGCACCCTGCACCTCGGCATCCTGATCGAGAACATGCGGCGCGAAGGCTACGAGTTTGCCGTGGGCGCGCCGGAAGTCATTCTGCACGAGGAGAATGGCGTAAAGCTTGAGCCCTGGGAGGAAGCCGTCGCCGACGTGCCCGACCAGCTCTCCGGCCGTGTGATCGAGCTTCTGGGCTCGCGCCAGGCGCAGATGACGCACATGGAGACGCATCAGGGCCGCACGGTGATCCACTTCGATGTGCCCTCGCGCGGCCTCATCGGCATGCGCACCAAGGTGCTCACGGCCACGCAGGGCGAGGCCGTGTTTACCCACCGCTTTACGGGCTACCGGGAAGCGGCCGGGGACATTCCGCGCCGTTCGCGCGGCGCCATGGTCGCCACGGACCACGGGCAGGTGACAACCTACGCGCTGCTGAACTTGTTTGATCGCGGGGACTTTGTCGTGGAGCCCGGCGACAATGTCTATGCGGGGCAGGTGGTGGGCGAGCACTGCAAGGAAGGCGACATCGGCGTCAACGTGTGCCGCATGAAAGAGTTGACCAACGTGCGCTCCTCAAACAAGGAAGCCACGGTGCGTATCAAGGGCAAGCGCGACATGAGCCTCGAGGATGCCCTGGAGTGGATCGAACCCGACGAACTGGTCGAAGTCACGCCCAAGAGCTTTCGCGTGCGCAAACGCGAACTCAACGAGACCGCCCGCAAGCGCGCCAAGAAGGCCACCGCCGTTGTGCCCAAGTAAGCGGAAGCAAAACCGGGCGCCGCAGGGCGCCCGGTTTTGTGCTACCTATGACGCGCGATTTTCACGGGCCAACGCTCAGCAGGTCCCCTGTGTTCTGCGCAGACGCGGCGGAGGGGCCTGCGCCGGGCTTCGTGGCGCAGGCTTCGACATCGTCGGGGTACACGGCGCGATGTTCGCCGCTCGCCGTCAGATTCGTGGCGAACTCGGCCGACAGGCGCGCAATGGCCTCGTGGCCCCGGACCCCGGCGGCAGGTTCAAGCTCGTCCGTGGCGATGCCGGCCAGGTCATCCACGTGGGGCAGGCGCTCGCTGCCGTCTTGAGCGTGCATGCCGAAATTCAGCAGCTCGATGCGCCCGTCGAGGTGCTCCACAAGCGCTGAGCAGCTTTCGACCCAGTCGCCGCAGTTGGCGTATAGCACACCCTCAATCTCCCGCAGGTCCGGCCGGTGGATGTGGCCGGAGATGATCACGTCGGCCTTGTGCTGTTTGGCGTAGCGGACCAGGGATTGCTCATAGCCGCTGACGAAAGAGATCACCTTTTTCACCTTGCGCTTGACGTAGCCCGCAAGCGACCAGTAGCCAAAGCCCAGCCGGCGGCGCGCGGCATTGAGCCAGATGTTGATCGCGAGAAGCACGTCGTAGGCCCAGTCGCCCAGGTGGGTGATCAGGGTGTAGTTGCGCACGATGTGGTCGAACATGTCGCCGTGGACCATCATCACCCGTCGCCCGTCGGCGGTGGTGTGGTAGGCCACGTTGGCCACTTCCACGCCGCCGAAGTGCAGGCCGTTGTATTCGCGGAACAACTCGTCGTGGTTGCCGGGCACAAACACGATCTTCGTGCCCTTGACATCACGCTTGAGCAGGCGGCGAATCACCTCGCTGTGGCTTCTGGGCCAGTACCAGCGCCGCTTGAGCGACCAGAGATCAATGATGTCGCCCACCAGATAGAGATAGTCGCACGACGCGCTTTGCAGGAACGCCACGAGCCGATCGACGCGGCAGGCCCGGGTGCCCAGATGGATGTCCGACAGCCATACGGCCCGGTATCGCGTCTTGGGTCGGTGGGCCATGGTCAGCGTTCTCCGGGAGTGTCAAAAGCCTACCGCTTCGCCATGATTGACAGGTCAAGGGCGCAACAAGCTCTGGTGAATCCGGCGCTTCGCGGCTCGCCGCAGCCAAGCGCGGCACCTTCATGCGACATTCATGAAGCTCCGGTATGCTCGCCCCGCCGATGGACCTCACCTCGATCATCCTGCTGGCGGTGTTCAGCGCCGCCGCGCTGCTGAACCTGGCCCAGTTGCTGTTCTACTTCATCAACCGCAGCGTGCTCCGACGCACCGGGCGAAGAGCGGAAGTGGGAGCCTGGCCAAGCGTGGATGTCTGCATCCCGGCGCGAGATGAGGCGGCCAACATTGAGCGCTGCGTGCGCTCGCTGATGGCCCAGGACTACGCGGGCGAGTTCCGCATTACGGTGCTGGACGATGAAAGCTCAGACGGCACGGCCGATATCGTCCGGCGTCTCGCGGCGCAGGACGCCCGCGTGCGGCTGATGGACGGCAAGGCTGAGCCGCTGCCCTCAGGCTGGGTGGGCAAGGTCTGGGCCAATACGCGGCTGGGGCGCGCGGCCCAGGGGCAATGGCTACTGTTTGTGGATGCCGACACGTTCTTTGACTCCAACATGCTGCGAGAAGCCCTGGCCTGCGCCCATCAGGCGGCGGACCCGCCCGTTGGCCTGTTCTCGGGTTACCTGAGGTTTGAGCAGCAGGGCTTGTGGGAGGGCGCGCTGATGGCCTCCTTCTTTGCCTCCCAGCACATGCTGCCGCTGCCCCTTGCGCTTGGGCGCAAGGCGGGCGGACCGGCGCCGGGCCACTGGCACCTGTTTCGACGCCAAACCTATGAGCGCCTCGGAGGCTATGCCAAAGTCTGGGACAAAGTGCTCGACGACATGGAAACCAGCGCGCTGGTCAATCGCGCGGGGCTGGCGACGCGGCTGCTGCCGCTGGAGCGCTGGGGCGCAGTGAGGATGTACCGCTCGTTTGGCGAAATCTGGTGGGGGGTGCAGAAGAGCATTGGCTACACGCTGCAGAAAAGCTGGCTCAATGCGCTTTGTCTGGTGCTGCTCATGTTGGTCAGCGGAGTGGCGCCGTTCTTTGCGCCGTTTCTGGCGGCATGGCGCGGCTTCAGTGCGCCGGAGACCCTGCCGGGTCTGACGTCGCTTTGCGCCATCTTGCTCTGGCGGTGGTTGATACAGCGTGACCAGACAGGTCCCTGGTGGGGCTGGCTGAGCCATCCGCTGATGGCGATTTTCCTCGCCGCGAACGGAATTCACGGGGTAGCGGCCCTGAAATTTGGAATTGGCGTGGTCTGGAAGGGGCGACGCTACGACGGAAAACGTCCGCCAGCCGCGCCAAATGAGGCTTCCAGGGCAAATGGCACGGAGTGAGTAAGTTATCAACAATTCGCCACAAGCCCTTTTCCTCTCTGAAAACAGTTTACTCTGCACATCCAGCAACGGCGAAAACGGAAAGTTTCGCCCGGAAATCGGGCCGCGATTGGCCCTAACAGGTGAAGGTAAACTTCGACAGGAGATTGGAACATGGCAAGAAAGCCCAATGCAGCCTTCATGAAGCCGATGCAGCCCGATGCCGTTCTGGCCGAGATCGTGGGGGAGAAGGCGATTCCCCGCACTGAAGTGACCAAGAAGGTTTGGGCCTACATCAAGAAGAACGGCCTGCAGGACAAGAAGAACAAGCGCATGATCAACGCCGACGACAAGATGAAGGCCGTGTTCGGCGGCAAGAGCTCGGTCAACATGTTCGAGATGACCAAGCTCGTCAACAAGCACCTGAAGTAAGTTCAGCCTGAATCAAACCTGAAGCCGGCCGCAGCAGCGGCCGGCTTCTGATTTTTGCGCCAAGTTCAGGCGTCCTGCCCGAAGGTCAGGTCGACCTTCTCGTCCTTCGTGATCTCCTTCAGCAGCACCGTGGCATAGCAGCCCTTGGGCAGGGCGAACTTGAGGGTCAGGGCGCCGTCCTTGTAGCCGGCCTCCACTTCGCCCGCGCGATAGCGGAACGGCCGCCGGTCCCCCTTCTGGCTCAGGCCCTTGCCGATGTCGAAGGAGGCCAAGGTCAGCTTCGCTTCGCGCAGCACCTCTTCCTCCAGCTCTGCCTCGCGCCCCTTGGGCTGCATCATGCTCGTGCCGAAAATCGGGCCCGTGGGCGAGATCTCGAAGGTGTCAGCGCGCGGCTGCTCCGCGGCGGCATTCTCCACGGTGAACTTGGCCCCGTTGCCCTTTTCGCAGAGGTCGCCGTCCCAGACCTGGTCAATAGCCTCGAACCGGCGCTCCAGGCAGCGGTTGAACAGCAGGCTCTGGGCGGCGCTGACGTGCAGCAGCTTCAGTTTCTGCTGCACCCGCCGCAGCGCCTTCTCGCCCGGCCCCGTTTCCTGCACGGCCTTCAGCGCCATGCGCTCGATGTTCGCGTTGCGCGGCCAGAGCTCCAGCGCCTTTTCCAGTTCCCCGTCCTCGTAGGCCTTGCGCGCGTCAAATGTGCGCGGCTCCAGTTCGCGGTCCGGGTCGCCCAGCAGGACGCGAAAATAGCCCTCAAGGTCGTTGCGGATCAGGCACAGGCCCAGCCGCGCGGTGTCCAGGCGGCGGCCAAAGCGCTGCGTGTCGTACCAGTTGGGTACACCGCGGCGCTTGAGGATTTCAAGGGTTGCCTGGGCGTGGGCCACGTCGGCCTCCGCCACGTCTCGCAGCACCACCGTGAAGCGGTTGCCCGCGAGATGGCCGCGCTTGAGCTTGTTGTTGTGCCGCGAGGTTTCAAGCACGGTGATCTTGGGCAGCTTGAGCGCTGCCAGACGTTCGGGCGGGCAATGTTCAAAGCTCAGCCACTGGCGGGTGCGGCCGCGGGCATCCTTGAGCCCGGCCACGCCCACGTCGCGTTCGGGAAAGCTGAGTTCGAGGCAGATGCGGCGCACAGCCTCAAAGGTCGAGAGGCCGCTCTTTTCGATGTGAACCAGCGAATGGTCGCCCTGTCCGCTGAAGGGATAGAGGGGAATCTCCTCAACCACAAAGTCTTCATAGATGGACTTGAGCGCGCCGGGACAGGCCGGCACCGAGGCACTGAGATATTTCATGGGCTCACGATAGCAGCGTCAGCCGCAGAGGGCTTGCGGTACTTTGGCAGGACGTAACAGACCGCTGAAAAGGCACTTTTCAGCGGCCTGTTCAGGGCGCGAGATTGGGCGTGAAACTCGAACAGGGGCGCCCGTGGATTATCAGGCGAAACCGGCGCTTCATTGCACCGTCACACCTTCGTCAAGGGGCCAGTCTCGCTGGACAGGGATTGCACAGGATGCATAGTGAATCACGTCACCGGAGAGGCCATGACGGCGAGTGATACGAATCGAGTGCGGCAGTCAGTCGTGTTGTTGATAGCGGAGAGTCCCGCCGCGTCAAGGGAGCTGGGTGAGGCCATTGAGGCTCTGGGTTGCATGTGCCATGCGGTGCACGATCTGGCCCAGGCCGAGAATATTCTGACGCACTATGCCCCGGATTGCGTGGTGATGAACTACGCCACGCCCGACGGCCACGGCGCGGAGCTCATTGGCCTGCTGCGCCGCCGCATGATGCACAAACGCACGCCCATTGTGCTGATTACCGGCGAGATCACGGAAGTCGAGCTCGAGCGCGCGATCATGCACGGCATTTACGCCTACCTCGCCAAGCCGTTCAGGGTGGAAGAGCTCCAGAGGCTGGTCGGTGCGGCCATTGCCGACTACCACACCGCGCGCCTGCGCAAACCCTAGCAGGCTTCTGAACGAGTCCATTTCAGCAGGCTGCCCGGCCCGCGCTACTCCGCGTGATTGCTGCTAGAATCCCGCCACGTTCGCGCGGGAGAATCCCATGCCTTGGTGGGGGTGGCTGCTGATCGGCATTGCCGGCTGGCTCTTGTTCACGGCCGTGGTGGACCTGCTGCAGCGCAAGCACGCCATCATTCGCAATTTTCCGCTCATTGGCCGCTTCCGCTATGTGATGGAGAAGTTCGGGCCGCCCTTGCGCCAGTACTTCTTCCAGAGCGACCTGGGCGAGCGCCCCTTCACGCGACTCCAGCGGGCCTGGGTCTATCGCGTGGCCAAGGGGCAGAACTCCACCGTCGGATTCGGCACCCAGCTTGACCAGGACGCGCCCGGACTGATCAAGTTCCACCCCAGCCCCTTTCCCACGCTGGACCTCAAGCGCAGCGACGCCATGAAGCCCGTCGTCATCGGCCCTACGCGCGCGCGCCCTTACGCTTGCCGTTTTGCCGCCAACATTTCCGGCATGAGCTTTGGAGCCCTCTCGAAAAACGCTGTGCTGGCACTCTCGCGGGGCGCCAAGCTGGCCGGCGGCTACATGAGCACCGGCGAGGGTTCCCTGAGTCCCTATCATCTCGAGGGCGGCGCTGACATCTCCTACCAGCTTGGCCCGGCCTACTTCGGTTGCCGCACCCAGGAGGGGCGCTTTGACCGAGTGAAGTTCAAGGAGCTGTGCGAGCGCCACGAGCAGATCAGGATGATCGAGATCAAGCTCTCGCAGGGCGCCAAGCCCGGCAAGGGCGGTGTGCTGCCCAAAGAGAAGATCTCGGCCGAGATTGCGGCCATCCGCGGCATTGCCCGCGACGAAGACTGCCACTCGCCCAACCGGCACCCAGAGTTTGACGACGTGCCCGGCCTGATGCGTTTCATCAATGAAGTGCGCGATCTGGCAAAGGGGCGCCCTGTGGGCATCAAGCTGTGCCTTGGAGGCGAAGAGTTCATCCGCGACGTCGCGCGCTACCTGCAGGGCCACGATGACGGGCCCGACTTCATCCAGATTGACGGGGCCGAAGGCGGCACGGGCGCCGCCCCCATGAGCTTTGCAGACCGCATCGGCATCAGCCTGCAGGAGGCCCTGGTCATCACGGACAACATCCTGCGCGAGCATGGCGTGCGCGAGAAAGTCGTCGTCATCGGCTCGGGCCGCCTCGTCACAGGGGCCGAGTGCGCCATTGCGCTTGGGCTTGGCGCCGACTTGTGCATGGTGGCGCGCGGCTACATGTTCGCCCTGGGCTGCATCCAGGCCCTGCAGTGCAACACCAACCATTGCCCGACGGGCGTGGCCACCCAGAACAAGTGGCTGATGCGCGGCCTGGACCCGACGGAGAAGTCCGTGCGCGTGGCCAATTACATGAAGGCCCTGCACCACGACATCATGGCCATTGCCTGGGCGCTGGGGCTGGAACAGCCGGGCGACATCAACCGCGAGCACATGAGCATGATCGTTGAGCCGGGCCGCCGCGTGGCGCTGACGGAAATCTACCCCACCACGATGAAGGCTTTCCGCGAGACCCGGATACTTCGCAAGCCCCAGGCCAACGTTGCATGATTGTCGCCGTGGCCAGTTTGAGGCAGTTGCTGTCCCTGCCAAACCTGGGCATGCCGGGCGTGGGCCGGGTGGAGGTGCGCCTCGACCTTGAAGATGCCTGGCGCGAAGTGCTTGCCAACCCCGAGCTGCTGGGCGTTTTGGCGGCGAGACTGGGCCTGCCGTTGATTGCCACCTGCCGGCGCAAGGCCGAGGGCGGCCGCTTTGAAGGCCACGAAGACGCGCGCATGGCCGTACTCCGGCGCGCAGCCGCGCAGGCCGATTTTGTGGATGTCGAGCAGGGCGTGGTCCTTGACGTGGACCCCCGCAAGGTCATACGCAGCCATCACGACTTCGGCCCCATGCCCCAGGACCTTCAGGTCCTGCTGGCCGCCCTGAAGTCCGAAGGGGGGGCGGAGTTCAAGCTGGCGGTCACGGCGGGCCACCTCAGCGACAACCTGCGCCTGCGCGACTTTCTGCGGCAGGCCGGGGGCGGCGTCAGCGCCTTTGCCATGGGCGAGTACGGGCTGCCCTCGCGCATTCTGGCGCTTGCGTGGGGCAGCGTCTCGACCTATGCCGCGCTGGACGGGCGCGCTTTGGCTCCGGGCATGCCCTCGGTCGAGGATCTGAGCAGGCTATATCGCGCCGCGGACCTGGGGCCGTCGACGGCTGTCTATGGCGTCACGGGCCTGCACGTCAGCCACAGCCAAAGCCCGAAGTTGCACAACGCGGCCCTGGCCCAAAGCGGCATCGGCGCCGTTTACCTTCCCCTGGCGGCCACCAGCGTGGCCGACTTCGTGCAGTTCGCGCGCAGCCTGCCGCTGAAGGGCGCGAGCGTGACCGTGCCCTTCAAGGAGGAAATGGCGCGCCATTGTGTGGCGCTGGATGCCGCGGCCCAGTCCCTGGGCGCCGTGAACACCGTGACGCTCGATGATCGCGGCAGCCTGCGGGGCGCCAACACCGACGCGCCGGGCTTTGCGCTTGCCCTGTCCGAAGAGTTCGGAGCTGTCGCCCCCGGCTGCCGGTTCCTCGTGCTTGGCGCCGGGGGGTCAGCGCGGGCCGTGGTGCATGCCCTGCTCAAGCAGGGGGCCTATGTGGGGGTCCATGCCCGGCGCCTTTCCAAGGCCGAGGAACTCTGCCGCGGCACAGCCGCGCGCGCTGTCGCGACCTTGAACTCGTCTGACGTACTCTGGGAGTGCGTCGTGAACTGCACGCCCTGCGGTATGGGCGGCGCTCACGTGGATGAAATGCCGCTGCCCTGGCACGAACTGGAGCCCGCCCTCCATCCCAAAGCCGTGTTCTATGACCTGGTTTACGAGCCGCCCCTGACACCGCTTCTGGCCCGCGCTCAGGCCCAGGGCTTTCAGATTGCCAACGGGCTTTCCATGCTGCTGCGGCAGGCCGAGGCCCAGGCCGCTATCTGGGGTTATCTGCCCCTGCGCTCACGCCTCGAGGCGCCGCCTGGGCCCCGGCGCAAGCTGGTATGGCTCATCGGCTATCGGGCCAGCGGCAAGAGCACGCTGGCGCCGCGCCTGGCCCAGCGCCTGAACTGCCCCTCCTTTGACCTGGATGCCCTGCTGGAGGCGCGGGCCGGCCGCCCCATCGCCCAGGTGTTCGGCCAAGGCGAGCATGCCTTTCGCGTGCTGGAGGACATGGAACTCAGCCTTCTGGCGGCGCGGCAGCGCGAAGGTGTCGTGGCCACGGGCGGAGGGGCGGTGCTCAACCATCGCCTCGTGGAGTCCATGAGGGAAAGCGGAACGGTGGTCTACCTTGACGCGCCCGATGACCTGCTCGTGGCGCGGCTGGAGCAGGACGCCTCCGCTCGCCCCTCACTCACGGGGCGGCCCGTAGCCGAAGAGGTGCAAGAGGTCATGGCTTGGCGCCGCCCGCTGTATGAGCGCGCCGCCCATGTTGTGATCCCGGTGTCGGCCGCGAGCACCCTTGAGGCGCTGTCTTCCGAAATCATGGCGCGTTTGCCAAAGTGAACCGCGATGGCCTCCGCCGAAACCATCGAAATCGCCCGGGGCATCCCGCCCGGCTTTGTGCTTGCCTGCGCCATGGTGTTTGGCGCCTTCGTGGGAAGTTTCACCAACGTGGTGGCCTGGCGCCTGCCGCGCCAGTGTCTGAGCATTAACAATCCGCGGCGCAGCTTCTGCCCCAAGTGCAAGGCGCAACTGGCCTGGTACGACAACATTCCGGTCCTGGGCTGGATTCTCCTGCTGGGCCGCTGCCGCTACTGCCGCAAGGCGATCTCGCCGCGCTACCCCCTGGTCGAGGCGGCCATGGCCGCGCTGTTCGGTCTGGCCGTCTGGCGCACCGTGCTTTCGGGTGGGCCAGGCGCCCTGGTCAGCGTCGAGGCCTGGCTGTTTGCGCTGGCGGCCGTGGTGGCCATCAGCGTCCTCATACCTGTGGCGCTGATTGACTGGGACTTGACCATCATTCCCGATGAGCTGGCCGTGGGCCCCCTGCTGTTCTTTGTGCCCATGGCCGCGAGTGTCACCCACATGCGTACGGGCTTGCCCCCGGACTTGGACCCCCTGCTCTTTCATGCTCTGCCGCTTTGGCTCAACGGCGTGCTCAGTGCCCTGGTGGCGGGCGCGGCCGGCAGCCTGACGCTCTGGCTTATCGGCAAGGCGGGCAACGTTCTCTTTCCGGGACGCACGGCCAAGATGGGCGGTGAGAGCATGGGCTTTGGCGACGTGAAGCTGGTGTTCCTGCTGGGGGTCATCCTCGGCTGGCCAAAGCTGGTGGCCGCTTTTTTCATCGCCATACTGCTGGGTGCCAGCGTGGGCCTTGTGCTGCGCGTGGCGGCACGCTTTCTTGCCGTGCCCTTTGGGCCCTTTCTGGTGGCGGGGACGCTGGCCGCCCTGCTGTTCACGCCCGAGATCCTGCAGGCCGTGGACTGGTACATTGCCCTGATTACGCCCCAAGGGGTGCCGCCGGCGCGGCTGGGTTCATGAGCGCGCCGGAGTCTCTTCGCGGCGCCACGAGTGAGGAAGTGCATGTCGAAATACGTCACGGTCATCAACGGCCGATTTGTGGATGAGAAGGACGCCCAGGTCAGCGTGCTGGACCACGGCTTCCTGTTCGGCGATTCCATCTACGAAGTGGTGCGCACGGTGCAGGGCAAGCTGTTTGGCGCGCGCCAGCACCTCAAGCGCCTCCACGCCTCGGCCGATGCCCTGGGCTTGAAGCTGCCTTTGATGGACGAGCAGTTCATCGACTTGATGCGCGAAATGCACCGGCGCAAACCCGGCAGCGAGAGCTACTTGCGTGTTATCGTGACGCGCGGCGTGGGAGAACTTGACCTTCACCCGGCCAGTTGCACCTCGCCCACCGTCATCGGTATTGCCAAGCCCCTGCCACAGTGGCCGGCCGAGAGTTACAGCCGCGGCGCAAAAGTCATTCTGGCGGGCGTGCGGCGCAACCCCAAGAACGCCACAGATCCGGCCATCAAGAGCGGCAACTACCTCAATAACGTGCTCGCCATCGTTGAGGCCCGGGCCGCCGGCGCGGCCGAAGCTGTCATGCTCAACGTCCAGGGCCACGTCACGGAGTGCACCACCAGCAACGTGTTCCTGGTGCAGGGCGGTGAGCTGCATACGCCCGACCTGGGCGAGGGGTTGCTGGCCGGCGTGACGCGCAGCTTTGTGCTCGAACTCGCCCGCAAGCTCTCCCTGCGCTGTCATGAGCGGGCCATTTCGGCCCAGGAACTGCTGGCCGCCGACGAAGTGTTCATTACCAGCAGCACCCGGGACATCATGCCCGTGGCCGCCATCGGCGACATTCCCCTGCGCCACAGCCCCGGACCTGTGACCAAGCGCCTCATGGAGGCCTTCAATACCGTCCTGCTCGATCCCTCCAACCTGATTGCCTGATGCCGCGCAAGCTGATTGCTATCGCCAATCCGATTTCAGGCAAGGGCAAGGCCGCAAAGCTGGGCCCGCGGCTGGCGCGTCTGGCCCGTGAAAGCGGTGTCGAGATTCACCTGCGCCTGACGACCCACGCCGGCCACAGCCAGGAGTTGGCGCACGATGCCAGGGCCGAGGGTTACGACGCCATCGTGGCCTGCGGAGGTGACGGCACGGTCAATGACATCGTCAACGGCATGCGCGACAACCCCCTGCCCCTGATGTTAGTGGCAATGGGCACGGGCAACGTGTTGGCCAAGGAAATCGGGGCCACAGCCAATCCCATGCGCTACGCACAAGCCCTGCGGGAATGGAGACTTCTGAGCCGTGACCTGGGGCAACTGAATGGCGGGCGGCTCTTCACCTGCTTCGTGGGTGCCGGCTTTGACGGCGAGTGTACGCGCCAGATAAAGGAAGCGAGGCGGGGTGGCAGCATGAAAATGTGGCAGTACGTTCCGGCCATCTGGCGGGCCATTGCCAGCGCGAACTTCACGACCATCAGCGCCACCCTTGATGGCTCACAGCGGGTGGAGGGCGCCAGCTTTGCACTGGCCGCCATTACGCCGGCCTACGGCGGACCCCTGGCCCTGACGCCGCAGGCAAAGGCCAATGACGGCCTGCTGGACGTGCTGACGATTCATGAACCCATCACCTTCCTGAGTGTAATGCGCCTTCTGGCACTGGGATTTGTGCGGCAGATTGCCTCCCACCGCCGCGCCAAAGTGACAAGGGCGACTACGGTCGCCCTTGAAGCTCGCGAGCCCGGCGGACGCGAAGTTCCCATCCAGGTGGATGGAGACTTCGCCGGCTACCTGCCTGTGGATTGTCGCATGCTTCCGGGGGCCCTGCAGATGCTGGATCCCCGTTGAAACTCAAGCCTTGATCGGCACTTTGACCTTGACCCCCGGTTTGAGGCTCACGCCGGGGTTGGCCTGCTGGAGGCTTTCAGTGGTCACGCCCTTTCCTTTGAAGCGTGTATGGGCGATGGACCACCAGCTGTCACCCTTTTGCACGACGTACTCTTCAACCCCTCCGGCTGCAGGCTTGGGCTGTGGCACCGGGGCCTGTGGAGTCGCTGCTTCCTCTTTATGCGCGGCGGGGGCCGTGTTCACTTCCGCCATGTCGCCGGGGAGTTCCTGGCGTTGCAGGTCCTTGGGGCCAACTCGGGCTTCGATGCGCTCTGGACCCATGACGTCGGGACGTTCATCGGCGACGACGTCGCGGGCGCGACTGAGCACCTGATCCCAGATCAGGCCCAGACCCAGGCTGATGACGCTGGCCACAAAGATGGCGATCTTGATCCCACGGTCCATATCTGACTCCCAGAGTGTCGGCAAAACGCCGCTTCGGATTTCGGCGTTTGCGGGCTGGAACTGAAGGGGCGGGTCAAGGCGGTAGATGGCGGAGGGAGTAAGTAGAGGGAAGAAGGTGAGAAAGATTGACAGAAGCTTTGCCGTACTTTATATTTCATAAACTGCAAAGTTACCGGACGCAGAATGCCGATAAGCGCCCAAGAGGCCCATTCTAAGGGCTTGGGCGAGTATCGTGAGGCCAGTTGCCCTGCGGATTCGGCCGGTAATTTCAAGGTCAGGGTTGGGTTCGAACAATTGTGGTAGAAGTAATGGTCAAGAACAGGCTTGACGCTGGAAAGTGTCACGCTAATGTCTTGGCCGTCTTTGCACGAGTTGCCCTTGCACATCACGGAAAGGCTGTGCCAGGGCTCTCCGGTTGCGATGGACGGACGCGTATCCGGAATTTCCGAGTTCTTTTTGGGAGAGCGAGGCATGGTTAAACTTTGGTCGACGGCTCTTGCGCTGCTGGTTGGCGCCAGTGCCTGGGCCGCGCCGGCGTCGGCGCAGTCCAATGAAGTGGAGAAGCTGCAGAAGGAGCTCAGCGAGCTCCGCACCGAGATTGACACGCTCAAGTCGGTGAAGCGTCAGGGCGGCGATGAAGATCCCGCGCTGGCCACGAAGCTGAAGGGTAACGTTTTCTCGTGGGCCACTGAGGACGGCAAGTTCGCCCTCACCATGAGCACCCGCGTCCAGGTTCGCCTCACGTACAACGACGAGCGCGGCCAGGATGTGGACTCTGACGACGGCGCTGGTGTGCGCGCCGACTCGACAAACGGCCGTGACTTCTGGAACTTCCGTATTGTTCGCGCGAAGACCACCTTCACGGGCAACATCTTCGAGAAGGAGTGGAAGTACGAAGTGGTCCTGAACTGGACCGAAGCCGGCAGCAACCAGCTGGTTGAGAACGCTTTCTTCACCTGGGCCAAGTACAACGAGATCAACGTCAACGTCGGCCAGGCGAAGGTTCCCTACAGCTACCAGTTCAAGGTTTCGAGCGGCCGTCAGCAGTTCGTTGACCGCTCGATCGTCAGCAACACGTTCCACCAGGACTGGGGTAAGGGTCTGTGGCTGAGCGGCGTGATCGGTGGCGACACCCCCTGGGTCAAGTACTGGGCGGGTATCTTCAACGGCCGTCAGCGCAGCAACACCGACTTCCGCAACGCGGATCGCGCCCTGAGCCCGGACACCTTCGGCGCCACGGTTGACGCTGACCTCATGCCCTCTCTGCGCGTTGAAACCCACCCGTTGGGCAACGTCGCGGACGACATGGTGGACATGCGCGACCGCGAAGCGAGCAAGAAGATCCTGTTCAGCGTCGGTATCGGCCTGAACTGGTTCATCAGCCGCTTCAACGGTGGCACCATCCGTCCCGCCGGCACGAGCCCCGGCTCGGGCCGCAGCAACGTCGGTCACGACACCATCAGCCTCACGATCGACGGCCACTTCCGCTTCTACGGCATCAGCGTCAACATCGAGTGGCACCACAGGCACACCGAGTTCCACAACTTTGGTCCCAATGATAACGACGGCACGGCCAACAACCGTAACCGTCCTGGCGACCTCACCGACAACGGCTTCCTCATCGAAGTGGGCTTCATGATTCTGCCCAAGCAGTTCGACGTGGGCGTCCGTTTCGGCATGGTGGACAGCGATGAGTACTGGCGCAACGGCAGCACCAACAAGCAGCACGCCCTCGCTCCGGACAGCACGGAACTGGGCCTGGTTGTCGGTTACTACCTCGCCGGTCACAACCTGAAGATCCAGCTCGACTTCACCTACATCACCTACCAGCTCGCTCTGTTCACGGACGGCCAGGCTGTCAACGGCCCCCCGTCACAGACGATTCCGAGCCGCAGCGCCAGCAGCATCGGTGCTGACAACTCGGACTACCTGAACGTTTGGCAGCTCCGCGTTCAGCTCCAGTGGATCTTCTAAACCACTGGCTGGTCGAGTGACCAAGTCGAAAACTTCCCGGGCGGCCATCAGGCCGCCCGGGTTGCGTTTGTAGAGGCCATCAGGCCGCCCGGGTTGCATTTGCAGAGGCCATCAGGCCGCCCGGGGAAACTGCCCCTCACCCGCGCAAATATGATTTAAATCCGGCGCACAAGATTTGTGGTCCCAAGGCTTTGCGGCGCTCGCGCGGTTTCTTCAGATTTCTTTTCGGCTCCTGTGTCCCAAAGTTCCAAGCCATGAGGGCGCGCTTTGCGC
>ERZ761602.1818-NODE-1818-length-36518-cov-15.901105_pt1 | contig 36518 bp, 29 predicted proteins | sample MGYA00512165_ERZ761602 | MGnify/ENA primary metagenome ERZ761602 (study PRJEB28899, sample SAMN02445085) | bioreactor sludge metagenome | biome: EBPR sludge; isolation source: Thorneside wastewater treatment plant | place: Australia: Brisbane, Thorneside...
CAGCGCGAGCGAGGCGATCGTCGCCACGACGAGCGCGCCGCCGATCGCGAGCGGCCAGCGCAGCGCCACCGCCGCGCGCCACGCCAGCGCCCGCGTCGAGTAGCGGTGGGCCGCGACGCGCCGCCCGTCCCGGAAGGCCTCCAGGTCGCGCGCCATGGCCTCGGCGTCGACGTAGCGATCACCCGCGCGCGTCGCCATCGCGCGATCGCCGATCGCGCGCAGCTCGACGGGCACCTCGTCCGGCCACACCGCCGGCGGCGGATCGCGGCGGAGCGTCGCGAGCACCTCGTCGCGATCGCCCGCGATGCGGCGCCGGCCGGCGAGCACCTCGTAGAGCGTGGCGCCGAGCGCCCACACGTCCCCGGCGATGCTCGCGGGCTCGCCTCGCGCCACCTCGGGGCTCAGGTACGCGGGCGTCCCTGCGACCTCGCCGTCGCGGAGCTCGGCGAGCACGGCCAGCTCCTCGGCGAGGCCCCAGTCGACGACCTGGGTCTCGCCCAGCTCGCCGACCATCACGTTCGCGGGCTTGAGGTCGCGGTGAACGATCCGTCGGCGGTGGGCGTGCGCGACCGCGTGACACGCGGCGGTGATCGAAGGCACGAGGGCGAGGCGCGCGTCGAGGTCTCGCGCCTCGGCGGCCAGCTCGGCGAGCGAGCGCCCGCGCACGAGCCGCATCGTGTAGAAGAGCCGGCCGTCGGCGGTGACGCCCGCGTCGTGGATCGGCACGATGCCGGCGTGATCGAGCCGCGCGGTGATCCGCGCCTCGCGGGCGAAGCGGAGCGCGGCGTGGCGCGGGTCGGCGCCCGGGCCGATGCGCTTGAGCGCGACCTCGCGGTCGAGGCGCGCGTCGTGGGCGCGCAGGACCGTCCCGAGCCCGCCGGCGCCGACGACGCTCACCTCGCGGTACCGGGCGTCGGCGTCGCCGGCGAACGGCGCGGGCGGGTCGTCGGGACGGGCGCCCGTGGCCGCGACCGTGCTCGGCTCGCTCAGCCCCGCGAGCGACGTGGCTGGCTTCGGTTCGTCGCGGTCACCCATTCCGCACATCCGAGTGTACGCTACCGATCACACGTGCGCGCGTACGCCGTCCTCACGGGGCTCGAGATCGAGCACGTCGTCGGCCACGGCGACCTCATCGGCCGCACGCCGACCGCCGCCGTGGTCGTCGACGATCCTCGCGTCTCCGAGGCGCACGCGATCGTCAGCCTGCGCAAGGGCGAGCTGCACCTGCTCTCGCTCCGTCGCATGGTGCTGGTCGAGGGCGCGCCGGTCGCCGACGTCGTGCTGTCTCCCGGGCTCGTCATCACGCTCGCCGACGAGCTCGCCATCACCGTCGGCGAGGTCGTGACCCCTGCCGAGGTGCTGGGCGTCGCGCTGCCGTCCGGCGAGGCGCTCGTGCTGCCGCAGGTGGCGAGCCTCACCACGTCGCCGCCGCGGCTCCACGCCCGCCTCGTCCCCGACGCGCCGGCGACGATCTGGTCGACCGGCGACGCGTGGAAGGCGCGGACCGCCGCCGGCGTCGTCACCGTCGAGCCCGGGCTCACCCTCGACGTCGCCGGCGCGCGCTTCCGCTTCGTGCTCGTTCCCATCGCCCGCGCCGGCGCCGCCTCGACCGAAGGCACGGGTGCGGTCGCCGCGCCGATCCGCATGGTGGCGTTCTACGACGCCGTGCAGATCTTCCAGCGTGGTCGCAAGGTCCACACCGTCAGCGGCACCGGCGCGCGCCTGCTCAGCGAGCTCGTCGCGCACGACGGTCCCACCCACTGGGAGGTGCTGGCCCGCGAGATCTGGCCGGACGAGGCCGACGCGCTCCAGCTCCGCCACCGCTGGGACGTCACGCTCGCGCGTCTGCGCGCGCGCCTGCGCGCCGCCGGCATCCGTCAGCTCTTCCAGGCCGACGGCAGCGGTCAGCTGGCGCTCGAGCTCTACGCCGGTGATCTCGTCGAGGATCGCACCTGAGCCGCGGCGACGCTCACCGATCGCTACCCGTCGTGTGAGAGGTGCGTGCGATGCCCGGGCGCGCCCGGTCTCGCATGTTCGTGAGCATGAAGCTCCTCGCATGTCTCGTCACCCTTCCTGTCCTGCTCCCTGCCACCGCGGCCCTCGCCGCGCCTGGCGCCGACCTCGGGGTCGCGATCACGCCGCCGGCCGGCGTGGCCGTCTACGCGCCGGGGCAGGTGAGCGTCCGCGTGGCCAACCAGGGCAACCGACACGCCAGCAGCGTGAGCCTGGCGATCCAGCTCCCGGTCACGAACACCAGCCCGACCGTGCACGTCATGGGCACGCTGGGCGCGTTCGATCCGCGCTGCACCCGCACGGGCACGCGGCTCGTCTGCAACCTGGGGACGGTGCCGCGCGGCGGCGCCACGACGGTCGCCTTCACCATCGCGCTGCCGTACAGCACGGCGGCCCTCGCCATGAGCGCGAGCGCGTCGTCGCCGACGGCCGAGCTCAACCCGGCCGACAACAGCGCGAGCGCGCTCCTCGCGCCGTCCACGGTGCCGACCAGCGTGAGCGGCCGCTACACGGCAACCAACGACCACTGCACCGGCACGGGCCTCACGTCCTTCTTCGAGTGCGCCCTCTACCCGTCGTCGATCTCGGGCTTCACCTCGGTGCTCGCGGCCGACGGCTCGGTCGCGGTCGATGGTGAGCCCGGCGTCACCGGCGGCTGGCAGTTCACCGGTCCCGACCGGCTCGTCATCTGGTACGCGGACGCGAGCGGACCGCTGGGCACGGTCGACCTGCGCAGCGTCGGAAGCGGCTGCTTCGAGGGCCCGATGAGCGCGGGCGCGTGGACGGTGATGTACGAGGTCTGCCTGACCGCGGCGCCGTGAGCGCCGTCAGCCGCCGTCGCGCCAGTCGGGACCTTCGCCGCCCTGGGTCGCGGTCGACGTCGGATCCTTGCCGACTTCCTTCGACAGCCCGAGCAAGAGCTCGCGCGTCATGATCGCGTCGCCGCGCTGCTCGACCGGCTTGGCGTGGACGCCCGAGTCCATGCGGATCGCGTCGCACGGACACGCCTCGACGCAGAGCCCGCACACCACGCAGCGCAGCTCGTCGATCTCGAACACCGCGGGCTTCTTCTCGATGCCCTTGTCATCGGTCTCGGCCGGGATGATCGTGATGCAGTGCGCCGGACAGACGGTCGGGCAGCACATGCACGCCACGCAGCGGACCTGGCCGTCGTCACGCTGCATCAGGCGGTGCAGCCCGCGGAAGCGCTCCGGGTAGTGCGTCTTCTCTTCCGGGTACTGGATCGTCTCGATCTCGTTCCACGGGATGAGTGACTTCTCGGTGACCACCTCGCCCCTGGCGAGCTTGTCGGCCGGGCGGCGCCGCCCGAAGAAGTTCTTCATGAAGTGGCGCAGCGTCACGCCGAGGCCCTTGCGCGCCGCCTCGAGGTAGGTGACGTCGCCCTCGCCCGGACGCACCACCGCGATGGTGCGCACCTTGGGGCTCACCTTCGATACCGCGAGGACCTTGGGTCCCTCGGTCACTTCTTCGACAGGAGCGTGCGCCATATCAGACCCACCCGAAGTTGATGGCCGCGAGCTTGAACAGCGCGCTCAGCATGGTCCACGCCAGCGCGAGTGGCAGGAGGAGCTTCCAGCCCAGGTTCATGAGCTGGTCGGCGCGGAAGCGCGGCAGCGTCCAGCGCACCAGCAGCTGGAACCAGCAGAGGAGGATGACCTTCGCGCCGAACGCGCCGACCTGCAGCGCCGTCACCGCCGCGTGCGGCAGCTTGAGCACGGTGCCGCCCGTCGACACCATCTGCCCGTTCACCTCGGCCATGTAGCCGCCGATGCGGAAGCCGTCCGGATCGAGGAACGGCACCTGGTAGCCGCCGAAGAAGACCGTGGCGATGACCGCCGAGATGAAGACGATCTCGATGAACTCGGCCAGGAAGAAGAGGCCCCAGCGCAGCCCCGAGTACTCGACGAAGTAGCCGATGATCTCCGGCTCGCCCTCGGGGATGTCGAACGGCGCGCGCTTGGTCTCGGCGATCGCCGCCACCGTGAACAGGATGAGCGCGGGGAACTGCCACAGCCACAGCCAGTTGAGCGGGTTCGACGGCGACAGCTTGGACGACGCGCCGGCGCCGACGATGTAGCCGGGCTCGAGGCTGCCCACGAGCAGGAAGCAGCCCATGAGCGAGAGGCCCATCGCGACCTCGTAGCTCATCATCTGCGACGAGCCGCGCAGGCCGCCGAGCAGCGCCCACTTGTTGTAGCTGGCCCAGCCGGCGAGCGTGCCGCCGTAGTTCGCGAGCGTGAGCACCGCGAAGTAGAACAGGAGGCCGTAGTCGAAGGACGCGACCTGCATCCGGATCGAGTGCGCCAGGTTCTGCGCGCCCTCGCCGGCGAGCGGCGCCGTCGGATCGAGCACGTTGCCGAGCTCGTGCGGGAAGATCGTCGGGCCGAACGGGATGATGGCGAACGCGACCAGCACCGGCCCGATCGCGAGCAGCGGGGCGAGCGTGAAGAGGCCCTTGTGCACGTTGCCGGGCACGAAGTCCTCCTTGGAGATCATCTTGATGGCGTCGGCGACGAAGTGGAGGATGCCCTTCAGCTTCAGGCCGGGCAGGAACGTCGGCGCCGCCCGGTTGGGGCCGAGGCGATCCTGCATCATCGCGCTCTGCCGGCGCTCGGCCCACGTGAGCAGCGACGCCAGCGGCATGACCAGCGCGAAGACGAGGATCACCCACTTGGTCGCGGGGTGATCGAGGACGGCGTAGAGCGTGTTCATCGCTTATCCCCGCGATCCGGCGAAACGGAGTTGGAGCGGCCGCACCTCGCGCCCCCACGGCGCGCCCTTCCACGGCGCGACCGCCGCGGTCATGTCCTTCCACACGTCGCGCGTGTGGGCCCAGGTCAGCTTCGTGCCCGTCGCGCCCGCGAGCCGCACCACCGCCTCCCAGCCGGCGACCGCCTGGCCCGGGGGCGGGAACGCCGCGTGCGTGCGCTGCAGCTTCCCGTCGCGGTTGGTGACCGAGCCGGCGGTCTCCGCCCACGCCGCGATCGGCAGCGCCACGGCCGCCTGCTTCACGTGGCCGCGGTCGTGCGACGACAGGGCGACCACGTCGATCTCGCGCAGCTGGCGCTGCCCGGCCTCGCTCACCGGCAGGTCGTAGCCGAGCGTGACCAGCGCCTTCACCTTGCCGGCGGCGATCGCGCTCTCGAGCCCGGCGGCGTCGTTCGCGGTCGACAACGCGCCACCGGAGATCGCCTTCACGCCGTTCGTGTTGGGGTTGACGTCGGCGTCGCGCAGCCGGTCGTCCGCGCGCTCGGGGCGGTGCGGGCGCGCGGTCCAGAAGACCTGCGCCTTCCACGCCGCGGCCAGCCTGGCCAGCGCGAAGTTGTCCTCGTTGCTCGCCTGCGCCGACAGCGCGACCGCGAGCGTGCCCGCCTTCTGCGCGGCGCCGAGCTTCTCGCCGGCGACGCGCAGCGCCTTGTCCCACGACGACGGCAGGCCGTCGACGACCGGCGCGGCCAGCCGGCCTTCGCGGAGCTCGTGGTACGTGAAGCGACCCTCGTCGCACATCCAGTGGCCGTTCACCTCGGCGTTGAGGCGCGGCACGAGCCGCCAGGCGCGGTCGTTCTTGTGGTGGATCTCGACGTTGCAGCCGGTCGCGCAGCCGTGGCAGACCGACGGCGTCGCCTCGAGCTCCCACGCGCGCATCGTGAAGCGGAAGTCCTTGGACGTCAGCGCGCCCACCGGGCACACGTCGACGGTGTTGAGCGAGTACGGGTTGTCGAGGCGCTCGCCGGGCGCCGTGGTCAGCTCCTCGTGATCGCCGCGGTGGATCATCTCGAGCTGGTGCTGCCCCGCGACCTCGTCACACACGCGGATGCAGCGCGTGCACAGGATGCAGCGCTCGGCGTCGAGGACGATGTGCGGACCGAGGTCGACGACCTTGGGCTTGTGCACCTTGGGCGTGTCGACCCGCGAGTTGGCGTTGTCGTGGTCGAAGTACAGCTTCTGCAGCGTGCACTCGCCGGCCTTGTCGCAGATCGGGCAGTCGATCGGGTGATTGACCAGCGTGAACTCGAGCATCTGCTTGCGCGCGAGCGTCGACTGCGGGTCGGTGGTGCGCACCACCATGCCCTCGGCGGCGGTCTGCTGACACGACGGCTGGAGCTTGGGGTTCTTCTCCACCGACACCAGGCACTGGCGGCAGCACGCCGCGATCGAGAGCCCCGGGTGGTAGCAGAACGCGCTGATGTCGATGCCGAGCGTGCGCGCGGCCTCGAGCACGTTGGTGCCCTTGGGCACGGTCACCGACGTCCCGTCGATGGTCAGGGTGACCGTGTCGGGAGCAGGCGGCGGCGTCGTCGGGGCTGGATCACTCATGGGCGGTTCCCGGGTGCTTCACTTGTCGCACTCGCCGCCGATCATGTTGATCATGCCGAAGATCGGCACGATGTCGGCGATGAGGTGTCCGAGGATGAGCTTCTGCGTGGTGGCGAGGTGCACGAACGACGGGCTCCGGCAGTACGCCTTGTACGGGCGGCCGGTGCCGTCGGCGACGATGAAGAAGCCGAGCTCGCCGTTGCCGCCCTCGACGAAGGTGTAGGCCTCGCCGGCCGGCACGCGGATGCCGTCGACGATGTGCTTGAAGTGGCGGATCATCGACTCGATCGTGTTGTACGCGTCCGTCTTGGGCGGCAGCGCGCAGCGCGGATCGTCGATCATCACCGGCCCGTCGGGGATCTGGGCGCAGGCCTGGCGCAGGATGCGCATCGACTGCTTGATCTCCTCGACGCGGACCAGGTAGCGGTCGAGGCAGTCGCCGGTGGTGCCGACGGGGACGTCGAACTCGAGCTCGGGGTAGACCGAGTACGGGTGATCCTTGCGGACGTCGTAGTCGACGCCGGCGGCGCGGGCGATCGGGCCGGTGCAGCCCCAGCGGATCGTGTCCTCCCTGGAGAACGCCCCGATGCCCGCCATGCGGTCGCGGAAGATCTTGTTGTTGTTGAGGAGCGTCTCGACCTCGACCATGACGCCGTCGATCTCGTCGAGGCGGCGCAGGAGCTTGGGCATCCAGCCGTCGGGGAGATCCTTGGCCACGCCGCCGACGCGCACGTACGTGTGCGTGAGGCGGGCGCCCGAGACCTCCTCGAGCAGCGTGTAGAGCCACTCGCGCGACTTGAGGAAGAAGAGGAACGGACCGAACGCGCCCAGCTCCATCGCGGAGGCGCCGACGCAGGTGAGGTGGTCGGTGATGCGCGACACCTCGGAGACGATCACGCGCACGTACTCGGCGCGACGTGGGATCTCCTTGCCGATGCCCAGGAGCTTCTCGACCGCCATCGCCCAGCCGACGTTGTTGATCATCGGCGAGACGTAGTTGAGGCGGTCGGTGTACGGGAACACCTGCGTGTACGTCGCGTACTCCGACTCCTTCTCGAAGCAGCGGTGCAGGTAGCCGGGCTGGACGTCGCCCTTGACGATGCGCTCGCCGTCGACGGTGAGGACGATGCGCACGGTGCCGTGCATCGCGGGATGCGACGGGCCCATGTTCACGGTCATGAGCTCGCTCGGGAGCTCGTGCTCGACGTCGAGGTCGGCCGCGTCCTGCTGGCCGAGGACGAGGCTCTTGAGGTTTCCGGGACCCGTCGCGATTTCCGGCATGTCAGTGGTCTCCGACGAGGTCGGGGCGGCGCACGAGCGGCTGCCGCTTCTCCTTCGGGTAGTCCTTGCGCAGCGGATACCCGACGAACTCGTCGTACAGGTAGATGCGTCGCAGGTCGTGGTGGCCGACGAACTCGATGCCGTACATGTCGAAGGTCTCGCGCTCCTGCCACTCGAAGCCGGACCAGAGCGGCGTGAGGCTCGGGACCTTCACGTCGTTCTCGGCGAGCGCGACCTTGAGCCGGACCCGGTGCCGGTGGGCGAGCGAGCGGAGTTGCCAGCACACCTCGAAGCGCGGCGCGACGCCGTCCCACTCGGGGCGCGTGCTCGACGGCTTGCCCGGCGCCTTCACCGGCCGCCAGTCGAGGAGGTCGATGCAGGTGACGAAGACCGGCGTGTCGAACGCCATGGCCTTGTCGTCACGCAGCCAGGTCGCCACGTCCTTCAGCTTGTCGCGCTTGACGACCGCGACCTCGTCGCCGTGCTGCGATTCGGTGGCGACGATGGCGTCGCCGAACTTGGCCTTGAGCGCGTCGAGAACTCTTTGCGACATGGTGCCTCGGTCAGTCGTCGTCCAGGGCGCGCTGCTGCTCGAGCACGATCTTCTCGCGCTTGAGGCGGAGCTGGCTGTGGCCGTCCTTGCGCTGCACGCGCTCCATGAGCAGCATGATCGCGTCGAGCACCTGCTCGGGGCGCGGCGGGCAGCCGGGGATGTAGACGTCGACGGGAACGACCTGATCGGCGCCCGGCATCGCGTGGTAGTTCTGGTAGAAGCCGCCGGTCGATGCGCAGACGCCGAAGGCGATGACCCACTTGGGCTCCGCCATCTGGTCGTAGACGCGGCGGAGCGCCGGCCCCTGCTTCTCCGTGATCGTGCCGACGATCATCAGGAGATCCGACTGGCGCGGCGAGAAGCGGGGGAACTCGGCGCCGAAGCGCGCGATGTCGTACTTGGGCGCGGCGACGGACATGAACTCCATGCCGCAGCACGCGGTGACGAACGGGTACGAGAACAGCGAGAACTTGCGGCCCCAGTTGGCCACGTCCTCGAGCTTGGTGGTGACGAGCTCCAGCATGATGCTCCTGGCTCTCTCTACCTCAATCCCAGCCGATCGCCTTCTTGCGCCAGACGTAGGCGAGGGCGACGACGAGGATGGCGACGAAGAGCAGCATCTCGGCGAAGCCGAAGATGCTGATGCCACCCGCCGGCGTCAGGGACAGCTTGGCGAACAGCTGGGCCCACGGGTACATGAACGCAGCTTCGATGTCGAAGACCAGGAAGAGGATTGCGACCTGGTAGAACTTCACGGAATAACGGCCGCGCGGGCTGCCGATCGGCTCGGAGCCGCACTCGAACGGCTTGAGCTTCTCGGGGCTCGTCGCCTTGGGCCCCACGAGCACCGCGAGTGCCGTGAAGAGCCCGCAGAAGGCGAGCGCGCAGAGGATGGCGAACCCTGCGGGGAGATAGGCCTGGAGCTGCAAAGCGGGGCGAGTATATGGCCCCGCTGGAACCGCCCGTCAACGCGCCAGGCGGCCGATCTCTATAGGTTTTGCACGGCGTTGCGGAGCGCGTCCTCGAACGCCTCCACCATCTCCTGGTTGGTGTCGACCAGGTAGATGGTCTCGGGGCACGCGCGCTTGTGGGCGCGGATCTCCTCGACGATGGCGCGGGCGGCCTCGTCGAGGGGCACGTCGCCGAGATCGGTGCCCATGCCGGCGAAGGCGATCACCTTGAACTGCTTCACGTCCGCGGCGATGAGCGCGGCGCGGGCGGCGCGGCGGACGTTCTCCGCCGGGATCTTCATCCCGGGGTCCTCCATCGTCGGCGCGTGGATGACGTACCGGCAGGGGAGCGAGCCCGGGCTCGTGATGATGGCGGCCCCGACGGCGATGGGAGCGGCCGCCATCGCCTCCTGCTGGATGATGTCGCCGCCCATACGCCGGAGCTGACCGCTCACACCTCCGCCCATGATGCCGAGGGAGCTGGTGGGATTGACGATGGCGTCGACGGGAAGGGTGCCGAGCTCGGCACGCGCGACGTGAACCTGCATGCGCTGCGCGCACGCTAGCACGCGGCGTGGAAGGTGTTCAATGCACAGGAACCGGCCGTCGGACCGATTTTCGGGGCTAGCCGCAGGCTTTTTCGAGCTCTTGCTCGACCTTGGCCTCGGTCCACTTCCGGGCGACCGCCAGCTCCTTGACCATCAGGGTCCGGGCGGTGTCCAGCATCCGGCGCTCGCCGAAGGAGAGGTTCTTGGTGCTCTTGAGGCGGAAGAGGTCGCGATAGACTTCGGCGACGTCGAAGAGCGAGCCGGTCTTGATCTTCTCCATGAAACCGCGATAGCGGCGGTTCCACGTCTGCTTGTCGATGTGCACGTCCTGATCGCGGAGCACGTCGAAGACCTCGTTGGCTTCCTGCGCCGAGACCACGGGGCGAAGCCCGACCTGCTCGGCCTTCTGCTTGGGCACCATGATCTGCATCTCGTTCTCGAGGACCCGGAGCACGTAGAAGGCGCAGATCGTTTTGTTGATCTCCTTGGTGTCCACACCGACGACCTCGACGACCCCGTGCGCCGGATAGACTGCTTTGTCGCCGATTCTGAAGTCGCTCATGCGTCGCCGCCGATCTAGCAAGGTGGGTGCCGCGCGTGGAGAGGGGAGATCATGACAGAAGCTTCAGCATTGGCGCCTCTTTGCCTCAGTGGTTCCCGACGGTGGCTGACACCGACTGCGCCAAGCTGTCACATATGGCGGAGCACTGGGGCGTTTTGACTGGCCAGTCCGGTGGTCAGTCACGCCGACAAAGCTGGGTGATCCTGCGCCGTTATCGCACCCTTGGCCCGGTGAAGCAGCACGCCGGATCGTGTTACGTTGGGTTGTGCCTGCTCCGCTCGGGAGACTCCTCCTCGAAATGGGGGTGCTCCCGGACGAGGCGACGCTCGCCGACGCGCTGGCGCGGCAGAGCGAGCGGCTGCCGCTGGCGTCGATGTGCTACGTGCTCGGCTACGCGAGCGAACGCGAGCTCGCCGAGGCGCTCGCGATCGCGACCGGACGTCCCGCGATCGTGCTGGACGAGTGCGTGATCGACACGTCCCTCATCGACGGGATCGCGCCCGATCTGCTCCGGCGGACGCAGATGCTGCCGGTGTTCGCGGAGGCTGGCACCGTGCTGGTCGCCGCGTCGCGCCCCGACGAGGTCCTCCCGCACGCCCAGGCGCTGTTCTCGCGACGGGGCTGGAGCGTGACGATGGGCGTGGCGCTCGCGGTCACCGTCGCGCGCACGGTGCGGGCCGTGATCGGCGCGCGCGCGAGAGACCAGCTTCGGTGGGCTGGGCCGGTGGCGGCGAGCGACGGACCGGCCCGCCAGCCGCGGCTGGCGATGGTGTCACCCGACGACACGCTCGACGACGCGCTGCTGGGCGAGCGGGCGGCGGCCGCGGTGATCGAGGACGTGACCAAGGAGATCGCGGTCGAGAACCTGTTCCTCGAGACGAGCGAGGTCGACCTGCCGAAGAGCGACACGTTCCTCGCGCCGCGCGCGCCGTCGGTGGGTGGCGACACGCCGTGGCCGATCACGGGCGTGGGCTCGTCGCCGGGGCGAGATACGCCGGCGGACGGGACGCGCGAGCCGGGCGAGGCGGAGATCCGCGAGCTCGCGATGGAGCTCGAGCGCGGCGACGGGAGCTCGGGCGAGGAGAGCGGTCCGCCGCGGTTGCTCATCGTCGACGACGACTTCGCGACGCGGCACCTGCTGGTGAAGGAGATCGAGCCGCGCGGCTACCGGGTCGAGACCGCGGCCTCGGGCATCGACGCGATGGACATGCTGCGCAAGCGCGCGCCCGACGTCGTCATCGCCGACATCCTCTTGCCGGGCGTCGACGGGTTCCGGCTGTGCCGCGCGATCAAGCGGACGCAGCGGCTCACCGGCGTCGGCGTCATCCTCATGTCGGCGGTGATCGACTCGGGGCGGGTGACGGCGGAGGTGCTCGAGAAGTACGGCGCCGACGGCTACGCCGCGAAGCCGCTCGACACCGCACGGCTCCTGCGCATCGTGCGCGAGCTGGTCGGGCGGCGGCGGACGCGGACGCGCGCCGACGACGACTCGGCGTTCGACGCGGCGATCGCGCGATACCAGGCGGGCGACGTGGACGGCGCGATCGAGATGCTGCGCGACAGCATCGCGCTGGATCCGGCCGCGGCGAAGGTGCGCTTCGCGCTCGCCAACCTGCTGCAGAAGGAGGCGCGGCTCGAGGAGGCGATCGACGAGTACGAGTCGGTGGTCGAGCTCGAGCCGAGGTACTTCCCGGCGCTGACGCGGCTCGCCTACCTCTACTACAAGAAGGGGCACACGCTGCGCGCGGTGGACACGTGGCGGCGGGCGTTGCCGCACTGCGAGGATCCGGCGCTCAAGCGCAACATCGAGCTGTTCGTGCGGAAGCTCGCCCAGGAGTCGCTCGCCGCGCGGTAGGATGAGCGGACATGCCCGAGCACAGCCAGCTGTTTGCGGACGCGCGCCGCGCCATTCTCGACGGGCGCGGGAAGTCGAGCGGGGAGGCGCGCCAGCGCGCGTACGACGGCGAGGGGGCGGCGGGGGCGGTGGCCACGTACGTGGGCAAGGTGAAAGCGAACGCGTACGAGATCACCGACGAGGACGTGGCGGCGTTGCGGGGGGCCGGCCTCGACGACGATCAGATCTTCGAGCTGACGGTGGCGGCGGCGATCGGGCAGGCGCAGCGGCAGTACGACGCGGCGGTGGCGGCGCTCGACGCGGCGGTCGCAGCGCAGGTGGCGGCGGCCAGGGACGGTGCGGCGTGAGGCTGCCGGCGATCGAGAAGGGGCGCGGGCTGGGCAACAAGGCGCTGTTCGCGATGATCCGCGTGATGAGCGGGCACCCGGCGCCGGATGTGGTCCGCACGCTGCGCTTCGAGCGCCACCTGTTCGGCGCGCCCATGAACGAGCTGTTCCAGGCGGTGATGCGCGGGCCGTCGGAGTGGTCGGTCGGCGAGCGCGAGCTGTTCGCGGCGTGGGTGTCGAAGCAGAACGAGTGCGAGTTTTGAACGAAGGCCCACGACGCGGTCGCGTCGAAGGTCCTCGGTAGCGAGACGGTCGCGGCGGCGCTCGCCGACCCGGAGTCGGCGGAGCTGCCGGCGAAGGTGAAGGCGATGATGCGCTTGCTCGCGAAGGTGACGAAGGATCACGGCGCGGTGACGGCGGACGACGTGGCGCCGGTGCTGGCGGCGGGGGTGTCGCGCGACGGTGTGCTCGAGGGGCTGGCCGTGGGGTGGGCGTTCAACGTCATCACGCGGCTCGCGGACGCGTTCGAGTTCGAGGTCGGCCCGCCGTCGTTCTTCGAGGCGGGCGCGAAGATGCTGCTCGCGCGCGGCTACAAGTAGCGGCGCGATCAGAAGTCGCGGATGGCGTCCTCGTCGACGTCGTCGTCCTCGGACGAGCGGGGCACGGGATGGATGTGGATGTCGTCGATCCGCCACTCGTCGTCCTCGCGGCGGAGGACGATGCGGAAGCGCACGCCGTTCTCGTCCCAGCGGAGCTCGGCGCGGTCGGTGCCGATCTCCTCGAGCTTGCCGTCGACCTTGCGATCGATGCCGGCGAGGAAGCCGCCGACCTGGCGGGCGAGACCCTCGCGGCGGCGCATGGTGAGGGTGCGCAGGACGCCGTCGAGGTCGTTGCGGCGAAGGGCGTCGGCGAACATGCGGATCGCGTCGCGTGGCTTGGACGCGCGCACGCGCGAGACGAGGGCGGCCTCGAGGCGCCAGCGCCGGTCCTCGCGCGCGAGCGCGACCGACTTGCCGTCGGGGTAGGTGACGATGGCGCGCTCGCCGACGTCGGGCTGGCCCTGGAGCTCGGCGGCGAGGAGCTTGGCCTGCCACGCGCGCTCGGCCTGGCTCGCCTTCCACTTGACGGCGAACTCCTCGTAGCTGACCTTCTTGCGCGTCTCCCTGGCCAGGAGGTCGTACGCGGCGCGCGGGTCGTCGGCCTCGAGCGCCCGGACGAGCGCGGCGACACCCTCGTGCGCGGGCGGGGCCTTGCCGATCGCCGGGCCGCAGGAGGCGGTGGTGGCCAGGGCGGCGGCGGCCGTGGCGAGCGCGAGGAGCGTGGGGCGCATCCGGTGGCTGACACCATACGCCGAAAAAACAGCCGCCGGGGCGGGATGCCCCGGCGGCCCTCCGCGTCGCGTGGCCGTCCGTCAAAGTCTGCGCCGCGGAGTACGCCCAGCGGTATTGCGACCGCGGTGCCAGCCACCGCCCACGGTGTCAGCCACCGACAAGCGCGCCGAAATAGCTGGAAATGCGTGCCCGCGTGCCGGTGGCTGACACCTTCGTGAACCGCCGTTGACGCAGGTGAGGTGTGAAACCGGGCAACCGTCGCGACGGGGCTACGCCGCGGGGCCGTTGGTCAGGTGAATGTCCGTGTCGTGGACGAGGTCTGACTTGTTCGGGTAGTCGACCGTGTAGTGGAGCCCGCGCGACTCCTTGCGCCGGCGCGCGCTCTCGATGATGAGGTGCGCGACGAGGGCGAGATTGCGCAATTCGATCACATCCGAGGTGATCTTGAAGTTCCAGTAGTACTCGCGGATCTCCTCGCGGAGGAGCTCGATCCGGCGGCGCGCGCGGTCGATGCGCTTGTCCGAGCGGACGATGCCGACGTAGGACCACATGAAGCGGCGGATCTCGTCCCAGTTGAGGGCCACGACGATCGCGTCGTTGGAGTCGGTGGCGTCGCCGGACTGCCACGGGATCACGGTGGTCGGTCGGCGCGCGACGGCGGTGCGGACGTGCTCGGCCGCCCGGCGCGCGTAGACCATGCCTTCCAGCAGCGAGTTGGAGGCGAGGCGGCACGCGCCGTGGAGGCCGGTCATCGAGCACTCGCCGATGGCGTAGAGGTTACGGATCGTCGTCTGGCCGTGCTCGTCGGTCTTCACGCCGCCACACATGTAGTGCGCGGCCGGGACGACAGGGATCGGCTGCCGGGTGATGTCGATGCCGAGCTCGAGGCAGCGCTCGCCGATGTTGGGAAAGCGGTTGCGCACGAAGTCCGGCGGCAGGTGCGTCATGTCGAGGAAGACGGAGTCGGCGCCGGACTTCTTGAGCTCGTTGTCGATGGCGCGGGCGACGACGTCGCGCGGGCCGAGCTCGGCGCGCTCGTGGTAGCCGTCCATGAAGCGCTCGCCAGTGGCGAGGCGGAGCTTGCCGCCCTCGCCGCGCAGCGCCTCGGAGATGAGGAACGACTTGGCGTGGGGGTGGTAGAGGACCGTCGGGTGGAACTGGACGAACTCGAGGTTCGAGACGACGGCGCCGATGCGGTAGGCCATGGCGATGCCGTCGCCGGTCGCGACGTCGGGGTTGGAGGTGTAGACGTAGACCTTGCCGGCGCCGCCGGTGGCCAGGATGGTGGCGCGCGCGACGACGGTCTTCACCTGGCCCGAGGCGCGGTCGAGGACGTAGGCGCCGAAGCACGCGGCGTCGCCGCCGTACTTCGCCATCGAGAGGAGGTCGACGGCGATGTGGTCCTCGAGGATCGTGATGTTGGGGTTGGCGTGGACGGCGGCGACGAGCGCGCGCTGGATCTCGCGGCCGCTGATGTCCTCGTGGTGGACGACGCGGCGGCGGCTGTGGCCGCCCTCGCGAGTGAGGTCGAGGTGGCCGTCGGGGGCGCGGTCGAGGTGGGTGCCGAGGGCGAGGAGCTTCTCGACCGCGGCGGGGCCCTCGGCGACCACGCCCTCGACCACCGCGCGGTCGCAGAGGCCGTCGCCCACCGTGAGGGTGTCAGCCACGTGCTGCTCGAACGAGTCGTCGGACGCGAGCACGGCGGCGACGCCGCCCTGGGCCCAGTTCGTGTTGGTGTCCGAGGCGGATTTCTTGGTGACGATCGTGACCTTGCCATGGGTCGCGGCGTCGATGGCGAACGAGAGCCCGGCGATGCCCGAGCCCAGGACGAGGTAATCGGTCTCGACGACGTCCGAGGCGGACACGGACATGGGATGGCCGACCATAACGCCGAATGGGTGAGGGGATCCGGGGCGTGCTAGCATTTCGGCCGCATGGCTCGAAGGGCACGTTGGGCTCGCCGCACCCGCACGGCGGTGGCGGTGGCGCTGGGTGCGGCGCTCGTGGCGGCGGCGTTGGTGGGGCTCGCGCGGCCGCGGCCGGCGGCGGCGGACATCTACACGTACACGGATGCGGACGGCGTCGTGCACTTCACGAACATCAAGCCGAAGGGGAAGGGCGCGAAGGGGTGGAAGCGGATCCTGGTCGAGGACCCCGACAAGGGGACCAAGGCGGCGGCGGATCGCGGCGGTTGCGCGCGGTGTGACGTGGTGCCGGCGCGCGACCGGTCGGCGGACCGCTACCGCCGGTACGACGCGTACATCCTGGAGGCAGCGGAGCTGTACCGGTTGCCGGTCCCGCTCATCCGGGCCGTGATCCACGTGGAGAGCGACTACGACCCGCGGGTGGTGTCGTCGGCGGGGGCGCGCGGGTTGATGCAGCTGATGCCGGCGGTCGAGAAGGACATGCGGGTGAGCAACGTGTTCGACCCGCGCGAGAACATCCTGGGCGGGACGCGGCTGTTGCGCGTGCTCGCGAACAAGTACGAGGGCGACCTGGTGCTGACGATCGCCGCGTATCACGCGGGGCCGGGGTCGCTGGCGAAGTACGGCAACCAGGTGCCGCCCTACACGAACACGCGCAAGTACCTGCGGATGGTGCTCGACCGCTACTACCAGTACAAGGCGGCCGCGGAGCGTGGCGCCCCGTAGGGTGCGCGCCGCGGTGGTCGCGGCGGCGCGTGTGGTGCTCTCGGCGTGCGCGGTGGGTGGCACCGCGCTGCTGGTGGGTGACACCTTGCTCGGCTGCAAGCGCGAGGAACGGCGCGCGGTGGCGGCGGCCGGGACGCTGTCGATCGTGGTGACGGACGGCGCCGACGGGCCTCCGGTGGCGGCGCGCGTGCTGTTGTGGGACGGGGACGCGCCGGTGCGCTGGGGGAAGAACGAGCTCTACGGCGGCGTGCGACAGGCGAAGGGCGCGTGCGAGCCGGCGCCAGGTGTGCTCGGCACGTGGCACGGACTGGTGCTGGTCAACGGGCACGGCACGATCCCGGTGGGGGTCGCGGCTGGTGGCTGCGAGCCGTTGCCGCCGGGCCGATACGGCGTGTGGGCGTGGCGCGGGTTCGAGCACGAGCGGTGGGAAGGGGAGGTGACCGTCGGGGTGGGTGACACCGCGCTGCGCATCCCGCTCGAGCGGGCCTGGACGGCAGAGGGCGCAGTCGCCGCGGACATGCACGTGCACGCGGCCGCGTCGAACGACTCGGGGGTCGCGGACCGGTGGCGCGTGATGGCGCAGGCGGCGGCCGGGATCCAGGTGATCGTGCTGTCGGATCACGCCGTCAATGGCGACCTGGACGCCGCGATCGTGGAGCTCGCGGTGGGTGACACCATCGCGTCGGTCGCGTCGAACGAGGCGGGCAACGACCTCATGCACGTGGGCGTGTACCCGGTGCCGGTGGACCGATCCGCGGCGCGGGGGGGCAGCCCGAGCGCCGCGGAGATGGCGGGGTGGACGCCCGCGCAGATGATGACGTGGGGGCACTCGCTGGGAGACGGGCGCGCGATCGTGCAGGTGAACCATCCGCGGTTCCGGATGTACTCGCTGTTCGACAGCGCGCGATGGAACGGCGTGTCGTGGCCCCCGCCGTTCCCGCTGGACTTCGACGCGGTCGAGGTCCTGGCCGGGCACACCGCCTTCAACGCACCCGGCGACCGCCGGGTGGACGAGGGCGTGCGCGACTTCTACACGCTGGCGTCGCACGGGGTACGCGTCGCCGGGGTCGGCGGGAGTGACACGCACCATCTGAACGGCGTCCTGGACGGAGTCGCACGCACGTACGTCCTCACCGGGTGGGTGACACCGTTCGACGAGGCGGCGTTCGTCCACGCGATCCGCGCGCGCCGCGCGGTCGCCACGACGGGGCCGTGGCTCGACGTCGAGGTCGTGGACGGAGCCGGGGGCGCTCCGGTGGGACCGGGCGGGACGCTGGTGTCAGCCACCCGCACGGTGCGTATCGACGTCGAGCTCGCCCAGGCGCGATGGGTGGGCGCCTCGCGGGTGCGCGTGCTGGTGGGTGGCACCGTCGTGCGCGAGGAGGCGGTACCACCCGGCGCCCGGCGTCACCGCGTCGTTGTCGAGGCGGAGGTGCCCGGATCCACATGGGTGGGCGTGGAAGCCGGCGGCGACGAGCCGATCGCAGTGGAGATGACGGGGACGTACCAGCAGGAGAAGGGGCGTCCGGGCGTGGTTCCGTTCGCCGTCGTGAATCCCATCTGGATCGAGGTGTCACCCACCGCGGAGGGTCGTCCGGCGCGGTGACCTGCGCGGTTCGCCGCGGCGTGCGAGGATGCGCGCGAGCATGCTCGGACGGGTCGTGACCACAGCCGCGCGCGTCTTCCTCGCGCTCCTCGCGGCCGCGTGTGCGATCGGCCTGGGCTGGGGCGCACGCGGGATGCTGGGAGATGCGTTCGGTGCCATCGCCACCGCGGCAGGTTTGCTGACCATCGCGGCCGCGATGGCGGTGGGGGGCATCCTGGCGGCTCTGGGACACGGGCCGGCCCGGCTCCTCGAGCGGATCCCGGCGCGCGCGTTCGGCGTCGCGATCTTCGTGCTCGCGCTGGGGAGCGCGATCTGGGCGCACGAGTCGGTGCACAAAGGCGTGCCCGAGGTGCCCGACGAGATGGGCTATCTCCATCAGGCGCGGACGTTCGCCGACGGGCACCTGGTGGCGCCGTCGCCGCCTGCGTCGGAGTTCCATTACGTCTCCTGGGGTACCCACGACGACGGCCAGTGGTACGCCGTGTTTCCTCCGGGCTACGGCGTGCTGCTGGCGATCGGCGAGCTGGTCGGTGCGCCCGGGCTGGTGAACCCGATCCTGGGCGCCATCCTCGCGCTCGTGGTCTGGCTGCTCGCCCGTGAGCTCTTCGGGGGTGATTCGGCGGCGGCGCGCGCGGCGGCGCTCCTGCACCTGGGCTCGTGGTTCCGGCTGATGAACGCCGGGAGCTTCATGGCGCATCCCGCGGCGGCGCTCTTCGCGGCGTTGGCCGTCCTCGGCCTGTGGCGAGGTGTCATCCACCGCGACGGCGGGCCGCGCGCCGCCTGGTGGGCGGCGGTCGGCGGCGCGGCGCTCGCGTGCCTCGGTGCCACCCGGCAGCTGGACGCCGTGATCGTCGCGGTCGCGCTGATGCCAGCGATCGCGTGGTCGCTCGCGCGTCGGTGGCTGACACCTCCGGATCCGCGCGGGTGGGTGACACCGTTGCGGCGCCTCGGGATCGCTGCGGCCTGCGCGTCGCCGATCGTGGCGGGATACCTCGCGTACAACGATGCGCTCACGGGCGACCCGCTCTTGCCGCCGCAACAGCGATACATGCAGCTCAAGGAGCGGCGAGGCGACTGCTTCCGGCTCGGGTTCGGACCGGGCGTCGGGGAGTGCCCGCTCACGCAGAACACGCACTTCGGGCGCGACGGCTTCCAGCCGAAGCACGCGGTCGCGAACACGCGCAAGCGGCTCGACGCATGGACGCGCTGGTCCTTCGGGTGGGCGCCGCTCGCGCTCCTGCCGGTGCTCGGGCTGGCGGGTGGCGCGGTGCGCGGCGGCAGCGCGGCGCGCCGGCGCGCGCTGGCGGGCGGGGTGTTCGTCGCGACCGTCGCCGGGTACGGGCTGTTCTTCTATCACGGGGTCGCGTACGGAGCTCGCTTCTACTTCGTGGCGTTCCCGTTCGCCGGGCTCCTCGGGGCGGCTGCGTGTGCCGACGTCGGAGCGCTGCTCGGACGTCTCCGGCGCGGCGAGGCGGCGGCGCGGGCGTTGACGGCCGCGCGCGGTGCGCTCGCGCTCGGACTGGTCGCGGTCGTGCTGGTGGCGATGCGCGCCGATCGTGACGATGTCGAGAAGCACTGTGGCAAGCGGCCGGCGCTGGCGAACGGCGCGTTGCCGGGCGTGCTCCGGGCGCCGGAGCTGCGCGACGCGCTCGTGTTCGTGGACTCGATGAAGATTCCGGCCGCGGTGACGGCCTACCCCGCGGAGATCGGCCGCAACCGGCCGCTCGTGGTGAAGGATCTCGGCGACGCGGCCAACGCCGGGTTCGCGCGCATCTACCCCGATCGCCGGCCCACGCGGCTCGTCGGACGGAGGGTGACACCGCTGGCGTACGCCCCGGATGCGCCGATGCGCCACGAGGGCGGCGCGCTGTATCCGCTCGAGCGCGCCCGCGGGGGCTTCGGGCAGCGCGTGCCCGCGCCGCACGTCGGCAACCTGCCGCTCTCCGGTGGTGAGGCGCTCAGGTTCGACGTGGACGGTCCGGGCCGCTTCGGCTTTCCGGTGTGGGCGTTGCCCGGCGACGCCGGCGAGATGACGCTCGCGCTCGCGTTCGCTCACCACGTGCGCGGCGCGATCGTCGCCGTGCAGGTCGACGGCGTCGAGGTGCTGGCCAGGCATGACACCGCCGGACCCCAGTGGTCGATGGTCGTGCGCGAGGCGGCCGTGCGGCTGACACCGGGGAGGCACTGGGTCGACATCGTGGTGCCGGCCGGCCGCAAGGGGGAGGTGGTCTTCCTCGACTACGCCGAGCTGCGCCCGCGACGGTGAGGGGTGACCCACTGGTGTCAGCCACCGGCAAGGGGCTGGTGTCAGCCACCGGCTGACCCACTGGTGTCAGCCACCGGCAAGGGGCTGGTGTCAGCCACCGGCATATCTCAACGGAAGGGGGTCACGCGATCGCGCTCCCAGCGCGCGTGCATGAGCGCTTGCAGCTCGGTCAGGCGCGCGGGGTCGCCACGAGCGAGGTCGCGCATCTCGTTGGGATCGGTACGCAGGTCGTAGAGCTCCCAGCGACCGAGTTGATGGATGAGCTTCCAGCGACCGCGCACCAGTGCGCTGCGCCGATCTCGCACATACCGATCCTCGATCGTGACGGCGTAGGCGCCCCCGGCTTCCGGATCGGGGTGCCGTGCGCCCACGAGCAGATCGGCGAGAGACCTGCCGTCCATCTGCGGAAACGCCGGCGCCACGAAGCCGGCGAGCTCGAGGATGGTGGGGGCCAGGTCGACCAGGCTCACGGGCTCGTGCACGCGCGTGGCTGGCACCGACGGCCCGGCGACGATGAGTGGCACGCGGATCTGTGAGTTGTAGAGGTCCGAGGAGTGGAACGGCTGCCCGTGCTCGCCGAACGCTTCGCTGTGGTCGCCGGTGATCAGGATGATCGGGTGGCGGTCGGGAGGGAGCGACTCGTTGGCCTTGACGAGCTCTCCTACCCAGCGATCGACCTGCGCGACGAGATCATCGTAGATGCGTCGTCGCTCCGGCGAGAGGTCCGGATTGCCTCCGGCCCACTCGTGCAGCTCGATGAAGTGGATCCACGTGAACGTCGGCGGACCGTCTGGCCGGCGCGCGGCGACGCGCTCCTTGTACGCCGCGACCAGTTCTTGCCCGTCGTGGCGGATGAAGAGGTCGTCGATCCCGCGATCGAGGCCGAGCCGGCGCCGCCGCTCCCAGAAGCCCTCGCAGCAGAAGAGGCCGCTCGTCGCGTATCCGCCCGCGCGCAGGCGTTCGGCGAGCGTCACGTGGCGTGGGTCCATCCGTAGCGCCCAGCCCGAGACGCGCCCACGGACGCGGGGCGGCGCGAGGCCGGTCGCGATGGCCGGCATCGAACGGCGCGTGACGTTCGAGGGCGCGAAGGCCCACTCGAAGACCTTGCCGCGCGCCGCGAGCGCGGTGAAGGTCGGGGTCGGCAGCGGTCCGCCGTACGGGCGGATGCGATCTGGCCGGAACGTGTCGATCGTGACCAGGAGGATGTCGCGCCGGTGGGTGACACCCGCGCGCGAGGTGGGCGTCAGATCCGACATCGGCACGTCGTCGCGGATCGCGTACAGGTTGTAGAGGAGATCGATCGCATCGGCGCTGAACGCGTCGGCGCCCCAGAGGCTCAGCACCATCGTCGGGCGGCTCTGCCGCGCCCACAGCGCCGTGGTGGCAAGTCCGGTTGCCAGTGCCACGGCAGCGCAGCCTGCGACGAGCCGTGCGCGGTGGGCGCGAGCGCCGAGCAGCGCCCGTGTGCTGTGCGTCGCGAAGAGGAGCCCGATCGCGAGCACCGGAAACGCGAGCCCGGCGAACGAGACGTTGGCGAACTGCTTGCGGATCGCCAGGTGCCAGCCGAGCGCTCCGGCCAGGATCGCGACGCCGCCGGCCAGCACGAGGACGCGGCGCGGTGTCAGCCACCCGCGGCCGCGCGGCGTCCCCATGCGTGTCTCCAGTCGCGTGAGCGCGGCGGCGAGGCCGGCTGCCATCACGCGCGTCAGCAGGACGACGATGATGACGACGACGATCATGACCGGGCCGAGCGCCATCGACATCGTTCGTGGCTTGAACGCGGTGGTGCGCCAGAACACCCAGACCACCTGGTGGGTGAGCATCGAGAGCAGGGCGGCCCCGAGCACGATCGCCACGAGCCACGCCGCCAGCCGGGGCGCGCCCCCGCCCGGATCGGTCAGCGACGCGGCCAGGGCCCGGGGCTGCCAGACGTGGGTGACGACACGCCCGGATAGCGAGAGGACGAACAGCGCGGGCCACGTCACGAGCACGGCGAAGCCCATCCCGGTGGCGAACCGGGTGAGGCCCCCGTAGGCGCCGAGCGCGTCGTAGAACGCCGCGACGATGGCGGCAAGAGCGGCCATGGCGACGCTCGCGGAGGTCCAGACGGCGGCGCGACGTACGCTGTCCACTACGGTGTCACCCGATCGCGAGGGCCGATCACGTCCTCTATATAGTACGCGCGGCGTGCGTGCGCGCGCGAGCGCGGGTCAGTACGATGGCGCCGTGAGCACCAGGCCGCGCTGGAGCCGATTGCGCGCGCTCGGACGTATCGGTGCCGGGATGGGCTACGCGCCGCGGCTGGTGATCGCGGCGGCGTGTCTCGTGATCGGCCTCATGTACTGCACGAACAGCGACATGGGTGGTGATCCGCACTCGCCGCGCGGCGACGGGCGCTACCGGCCGGTGCTGGCGCGCGGCGACGGCCACCTGCTCTTCCTCATGGCTCGCTCGCTGGTGTTCGACGGGGATCTGATCTTCGACAACGACCTCGCGCGGTTCGGCGACCCGTTCTCGCAGCAGCGCACGACGACCGGGCGCAAGGGGATCCCGCATCCGATCGGCCCGGCGCTCGTCTGGTCGCCGATGCTCGCGGCCGCGCACGGGGGGGCGGTGGTCGCCAACGCGGGTGGGGCGGACATCCAAACCCACGGCTACACGCTATGGCACCAACGCATCGTGTTCGCTTCGAGCGTCGCGTTCGCGTGTCTGGCGGCGGTCCTGGGCGTCTGGGTGTTCCGTCGGCGGGTGGGTGGCACCTGGGCGCCTGCGTGGGCTTGCGCGGCGGTGCTCCTGGGGACCTCGGTGACCTACTACGCGACCTACATGCCCAGCTACGGACATGCGATGGACGCGGCGGGGGCCGGCCTGTTCCTGTCGGTCTGGGCGGTCACCATCGGCGACCTGCGGTGGCGACGCTGGGTCGGCCTGGGAGCGCTGCTAGGGCTGGCGTCGCTGGTTCGTTCCCAGGAGCTCGGGCTCGGCATCGTCGTGATCGTCGAGACGGTCGCCATCGGGTGGGTGACACCGTCTGGCGAGGCCCGCCCATGGCTATGGCGTGCGCGAGTGGTGGCCCGCGCGACGGCCGTGCTCGTCGTTGCGCTGATCGTGCTCATTCCGCAGTTCGTGGCCTGGGAGCTCGTCTACGGGACGTGGACCGGACTGCCGCAGGGACCCAACTTCACTCGACCCGCGCATCCGATGGTGGCCGAGCTCCTGTTCTCCGCGCGAAACGGCTGGTTCTCGACGACGCCCCTCGCGTACGCGGGGGTTCTGGGGTTGGGGGTGATGGCGGTGGGTGGCACCTCGCTTGGCGCGCGCGCCCGAGTCGCAGCGATCGGCCTCCTGGCGGCGGTCGCGATGCAGGTGTACGCGAACAGCATCGTTCACGATTGGTGGTCATCGGCGAGCTTCGGGCAGCGGCGGCTTTGCTCGATGACGACCCCGGTGGTCGTGGGCCTGGCCACGTGGATGTACGTCCTGGGACGAGGCGTTTCGCGCTGGCGGCGCGTACCTCGAGCGGTCTGGCACGGCGTGGCGCTGGTCGTTCTCGGCTGGTTCGTGGCGTGGAATCTGGGATGGGTGACGAAGTACAAGCGGGGGCGCGCTCCCGAACGGCCGGCCGGCCGCATCTGTTGCCGCGACGTGCCGGCACCGCTCGCGGCGGTTGCGCGGCCGATCTATCGCGCCGTCGGCAATCCGTTCGCGCTTCCGGCGAGCGCCATGCTCTGGCTTCGGCACGGCGTTCACCCGCGACGCTGGGACGAGGTGGTTGGAAACTACCCGTGGGTGCCACCCACCGACTACACGCGTGAGTCGATCGCAGGGCAGGGGGCGAACTGGGACCTCGGGGGCAACGGCGCTCAGCCGTACGTCATCCGAGGCCTGGGTCCGCCGAGCGCGGGGCCGGGACGTGCGATCCGCTGGACCACGGCTCCGGTCGCCGAGATCCTGGTGCCCAACCTGCTGCCGACGCCGCAGCGGCTGAGCCTGTGGGTGGCACCGAACGTTCCGGAGGGGGGAGCCCCCGTAGACCTCGTCGTACGCTGGAACGGCGCCGTCGTGGTGCGCGCGTCGCTCACGGCGGTGTCACCCACCCGCACCGTGGAGTGGAACATCGACGGCGACGTCGGGCTGAACGTGCTCCGCCTCGAAGCCGCGCTCCAGCCTCCGGTGGGTGTCGCCGGTGAGTGGAAGCCGCGTGCGTCCGCCGGCGTCGCCGTCGGCGTGCTCCGATTCACCGGGCGCTGACGGTCCCGGGGCGGCCGCGACGCCGCAGCCAGCGGAGCTGAAGCACGGCGAGCACGAGCAATGCAAGCGCGCTCGCTCCCTGTGGATGTCGAGTGGAACCGGAACCGCAGCAACCGGCGTCGGCGGGGGTTGGCGGCTCAGGTCCGTCGTCGCACGGTTGGATCTCACCAGGCACGACCGAGGTGCCAGCCACCATCGCGCGGACGGTGCCGTCGAACGTCGCGACTACCATGTAGTCGCCCGCGGGGGCAGGCGCGCTCACGATCGGTGCGCCGAGGTCGCTCACCCACAGCTCCCGACCGTCCGCGGCGGCGACGGCGGCGAGCTTGCCGTCGGGGCGTGGGATCCAGACGATGTCACCGGTCACGACTGGGCTTGCGGCGAAGCCGGGCTCTCCGCTTCGGTAGTGGGCAAAGTTCAGCGGACCGCGAGGCGTCGTTGTGCGCCACAGCTCGGCTCCGCTCGCGGCATCGATGGCGACGAGGTCCTTCCACTGCGTCGGGAAGAACAACCGACCGTCGGCGATGGCTGGAGTCGCCGTGATGGAGTAACCCCAGTCGAACCCACCGGGGGTGAAGCCGGTGGACCAGACCTGGGCGGCGTTGGATACGTCGACGGCTGTGACCGTGCCGTACGAGTTCGCGAAGTACAGCTCGCCATCGGCGGCGACGGGCGTGGCGTTCACCGCCAGCGACTTGCCGGTCTTGATCTCCCAGACTTTCGCGCCGGTCGTGACGCTCCACGCGGTCATGCCATCGTCACGGGAATAGTTGGCGATCGCGAGCCCGTTCGCGACCGTGACGGCTGCAAGCGTACCGAGCCACGGATAGACCGGAGTGAGCTCGTTCGCCCACCGCTGGTTGCCCGTCGCGAGGTCGATGGCCGTCATGCGGCCTTGCACGGCGACGAAGACCGCGCCATCGGCGATGGTTGGCGCTGCCCAGAGCGAGGATTCCCATGTCGAGAGCCCATCGGCGGCGTCATGAGTCCAGCGGAGTGCTCCGCTGGAGAGGTCGACTGCGTGGACCTCGCCGTTGGCAAGCGCGACCACGACGGTGTCACCCGATATCGCCGGCGCGTTGCGGACCTGGTACGGCGTGACGTAGCGCCACCGCTCCGCCCCTCCGTCGAGGTTCAGCGCCACGAGCCCGCCTTGATCACCGGCGCCAAGGTCGGTGGCTGACACCACCACGGTGCCCGAGGCGACCACAGGTGAGCCGAGCACCACGTTGCCACCGATGGGTGTGGCCCAGACCTGGCGAAGCGGCGGGACCAGGGGCGTGAGGCGTGCGCCGGCGTGTTCCGGTCCCCCGCCCAGCTGAGGCCAGTCAGCTGTCACCGGCGGCGCATCGCCAGCATCGCAGACTTCGAACGCGATCTGTCGCTCGAGCTCGCGTCCGGTCGGTGACTCGGCTCTCACGGAGAGAGTGTGAGTACCGGCCGAGAGCGTCGGCAAGCGAGCCGAGAACGCCCAGCCACCTCGGTGCGCGAGCTCGACCTCGTCACCGCAGTCTATGCGTGCGGTTACGCGCGGCTGGGCTGCATCCAGGGCCGCAGCCACCAGCATGTCCGAGCCTGCCTGCGCGCAGCTCTCCGGGTGAGGTGCGGTGACGCCAAGGTGAGGCTCGACGAGCCGGGCACGGTGCTCGACCAGCGGGATTCCCCCTTGGAACGTCACGATGCGATATCCCGATGGTGATTGATCGATCGACCCCATCAAGAATGTTTGGGTTCCCCACTCGATCAATCCCGGGCGTTCGACCCGACGGTTCGCGTGCCAATGGCCAGTGAACATGTAGTCGACACCGAGCGCGGCCATCTCGTCGGCAACGAAGTCGCGCGGGGACGCATGTCCGAGCGCCACGACCGTGCGGTCGGGTGACACCATCGCGAGATCGGCGGCGACGAACGCGAGTTGGTCCGCATCGCTCAGGTTCGTGTCCCAGACGACGACGTGGATGTCGCCGATATCGAAGCTGTAGTTGTCCGGCCCCCACCGACTTCGCCAGGTCGCGCCGCCGTCGTACCAGTCGTGGTTGCCTGGGACCGAGACCCAAGGCGTCGTCACTCCTTCGAGCGCAGCTTCCACGCGCTCGAATTCTTCGACTCGATTGCCCTGCGTGATGTCCCCGACGATGGCGAAGAACCTCGCGGGATACGGCAGCGCGACCGCTTGGTCGATGGCCTCGGCGAGATTTCCACCGTCCCACGGGTCGGCAGGATTGTTGGTGGTGTGAGAATCGGCGGCGATCACGAACGTCAGCGGTGCGGCAGCTTCCTCCGCCGTGAGTGGCACGAGCCCGAGATCGACCTCTCCCGGTGTCACCCGCCTCCACACGGGGCCAGGTCGAAATCCATCCGGTACGCTCACCCAGACGATCTCTCCTGCCGCCGCGGCGTCGAGTTGAAAGGTGCCATCCGACGCTGTGACAACGAAGGTGGCTCTGTCCAGAGCGACCACGGCGTCGGGCACCCCGGGCTCGTCCGGCTGACGGAGCCGGTCGCCGTTTCGATCGACGAACACGGTGCCGGTGATGGTCGCGGCACATGCAGGGTGGGTGACACCGGCGACGACGGCGAAGCAGACCGCGGCCACTCGCGCCGTTTCCATACCCCCTATCCTGTCGCAATCGCACGAGATCGCCAAGACGCAACCGCGCGCGCTGGGGCACGATAAGGACTGCAGGATGGGCGATACGCCAAGAATGAACTTGACCCTCGACGGCTCGCCGTACGGCATCATCGAGGTGGAGTCCACGGTTCTGCTCGGTTCCGGAAGAGCCGCTGACGTGCAAGTACCGGAACCCTGGGTCGCGCCGCTGCACCTTCGCCTCATCCACGATCACAACGAACGCAAGGTCTTCGCGACGGCGCTCGCGGCCGGCGTCCAGGTCGATGGCGTCGAGCTCGAGGTCGGCGAGGCGCGGGACGTCACGGAGAAGCCGATCGACATCGGCGCGCTCCGTCTGGTGTCAGCCGTTGACCAGGGAGACGGGCGCCATCAGCGCACCGAGTCCTTGGCGCGCGAGCTCATGCGCAAGCTGATGGGATCGACCAGTAGCGACTATCAGGCACAGCCGGAATTCATCGTCGAGGGCGGGCCGGCGAACGGACAGCGACGAGCGTTCTATCGCATCGAGGAGCGCGTGATCATCGGACGAGGCGAAAGCGCATCGTGGATCTTGCTCGATCCTGATCTCTCGCGAAATCACGCCGCGGTGGAGCGACACCCCGAAGGGTTCCGGATCTACGACATGCGCTCGAAGAACGGTACCAAGGTCAACGGTCGCCCCGTCGGTATTGGCACACCAGGCGTGCCGCTCGAGGACGGTGCGATCATCACCATGGGTGATACTCGCATCCGCTTCGTCGAGCCTACGGCCGCCATGCTGGCCGAGCTCGAGGCCAGCGCCGATGCCGCCGGAGGTGGGAGTCCCGGCGCGATCACGCAGACGAGGCCTGGTCACGGTCGCGCGCTCGAGTCCGCGTCCGCTGTCGAGGCAGAGGACGAGCGCCATCGACTTCGCCGCCGGACGCTGGTGGCGATCGTGTTCGCGTCGACGATCGCGGTGATCTCGGTGGTGCTGTTGATCGCGCTGCTCGCGTCCTCCTGACTGGGCTCTCCCGCGACGTCTCGAGCCCCAGTCCTGACATGGGGACCGTCGCGCTTCGAGGCGAGTCGGTGCCCCAGAACCTTGGCTCGAGCCAGGGAGCGTCGCACGTCGTGCTCAGCACGAGCTTGCGCCCACCCTCGTAGCTTCCCGGCGGAAAACCTCCGCGATACTGGATGAAGTCGGTCTCGAGGGCCATGGCCGCCGCCACTCGATACGCCTTCGTGAAGTCGCAGTACGCTCGGCGAAACGCCGCGCGCAAGTCAGGCGTTGACGCGTGGCAACGCGGCGCCGGGCGGCGTGCAGGCTCCGCGGGGCGATCCGTCGGCGACAACGCGAGCACCTTCGCGACGCCCAGGACGGGGACCCCTCGACGCATCTCGTGCTCCTCGGCGATGCTGGCGCATAGTGCCCGCGCGCGTTCGACCCGCTCCGTCGGGGACAACCGCGACCAGGCCGGGAGCGGTGTGATAGGGACGTCGTACACCCCGTCGTCACTCGGAACGCGCGCACGATCAGCGGGGACTGCGGCTTTCCGACGGGGCCAGTGCCCCCGCAGCGTTTCTCCCAGAAGCGCCGGGGTGGAGCTCGCGCCCGGCCAGTCTTCCGGCCGCGATACGAGTCCCTCCTTCACCCCGTGAGCCAGGATGTAGCGAAGTCGGCCTTCAGCGCTGTCGTCATCGAGCACGGGGATCACTCGGGCTCGCGTCGCCCAGAAGGGCCCAGCCCAACCATGGAGGCGTCCTATGCGGCGCGCGACGAAGCCGTTGACGAATCCGATGAAGGGCGCGAGTTGCGCCGGATTCTTCGACGACAGCAGCATATGCATGTGATTCGATAGATACACGAACGCGTGCAACATCACCTCCGCATAGATCGTGAGCCCACGGCCGATGACGCCGAGCACGACGTCGCGTTCGGCCGCGCCGGGGCGGAGCAGAAAGCGCTCCTGCACGGTGCGCGTCGTGGCCTCGTAGACGGTTTGAGGCAGATACCAACGAAGAGGATGGCCCACCGCGGGGGCTGGAGCATTCGGCGTGCCAGGCGGATGTCCGCGACATCACACGGCGTCGCGTCCGATATTCGGACGCGTCCGTCCGATGCACCGGACGTTGCGTCCGGATCTCGGACGCGATTCAGTTGGCTGCGACCGCGACTCGAAGTGTCAGCCGTCGCTCGGGGCGTCCGCCCGTGACGCGAAGCATCTCGGTGTCACCCACCCGCAGCTGCCCCGGTCCCACGACCGTCGCTGTCGCCCAGGAGCCTGTGATCGTGAAGCTGACCGGCACGTCGTTCCACGTGGCACCGATGAGCCCTGCGCGGGTGTCACCCAGGCGCGTGTAGCCAAGCTCTCCGGGCTCCGTCAGCACGCTCATCCATCCTGGCTCCCCGTCGCACGGATAGACCCATACTTCGCGGTCGTCGGCGACCGCCACGGCGTCGATGCTCGCGTCGATCGCGTCCACGACCGTGTCCACCTCCGGCGGGTAGGTCACGACCATGGAGCAATCTGGCACGAACGCTGGGATCTCCGTCATCGGGGCGGTCACGGCGATCGACGTCGTTCCGTCGCTGGTGACCGTGCGTGCGTCGAGCAGCGTGTACCAGGTGCCTTCGGGCAGCCGCACGGAACGCCCCGTCGCGCCTTCCTCCACGACCGGCGCGACGGCGATCCGGTCGCCGAGCAAGTACTGATCGTCCATGCTCCAGCCGGGCTCCCACGTGGGCCAGCCGAAGATGAACGGGCGGAAGAGGGGCGCTCCGGTCTGCACGGCCTGCTCGGCCATCGCGCGCTGATAGGGGACCAGCTGCATGTGCAGCTTCGCCCAGCGCCGCAGGTGTGCCGTCGATTCGCTGTCGCTCTCCCAGTTCCAGTTCATGCGCGCGCTGCGGCCGTGGTGCGTGCGCATCACAGGCGAGAGCGCCCCGAACGTCACCCAGCGAAACCAGAGCTCCTTGGATGTCGGCACCGTCGTCTGGCTCATGTAGCCGGCGATGTCATGGCCGAAGTACGGAAATCCGGTGACGCCCAGACCGATTCCCATCGGTATGACCGAACGCAGGCCGTCGCCTGGAGAGAAGTCGGTTTGCTGGTCGCCGGCCCAGAGGACCTGCATGTAGGGCTGCGAACCGAGATATGCGGCCCGAGCAAAGAAGAGCCGTTCGACGCCATCGGCCGCCTCCGCCTCGCGCAGGAGCTCCCAGTTCAATCGAACCCAGTCGATCGCATACGTGTTGTGGTAATCGAGGGCGTCCTCCCCCGACGCGAGGCGGGCGTCGGTCGGCAGCCATTCCGCGAAGTCGGCCATCCAGCCGTCGGAGCCGGCGACGATCGCTTCGGCGTACACGGCCTTGGCCCATGCGACCGCCGCCGGGCTGGTGAGGTCGAGCATCGTGGAGTCGCGGAACTTGACGCCGGTGAAGATGTACGGGCTTCCATCCGCGCTACGGATCGTGTGACCGAGCTGAACGGCCTCCGCGAAGACGTCGGCCTCGCTGTCGATGAACGTGTTCGCGTACGTCAGGAACTTGAACCCGCGTCCGTGCAGGTGGTCCGACAGCGCTTCGAAGTTGGGGTACAGGGTGCGATCGACCCGCCAGTCCTCCTCGAGGACGTAGCCGGCACCGCCGCCACTCTCGTCGTTCCCACCTCGCCAGTCCTCGGTCCAGATGACGCTCACCGGAATGTCTTCGGCCCGCAAGGTGTCAGCCACCCGGCGGACGTTGGCTTCGCCGTAGATTGCGTCCAGCCACGGCGCGAACGCGAACGTGGGTGGCACTGCCGGCCGGCCGACCCACGCGGTCATGCGTGCCACCGCATCCGCGGGGTCCGAACCCACGAACAGTCGCAGGGTCAGGTGATTCTCCCAGACCTCGAGTCGCGCCTGGTCGGGGTTCGTGTCGCAGAGGTCGAAGATGCTGCGCACTGGCGAATCGACCGCGAGCGCCCAGCCTCGCGAGGACAGCATCATCGGCATCGGGGTGTGGGTGGAGTGCCGCCGACCCTGGAGCGCCCAGATGCCCTCGTAGACGTCATCGGGAGTGTCGGGCTTGCCGATACCGTCTTCCTGCACCCAGAGCGGAACGGTCTGTCCTCGGTGGTCGATCGCCCAGGATTGTCCGCCGAGTCCCAGGAAGTGCTCGCCATCCGCGCAGGCGAATCCGATCGACGTGCGGTTGCCGCCGGCTGGCTCCATGTCGAGCGCGATGACCACCTCGCCGCCGCCACCGGTGGCTGACACCAGTACGTGGCCGCGGCCGATGGCTGTGCCCTCGGGATCATGCGCGACGAAGTCGACCCGGTCCCGGCTCAGCTCGGTGTTCCGCAAGGTCGAGACGGTAGACCAGTCAGTCGCTTCGTCGACCCCGAAGCGAAACGAGCCGAACGCCATCTGCACGCCCCCCTCGAAGCCGTCGAGCACTGGACGGGTACTTCGTGTCGCCGCGAAGTGTGCGGCACCGCCACCCCCGTCGTCGCCCTCCAGAGTGCTCCAGATACGTTGACCGTTGCGCAGGACAACGATCTCGGCTGGCACTTTGCTTACCTGGACCTCGATCGCGCCGCGCCTGATGGCGAGAGGGGGCGCCCGTAAGTCATCCCCGCACGCGGTGCCAGCCACCGCGAGCAAGCAGCAGGCAGGACCAGCCACCGCGCCGAACCGCTGGAGTCGGCGGCGGCCGGAGGTGTCACCCACCGCGTGGACGGTGGCCGCGTGGACGGTGGTGTCACCCACCGCGTGGGTCGGGATCCTCGAGCCGGTACTCACAGCACGTTGGTCACGAGGAGACCTACCACCCCGCCTACGATCAGGAGCAGGATCGCCGCGATCGCGAGGACCAGCTTCCCGCTTCCCCGTTGATCGTGCAGCCCCGTCCGGTCGGGCTCCAGCATCGACGAAAGCGACTCCATGTCGCCCGGCGCCCCACGTCCCGCGCCGCCACTTCGCGCGCCGGTACTGGTCCCCGGCGGGCCGGTTCGGCGACCGGAGCCTGCGGTGCCACCCACCGCCCCCGCGTGCCCATCCGCTTGCGCGTCGAGTCCGAGGTCGTTCGCCCATGCCGCCGTATCCACGAAGTGGCTCGGGTCGAGGCTGGTCGAGCCCTCGCCTGCAGCGCCACCACTCCCCGACGCCTGCGCGTCGCTCTCGGTTCCGACGAGCGAGCTCAGCCGTTGCACCTCGTCATTGATGAGGGCGTCGATGAGCGACCCTTTCGGCTCGCTCGACCGCTTGCGCATCAGCTCGAGCTGGGCGTCGCGGACGAGCTGCGCGATATCGCGCGCCGTCACCTTCATCCGCCGCGAGAACAGGTACTGGGCGAGCGCGTCGCCGAGATCCGCCGCGTGCTGGTACCGGTCGTCGGGGTCGCGCGCGAGCGCCTTGCGCACCACCGCCTCGAGTTCCGGCTCGATCTCGGGGTTGAGCGCCTGGATCGACGGGACCCGCGCCTGGCGCACCAGCTCGACCGTCTGGTAGTCGGTGTCGCCGTAGAACAGGCGCCGCGCCGTGAACATCTCCCACAGGATGATGCCCACCGCGAACACGTCGGCGCGGTGGTCCACGTCCAGTCCGCTCGCCGCCTCGGGCGACAGATAGCTGAACTTGCCTTTCACCACGCCCGGGTCCGTCGACTCGATCTGGCTGTTCGCCTTCGCGAGCCCGAAGTCGACCAGTTTCACCTCGCCGTTCTTGCTGAGCAGGATGTTCGGCGGCGAGATGTCGCGGTGCACGATGCCGAGGGGCTCCCCGGTCTCGGGGTGGTCGAGCACGTGGGCGTAGTTCAGGGCCTTGCAGCACTCGATCATCAAGTAGATCGTGTGCGGAATCTCCATCCGCTTGCCGCGCTGCTTCTGGCGTTCGATGAGCGTCTTCAGGTTGCACCCGTCGACGTACTCCATGACGAGGAAGTACGCGTTGTCGGGCGTCTTCGAGATGTCGAAGACCTGGACGATGTTCGCGTGCTGGAGGAACAGCGAGAGCCGCGCCTCGTCGAGGAACATCGAGACGAACTTCTGGTTCTTGGTCAGGCTCGGCAGGACGCGCTTGATCGCGACCGCCTTCTTGAAGCCTTCCATCGACTCCGCGACGCCGCGGAAGACCTCGGCCATGCCCCCGGCGTCGAGTCGCTCGGTGATCGTGTAGCGGTCGCGCATCCGGGACCCGCCCGATCCTACCAGACGTTTTCGAGGGTTAGCAAATGTCCGTCGTCGCGACCGCCGGGCGAGGGCGCCGCCGCCTGCGTCATTCCTTGGCGTCGTCGGCTTCGACCTGCTCGCGCGCGGTCTTGCACTCGAAGCACAGGGTCGTGACCGGCCGTGCCATCAAGCGCTTGAAGCCGATCGGCTCGCTGCACTCTTCACACTCGTCGATTTCACCCGCCTGCAACCGCTTGAGCGCCTGCTGGATCTTGACGATCAGGAAGTTCTCGCGGTCGTGGAGGCGAAGCTGGGTGGAGTACAGCTCCTCCTCGGTCGACTCGTCCATCGAGTCGCGGCCGATGCGATCGCGGTCCCGATCCATCGTGAAACCGATGGCGGAGTGCGCGTTGGCGACCAGGCGGCCCAGATCGGCCTCGAGGCGCTTCTTCAGCTCTTCCGACTCGGACTCCGTGAGCATGGAGTAAGTCTAGGGACCGGTCCAAGGGAGCGTCAATGCAGGCGTTCCGGAGTTCGATAACCGGCCGCTCGGGTCCTTACACCCTCTTGACGCCGCCGGGAAATGAACCCCCGGATGCGACCGTTCGTTGATAGGGGCGTCGATCAGATGAATGCCCATCCAGGAGCCTCCGTGAGCTCACTCCGCCGCTACCGCCTCGCCACCGCCTTCTTCGCGATCTCCACCGCCGTCGCCGGGTACCACGCCTGGAATGACGATCCCGCCGCCCGCAGCGGTGGTGTCACCCACTCGTCGGCGACCGCCAAGGCTCGCCGCGGGGACCTGGCCGCCCTGCGCCGGCCCCTGCGCGTCAACGCCGCGGCCGTCGGGCTTTCCGAGCAAGCGCTCATCGATCAGCTGCTCGCCGCGCGCACGGCCCAGCAGGTGTCGATCGTCGCCGAAAAGCTGGGCATGGTCGGCACGGACGACGCGGTCGCCGCGCTCGCCAGTCTCGTCGACGACCCGCGACCGGGGGTGCCGGAGAGCGTCATCGGCGCGATTGGTCGCATCGGGACGACGCGGTCGCTCGATTTGCTGCTCGATCTCGAGGGGGACGCGCGCCCGCGTATCCGCGGCGCCGCCGTGAGCGGAATGGCGGCGAGCGGCGATCCCCGCGCGCGCAGGCGGCTCATGGCGATGGCCCAGGACCGCGGCGACCCGCTGCGTGCCAGCGCGATCTACGCGCTGGGAGAGGCGGGCGGCGACGAGGCCGTGAAGGTGCTGGCCGCGCTGGCCCGGACGGGCGATTACGAAGCCGCGTCCGCCGCCGTCTACGCGCTCGGTCAGGTGGTGGGGGGCGAGGCGCAGGCCACGCTCGTCCAGCTCGCGCAGGTGGGTGACACCCGCATTCGCGCGCTCGCGGTCCAGAACCTTCAGCCGCAGGATGCCGCGACCATCAAGCTCCTGACCGACATGGTGAAGGCGGGAGACCCGCAGGTGCTTGCGGCGGCGGTCGGAGCGCTCGGCAGGAGCGGCGATCCCGCCGTGTTGCCGGTGCTGGTGTCAGCCGCCACGGCTGGGCCGCAGCACGCCCGGTGGAGCGCCGTGACCGCCATCGGCGAGATCGGCGGAGCGGACGCGGTCGCCGCCCTGGGCGAGATCCTGCGCAAGGGCGACCGGAACCTCGCCGGGCAGGTGGCGCAGGTGCTCGTCAACCTCGGCGGCGACGATGCTCGCGACGTGCTCATCGAGGTCGCGCTTTCCGAGGGGCACACGAGCTCCACGGTCATCCAGGCCCTGCAGCAACTGCGCAGCCCGGAGGTCACCGACGCGCTGCTCGAGATCGCCCGCCACGGGCGCGCCGTTGACCGGCGCGCGGTCCTGCCCGCTCTGGTCAAGGCCGGCCACGAGGAGGCGATCGGGCTCGCGATCGAGCTCACCGAGCGCGGCAGCCGTCAGGACAAGCTCGACGCGATCCGGATGCTGGGTGATACCAACGCGCCCGAGGCGCGCGCGGCGCTCGTTCGCATCGCCGAGGGGGCGAGCGGTCAGGCACGGACGTTCGCGCTCGACGTGCTGGCCCAGGCGACGCCGGACGACCCGGCGGTCACTCAGATGCTGGCGGACGCGCTCTTCTCCGGGCGGGGCGACGAGGCGTCGCAGGCGGCGTGGATCCTCGGCCGCCTGGGCAACGAAGATGCGCGCTCCGCGTTGCTCGCTGCGCTCAGGGGCGACGACACCGCGCTGGCGCAGGCGGCGCTCGGCGCCCTGTCGCAGACCGGTTCCGCGGCGACCGTGCGGACGGCGCTCGTGGATCTCGCCCGGAACGGCAAGCCGGCGCTGCGCGCACAGGCGCTCGGCCAGCTGATTCACAGCGGCGCCGCCGAGGGGCTGCAGCTGGCAGAGCAGGCGCTCGCCGGCCGCGATCCCGAGCTGGCGCGCAACGCGGCGTGGGCGCTTCAGGGGCTCGGCTCGGCGGACGCGCATCGCGTGCTGCGCCAGGCCGTGAGCTCGAACGATGTCGGCGTGCGATCGGCCGTGGCCGGTGCGCTGGCGCAGGCGGGCGACGACGCCTCGATCGACGCGCTGCTCCAGCTCACGCGCGACAGCGATCCTGGCGTGAAGCAGCAGGCGCTCGCCGCCCTGGGGCAGACAGGTTCGGCGCGCGCGTTCGACACGCTGGTTCTGGCTTCGACTTCGGGCGACACCGGACAGCGGCTCGCGGCGGTGTCGAGTCTGGGTGCGGTCGACGACCCCCGGGCGAGCAGTGCGCTGTCGCGGCTCATCGAGGACGGCGACGAGCAGGTCGCGGCGGCCGCGATCTGGGCGGCGTACAACGGCGGCGACGACGTCGACCGCGCGCTCCTCCGTGCGTTCGGCAGTGCGTCATCGGATATGGTGCGAATGGCGGCCGCGCAGCAGATCCGGGCCCGTGGCATGGAGACCGACGACGCGACGCGAAAGCGGCTCGACGAGCTCCTCGGCGACAGCGGTGGATACGGCTACGGCGGGTACGGCTACGGTGGGTACTATCCACACGAGCCGTACGAGGGCGAGTGAGCCGACCTTGCGCAGCGCCTCGGCGCGCTGACCGTGTTGCCCCACATGAGGCTGGGAACGGTGTCACCCACCGTCACCCTCCGAGGAACGGTGTCACCCACCGTCACCCTCCGAGTGACGGTGTCACCCACCGTCACCCTCCGAGCCGACCCGGTCGCGGTGTCACCCACCCGCGGAGTTGGTGTCACCCACCCGCGGAGTTGGTGTCACCCACCCGCGGAGT
>ERZ761602.1819-NODE-1819-length-36513-cov-7.501563_pt1 | contig 36513 bp, 25 predicted proteins | sample MGYA00512165_ERZ761602 | MGnify/ENA primary metagenome ERZ761602 (study PRJEB28899, sample SAMN02445085) | bioreactor sludge metagenome | biome: EBPR sludge; isolation source: Thorneside wastewater treatment plant | place: Australia: Brisbane, Thorneside...
AACAAAAGCGGACGAACCCAAAGGCTCGTCCGCTTGAATTCAGTGGCCGCGCACCCGCAGAATTCGCTTATGGCTGCTTCCTTTCGGACCTGACCAGGTTCACGACTATGCGCCGCGCGACCAGGTTCAACAATAGCCCCCGGCCCCGGCCCGTCAAGGGCGCAAACGCGGCCGCCCCTCGCTCGTTCAACCTCGCAGGAGACTCCATGCGCCTCATACTGCTTGCCTTGCTGTGGGCCCCCGTGCTGTGCGCCCAGACCAGCCTGCCCCTTTCGGGCACCGCGCCGGACACCCGCATCCGCACCTTCCTCTTCGAACTCGACCTCGGCGCCGGCGCCCAGCCCTACACCGTGACGGCGAACCTGAACACCTCGGCCCCCAGCGGCCTGACCGTGCGGCTCATCGACCTGCGGGGCTACGCGGCCGATGCCACGCCCAGCTCGAGCTTTGTCAATCAGCAGGTGGTTGCCGGGGCGGGCACGGCCAACTGCGCGCTCAGCGGCAACGCCTCGGGGCTGCGCTGCTTTGCCGTCGAAGTGCGGCCCACCGGCAGCGGCACCAGCGATTTCTCCGGCAGCTTCAACGCCACGGCGGGCGCGGCAACCCTGACGGCGCAGGATCAGGTCGTGGTGGGCTCCACCACCCTGCAGCTTCAGGTGGGCAAGCTGGCCACCTGGTCGCGCGCTGTGGGCGGCGGGCAGACGCCCCAGGGTCTGGAGCTGAACTTCGGCGCCGTGAGCCAGACCGTGGCCGTGCGCTTTGAGGCTCAGGGCACGGGGCTGTCCAAGATTGACGTGTACGACAACACGGGCGGCAGCGCCACGTTGCTGACGACCTTCAGCGCCTCGGGCGGCACCATCAACCAGACGACGGTATTGCTGCTGACCCACAGCGGCGTGGCCACCCTGCGCGTCAATACGCACTCGCCCTCGGGCGGCAACGTGACCTGGAGGCTGAGCGTGCCCTGCAGCGTGACTCTGGGCGTGCCGGGCAGCAATGACAGCAAGGTGGACGAGAGCGACAGCTGCACGGCCTCGTCGCGGCCGGGCCCCTGGCTTGTCCTGGCGGTCCTGCCGGCGGTGCTGGCGGCGCTGAGGCGGAGGCGCGCATGAACGCCTGGATCTGGCTGTTGCTGGCGGCCGCCTGTGAGATTACCTGGGCCATTGCCCTGAAGAAGAGCGACAACTTCGCGCGCCACGGCTGGTCGGCGGCGGCCATCGTTTTCATGCTCCTGAGCTTCGTGCTGCTGGCGCGGGCGATGAAGTCACTGCCCGTGGGCACGGCCTATGCCGTATGGACGGGCCTGGGGGCCTTTGGCGCGGCCATCATCGGCATCGTCTGGCTGGGGGACTCGCGCGAGACGGGGCGCCTGGTCAGCCTGGCGCTTGTGCTGGCGGGTGTGGTGGGCCTGAAGTATTTCACGCCGCCGGACAACGCAAGCGGCGGGCAGGAAAGCTCGGGCGCTGAAAAGTGAGGCGGCCCCTTGCGGGGCCGCCTTACGGGTTTTGACGGGTCAATATTTGGGGCTGGTGGGGTCCACCTCGTCGCTCCAGCGCAGCATGCCGCCCAGCATGTTTCTGACGCGGGAGAAACCCTTCTCCTGCAGGAATTTGGTGACGCTGCCCGAGCGTCCGCCGCTGCGACAGTAAACGACGATCTCCTCGTTCTTGTGGGCGAGCAGTTCCTGCCAGCGCTGGCCGATTTCGGGCGTGGGAATGAAGGCGTCATAGGGCAGCTTGCAGATGCCGAGTTCATTGGCGTTGCGCACGTCGAGCAGGAAGGGCTTGTCGCCCTTGTCCAGGCGCGCCTTGAGCTGGGCGGGGGTGATTTCGTCGGCCTTCTGGCCCAGGTTCGATGCCATGCGGGCCTTTTCGGCTTCCTCGTTGGCCTTGGGAATGCCGCAGAACTGATAATAGTCGATGAGCTGGTGGATGCTGCGCTGCGGCCCGCAGATGGGGCACTTGGCGTCCTTGCGTATCTTGAGCTCGCGCCACTTCATGGCCAGGGCGTCAAACACCAGCAGGCGGCCCTTGAGGGGCTCGCCGATCCGCAGCAGGACCTTGACCGTCTCAAGGGCCTGGATGCAGCCCACCACGCCGGGCAACACGCCAATCACCCCGCCTTCGGCGCATGAGGGCACCATGCCGGGCGGCGGAGGCTCGGGGTAAAGGCAGCGGTAGCAGGGTCCGTCCTGGTAGTTGAAGACGGTGGCCTGGCCGTCAAAGCGGAAGATGCTGGCATAGACGTTGGGCTTGCCCTCGAGCACGCAGGCGTCATTGACGAGGTAGCGGGTGGGGAAGTTGTCCGTGCCATCGGCCACGACGTCGTACTGCTTGACGATGCCCCGGGCGTTCTCGCTGCTCAAGGCGACTTCGTGGATGTCCACCTTGAGGTGCGGGTTGAGGTCAAGAAGCCGCGCCTTGGCGCTGTCCACCTTGCGTTTGCCCACGCTGGAAGTGCCGTGGATGATCTGGCGCTGCAGGTTGGAGGAATCGACGACATCAAAGTCAACGATGCCGATGCGCCCCACGCCCGCCGCCGCAAGGTACATGGCCAGGGGCGAGCCCAGGCCGCCGGCGCCCACGCAGAGCACACTTGAGGCCTTGAGCCTCTGCTGGCCCTCCAGCCCGACCTCGGGCAGGATGATGTGACGCGCATAGCGCTGAAGTTCGTCGTTGGAAAGTGTTACCTGGGCTGCCACAGCCATGTCTCGTCCTCATTTGGGCGCCATGCGCCGCCGGCTCTCTCGGGCCAATCTAGCGCCGTTTGCCGCTTTGTGTAGCGGATGACCCAATGAAACAAGCACCACGGCGAGGCGTGGGGGCAACCCGAGCTATCCGGGCTTGACGCTCACGCGAAACCAGCACAGGGTCAGGTTGCTGACGCTTCGTGACAATGCTCTGCGGTGCAAGCACCGTGATGCACTCTCACATGACCTGACCCATTTTTCGGTCCGCAGACCCAATTCAGCTCCCTCTCCTCTGGTCCGACTCTGCCGGATTTCTCGTTCGCCGTGCAGTTGTGCTGGCGCCGGCCGTGGTCTCGCTCTTCAATGGGCCGTCATGAAGGACCCCCACAACCAAAGCGCCGAGGCCGCCCTCGCCGAACTGCAAAGTTCGCCCAACGGCCTCTCCGCCGCGGAGGCCCTGCTGCGCCTTCAGCAACACGGGCCCAACACCCTGCCCGAAGCAACGCCACCCACCCTCGCCCAGCTTTTCCTGCACCAGTTCAAGAGCCCGCTGATCTACGTGCTGCTGCTGGCCGGAGCCATTTCGCTCGCTCTGGGCGAGTTCACGGATGCTGCCTTCATTTTCGGCGTGCTGGTACTCAATGCCGTCATCGGCACGGTGCAGGAGGCCAACGCCCAGCGCCAGGCCGCTTCCCTCAAGAGCCTGACCGTGCCGCACGCCCTGGTGCTGCGCCAGGGTGAAGACCTTGAAATCAACGCCGCGGACCTCGTGCCGGGCGACGTCGTGCTGCTCGAAACGGGCAACAAGGTGCCCGCCGACCTGCGCCTGCTTTCGGCCAACAACCTTGAGATCGACGAATCCCTGCTCACAGGCGAAAGCCTGCCCGTGGACAAGAACCCGGCCTCGCTCGCGCCCGCCCAGGCCGCCCTGGGTGACCGCCTCAACATGGCCTTTGCCGGCACGCTTGTCACGCGCGGACGCGGCACGGGCCTGTGCGTGGCTACCGGCCGCAAGACCCAACTGGGCGGTATCGCCAACCTGGTGAGCGGCCGCGAGTCCGCCAAGCCGCCGCTGCTTCAGCGCATGGAGCGCTTCACGCAAGTGATCTCGCTGATCGTGGCTGTGGCCTGCGCGGTGGTGGCCGCGGTGGCCCTGGCGCGCGGAAATTCGCTGGAAGAGGTCTTTTTGCTGGCCGTGGGTCTGGCCGTGGCGGCGATTCCCGAGGGCCTGCCCGTGGCCCTGACCATAGCGCTGGCCATTGCCACTTCGCGCATGGCCAGGCGCAACGTCATTGTGCGCAAGCTCATTGCGGTGGAGGCCCTGGGTTCGTGCACCTTCATTGCCAGCGACAAAACCGGCACGCTCACGCTCAACCAGCTCACCGTCAAGCGCCTGTGCCTGCCCCATGGCGCGCCCCTGGAGATCAGCGGCGAGGGTATGACGCCCGAGGGCGAGCTCCTGCTGCCGCCGGGCATTGACGCCCTGAAGGCCCGCACCGCCGCCGAGCGGCTGGCCCGCGCCGTGACCCTGTGCAACGAGGGCTTTCTGGGCAAACGCGAGGGCCGCTGGTCTCACCACGGCGACGCCGTGGATGTCAGCCTGTTGGTGCTGGCCCACAAACTCGGCATCACGAAACCGGCCATGGAAGCAGCTTTCCCCCTGCTGGCCGAGATTCCCTTTGAAAGCGAACGGCAATACGCCGCGACCCTGCACCAGAGCGGCGACCAAAAGATCGCCTGCGTCAAGGGCGCGCTCGAAAGGCTGCTGCCCATGTGTACACGCATGGGCGCGCTGCAGGGTGAATTGCCCCTGGACGCCGCGGCCATCGAGGGCGCCGCCCACGAGCTTGCCCGCGCCGGCTATCGCGTGCTGGCCGTGGCCGAAGGCGCCCAGGACCTTGCAGACCCCAGGTCCTTCGGCCCCGGCCACCTGTCCGGCATGACCTTCCTCGGCCTCGTGGGAACCATTGACCCGCCCCGCGCAGACGCCAAACAGGCCATTGCCGCCTGCCGCGGCGCCGGCATCGAAGTCGCCATGGTCACGGGCGACCACCCCCTGACGGCGCTCGCGATTGCCAAAGATCTCGGCCTGGCCCAAAACGACTCTGCGGTGGTCACGGGCCCGGCCCTGCGCGCCGAGCAGGACGGCGCAAAGCGCGCGGCCATGATGGCCCAGGCCCGCGTGTTTGCCCGCGTTGAGCCCAGCCAGAAGCTGGACATCGTGCAGGCCCTGCAGAAGACGGGTCACTTCGTGGCTGTGACCGGCGACGGCGCCAACGATGCGCCGGCGCTGCGCGCCGCCCACGTGGGCGTGGCCATGGGCAAGGCCGGCACCGATGTGGCGCGCGAAACAGCGGACATGATCCTCGTGGACGACAATTTTTCGTCCATCGTGGCCGGCATTGAGGAAGGGCGCGTCGCGTATGCCAACGTGCGCAAGGTGATCTTCATGCTGTTCTCGACCGGCATGGCCACCATTTTCGCCTTCATCAGCGCGCTGGTGCTGGGCCTGCCCATGCTGTTCACGGCCGTGCAGATGCTGTGGCTGAACATCGTCACCAACGGCATCCAGGATGTGGCGCTGGCCTTCGAGCCCGCCGAGGGCGGCGAACTCAGGCGCAAGCCGCGTCCGCCCCAGGAGCCGATCTTCAACCGCTGGATGATCGAGGGCTGCGCCATCAGCGCCGTCTGGATGGGCGCCTGGACCGTCGGCGTGTTCTGGTGGGCCTTGCAGGCGGGCTGGTCGGAAAGCGCGGCACGCAACGCGGCCCTGCTGATGCTGGTGCTGTTCCAGAACGTGCAGGTGGGCAACTCGCGCAGCGAAACACGCTCAGGCCTGTGGCTCAACCCGCTCAAGAACCGCTTCCTGCTCATTGGCACAATCACGGCCCAGGCCGTGCACATCGGCGCCATGTTCACACCGGGGCTGAGAGAGGTGCTGCAGCTTGAGCCGGTGTCGATTCACGAATGGCTGCAATGGCTCGCCATCGCCGTGAGCCTGTTCTGGATGATGGAAGCCTACAAGTTCGTGCGCCGCCGCTTCTACAAGGCCTGAGACCCCGCCGCCCGGCCCGCACTTGCGCGCCCGGAGAGCCCCGGCGCGCAGGCATGACTCCGCCATTTGCTATGAGCGGCTGGAAACGCCCGCCCTGGCCGGGCGCCGGAAGTCAGGTCTTTCGGTGTACGGCAAAGGGGCCGAAAGACTGGGCCGTGGGCATGATCTCCATGCGGTTGACGTTCACATGGGCGGGCAGGTTGACGCACCAGGCGCAGGCCTCGGCAATGTCTTGACCTGTCAAGGGTTGCATGCCCTTATAGACGGCGGCGGCCTTGTCCTGGTCACCTTTGAAGCGCACCAGCGAAAACTCCGTCTCGGCCAGCCCCGGCTCCAGGTTCGTCACGCGAACGCCGGTGCCGGACAAGTCGGCGCGCAGGTTGAGCGAGAACTGCTTCACGAAGGCCTTGCTGCCGCCGTAGGCGTTGCCGCCGGGGTAGGGGTAGTTGCTCGCCGTGGAGCCCATGTTCACGATGTGACCCCGCCCGCGCTCGACCATGCCCGGCAGCACGGCGCGCGTGACGAACATCAAGCCCTTGATGTTCGTGTCCACCATCTGCTCCCAGTCATCGAGGTCGGCTTTGTGCGCGGGTTCCATGCCCAGCGCGAGCCCGGCGTTGTTCACAAGAGCATCAACGGTCGCGAATTCCTTGGGCAACGAGGCCACGGCTTCAAACACCTCTTTACGCCTGCGGACATCGCAAACCAGCGCATGGGCCTTGAGCTCTCGGGCCAGTGCGACAAGGCGGTCCTGGCGTCGCCCGAGCACCACGAGTTTCCAGCCGTCGCTGGCAAAGCGGCGGGCAATGGCCTCTCCAAAGCCCGAAGTCGCGCCGGTCACGAGAATGGTTTTCATGCCGGTGGTTTAGCCCGCCCCGGCAGGCGGGACAAGAGCCCAAGGCGCCGCCGTCCCGCGACGTCAGGCCCTCGCTGGCGCAGGGGGCGCCTGATGCGCTATATTCCGGCCATGGCCAGGGACCCCAGCCGCATCATCCAGCCCATTACCCCCGAGGGTCGTGGGCGCGTGGACGCCGCGCTGGAGAAATTCGGCCTGCTTCTCGTCCAAGGCCAGTGGGAGATTCCCAGCCTCGCTGACCTGCTGGAAGGCGCCCCGATCACCACCAAGGGCTATTCCTATGACTATGTTCCGGCCTGGAACCTGCGCGAGGAATTGTGCACTCGCCCGGATATCGCCCTGTGCAAGCTGTTTCGCGGCAAGAGCACCCTGGTGCACCAGCGGCACTGGCCCCTGATCGATTCCATCGCCCGCATGGCGCAGCGAGGGGTGTGCGCCGGGCGTGGCGGTGATCTGCCGCGCGTGATGTACGAGGTTGTAAAGGCCAAGCCGGGACTCACGGGCGAAAGCCTCAAGAAGCGTCTGGAGCTGACCGGGAAGGAGGGCACGGCGAAGTTCCGGCGCGCCAAGTCTGACCTTGAGAGCTGGCTGGCCATCGTCGGGAGCGAGGCGGAGGAAGGCGAAGGCCGGGGCCACACGCATGACCAGCGCTGGCAGGTCTGGGCCGAGGGAAAGATCGCCAGGGGTGTAACGACACCCCACGGTGAAGTCACCCTGCTGGAGGCCGCCGACGCCCTGATGAAGCTGACCTTTCCGGAGGGCCTGCCGGCAAAAGCGCCTCCCATGAAGAAGCTCTATCCCCTTTTGGCCCTGCTGGCCTGACCATGACTTTCCTGCTGCGGACCGCGAGACTTCGCATTGAGGCCTGCAGCGCCGAGTTTGCCCAGGCGGCCTGCAGCGATCGAGGTTTGGCCGAGGCCCTCAGCGGCCTGCGCCTTCACGCCCAATGGCCTGAGCCCGACACCCCCCGGGCGCTCGCCAGTTATGCCCGGGTGCTGGCGCAGGTGCCGCGTCTGCGCGGTTTTGGCATCTGGACGCTGGCCCACGAAGGTGAAGTGGTGGGGGACGCCGGCTTCAAGGGGCCGCCCAGGGCCGGCGAGGTTGAGGTGGGGTACGGCATCGTACCCGCCCAGCGCGGCCGGGGTCTGGCCACGGAGGCGGTGGCGGCGCTGTGCGCATGGGCGTTTGGGCAGGGGGTCAGGGCCATCTATGCCCGTTGCGAGGCTGACAACGCGCCCTCGCTTCGGGTGCTGGCCAAGGTGGGCATGAGGGTCTGTGCCGGGGGGCGCTATGTGCTGGAGGCACCGGCGAATTTGGCCTTGCACCCTGCAACCTGAGAGCGCAATTGCTACAAGTTTTCCACCGACGAGCGTGAGCCCGCCATGGGCGAGATGACCAGCCTGCTTTTGCCGGAAGTGAAGGAGGCGCTGCGCAGCGGCGATGAGAAGCTGCTGGCGGAGTCCGTGGCGGCCCTGACGCAGGAACTGCTGGCGGCCGACATCGCCGACTTGCTGCTGACCCTGGAACACGAGGACGCGGTCAAGCTTTTCAAGGCGCTGGAGCCACGCAGGCGTGTTCACGCCTTCGAGTTCCTGAGCCTTGAGGAGCAGGAAAGGCTGGTCGAGAACCTGGGCGCCGACACGCTGGGCGCGGTGCTTGACGGCATGTCCAGCGACGACCGCGCCGACCTGTTCCGTTATCTGCCGGAGGCCGCACGGGAGCGGCTTTACCCCATGCTGGCGCAGGCCGAGCGCAATGACGTCAAGCGCCTGCTCGAGTTCAAGGAAGGGACCGCAGGCTCGGTGATGAGCACCGAGTATGCCACCATCCGCCCTGACATGACCGTGAGCGAGGCGCTGGAGCACCTGCGCCATGTGGCGCCGCAACGCGAGACGATTTACGTGCTTTTTGTCGTGGACGAACAGCGCCGCCTCGTGGGCGTGGTCAGTTTGCGCGAACTCATTACGGCGGTCACGGGCAGCAAAGTCTTCAGCATCATGCGGCGCGAAGTGATTTCGGCGCGGGCCACGGCCGACCGCGAGGAAGTGGCCGCGCTGATTTCAAAGTACGACTTCCTGGCGCTGCCCATCGTGGACGAGAACGACGTGATGCTGGGCATTGTTACCCATGACGACGTGATCGACGTGATCGAGGCCGAGGCCACAGAGGACGCGCAGAAGGTCGGCGGCGTTGAGGCCCTGGAGCTGCCCTACCTCGAAACGCCCGTCCTGACCATGGTGCGCAAGCGCGGCTTGTGGCTGGTGCTGCTCTTTGTAGGGCAGATGTTTACGGCCAACGCCATGAGCCACTTCGAGAATGAAATCATGGTGGCGCTGGTGCTGGCGCTGTTCGTGCCCATGATCATCTCCAGCGGCGGCAACAGCGGGGGGCAGGCGGCCTCCCTTATCATCCGCGCACTGGCCGTGGGCGAAGTCAGAATTTCGGACTGGTGGCGGGTGGTGCGGCGGGAAGTGATTACGGGGCTGATGCTGGGCGGCCTGCTGGGTGTGCTGGGCTTTGTGCAGGTGCTGGTGCGGGCGTGGTTTTCTCCGCAGGAGTATCGGGGTCACGGCATGCTGGTGGCGGCGACAATCACGGTTTCACTGGTTGTGATCGTGATGTGGGGCTCGCTGGCGGGTTCGATGTTGCCCATCTTGCTCAAGCGGCTGGGGCTGGACCCTGCGACTTCCTCAACCCCCTTCGTCGCGACTTTGTGCGACGTGACCGGCATCGTCATCTATTTCGCCATCGCCATTTTCATGCTGCGCGGCACACTGCTGTAAGGCGCCCCAGGGTTTGCCGACAGGCGACATCAGCCGGCGGTGCAGCCTCATCGCGGGCTGGCCGTGGGAGCCATGGACTGCCGCCAAGAGCTTGGCCCACGGATCGAGGCCTTGCGCTTCATTACCGAGCTTTCTGCCGGCGCCACGGCCGCAGGGCAAGACGACTCAAGGCCAGGAGCGCCAGGGCCCACGCCGCGCCGATGGCGCGGACCGACTCCGACGTCGTGCAGCCTCCGCCGCCTCCGGACTCGCCGGGCGCGGCCGCGCTTACCGTGATACTGAAAACCTGCTGGGCGGGAGTGCCCACGCCGTTGCTCGCCGTCAGGGTGATGGGCCCAGCGACTCCCACGTCGCCCGCGCCCGGAGCGCCGCTGAGCGTGCTGCCGCTGAGCGTCAGCCACGAGGGCAGGCCCGCCGCGCTCAGGGTCGGCGTCGGCGTGCCGGACACGGAGATGGCGTAGCTGTACAGGCTGCCGGCCGTGGCGCTGGTGGGTGGTGTGCTGCCAAAGGCCGGGGCCGAAGTTCCGCTTGTCACGGTGAGCGTAAACTGAGTAACCGCGCTCAATGAGCCGCTGTCCAGCACCGTCAGCGTGATGGTGGCGCTGCCTGTCTGTCCGGCGGCGGGCGTCACGGTGAGGGTGCGGCCGGCTCCGCTGCCGCCCAGGGCAAGGTTGGCCGGGTTGTTGGGCACGAGCGTGGCATTGCTGCTGGCGGCGCTGACGGTGAGCGTGCCGGGCGCATCCTGTGCGTCGCCCACGCTGAAGGCCAGTGCGCCGGTGTTTGTGTTGACCGCCACGGACTGATTGGCAATGGGCGTGATGGTGGGCGCCGTGTTGGCCGCCCCGCCGCTCTGGTTCATCAGCCAGCTCAGGCTGCCGGAGGGCCGGTGTTCCCAGCCATACTTGCGCCAGGGCGTGACACGATAGGCGGTGAGCCCGCTGGCGGGACCCGTGGGGCGAATCCAGTAATTGACGCCGATGTCGTAGGCATCGTAGCAGTGGTCGGCCATGGTTTTCATGGCGGGATCGGGGGCGCCGGTGAGCTCGCTGAAATACCAGCTCCAGGCCAGGGCCGCAGCAACCTCCAGACTGTGCTCTTCTTCGCCTGTGCTGCGCACGTCACTCACGCCGTCATAGCGCATCATGTAGTCGACGTAATACAGCGCACCGCCGCCGTACTGATGGGCTGTGTCGCTCTTGCTGGCCACGCGAAGGAAGTTGCCCATGCGGCGTATGAACGCGGCAATGTTCGTGTCTTCCGTGAAGGCATAGGCGCGGATCATGGCGTCCTGCAGGAGTACGCTCATCCAGCTTGAGGCCAGGAAGGCGCTTGCCGTGCCGTCGCCGTGCTGCGAGCCGTAGTGATACAGCCCGCCATCGACGCGGCCGGCGCTGGGGATGGCGGGCGATGTGCCGGCGGCCCCGTTCTGGTGCCAGATCAGGTGGCCAGTCTGGGTGGTGATGCGGGTACGCGCGGCGCTGTCACCCTTGACCTCGAACAGGATCACGTTGGCCAGCAGTTTGAAGGCGACACTGCGCTCGGTCCAGAAACCCAGAGCCGGCGACCACTGGCTGTTGGGCGCGTTGGTTTCCTGGCACTGCACCACCCAGTCCATGGCGTTGTAGACGTCGTTGTCGCCTGTGAGCCAGTAGTGGTAGGCGAGGCACTCGTTGTAGCTGTACTTGCTGTCCACGCCTGCGGCTGGATTGGGGTCCTTGAGCGAGAAGCCGCCAATGGCGCTGGCGGGGGTCGTCGTGTTGCTGTACAGCTTGCCCTTGTAGAAGGTGCAGTTGCGCACAGCCTCTCTCAGGTGCTTGAAATTGCCGCTGCGCAGGTAGAGGGCGAACATCGCGCTGGCGCGGTCATAGAGCCAGGGCTCAAAGTCAGTCTTGAAGGGGCACTGGTTGGGCGCGGTGACTGCCGCGTCGTCTTCATTGATCAGCGAAAAGAAGTTGTTGTGCTGCGCGTGGTCACGCTCGGTGTATCCGGGCCAGGTGGCGATGGCGTCGTTGGTGGCGGGGTTCTCGCGCACAAGAGCCACGCCATTGTCGAGTGGGTCCATGCGCCGCGCGCTGAGGGCTCCGTTGGCGGTCCAGGCCTTGGGGAGCAAAACGTAGACCTGGGGCTCCCACACGTTGTCAGCCGCGACCCAGGGAGCCGTTGTGACCTGCTGCCAGCCGCTGCGCGGGTTGGTCAGGGAGGGCAGGCTGGACGTGCGGTTGTTCTGTCCCCATTCGAGGGTGACGTCCTCGGCGTTGGGGTAGCTCACGGAGAAGGTGTAGTTGAACTGGATGCGGGCCACGCGCACGCTGGCGCCGTCGAGGCTGGTGTTCGTCACATGGCGCCACGGCGTGAGCTGCTCGACATAGGCCGCAATCTCCGTACTGCCGCTGAGCACGCGAACTTGCGCCAGTTGCGCCTGCGTCACGCTGCCGCGCAAGAAGGGCATGCCAAACGTGACCAGGCGCGGCGTGCCGGGCGCCAGTCCTTCCACGGGGTGCAGGCGCAGGGTGATGCTGCCGCTTTGCTGCGCGGGGGCAAAGAAGGGTTCGACGGCGCGCAGGGCCGGCGCCAACAGCAGCGCGAGGGCGAGAATCAGACGCATGCAAGGGCTCCCGGGGCTGCCCCGAAAATGCGCAAGGCGGCCCGCGGGGGTCACAAAATCACGCCGTCTCGTGCGAAGTCCCTATGCCGGATGCCCGACGCCTCGACCTGCTGCTTTTGCCGCGTGCTTGACAACGGCACTGACTTCGCAATGATCGTCGCCCGAGAGCCAACCCGACAACCGCTTCCTGATCCGATACGAGGTGCAGCATGGCTGATTTGCCGCACTCGCCGATCCAATTAATCGGCGAGAAGTTCCCCTACACCAGGATTGAAGTATCCGCCGAGGCCGAGAAGCTCTACGACGAGTGGATCGCGCGCCTGTTTGCGCGCATCAGCTCCGGCGAGGACCGCAACGACATCTGCCGCGACACGCTTTCCGAACTCTATGGCGTGCCGCGCGGCAACGCGATCCTCAATGCCCAGTTTGACCCCCGCAACATCACGCTGGAGCCCGAGTACTACGGCGACTGCGACATGAAGCGGTTTCTGGAGCGCAAGCCGTTGCTCTGGCTCTGGTACATGTTTGACAAATCGCCCGCGGGCCTGAACCTGGACTTCGGCTTCAAGTTCCGGCGCGCTCTGGCGCCTTTCATCTTCAAGAAGGTGGGCAAGAACTTCAAGTGCTTCCCCTTCGTCGAGTTCACGTTCGGCTACAACCTTGAGATCGGTGATGACGTGGTGTTCCACCGCTGGGTGTTCATCGACGACCGCTTTACGGTCAAGATCGGCAGCCACACATCGTTGAGCGACTACGTCAACGTCTACTCCCACACCCACGACATCAACTGCCGCTATTACGTCAGCAACCTGCCCACCGTCATCGGCAACAACTGCCGCGTGACCTACCACAGCACGGTCCTGGCCGGCACGAAGATGGCCGACAACTCCATGCTGGGCGCTTTGGGCCTGCTGACGCGCGAGACGCGGCCCGACAGCGTATACGTGGGCATCCCCGCGAAGAAAGTGAAGGACAAGGATCCCCGGCACCACTGCAGGCCCGGGGATCACCCGGATGAAACCATCACCTGATGCTTGTCGTCGGTTGCCGGTCGTCGGTCGTCGGCAACTGCAACGTACAGACCTTCTCTTACGACCGACTACCGAATACCGACTAACGACGACCAATCCCATGGCTAAACGCGTCAATGCTATTCACGAACTGATCGGCGACACGCCAGTCGTGCGCCTCAACCGTATGGTCCCGGCCAACGCGGCCACTGTCTATGCCAAGATCGAATACGCCAATCCCGGCTGCTCCGTAAAGGATCGCATCGCACTTTCCATGATTCAGGAAGCCGAGAAGCGCGGCGAACTGACTCCCGGCAAGTCAGTCATTGTGGAAGGTACCAGCGGCAACACCGGCATCGGGCTGGCCCTCGTCGCGGCGAGCAAGGGCTACAAGTGCATCCTGTGCATGCCCGAGAGCATGACCGTCGAGCGCCGCAACACGCTCAAGGCGTACGGCGCGGAACTTGTGCTCACGCCCGCCAGCGAGGGCATGCGCGGCGCCGTCAACAAGGCCAAGGAAATCGTGTCCCAGAACCCCAACGCCTGGGAGGCCAGGCAGTTTGACAACGCTGACAACCCCCTCATCCACCGCAACACCACCGGCCCCGAAATTCTGCAGCAGGTGCCCGAGCTGGACGCCCTCGTCGCAGGTATCGGCACGGGTGGCACCGTGAGCGGCGCCGGCCGCGTCATCAAGGCGGCAAAGCCGCAGGTCAAGGTATACGCCGTGGAGCCCAAGGACTCGCCGCTGCTGACCGAGGGTAAGGCAGGCCCCCACAAGATCCAGGGCATCGGCGCAAACTTCGTGCCGAGCATCCTGGACCGCGAAGTCTACGACCAGGTCATCGACGTGACCTACCCCGACGCCATTGCCACGGCGCGCCGTCTGTGCCGCGAGGAGGGCATCTTCTCGGGCATCAGCACGGGCGCCATCTGCTTTGCGGCACTGGACGTGGCCAGAAAGCTGGGCAAGGGCAAAACGGTGGTGTTCGTGGTGTGCGATTACGGCGAACGCTACAGCACGCACGAACTCTGGGCGCAGGCGTAATCCAGCTTGCCATCTGAAGGGAGTGCCGCGGAAGCGGCACTCCCTTCGTTTTGGGCCGGAGTTGCCGCGGCTGCGCTCAACGCCGCCGGGCAGTCGCGGGCGGCTTGTGCTCCACACGCACGGTTGTCGTGATGCCGCCGTGGGCGTGAAAGTCGGCCGTGAGGGTCAGTTTGCGCGGCTTGAGAGCCTTGATCAGATCGTCGGCGATGCGATTGGTGACGGCTTCATGGAAGATGCCGACGTTGCGCCATGCATGCACGTAGAGCTTCCAGGCCTTGAGTTCAAGGCAGAGCTTGTCCGGAGTGTAGGAGAGGGTCAGGGTGGCGAAGTCGGGGTGGCCGGTCTTGGGGCAGACGCAGGTGAACTCGGGGGCCGTGATCACGATCTCGTAATCACGCCCGACGGCGGGGTTGTCGAAAGTGTCAAGCTGGCCGTGGCGTGGCGCGGGATTCATGGCGTCCTACTTGTGCGGGAAGCTGGGGAAGGCGCCCGTGCTGTCCAGCTTCGGCGGGCCCACCCCGAAAACCTTGATGTCGTGGGGGCTGACAAACCCGACGCGGCGGGTGCCGTCGCCCATGTTCTGGGGGCGCATGGAGTACTTCAGGCCGCGATTCCAGACTTCCTCGGCGAAACGGTTCACATTGACCACATTGATCTCGAGGTGCACGCCCACACTGCGGGGGTGTTCGGCCGTGGCCTTGATCATGCGCAGCAGAAAGCGCGCGGTATTGACCTGGCGCGAGTTCTCGTCAATCACGATCGGCGCGGTATCAAACACGCGCCCGAAGAACTCCGCCTCCGTGACCGGGTTCTCCACGAAGATCACCACAAACTGGTTGCCCGCCAGATTGTCGTTCAATGGGCCTCCCTGCGAATGTGCGTGCGCGAGATTACGAATCGCTGCCCCCAAAGCAGGCTGCTGAAAAAGTGGCATCCGGCCACCTTTTCAGCCCGGTCGGGCCTAAGTGAATCTGGCCCGACCTCCATCTCAAGCGGCTCTTCAGCCGCTTGAAATGCGCAAGCCATCCATGGCTTGCGTTTGCAGGCCGTATTTCAACGGCCTGTTCAAGGCGCCTATCCCAACGTGCGCCGCGCCAAATGCAAGGGTCTATTGCGGAGCCTGAGCGGGGTCAGCCGCCCACGGTGCTCATGTCGAAATTGCGCGAAAACTCGTGCTTCTCGGGCTTGTTCCAGATGGCTTCGCGGATGACGGCCACCAGCTTGTCGCGGGAGTAGCCCTCGCTGCGCAGCAGCTTTTTGACGTGGTACTTCTCGTCGTGAAGCAGGCAGGACTTCAAGCGTCCGTCGCTGGTCAGGCGGATACGGTTGCAGTTCTCGCAGAAAGGGTTGAACACCGGGCTGATGACGCCAATGAACCCTCTGGCACCGCGGATGCGGAAATAGCGGGCCGGGCCCGCCCCGTCGGGCCGGTCCTGCGTTTCCTCGAGTTCAAAGCGCGCGGCCAGGTCGCGCTTCATTTCCTCGATGGAGTACATCTGTTCCTGGGGGGTCTTGCGGAGGAATTCGGTGGCCGCTGTGTGCCCGCCAAAGGCGCGGAATTCGTCATCGGCGCCATCGGCGATGTTGGCCCCCATGTTCTGGATTGCCTTCTCGCGCTGCCATTGTCCCATGGGCATGTATTCGATGAAGCGCACGCTCAGCGGGTACTTGAGTGTCAGGGCCGCCAGTTCCGGCAACTCGTCCTCGTTGAAGCCACGCATCATCACGCAGTTGAGTTTGATCGTGAAGCCGCCGTGGGCGACAGCGGCCAGGATGCCGTCGAAGGTGGGCTTGAGCTTGCCGCCGCGGGTTATCTGCGCGAATCGGTCCGTCCGCAGGGAGTCAAGGCTGATGTTGAGATTGCGCACCCCCGCGCGGTGCAGGGGGTCAAGCACTTCGGCCAGGTGGCTCGCGTTGGTCGAAAGTCCCAGCTTGCGGACCCCTTCGATACGCCCCACGCGCTCAATGAGGTCGATGATGCCCTGGCGCACCAGGGGTTCACCGCCCGTGAAACGAATGTAGTTCACGCCGCATTGGGCGGCCGCCACGCAGACTTCTTCGATTTCTTCCAGCGTGAGGATCTCGTCGCGCGGCTTGAGCTGCAGCAGGTCGCCCGAGAGGCAATAGAAACAGCGCATGTTGCAGCGGTCCGTTACGGACACGCGCATGGAGTGGACTTCGCGGCCGAACTGGTCTTTCACCGCCTGCTCGCTTTCCGCCCTTGATTGCCCGCCTTCAATATGCGCTTGTCGGCCGCTTCGCGCAAGGTCCGCTCAGCGCCAGTTGGCGCCCAGGTAGGCCAGGCCTTCGGACCGCACATAGGCCGCCAGCATGATACTGCCCGCCAGCCAGAGCAGGGCCAACAAGGCGCCGACAGGTCGCCAGCGTGGAGGCGTCGCGCCCACGGCCAGCAGAATCAATCCCAGAAGGGACGGCCCGAGGATGCGGTCGTTGAGCTCCAGGGCGGTGCCCACGACCCGCCTTGCCGCCAGAACGAACATGAAGTGCGTCAGGGCCAGCGTGCCGCCCATGACGGCGAGGCGCTGGCCCGGGGTGCGTTGCTCGGCCGGGGTGCGCGCTGCATGGCGGAAGGCCGCTGCCAACCACCCGAACAAGAGGGCCGCCGTGGCCAGCTTGAAACCGAACCAGACAGGCAGGGGCAGCGCCCATTGTCCAATGGTGTGCAAGGCCTGGGGCAGTTCTTCGGGCATCAGGGCCGTGTGCAGTTCAAAGGCCGTGGCCTCTCCTGCGACGAGGCTGTTTCGCAGTAGCCACGCCGCGAACACCAAGGTGCCGATGGCCCCGAATACGGCGCTGCGAAAGAGGCGGGCCCTCAGAGAGCCCTGGCCCACGAGCAACAGGCCGCAGCCGGCCAGCAGCATGCTCAGGGCCGCAAAGCGCGTCAGCAGGGCCAGAGCGCAGCAGAGGGCCGCCCAAAGCCAGGCGCGGCGGCACCTCTGCTCAAGTTGACCCAGGCCCAGCAGGCAGCCCAGCAACAGCAGCGTGCATAGTGGTTCACTCCAAACCCACAGGTGCACATAGAGGAAGGCCGGAGCCGAGCCGAAAAGCCCGGCTGCCATCCAGCCCGCAGCGCGTGAGGCCAGTGCGGAGGCCGTGAACCAGCCGAGCAGGCAGATGTTGGCCAGGAGCAACGCCAGTTGGAGCATGCGCGCACCTTCGGGCCCTTGCAGGCCAACGCCATGACCGGCAGCCAGCAGCAGGGGGTAGAGGGGCGGAAACTGCGTCACGGGCTCCGGGTCAAGCCAGTCGTCGCCCCGCGGATAGTCCACGTAGCCCTGGCCCTGCGAAAGCAGACGAGCGCTGGTCAGGTAGGTGCGGCCGTCAGGGCATACCCCCGGACCTGAAGGTGCCGTGGCCCAGGCCGCCAGCAGGCAGGCCCCCAGGGCCATCAGCAGCAGGGGCGCCCAGAACTTCCAGTCCGGGCGCGGCGTGGTGGGTATGGGTGCTTCCACGCCGGATATGTAATATCGCGCCCGGTCCTGGGGATACGCTGAATGTTGGACGCCGTCCGCCTAAGTGCCGAGGTCGCGCGTCTGCCCTTACCCCTGGCGCAAACGCTGCGCCGGGCCCTCAATGCCAAGTCGCCCCAGGAGGCGCACACCGCGGCCTATTATTTCTTTGAGTGCGGCCTCAAACTTTCGGCCTCTGCGCAGATCGGTGTCTATGTTTCGCTGGGTTGCCCCGACCCCAAGCTCAACGAACTGATTGAAAACATCACCCGCGCCTCCACCGGGCACTGGCTGGCCATTTTGCGTGAGGTGTCCGGCTTTCTGGCAAGGCGGCCGGACAAGTCGCTGCTGCCCCTGTCAGACGTCAACGAGCGCCTGGCGCGCAAGGAGCCGCGCCCCGCTGCGAGGGCCTTCCTTGATTTTGTGGCCCGCATCACAGAGAAGCCCGATGGCCGCAAGAGTCTCACCTGCCTGGACCTGTTTGACGCCATCGTCAGCTACCGCAACCAGGAGCTGGGCCACGGTGCCATGCGTACGCGGGAGTTCTACGCCGAAGCCGCGCCCCTGATCGCGGAGGCGGCGCTGGAGGCCTTCAACGCCCTGAAGCCCACGGGCGAATTGCAGTTGTCTGTGGCGCGCGACACGGTGGACCACCGGAGCGGGCGTGCCCAGCGCATGTATCAGAGGCTGGCGGGCGACGGTATCCAGGCGCCGGTCACCGGCGTTCAGCCCATCGAGGACGACAAGACGATTCTCGCCGGGCGCGTGGTGCTGGCAGGCGGGGTGACGCGCGTGATGCTGCACCCGCTGGTGGTCTACGAGGTCGACGAGTTGGAGCGCGACCGTGTCGGCTTTGTCAACCTGGTCAGCGCCAAGCGCGTGGCGGCCGGCACGCAGATGTTGCAGCGCCAGAAGGACGGCACGATCCGCCGCAACACGACGCAGATCTCCGTCAAGAAGGTCGAGTATCTGGATTATGACTCCGGCGCGCGCATCGAAGGCCAGGACGCGACCGAAGAGCTGGCCGACTTGCTCACGCGCCTGCGTGGCACGCGCGTCACGGCCGACAGCGTCGATCGCCTTGCGGGTGAAGAACCGGAGGAGGGCGCGGCGGCGAGGCCCGCCCTGCCCAGGGGCGACGGCACCGGCGAATTCATCGGCGATTTCGAGATTCTCGAGGAGCTGGGCCGCGGCGGCATGGGCATCGTTTACAAGGCGCGCCAGGCCAGCCTTGGGCGCATTGTCGCTCTCAAGGTTCTGCCGCCCGCATTGGCGGGCGACCCGGTGGCGGTCACGCGCTTCAAGCGCGAAATCGCGGCTTTGGGCCGCTGCGACCACGCCAATGTGGTCAAGGTGCTGCACGCCGGCCAGGATGGCGACCGCCACTTCTACGCCATGGAGTACGTCGAGGGCTGCGATCTGTTCGGCGTCTTTGGCGTCATGAGCCAATGGATGCCGCAAAGCCACGGCAAGTTCCGCGCTGGGCATCTGCTGGCGGCGCTTTCCTCCACCATGCAGCTGCGCAAGACGCCGCGCACCACGCCCCAAACCCAGCAGGAACTGGACCCCGATTACGAACCCCTTCCCGAGGCGCCCAAGGCCGCGCCCGTCATGCCCGAATTCAGCGACGGCGAGTACTATTACACGCTGATTGCCCGCATCATGTCCGATGCCGCGCGCGGCGTGGGTCACCTGCACGAGCACGGCATCATCCACCGCGACATCAAGCCGGCGAACATCATGCTGACGGGCGACGGCAAGCGGGCCATCATCATGGACCTGGGGCTCGCGGCGGTGGCGGGCCAGAAGGGCTTGAGCGTGGCCAACTCGGCGGCGCGCATCGTGGGCACCCTGCGCTACATGCCGCCCGAGCAATTGCAGCGACACCTGCTGGACATCACGAACAAGGCCGACATTTACTCGCTGGGCGCCACGCTCTATGAGTTGGCGACGCTGGCCCCGATCTTTGACGGCGATTCCGAGGCGCGCCTGATCCAGCAGGTGCTGCAGGAGCAGCCGGTGCTGCCGCGCAAGGCCAACCCCAGCGTGCCGGAGGATCTGGCCACCATCATCACGGTGGCGACGGCCAAGAATCCCAACGAGCGCTATCCCTCGGCCGAAGCGCTGGCGCGAGACCTGGAGGCTTTCGCGCGGGGGGACCCGATTTCTGTGCGGCCCCCCGGCGCGCTGCACTACCTGTCGCTGTTTTACCGGCGAAACAAGGCGCTGGTGCACACGGCCGCTGTCGCTGTGGTCCTGCTCATCGCGCTCACGGCGTGGTTCATGGTCAACCTCAACGAGCGGCGCGCCGAGGCCGAGGATGCCCGCGACCAGGCGGAACTGGCCCGCGCCGACGCCGTGAAGCAGAAAGGCCTGGCCGTCGAGGCAGCCCGTGTAGCCGAGGAAGAGCGGCGCAAGGCCGAAGCCGAAGAAAAGAAGGCCCGGGCCGCTGAGGAAACCGCCAAGAAGGAGCGCGACAACGCCGAGCGCGAAAAGGAACACGCCCAGAATATGGAGCGCAAGGCCACGAGCGAGGCCGAGCGCGCCGAGCGTGAGGCCGCCAACGCCAGAACCCAGGAGACCGAGGCCAAGCGCCAGGCGCGCATTGCTGAGGAGGAGGCCGAGAAGGCCCGCAAGGCGGGGCGCGAGGCCCGCGTGCGTTACGCGGAAAGCCTGGTGCTGCAGGGCGACGCTTTGGTCAAGGGCGGCCGCCCGGAAGCCGCGCTCTGGACCTACAAGCAGGCCCTGAGTGAGGCCAAAGACCTGGGCATCGACACCTTTCCGGCGGAGTCGGGCCTGGCGCTTCTGCGCCAGGACATGCCCTCTGAAATCATGTCCATTGAGAGCCAGCCCTTTCAGGGGCTGGACTTCGCGGATCTATCCGAGCGCGGCGAGCGCTCCCTGCTCTGGCATAGCGGCGGCCTGGAGCTCTTTGACAACCAGAGTTTCACGCGGGTCTGGATCACGCGGCTGGGAGCGCTGCGGCGCGGCCCGGTGAAGATTTCGCCCGATGGGCGTTTTGCGGCCTGCGCAACGGGCGCGGAGGTGCTCGTGTTTGACGCGGGCAACGGCAAGGAGTTGAGCCGCTTTGCCGCGTCGGAAGCGGCCGTGACGGCCCTGTGCTTCAGCGCCGACGGTGCCACCCTGGCCGTGGGAGACCTTCAGGGAGGCCTCTTCGAGTTTGACTGGGCCGCCAAGGCTCGCAAAGCGGCCTATGAGGGCGCCACGCGCTCGATTTCACAGGTGCGGTTTGTGGCCGGCGACACGCAGCTTGCGGCCTGCGGCTCGGCCTGCAAGATCTGGTTTTATGACCGCGCGGCCAAGACGCTGGCCCGCGAGCTCGCGGCCCACGAAACGCGCATTATCAGCCTGGCGTTCTCGCACGACGGCTCGCGGATGCTGACTGGCGGCTACGAGGGCACAGCCCTGCTGTGGGATCTCGCCAGGCCCGAGCAGCCGGTCAAGCTGGAGCTGCTGGGCTCCAGCATCATGGACGCCTGCTTCAGCGCCAGGGGCGAGCGCGTGGCTCTGGCGGACTTTGCAGGCTGGCTGGGCGTGTTTGACACCGCCGACGGCAAGCAGCTCAAGCGCGCGCCGGCGCACCACGCGGCGGCCATTGGCGTGGCTTTCATCGGCGACAGCCTGGAAATCGCCAGCGTGGGAACCAAGGACTGCCCCCGCACTTTCAACACGGACCTCGCGCCGCTGAAGTTCGTTCCCGGGCACCACAATGTCGTCAATGGCATGCAGCTCAGCCATGACGGACGGCTGGCCGTGGCGGCCTCCTATGGCGAGTGCATCGTGGTTTGGGACACCGTGACGGGCACGGAGGTCCGGCGTTTTGCCAACGGCATTTCCGGCATCGTCCGCATCGACGTCAGCAACGACTTCCGCTATGTGCTGGGCTGGGGCAACTCTCCCCTGGTCACGATCTGGGATGTCAGCAGCGGCGGCCTGGCCCTTTCGCTGCCCCAGCGCTCCAAGAACGTGGCCTGGGCCGCCATCAGCGGCGATGCGAACTTCGCCGCCCTGGCGCTGGCTGACGGCAGCATCGAGATCTGGAACCTCTACACGGCAAAGCTGTTGCGCACCATAGCCGCGCGTCCGCAGACGGTTGAGGTGCTCGACATTTCGGCCGACGGCAAGCGCCTGGCCGTGGCATACCGGGGTCTGGCGGCCATCGTCTACGACATCTCGGCCGAGCCCAAGCAGTTGAGTTACGTCTGGGGCGCGTACATGTCTGTGGCCTTCGTTGGGGAGCGGGGCGAGCGCATCCTTACGGCGGACATGCAGCGCTCGGCGCAGGTGTGGGACGTGCAGACGGGCGATCGCGTCCTCCGGCTCGACGGCCACGAGGGCATGATCTGGAACATGCAGGTCTCCCACGACGGCAGCCTGGCCGTGACCTACAGCCAGGACAACACCATGCGGGTGTGGAACCTTGAGTCTGGCGCCTGCAGGCTGGTGTGTCCCGGGCCGGACAGCGGTGTGCGGGCCTGTACCATTTCAGGCGACGGGCGCTACGCGGGGCTGGCCGGCATGGACGCGTCGTTGCGCTTTTGGAGCACGGAGCTGGCCGTGGAGCGCCGGGCCTTCGTGGGCCATATCGGCGACGTGACGGCCTTGGTGCCCATCCAGAAAGGGCGCTTTGCCGCCACGGGAGACGAGCAGGGCAACCTCTATCTGTGGGAGACGGAAAGCGGTCAGTGCCTGACTGAAATCAGGGCTCACGAAGGACGCATCTCCTTTCTGCTGATGCTCAACGAAGAAGGCCGCCACTGCCTCAGTGCGGGCTATGACGCCAAAGTCCGCCTCTGGGACCTGGCCACAGGCCGCTGCCTCAAGACATTCTCGGGTCATACCCAGGCCATTTACACTCTGTGGCTGATGCCCGATGGCAAGACGGTGCTCAGCGCCGGCGCCGACAAGCGCGTGCTGATGTGGGACCTGGAAACCCTGGCGATCAAAAAGGAACTCCCGACGGAGGACCGGGTGCTCTGTGTGGCCTATGTGCCCGGGCTCAAGAGCATCTACGCCAGCATGGTCAACCGGCGAACCTGGTACTTCGACCCGGAGACGGGAGAGGGCACGCTGGATGAAATCATCTTCAACACGGCCATCACCCGCATTGCTTTCTCGCCCGACGGCACGCGCATGGCCGTCAGCGGCTGGGCCAGCGAGTGCTACATCCTTGAGACCACCCACTGGCGCCGGCAATTCGAACTCGCCGGCCACACGGACAGCGTGACCCATGTGGCCTTCTCTGAAGACGGCCGCTACATCGTGACTTCGGGCGATGACGGCACCCTGCGCTTCTTCAGCGCCCAGGACGGCAAGTCTCTGCGCGTGATTCCGCACCGCGAGTTCCGCCAGGGCCAGTCCTACCTCACGCCGGATAGCCGCCGGCTGCTGTTCGCCGGAGGCGAGGGCACCTGGCACATGTGGGACCTTTCGCGCAGCGCGCTGCACGACTCCCTGCCCCAGCTCGTGCGTGAGGCCCGGGTGACGCTCCAGTTCGATCCCGACAACGGCAAGGCCCTGGCCACGCTCTGCCGCTGGTATGACTTCCGCGGCGACCGCCAGCGGGCTCTGGAATTCTTCCGCCGTGCCGAGCAGGCGGGCGAGTCCTTCGAGCCCTCCTTTGTGCTGTCCCTGGCCTGGCGTGGCCGCGACCTGGAGCGAGCATTGGCCTCTCTCAAGCCGCGCCTGGAAGACGGCAGCCTCGACGAGCTTTCGCGCGAGTTTTACCGGCGCGGCATGGCCAAGGCCTTTCACGACCGCGGCCGCGAACACCAGTGGTCCGGGCGCAATGATGAAGCCCTGGCAGACCTGAACCAGTCCCTGGCCCTGGACCCGGAATCGCTCAGCGCGCTGGTCAGCCGCGGGCGGGCCCTGAACGCCAAGGACCAGCTTGAAGCCGCGCTGGCGGATTTCGCGGCGGCCCTGAAGCTGGAGCCGGATTACAGGCCGGCGCTGGAGGCACGGGCGGACGTTCTGGCCCTGCGGGGGAACTTCAAGACCGCCCTGGCCGATTACGTGCGGCTGCGCGAGTTGGAGCCGGAGATGGCCTGGCGCTGGCAGCGCACCGGCGAAATCCGCTGCGAGCTTCAGGCCTACGCCGACGCGGAGAAGGATTTCTCCAAGGCGATTGCGTTGAGCAAGGATTACGCCTCCTCGTGGTATTGGCGCGCTTTTGCCCGCTACAAGCAGGGCAAGCTGCAGGACGCTCTCAAGGATGCCAACCAGTATCTGGCCCTGGAGCCCGAAGTGGCCGCGGGCTTTGGCCAGCGAGGCGATATCTTCCGCGCGGCGGGCAGGTTCAAGGAGGCCGTAGACGACTACACGGCCGCCATCGAGCGTGATGACACCAACGCCGTCTACTATGAGTGCCGGGCCGAGGCCCGCGTGCGCCTGCAGGAATACGTGGCCTGCGTGGCGGACTTCCGCAAGGCGCTGGACCTGGGCGCGGAGAAGGGCTCCTGTTACTTCAACCTGGCCTGCGCCTACTCGTTGTGGGCCGGTTCTTTGGCTGCCGGCTCCGAGCGTTGGGCCGTGGACAAGGCACTGGAGTCGCTTGAGGAGGCAGTGGCCAACGGCTTTGCCGACTGGGAGCTGCTGAAGAAGGACGACGACCTCAAGCTTCTGCGCAACGAGCCCCGCTTCCTCAAGCTGATCGAAGGCAAGTAGGCCCGGGCGCCCCCTTCCCCCGCGGCCCGTTCTTGGCAACATCGCGGCGCAACCGGGCAAGGGCTGTATTTCAAATCCTATGGAATCCCTCAGGGAACTATACCGCATCGGCACCGGACCCTCCGCCAGCCACACCATGGGGCCCAGCGCCGCCGCCGCCATTTTCCGCGACCGCAGCAAGAACGCTTCGCGCTTCAAGGTCACGCTCTACGGCAGCCTCGCCAGCACAGGCAAGGGCCACTTGACCGATGTAGCCATCACCCGCGCGTTCGCGCCGCGCTTTGTCGAGTTTGTCTGGAAGCCCGACGAAATCCCGGCCTACCACCCCAACGGCATGGACTTTGAGTCCTTTGACCCTGCGGGGCATGCGCTGGAAAAGTGGCGTGTTTACAGCGTGGGTGGCGGCGCCTTGCGCGAAGAGGGCAAGCCCGCGCCCGCCGACGTCTACCCGCTCAAGTCCATGGCCGCCATCATGACCTGGTGCGGCCAGCACAACGCGCCCTTCTGGAAGTACGTCGAGCACTGCGAGGGGCCCTCCATCTGGGGCTACCTCGCCGAGTGCTGGAAAGTCATGCAGGCGGCCATCGCCCGCGGCTATGCCGCCGCCGGAACTTTGCCGGGCGTGCTCAACCTCAAGCGCAAGAGCGCCAGCCACCTGGCGCAGGCGCGGCAGCGCCCGGACAAGCTGCAGCGCACGGGGGTGCTCACAGCCTATGCGCTGGCCGTGAGCGAGGAAAACGCCAGCGGTGGCAAAGTGGTGACGGCGCCGACCTGCGGAGCCTGCGGCGTGATGCCTGCCGTGCTGGCCTACCTGCAGGAGACGCTCAAGGCTGATGAAACGGCCATCCTTCACGCAATGGCCACGGCGGGGCTTGTGGGCAACCTGGTCAAGACCAATGCGTCGATTTCCGGCGCCGCCGTGGGCTGTCAGGGTGAGGTGGGCACCGCCTGCTCCATGGCGGCCGGCGCGGCGGCCCAGCTTATGGGTGGGACCATCGCCCAGATTGAGTACGCAGCGGAGATGGGCTTTGAACACCACCTGGGCCTGACCTGTGATCCCGTGGCGGGGCTGGTGCAGATTCCCTGCATCGAGCGCAATGCCGTGGCAGCCATGCGCGCCGTGGACTGCGCCGAGTACGCGATGTTCTCCGACGGCAGCCACGAAATCCCCTTTGACACCGTCGTTGAGACCATGCGGCAGACGGGCTTTGACCTTCAGGCCCGCTACCGCGAAACCAGCCAGGGAGGCCTGGCTGCTCTGCACCGCGCCCGCAATCAGGCCAACTTCGACGCCCTGCACGCCGCCTCAACCAAAGCCAACGAGTGCGGCTAGGGGCACCGGCGCAAGCTAAGATGCCGGCCCATGACCCCGTCCATTGGCGCATTCTGGACCGCCACGGAGCAGGGCCGGCCCCTCGACACGCCGGACTGGCTCGCGGCCCTGTCGCAGGCGGCGCTGGCTGAAGCCGCTTTCAACATACCTGCGGCCCGCGCCTGTCTGCACGCCTGTAACCCGCCCAGCGCCTGGCAGGCCGTGCGCGAGTTGCTGGCGATCCGTGTGGAGCTGCGCGAAGGCCACCAGCCCGCCCTGCACGCGCTCAAGCCGCGCCTGGCGGCCCTGCTGCAAAGCACGACGGACGAGCCCACCCTGGCACGGGCCTGGCACACGACGGGCGTGGTACACACCAGGCTCAATGAATTCGAGCGCGCCGAACACGCACTGCTGGAGGCCCTGCGCCGCATAGAGCCCTCGCCCGCGCGCCTGTGGATACTCGATTCCATGGGGCAGTGCTTTCAGGGCCAGGGCGCCTGGAGCGAGGCCCGCCGGGTCCTTCAGGGGGTCGCCTCCCTCAAGCAGGCAAGCGGCGATGTGATGGGTACGGCCATCTCCGTGGGAAACCTCGCCCTGCTGGAGCTGGGCCTGGGGCGCAACCCGCAGGCCGAGGCCGCCCTGGTCGACGTGCTGCAGAAACTGGGGCCGAAGCTGCCGTCGCTTTCGCGCCTGCGTCTGGAAACCCTGCTGCTGCAAAGCCGCCTCGACACCCCCGGCGCCGCGGCCCAGGCCGAGGCCCTGGAGCGCGCCCTGGCCCAGTGCGGCGAAAGCGGCCACCATCTGAAGGCATTTGCCTGCCTGGCCCTGGCCCGCGCCCGCCCGGACATGGCGCGCCAATGGCTGGAACTTGCCGAACATGACTTCACGGCGCCGGCCGACCTCGCACTGGTGCGTTACTGGCGCCTGAGGCTTCTGCCCAAGGCCGCCGATGACGCCGCCCAGGTGGCGGAGACCCGCTCGCTGATCCGGCGCGCCGGGCCCAGTTCGGAGGCTGAATTGCTCACGCACCTGCTGTTCGCCGAGCGCAGCAGCGGGACCAGCGTGATGAACCAGCATCTGGACGAGGCCTTCGAGTTCGCCCAGCGTGCCAACAACCCCCTGTGGGTCGAGCGGGTGGACCGCCTCTACGAGCGCCTCGACCCGCGGGGATTTTCGCATCGCGTGCTGGAGCGCTTTGCCGGCCGCAGTCTCGAAGAACTCCAGAAGACGACGCTGGAGGATGCCACAAGCGTCTTTGCCGACCTCGTGGGTTTCACCCTGCGCTCGCAGGAGCTGTCTCCCGAAGAAGTCATGGAGACGGTGCGCTCGCTCTTTGAGCTGGCGGTGCCCCTGTTTGTCCGCTTTCGTGTGAGGCCCCTGCAACACCAGGGCGACGGGCTTTTGGCCGTGTGCCAGGGGGCCGACCACGCGCGGCGCGGCCTGGCCTTTGCGCGCGCGTTCGTGGCCCGCACCCTGCGCGTGACCCGGGTGCGCGAGGCCCTGGGTGAAAAGTGGGGCCTGACGGTGCGCGCCGGCGTGGCCAGCGGGCCCACGGTGCTGGGCGTGCTCGGCAGCCACTACAAAATGGAGTTTCAGGCCATTGGACGCACGGTCAACCTCGCCTCGCGCCTGCAGGGCCAGGCACAGCCCGGCCAGGTTACGGCCTCGCTGGACTGCGCCAAAGCTGCGGGCCTGGACCTGGGCGGCCTTGTTCGCGAGCAGGCCGATCTCAAGGGCTTCTCGCAGCCGGAGTCCTTCGTGCGACTGCAAGTGACATTGCAGGAGTGACATGACAACACTCGAGTTCAAGCTGCCCCTGTTGCGCGGCACCCTGCTGGGTCGCCGCATGCGCTTTCTGGCCGACGTCCGGCTGGCCGGGGGCGAAGTTGTGACTGCCATGTGCGCCAACACGGGGTCCATGAAAAGCTGCTGCGAGCCGGGGCGCGAAGTCGTGATCAGCGATTCGCAGAATGATGCGCGCAAGGTTCGCTTCACCTGGGAACTCATCGACATGGGCCAGGGCTGGGTCAACGTCAACACGGCCGTGCCCAACTGGGCTGTGGGCGAGTTTGTTTCGCGCGGCGCTATTGAGGAGCTGGCCGGTTATGCCCATGCGCGCCGTGAAGTGAAGTACGGCAAGCAGGGCGCGTCGCGCATCGACATACTGCTCAGCCGCCTGCCCTGGGAGGCCCCGGCTAAGCCTTCGCGCGCACGCAAGCCTGCCACGCCTCCTGTGCGTGAGGGCGATTGCTACGTCGAAGTCAAGAACACATCCATGCGCGAGGGGCGCCACAGCATCTTTCCGGACAGCGTGACAGAGCGCGGCCAGAAACATCTCCGTGAACTCGTTGAGGTTGTCAGGAAGGGCGCGCGCGCCGCCATGTTCTACTTCGTGGGCCGCACGGATACCGAGGCCTTCCGACCCGCCGACGAAATTGACCCGGAGTACGGCAAGCTGTTGCGCAAGGCCCGCAAGCAGGGTGTAGAGATCCTGCCTTATCGCGTGCGCTTCACGCCCGGCCGCATTGAGTTGGCTTCAAAGCTGCCCCTGGACTTCTGACACAGTACGCGTCAGGCGCTTTTCCTTCTTTCTTGTGTAACGGGGGCCAGGCCTGGCCCGTAGTCTCTTTCCTTCGCCGGGTCAAACGGCCCCGGCTCGGTGGAGGGCGACAAACCTGGTCGCTTGCGCCCCCGCCGGCTTGAGCCGGTCTAGCCTTGCCGGCGGGGCGCATGTCAGGTCGGCTGGTTCCATACGCTCTTGGTAGAATGCACCCATGAAGCTGGCGCTCAGAAAACTGCGTGGCGAACTGACCCCGGCACCGGGTGAGCTGATTCTCAAGCCGGCTGACGCTGCCACCCGCGAGCGGCGTGACATTGCCAACCTCGCCGTAAGCCAGGGCCCCGATGCCTTCCTCAGGGCCGCCGGTGAAATCACCACGATCGTGACCAGCGACGACCCCACGCTCGATGACTTGCTGGCCTTCGAGTTCGTCAAACTCCAGCTTGCGGGCAAGCCTTTGCCCCAGGCCGCTGCGGCTTTTGCCCGCTATGCGGGTCTCGCGCGTGAGGGGCTGCGCCCTTCATCGGTGCCCCTGGACCAGAGCCTTGAGGGCATCTATCTCGCCATTCGCAACGCCCACGGCGGCGATTTGGCGCAGCCGCTGGCGTTTTCCAGGTTTGAAGGTGACTGGCAGCGCATGGCCGGACACCTTCTCGGCGCCGCCGGCAGTGGCGCCGACCCCTTCAAGGTCTCCCTGTTTGCCGACGCGCCGGAGTTCGCCCGTGAGCGCACCTTCCTGGCCAAGGACCACGACGTCTACCTCCAGGATGTGCTGCGCGGCGAACGCTGGCTGATTCGCATTCCGGGAGGGCCGCCTTCGGCCAGCGCGCTGATTCTGCGCAACCCCAAGTCGCTGCTCTGGAAGCACTGGAGCCGCGCTGACCAGGGCGCGCCCACAGGTGACCTCTATCTGCTGCTGGGGGTGGACTTCGGCTCAGGCAACTGGGTGTTCTCAACGGACCCCGTGCAGCGCCTTCCGATCAAGGAACTGGCCGACAGACTCCAGGCCGCCGAACTGGCGCAAAACCCCCAGGCCGCGGGCAATTCCTGGTTTGACGGAGCGCCCTTTGGCCACACGCTTGTGGCTGCCCCCAAGGGCGGCAGCAAACTGTCCAACGAGGCCTTGCTGAAGGTCGTCAAAGCCTGGTGCCAGGCGACGGCGCCCAAGGCCAAAAAGCCTCAAAGCGCGGCGCCCGTGGGCCTTCTGGTGGGCGCGGCATGCGTGGCGGCCCTGGCCGCGCTGGGGGCGATTTTCGGTCCCATGATCTGGGGCAACCCGCAGGTTCAGGATCCTGTGGCCAGGGGCAACACGCCGGAGGTGAAGGAGATCGACTTTCGCGCGCGCGGCGCCGTGATGGACGATGAGGAGATCGAGAAACTGCGCAGCCAGGGCCTCCAGATCGAAGGCCACGCCCTGATTGTGGCCGTGGGGTCTTCCAGCTACGGCAAGCTGCCCGCGGCGGTGCCCGACGCGGGCCGTCTCTACTGCCTCTTGCGTGACAAGTTCGGCTACAAGCCCGAGAACATGCGGCTTCTGGTCGATGAACCCGAGCGCTGCCTGGACAGCAAGACAGGCAAGCCCCTGAAGAACGAGGGCATGCCCACACGCCAGAATGTTTCCAAGGCCCTCGAGGAAATGAGCAAGCTGACCGGGCGCTACGAAAAGGGCGATCGCACCAACTTTGTGTTCTATTACGCCGGCCACGGCGAAACGGAAAAACGCGCCAGCGACATCGGCTATCTGATTCTCTCGGGCTACTGGGAGAGCGACCGCAGCGCCCCGGACGTTCAGGCCTACAACATGGGCCACCTGTCGCGGGACATCCGCGAGAAGATCCACTCCACCCATCAGGTGCTGCTCATTGACTGCTGCTTCTCGGGCTTCGTGACCCGCACCCGCGGTTCCTATGACCAGAACCCGGAGAAGATTTACGAGCTCTGGAAATCGAAGGCCCACGCCATCCTTACCGCCGGCAGTGAAAAGCAGGTCGCCTACGAAGTGGGCGAGCAGAGCGTGTTTTCGGCTACCCTGTTCCGCGCGCTGGGGGAGGGCACCAAAGGCATGATGGCCGACGTCAACGGCGACCAGATCGTGACCGACGCCGAACTGGCCATGTATCTGCGTCAGGAAGTTCCCAAGATCTTTGACGGCACGCGGCGCACCCAGACTCCCCAGTATCACCGAGGCACCGAAGGCGACGACGTTGGCCAGTTTCTCTTCCTGCCCCGCCCCTGAACCGCTTGCGGGGGCAGCGCCGTCTTCTAAACAGGGGCCATGAAGCCCCTGAACATTCTGCTCAATCCCGTTGGCAGCGCCGGAGACGTTCACCCCTTCGTCGGGCTTGCCGCCGCGCTCAAGGCCCGGGGGCATGAGGTCAGGATTCTGACCAACGAGTACTTCCGGCCCCTGGCCGAGAAGATGGGCCTGGAGTTTGTGCCCCTGGGCAGCCGCGAGGAGTTCGAGACCGTCTTGCGTGACCCCAACGCCTGGCATCCGCGCAAGGCGCTTGACGTGATCTTCAAGGCCGTGATCGAGAAGTTGCTGCCGCAGACGGTCGAGACGCTCTCCAGGCTCCATCAGAAAGGCCGCACCGTGGTGGTAGCCAGCACGCTGGCGCTGGGGGCCCGGGTAGCCCAGGAGGCCCTATCCATCCCCACCGTTTCCGTGCACCTGGCGCCGGGTATCTTCCGCAGCAGCTATGAAGTTCCCGTGTTCGATGGCCTGGGTTTCATGCGCTGGCTGCCGCGCTTTGCCAAGGACCTGGTATGGCGGCTGATCGACGCAGCTTTTGTGGATCCCTCCACGGCGCCGGCCATCAACCGCTATCGCGCCACGCTGGGCCTCAAGCCCGTCAAGCGCATCCTGCACCACTGGTGGCATTCGCCCCTGCGCGTGCTGGGATTGTTTCCCGCCTGGTTTGGCCCGCCCCAGCCGGACTGGCCCGCGCAGACCCTGCTGACCGGTTTTCCGATGTTTGACGAGCGCGACGTGCATGCGCCAGACCCCGCCCTCGAAGCCTTCATGGCCGAAGGCGACAAGCCCTTCGTGTTCACGCCCGGCTCGGCCATGCTTCAGGGGCAGAAGTTCTTTGCCGCCGCCGCCGAAGCCTGCCGCATGCTCAAGCGTCGCGGCATCCTGCTCACGCGCTTTGAAGAGCAGATCCCGCGCGAACTGCCGCCCGGCGTGCGCCATTTCGCCTACGTGCCCCTCAGCCGCCTGCTTTCCCGCTGCGCGGCCATGGTTTACCACGGCGGCATTGGTACCTGTGCCCAGACCCTGGCCGCCGGCGTGCCGCACCTCGTCATGCCCATGGCCCACGACCAGCACGACAATGCGGCGCGCCTGGCGCGGCTGGGAGTGGGAGACTCGCTGGCGCCCGGCAAGTTCACGGCAGACCATCTGGCCCGCAAACTCAAGGCACTGGTGGAAAACCGCGATATGCCCGGCCGCTGTTGGGAGATTGCGCGCCGCATGGAGCAGGAGCGGCCCCTGGAGCGGAGCTGCGAAATCATCGAGCAATGCGCGGGTGATTTGGCGCCGGCCCATTGATGGGGTATATTATCTGTCCCTGCGTCCTGCCCCGCGTAGACAGGACATGCGACTTCCAACTCTGCTTCTTTCCGCGATGATGCTCGCGGGCGGCCTGGGTGCCGCGGATTTTGACTTTGAGCTTCGGCGTGTCTCGCCCACCCACAGCGACAAGGCGGCTTGCGCATTGCAGGTCACCTGGGACATGCCCGACCACGAAGTCATCGCCTTTGAAGTGTTCCTGTTTCAAGGCGAGTGGCCCCACAACATCGACGCCAAAATGCCCCAGTGGCGGGCTGCCCTGACTGCGGGCATTTTCGACGAGCAGGACTTCGCGGCGCGAACCGGGGCGCATATCGAGCGCTATCGCTTCTTCACACCCAAGCGCCGCCCCGTGGGTTTTCTGGATCGCCGGGACCGCTACGAATACACCCACATCGCCGTGCTTCTCATCGATGCCCGCGGTGAACGCCGGGGGCCCGCCAACCTGCGCTGGGCCGCCGTGGCGCCGCACATCACGCGCAGCGACCTGTGGTTCCTGCCCAGCTACCAGCCCTGGCTTGGCACCTTTGACATGAGCGATGAGGACGACGTGAAGCTTGAGTGGACGCTGCCGGAAGTCCCCGTCGAAGATGCTGTCAAGCGTCTGCACTTTCTGGCCTTCACCGGCCGGTACTGGCCCGAGCTCGTCAGCAGCGGAGTGGGAGGAATCGATGCCGTGCTCGAAGGCCGCCGTCAGGACTGTCTGCCCCTGCGTTCTTCCTTTGCGGCCATTCACCTCAGCGGGTGGCTGGAGAAGCTGGACTATTCGGCTGTCGGTGTCGTGGCCGAGCTGGAGTCCGGGCTCAAGCTGCTCTGCCCTTTCAAGCGGCAGGGCAAAGTCCTGGGGGTCAAGGCGACACAAGTCGAGCTTCAGAAGCTGCGCAAGATCAATCCTGAGCGGGTGGCGCCAAGGGGCCTCCCCGCGCGTGCTGAACAGGCCCGCCAAAGCGGGCACTGGTCTCGCATGGAAGCCGCCTTTGCCTGGCTCGTGGACCATCAGAATGCGGACGGAAGCTGGACGGGCTCGGGTTTCCTGCAGGCCTCCACGCGAAAGGGCGCCCGCATCACCCACAACGCCGAGTATGGCAGGCCCGGTGAGGCCGATGCCGATCAGGGCGCGGCCAACCCCGTGGCCCTGACTTCGCTCTGCATTCTGGCCTTCACGGCCTCGGGCCAAGGTCCGCGGCACGGGCCCTACGCCTCTACGGTGCGCAAGGCCATGCTGTTTGTGCGCAAGGCGCAGGGCAACCACGGAGGTTTTGCCGGCGATGGGCAATTCGCGCCCTTCTTCGGTCAGGCGCTTGCCACTCTGGCCATGGCCGAACTCTACGCGCTGAGCGGCGACATTCACCTGCGCCAGTCGGCCCGGGCCGCCCTTGAGTTCACACTCCAGCGCCGCATTCCCTTTTCAGGCTGGGGGCCGGCGCCCGGCGTGCAGCAGCCTTCGCTGTTCGAGACCTGCATGCATGCCTTTGCCTTCCTGGGCGCGCGGCATTGCGGCATCGGCTTTGAATGCCCGCGTACCTGGGAGGGGGTGGCCAAGGCGCTGGAGTGGCTCGCGCGTCAACCCAAGTCGAAGCCCGCGGAGAATGCCGAGTTTGAGGAACTGCCGCTGGGCTTGGCCCTGCAGGCCCTGGCGCGCATGGCAAGCGACGACCCGAAGTGGCGGCCCGGAAGCGAGTCCCTGGCTGCGCTGCTCAAGCCCGTACAGGCCAACACCCCGGCCTGGCGCGGCAGCAAGCTGGACTACCTGTACTGGAGCTTCGGCGCCCTGGCACTGTGGCAGGCAACGGGGCCGGCGTCTGAGCGCTGGCTCAAGGCGACGTACAAGATACTGCTGGACACCCAGCGGGGCTTCCGGCAGGGCGAGGTGCAGAGCAATGCCAGGCTGCTGGACGAACACGGCAGCTTTGACGCCAACGACAAATGGAGCGGCCAGGGCGGCCGGGTTTACTCGACTGCCATCAACCTGCTCACGCTGCAAACCCCATGGCGCTACTCGCGCTAGCAGGCCGTTGAGATCGGGCCCCTGGACTCAAGCTGCGGACGGTCTGGTTCGCCTGCCTTCGCCGCTTCCGGCCTACTTCACGGTGCGCCAGGATTTCAGGCGGCTCAGGGCTTGATCCTGCGTGACCACGCCCAGCGCGCTGACCTCCTGCCCGGCCTGTTCGAGCGTGGCAATGGTCCAGTGATTGCATGAGTTCCAGCCGATGTAGTACTCGCGGCCCGGAAAGAAGCGCCCGTCATACTCGGGGCTCGGGGGCAGGGCCTCCACCCGCGCGCCTTGCGTCGTACGCAATACTGACCGCTCGAGCACCATCGCCAGCGCGCGCAACTCTTGGACGCTGAACTCCCGCTCCAGCAGCGGCAGACCCGGCCAGGCCCGGGCCGGCGGCTCATCGTAGCCGGCCACGTAGTAGACCGAGTGCGAGGGCAGCAGGATAGCGTTGGCCCCGCTCAAGCATGACATGGTCGAATCATAGAACCAGCCGCGGTCGCCCCAGGCGAACTCCACAAACGGCGCGGCTTCACGGCCCGGTGGACCCAGCCTCCAGCTCCGGGGCTGCTCCATGAAAATCGCTGTGTGATAACCATAGCCCAGCACCCAGACGCGATAACGCCCGGCCACTTCGGGCGGGGGCACGACGGGGCCGGGCGCGGGGGTGGCGGCCTCTATGAACAGCCAGCACAGCGCGGGATACATCAGGGGCAGCCAAAGCCTGCGAAAACGCCGCAAAGGCCAGGTCAGCGCACGCCGCGCCAGGCCGGGAGTTACATGCGACAAAGTAGCGGGCGCGCTCATATCACGTCATTATGAATAGCCCGGCCGCGCTTTCAAGGCCAACCGCAGGATGTCGCGGCCAAAGCCCCGGCGCGGCAGCATCACGCGCAGCGGACGGCGTCTGTCTTTCGTCGGGGGCGGAATCGTCGCAGCCAGGAAGCACCGCAGGGGCAGGGCGGCGCGGCCTGGGTGCATAGGGCTTTGAGTGTGCGGGTTATGACGGCGACACCTGCAGTCGAGGCGGCGGTACCGCTTCAATGCGGGCTTGGGTCGCCTGCCTCCGCCGCGACTGATAGCATCGCGCCATGAGACTCACCCATTTCGCCTGGCTCAACGCGCTGCTCCATCTCGTGGGGCTGATGTTCGCCTGGCTGATGCGTGAGGGCACGATGCTGAACACACTGCCCGGACGGATGGCGTGGCTGGCGCAGGATCCCTTCATCTGGAAACTCGGATGGATCTGCTGGATGCTGGCTGCCCTCTGTGTCGGCGGCCTGTTTGCAGGGCTTTGGGGCGCTTTGGGCAAGCCTCCGCGCCTGCTCTGGGCGGTGGCGCTGGCCTGCGCAGGGGCCGCCGCCGACATTTTTTCGGAGCTCATATACATCAGCGTTCTGCCGCCTCTGGCGCGCGCTGCCAACCGCGAGACCTTCCTGGCCTTTGAGGCCGCGGCGTTCTCCGGGGGCTGCGTGCTGGCCAACGGCTTTTACACGCTGGGCCTCTGGCTCTGCGCCCTGGAACTGCGGGCACAACAACGTGCGAACCTTGCGCTCGATGCCGCCGCTGCCGTGACTGTTTGCTGCGGGGCAGCGATGTCCGTCGCGGGCCTGCTCATGAATGCCGAGTTGCTGCAGATCTTCACCGGGCCCACGATTCTGGGCTTTTGCGCCTGGGGTGTGCTGGCGGCCCGCCGCGTGACGCCATGATTGTCATCTTCGGTGGCTACGGTGTGTTCGGCTCTCTCGTGGCACGCGGCCTTCTCGAAGGCGGTCTTGAGGTCACCTTGGCCGGCCGCAGCGAGAGTTTGGCCCGACGCGCGGCAAGGGCCCTTGGCCGCAGGGCGCAGGCCGCAGCCGCTGACGTCACCGACGCGGCATCCTGTCACGGCGTGCTGAAGGGCGCGAAGGTGGCCGTAAACTGTTCGGGTCCCTTCCGTGCAGAGGACACTCAGCTGCTGGAGGCATGCCTCTCCAGCGGCGTGCATTACGTGGACATCGCAGATTCCCGCGCGTGGGGCCGGCGTGTGTATGACTTCAGCGGCCGCTTTGCCGAGCGCTCGCTGACGCTGGCCTGGGGCTGCTCTTCGTTTCCCGGCATCTCGGGTGCCCTGGCCTGCGTGCTGGCTGAGGGAGCCGCGGAGCCGCCCGATCGCGTGCGCTGTTCCCTTTTCATCGGCAATCGCAATCCCAAGGGCTATGCCGCCATCCGCAGCGCCGTTTCCATGATCGGCGCGCCCATTGAAGCGCCCCAGGGTCGCCTCACCGGCTTTGCCGGCTTTGAGCGCGTGGAGCTGCCGCTTCCCTTTGGTCCCCGCCGACTCCTCAACGCCGAGGCGCCGGATTACGACGTCATGCCGCGCCTGTTGGGCGCGGGCCACGTGACGGTGAAGGCTGGATTTGAACTGGCCGTGAGCAACCTCCTGTTTCGCTGCATGGCGGCCTGCGGACCCGTCTGGGGTCGCGTTGCGGCGCGTGTTCTTTGGTTGGCGGGCAAGCCCCTGGGCTTCATGGGCCGCAGCGGCGGCGCTATTTCCGTCGAGCTGTTTTATCCGGACCACGTTCGGCGCGGCTGTGCCTACGGCGAACAGGGCGCCCAGAAGCTCGCGGCTTGGCCGGCAGTGCTTGCAGCGCGGGCCCTGTGTGGCGGGCCGCTCAAGCGCGGTTGCGTGACGGCGTTCGAGGCCCTGGGCGCGCGCGAGCTGCTCAAGGGTCTTCAGCAGGCGGGCTTTGAGGTGCGGCTGTAGTTCTTTGGTGCCGGGGGCGCCCGCTCAGGTGTGCCAAAAGTCCGGCGCACAAGATGCGCCCGCGCAACGGTTTGCGGCGCTCGCCCGGTTTCTTCAGATTTCTCCGCGGCTCCTGTGTCCCAAAG
>ERZ761602.1820-NODE-1820-length-36504-cov-5.198250_pt1 | contig 36504 bp, 24 predicted proteins | sample MGYA00512165_ERZ761602 | MGnify/ENA primary metagenome ERZ761602 (study PRJEB28899, sample SAMN02445085) | bioreactor sludge metagenome | biome: EBPR sludge; isolation source: Thorneside wastewater treatment plant | place: Australia: Brisbane, Thorneside...
GACCACGAGCCCGCCGTCCTTCACGCAGCGCATCGCCTCCGCGAGCGACTCGGCGGTGCCGCGCGTCTCGATCGCGACGTCGACGTCGTCCTTCGCTCGCTCGTCGTCGTGCCCTCGCTCGTGCTCGACGTCACGAGCCGTGAGCGTGTGTTCGACGTCGAGAGGGCCCTCCACCCGCTCGTGCCCGAGCGCCACCACCAGGCGCCGCGTGAGCGTCGCGATGCGCCCTTCGCCGAGCACGCGCACGCGACCCTCGAGCGGCGCGTGCTTCACCGCGAGACAGGCAGCCACCGGCTCGACGAAGGCCGCGTGACGCCAGTCGAGGCCGTGCGGAACCTTCACGAGCGCGCGCTGCGGAACGACGAGCCAGTCCGCGAAGCCACCGTCGCGATCGACGCCGAGCCGCGCGGAGTCGACCCGAGGCAGACACGCGACGCGATCCCCGACCGCGAGCCCGCGCACCGCCGGACCGACCGCGTCCACGACCCCTGCGACCTCGTGCCCGAGCACGCAGGGCTCCACGCACGGCAGGCGCCCCTCCGCCACCGCCACGTCGGTCCGACACAGCCCCGCGATCACCACCCGCACACGCACGTCGTCCGCCGCGACGAGCTCGGGTCGCGCGCGTCGCCCGAAGCGCAGCTCCCCGTCCTCGCGCCACCACGCCCGCATCCCCTCGGTCATAGTGTGCATCATACACTCAGGTCTGCTCTCCACAAGAAGGCCGCGATCGAAAAAGGCCGCTCCCTTTCGGAAGCGGCCTTCTTCATCTCACGAGCAGTCGAGGTTCAGTCCTCGTCCTTGCTCGCCTGCAGATCGCCCAGCTTGTTCTTGAGCAGGTCGCCGAGGGTCGCCGTCTGGCGGCCCGGCTGCGCGGTGCCGGCCGCGATGGCCTGCTGCTTGCGCTCCGCCACGTACTTCATCTTCTCGTCGAGCTCCTTGTTGTCGGCGCTCTTGAACGAGAGGTTGATGCGGCGGTCCTCCTCGTCGAGTCGGATGACCTGCGCCTTCAGGATGTCGTTGACCTTCACCACGCTGGTGGGGTCGACGTTCATGTCGGAGCTGATCTCGGCGCGAGCGACCGCGCCTTCGACGCCCTGCTCGAGCTCCACGGTGGCCTCGTAGTCGTTGACCGCGATGACCTTGACCTCGAGGACGGTGCCCTCGGGGTAACGATCCGGGATGTAGTTCCACGGATCTTCGTAGAGCTGCTTGATGCCGAGGCTGACCTTCTGCTCCTCGTGATTGATGGAGAGAATGATGGCCTCGACCTCGTCGCCCTTGCGGTAGACGTCGCTCGGCTGATTGACCTTCTGGGTCCAGCTCAGATCCGACTTGTGGACCATGCCGTCCACGCCGTCCTCGATGCCGATGAAGACACCGTAGTCGGTGATGCTGCGGACCTTGCCCTGGATGATGTCACCCGGGTTGTACTTCTGGGTGAAGAGCGTCCACGGATCGGGCTCGAGCTGCTTGAGACCGAGCGAGATGCGCTTGTGCTGGATGTCGATGTCGAGGACGACCGTCTCGACCTCTTGTCCCATGTCGAGCACCTTCGACGGGTGCTTCGGCTTGGTCCACGTCATCTCGGAGACGTGGATGAGGCCCTCGACGCCCTGCTCGAGCTCCACGAACGCGCCGTAGTCCGTGATGGACACGACCTTGCCCTTGACCTTGAGGCCGGGCTTGAAGGTCTCGGCGGCGTTGTTCCACGGATCCTCTTGCATCTGCTTGAGGCCGAGAGAGACGCGCTCCGTTTCCGGATTGTACTTGAGGACCTTGACGGTGACCTCGTCGCCCACGCCGAACATCTCGCTCGGGTGATTGACGCGGCCCCACGACATGTCCGTGATGTGAAGCAGACCGTCGATGCCACCGAGATCCACGAACGCACCGTACTCGGTGATGTTCTTGATCGTGCCGGTGACGATCTGGCCTTCCTGGAGGTTCTCCAGGGTCTTGGCCTTGAGCCGATCGCGCTCCTTCTCGAGGAGGACGCGACGCGAAAGCACGATGTTGCCGCGCTTCTTGTTGAACTTGATGACCTTGAAGTCGAAGGTCTGACCGAGGAGCTTGTCCAGGTTGCGGACGGGGCGAAGGTCGACCTGCGAGCCGGGGAGGAACGCCTTGACGCCGCCCTTGATCGTGACCGAGAGGCCGCCCTTGACGCGCTGGGTGATGGTGCCGCTGATCAGCTCGTCGCGTTCGCACGCGGCGCTGATCTCGTCCCAGACCTTCAGCTTGTCGGCCTTCTCCTTGGAGAGAAGAACGAGACCGTACTCGTTCTCCTTGGCCTCCACGAGGACGTCGACCTGATCGCCGGCGTTGACCTCGATGTTGCCGTTCTCGTCGAGGAACTCGTCGATCGGAATGACGCCTTCGGACTTGTATCCGATGTCGACGACGACGGTGTCCTTGCCGACCTTGATGACGGTGCCGGCGACGATGTCGCCCTCACGCATCTTGTCGGTGCGGGTAGCAGTCGCTTCGAAGAGAGACGCGAACGTGTCGCCCATCGAGGCGTTGTTGGTGGTTTCGGGCATTCGTTGATTTCGCGGGCTAGTTCCCGCGGCCAGAGGGGCCGATTCGCAGGCGGTAGGGCCGCAGGCAGCACGGCTGAGGGGTGGACGCGCGAAACCCGCTCCACCAGTGGAGCGGGTCGGTGCTCGCTGGACTTCAGCGAGGGACGCTGGGGTTAGCAAGGGGGGGCCGCCGTGTCAACGCGGCGTCTTTTTCTCGAGGGGCTGTCGCCAGCCCCTCCCCCACGGGGCGTGAAGCCCCGATGGGGCCCCCTCCCGCGAGCCTCCGCTCGCGTTCGCTCGCTGCGCGCCGTCCGGTAGGGCGGCTTGCATATGCGGCTCGAGCGTCTTCCCCGAGCGTTCGTCCACGATGCCCATCAGCGCGGGCGACTCGTAGTTGCCGCCGCTCACCTCGAGCAGGTCGATCCCTTCGGCTTCGAGCCAGCGCGCGACCTGCAGGGCATCGTCCTCCTCGAAACCACCGCGCTGGAAGTCCGCGCTGTTCAACTTCACCGCGAGCGCGACCGAGCTGCCTATCCGCGCGCGCGTGCGGCGCACCGCCTCCAACAAGAATCGCGCACGATTCTCGAGCGATCCGCCCCAACGATCGCCGCGAAGGTTCGTGCGCGGCGAGAGGAACTGGCTCGCGAGGTAGCCGTGCGCGGCGTGGATCTGCACGCCCGAGAAGCCCGCGTCGACCACGTCGCCCGCGACCTCCGCGTAGCGCGTCGCGAGCGCGTCGATCTCGTGATCCTCGAGCGCACGCGGCGTCGCGAACGATCCGAGCACGTCGACCTTCACCGCCGACGGCGCGACCGGCTTCCGCGTCACGAACACGCTGCACTGCCGGCCCGGATGGTTGATCTGCACGAGCGTCGGCGTGCCGCTCGCTTGCGCGGCGTCGGCCCAGCGTCGCAGCGCGACCCGATCCGTCCGCGCGTCGATCACCACGTTCGTGGTCCGCTCGAGGTAGCGGCGGTCGACCATCACGTTCCCCGTGATGGAGAGCCCGAGCCCGCCCCGCGCCCAACGCGCGTAGAGCCGATCGTGGCGCTCGCTCGGTTGGTTCGTGCGCGGATCGGCGACGCACTCGGTCATGGCCGCCTTCGCCAGGCGGTTCTCCAGCACGAGCCCGCACGCGAGCTTCAAGGGGTCGTCGAGGCGCACATCCACGGGGAGAGAATCCACCATCATCGGGCTCGCATGTCGCCCCGCGTGCAGCGGCGTTACGGGCGCCCGGTCGAGCCGATCGGCGTCGGCGAAGCCGCGTCGGCGACGCGTCGACGGTACGCGCTCGTCCCGTCGCGGCTTACTCCGAAGGTGCGCCTCACTCCGGCGTCACGACCTCGCCTGCCACGGCGGTCGTCGCGTCGAACACGAGCGCGACCGAGATGCTGCGGCAGTCGTTGCGGCCCCCCGCCTGAGGATCGAGGTCCGCGAAGGTCTCGAGCGCGAACCGCACCTGCGTCGGGTCCAGCCCATCGACGTCCGAGAGCACCGCGATGGTGTCCTCGACGTCGAGCGCACCCCCGACCACGCCGTTCGAGAGGCCGTCCTCGCTCACGTCGACCGCGAGCCGCACCTGCCCGAGCTCCAACGTCACCAGCTCGGTCCCGAAGGGCACCGTCAACGGCAACGTGCCCGGCCCCGCCTGCAGACGCCCGTCGACGATGCTCGCCGGGAGCTGGCTCAGGGCCGTCATGCCGTCCTCGTCGAGCGCGCGCGCGTCGAGGTCGAAGGTCTGCCCCGGCACGTAGCGCGCGCCGGTGAGCATGGGCGCGAACACACCCTCCGGGAGCACCCCGAAGAGCACGTCGAGCTCGACGCGCGGATCGGCCTCGAACGAGTCCACGCCCCGCAGACGCGCCAAGAGGATCAGCCGCCCGCTCGACACGTTGAGCGCGAGCGCTTCCCGCACGCGGAAATCGGCTTCGCCGGCGGCGAGGATGGGACCGAGCGAGTTGTCGACCCCCGGTGTCGACTCCGGCGCCGGCGAGGTCCAATCCTCCTGGCGGCAGATGTCCTCCGCCGTTCCGTCGAGGTCGAAGCCTGGCGCGACTCCGTCCGGCCCCTCCGCGCCCAGATCGAGCACGTCGAGCACGTAAAAGTAGGTGTCTCCCGTCAGCGGACCCGCGTCGATCGGCCCCGCGTCGGTCCCCGCGTCTTCTTCGTCACCCGCGTCGGCGCCCGCATCGAAGCCGGCGTCGACCACTTCTCCCGCGTCGGCGCCCGCGTCGACCTCCGCAGGCGGTCCTTCGCGCCCCGAACAAGCCATCCCCACCAGCGCGCAGAGCGCCGCCACCTTCGTCCCTCGTCCCATGACCGGACTTGTTAGCGAAGCCGCTTCACCGTGTCGAGCCGTCGCACCCCGACGACCGTCCGCGCCACACCCCGAGCCCGACGCGACGCTCGGTGGATCGTTCGATTCGCTCGGCACGGCCCCGTCGTGCGTCAGACGAATCGAAGCGGATTGGTGCGAGGCGAAGCGGACTACACTCCGCAAAACCGCACGATCTCGCGACACTATCGGCCCGTGCAGAGCCGGTCGACGGAGGACGAAATCGACGCTCCGGCGACTCTCGCGCACGGGCTCGACGGGTCGACGGTACCTTTCGAAGCTCGCCCGATCCGACGGAACGATCTTGGCTTCGTCCCTCGGACGACACGTTCCGTGCGCCACGCCGACCAACGGGTGTTCGAGCGTGATCTGAATCGCCACCCGCTCCGACGCGTCCCGAGGTCCCGACATGAACCGCATCGCATCGTTCGCCGCCGTTCTGCTCGCGCTGTCGCCGCTCGTCCCGTCGTCGCTCGCCCCGACGTCGGTCGCATCGACCGCGCAGGCTCAACCGCCCGAGACGCTCGGCATCGAGGTCGAAGCCACGCGCGTCGCCGGCACCGGCATCCTGGCGGGCGAAGCGGAGGGCACGGTCGACGCCTCGATCGACGAAGTCACCGCGATCGTCAGCAACTACGCGTCGTACCGCGAGTTCATGCCGCACTTCCGCCAATCGCGCGTGCTCTCGCAGCGCGGCGATCGCGCGATGGTCTACATGGAGGTCGCGATCCTCCGCGACGCCCACCGCCTCTGGGCCCAGATGCGGGTCTCGGCGCGCGAAGAGAACGGTCGCCGGATCGTCGACGCGCGCATGATCGAAGGCAACATGACGACCTTCGAGGCCCGTTGGGAGCTCCAGCCCCTCGCCGACGGCCGCACCCGCGCGCGCTTCCGCCTGATGGTCGACCCCGACCTCCCGCTCCCCGACTCCGCGGTCAGCAGCGAGAACCTGAAGTTCGCCCGCAAGAGCATCGTGGCCCTCCGCCGCCGCATCGCCGCGACCTGAATCGAGATCGGGCGCGCGACTATGCGTGCGTGCTCGCGCGCGCGAGCGCCTCGAGGAGCGCGTCGATCGTGAACGGCTTGGCGAGGAAGACCTCGTCGTGCGCGAGCTGTGACTCGTCGTAGCCGCTCATCAGCACCGCGCCCATCGTCGGACGACCTTCTCGGATCGTACGCAGCGCCTCCACGCCGCCGTGCCCCGGCATCGTGAGGTCGAGCAGCACCACGTCGAACTCGCCCATCCGCGCGCGCTCCACCGCGAGCTCGCCGTCCGCGACGCACTCCACCGCGTGACCTTCGAGCTCGAGCGTCAGCCGCACCACGTCGCGGATCGGCGCCTCGTCGTCCGCGACCAGCACGCGCAACGACCTCTTCTTCGCCGGGGTCGCCACCGGCTCGACGGTCTGCGCGAGCGTTTCCTTCGCGCGCCGCAGCACGAGCTCGAAGCGGGTACCGCGACCGCGCGTGCTCGTCACGTCGAGCGTGCCCTCGTGCGACTTCACGATGCCCGCGACCGCCGCGAGCCCGAGGCCGCGTCCCTTCGACTTCGTCGTGAAGAAGGGATCGAAGATCCGCGCCAACGTGTCGGGATCCATGCCGTCGCCGTCGTCCTCCACGACGAGCCGCACCCGCTCGTCCTCCGCGCGCGCCTCGACGCGCACGGTCCCCTTGCGCGCGCCGATCGCATCGACCGCATTGAGCACCAGGTTCAAGAGCACCTGACGGAGCTGCGAGGCTTCCCCGTTCACCGGCGGCAGATCCTTCGGCGCGTCGACCTCGAGTCGGACGTCCTTCGGCATCGAGGGCGACGCGAGCCGACGCACGTCGTCGATCACGCTCGTGAGCGACACCGGCCCGAGCGGCGTGGGCGTGCGACCGGCGTACGCGAGGAGCTGTCGGCAGAGCTCCGACGCGCGCGCGACTGCGTGGTCGATCTCGCCGAGGAGCTGCGCCTGCTCGGCGTCGCGCGTCCGACGCTCCAGCAGCTCCGCGTTCACGCGGATCGCGGCGAGGATGTTGTTGAAGTCGTGCGCGACGCCGCTCGCGAGCAGGCCGAGCCCTTCGAGGCGTTGGGTGTCGCGCACCCGAACGTCGAGCGCGTGCTGCGCCTTCTCCACCGCGAGCCGCTCCCGCTCCGCGCGCTCGCGCTCCGCCACCGCGGCGGCGAGGATCGACGCCGCTGCGCCCATCGTCGCCGCGTAAGCCCAGAGGGTGAGCAACCGCGCGTTCGGCTCGAAGCTCGCGAACGCGCCGTGCCCACGCGCGGTCCCGACCACCGCGATCACCGCGACGACGGCGCCACCGACCATCGCGCCGCGCGGCCCGAGCGAGAGTCCCGCCCACACGAGGAACGGAAAGGGCAGGAACGCGACGAGCAGCGCCCACTGCCCGACGCCGAAACCGGTGAACGCGGCGAGCGCGGAGAGGAAGGTCGCGCCGAGGATCGCCCACGTGTCGACACGGCCCACGAGCGCGCGCCAGGCTCCCGGCTCCCGCGTCGCGAGCAGCACGAGCGGCGTGACGACGATCGCGCCGCCGACGTTGCCGAGCCACCACGTGAGCGCGACGGAGCCGACCATCGCGTCGTCGATGGTGTCGGAGATCCGCAGCGCGCCCACTCCGAACGTCGCGCTGAACGTCGAGGCCACGAGCGCCACCCCGAAGAGCGCGAGCACGTGGCGGCGCGTGTCGAAGCTCGGCGCGAAGCCGAGGCGCGCGAGCAGGAGCGCGCCGACGACCGCCTCCGAGGTGTTGCCCGCGCCCATCGTGAGCGCGACGAGCGGCGCGGTGCCGATCATCAGGTTCACGCCGACCGAGCCGACGAGCACCGCGGGCCAGTAACGAACCCCGAGCACGACGAGCGACGCGAGCGCGACGCCGGTCGGTGGCCAGAAGAGCGTGGCGTTGTCTTGCTCGTGCGCGAGCGCGAGCCCGAGGCGGCCCGAGACGACGTAGAGCGCGGCGAGGATCGAGCCCCGCAGCAACACGCGCGTGAACGCGGGACGTTCGACGGGACGTTCGACGGGCTCGGCGCTCCGGGACGGCAGGACCTCGGCGCTCATGGGTGCGGCGCAGGATACGCCAGCGCCGCACCCATGGGCGCCAGCGTCGGGCGGACCCCGTCGGACACCGCCGACGGCTCCTCCGAGGGTCTGTCACCAGATCCGCTTCTTTCGGCGGGACGCGACGAGATCCGCGGCCGGATCACCTCGATCGAAGCGGACGACGGAAACGAAAACGCCGCGGCCTCTCGGTCGCGGCGTTTTCGTTCCGATGAACGGAGGTTCGATCAGCCGCAGGAGCCTTCGCCGCAGGACGCCTCGCCGGCGCTCTCCGCGCCCGCACCGGCCTCACCGCCAGCCGCGCCGCCGCACGACGCTTCGCCGCCGGCCTCACCGCCAGCCGCGCCGCCGCACGACGCCTCCGTCGCTTCCTCACCGCCGGTCGACGTCTCTTCCGCCGCCGGCTCCTCCGAACCGCCGCCGCAGCCGACGCTGAAGCCGAGCGCAGCGGTAGCCATGGCGACGAGGGTGTGCTTGAGAGCCGAGTTCATATCCAAACCTCCAAACGTACGGTTCACTCACCGCATCACCGAGGCAGGTCAGTCCAGCGATGCGCCCGCGGGTGTTCGCCCGAGGGAAGTCGATTCTCACGAATCCGGCGCGAGCGTATGTCAGCGCGGTTCGTGGGTTCAAGTGTCTTACGAATCGGGCCCGAGAGGGCGCGCCGGTCGATTACGCCGACGCTCGGTGCGCGTTACGGCCGAACGTGGGGTTCGGATCGCGGGCGGGCTCGGAGCGGGTGGGCATGCCGAAGCCGGCCATGACGCAAGCACTCGTAACCGCAACGAATTCGATGGTTCGGTCGCCTGACGGCGACGCTCACGTGACGTCGGGTCGCTCGGCCTGGCGGCCGGCTCCAAAAACGTCAAATCGACCTCGTCCAAGAGGGGCGCTCCGAGAGAGGAAACGCCACCGCGCGTCGTGCGACTCTCCGAAGCCGGCGCATGCGCATCCACCTCCTCGCGCCCACCTCTTGGCTCTTCGGGCTCCTCGCGCTCGGGGCGTGCGGCGCCGCGTCCACGCCTCCCGACGAGCTCGCGGAGCCCACGCTCGTCGGGGTCACGTACACGCTGAAGGTCGACGCGACGCTGACCCGCGCGAACGTGCGGGCGTGCTTCGACGGTCCGGCCCCCGCTCGTCTGATCGCGCCTTCTCCCGCCGCCGAGCTGCTCGTCGACGCGCGCAGCGACGACGGCGCGCCGCTGCTTCGCGGCGACGTGCTCGACGTCTCGCGGCTCGCGCCGGGCGAGTGTGCGCGGTGGGAGATCGACCTCGCGCGCGCGGCCTGGGGGCGTGACGTCGTGCGGCGTGGAGGCGAAGCGCTGGTGCCGCCGGGTCTGCTCTTGTGGCGTCCTCCCAGCGCGGTGCCGGCTCGCGTCCACCTCGAGCTCCCGCCCGGCATGCACGCCTCGGCGCCCTGGCTCGACGCTTTCGCCGTCGAGCTCCACGGGCGCGACGAAGCCGACTCGCGCGAGGCCTCCGAGCTCTCCACCGACGCGCTCGCCGTGCCCGGCAACCTCGCGTTCGTGCGCGCGGAGCCGCTGCGCTTCACGGAGAGCGGCACCGACGTCGAGGTCGCGATCTTCGACGGCTCGCTCGCGGTGACGCGCGACGGGATCGAGCGCTGGCTGCGCGCCGCGGTGCGCGCGGTCGACACCTTCGGCGACGGCTTCCCGGTCGATCGCCTGCACGTCGTGGTGATTCCCTCGGGTCCCGGTTGGCGGCCCGTCGCGTTCGGGCTCGTGCGACGCGGTGGCGGTCCGTCCGTGATGCTCCTCGTGCACGACGAGATCCCCGAAGCGGCGCTGGTGCGCGATTGGACGGCGACCCACGAGCTCAGCCACCTCGCGATGCCGCGCATGTACGAAGAAGACCGTTGGATCAGCGAGGGCCTCGCGACGTACTTCCAAGAGGTCCTGCGCGCGCGCGGTGGTCTGATCTCCGAGGACGACGCGTGGGCCGCGATCGCGAGCGGCTTCGAGCGCGGTCGCGTGGTCGGCTCGGGGCGCACGCTCTGGCGCGAGGCGCGCGACATGATGCGGACGGGCGCGTTTCGCCGCGTGTATTGGGCGGGCACGGCGTGGGCGCTCGAGGCCGACCTCGCGCTGCGGCGACGAGGGCACACCCTCGACGGCTTGCTCGCGGCGAGCCGCGCGCGTTGGTCGACCCGCGAGGTGTGGCACGGACGCGAGCTGCTCGCGGAGTGCGATCGACTCCTCGGCGAGCCGCTGCTGCTGCCGCTCGCGGAGCGCTACGGCGCCGAGGAAGAGTTCCCCGACACCGACGCGCTGCTGCGGTCGATCGGCGTGAGCTTCGGGGCGCGCGATCTCGAGCTCGACGACGCCGCGCCGCTCGCGGAGCTGCGGCGCGCGATCACGGCGCCGCCGACGCGCTGAGCGCTCTGCTCGTCACCCGTGGTGCTTCCTGCTATCCGCCCCGCGCGATGACGCGGCCCAAGATGTTCGCCATCTTCTTCGGCCTCGCCCACGGGGGCGGGCTCGCCGTGACGTTGCTCTTCCTCGACGTGTGGACGACGCCCTGGGCGCGCGCGCTCGCGATCGTCCATCTCTTGCCGGTGCTGCTCGCGACCCTCTTCGTGCAGGGCCCCGTGCTCAAGCAGCCCGTGATGGAGCCGCTCGGGCTCGAGCTGCGCTTCGGTCGTTGGTGGCTCGTCGCCTGGCTCGCGCCGGTGCTCCTCCTCGCGCTCGGGGTGCTCTTCGCGTGGCTCTTCTTCGGCGCGGAGCCGGTGCTCGACGCGACCACCTACGTCGCGAACAAACGCGCGCTGCTCACGCCCGATCAGCTCGAAGCGTTCGATCGGCACGTACGCGAGAGCCCGCCGCCGACCCCGCTCTGGTTCTGGCTCGTCGTCCAAGGCTTGCCCGCGGGGCTCACGATCAATCTGCTCGTCGCGCTCGCGGGCGAGCTCGGCTTTCGTGGCTTTCTCTTCCGCGAGATCCGCGGCGGCTTCTGGCGACGCGCGCTCCTCTCCGGTCTCGCGGAGGCGGCCTGGCTCGCGCCGCCCGTCGCGTTCGGCCTCCACTTCCCCGAGCAGCCGCTGATCGGCGTCGCGTGCGTGATCGCGTGGTGCCTCGTCGCCTCGCCGGTGCTCACCTACCTGCGCGCGCGCAGCCGCTCGGTGGTCGTGGTCGCGCTCTTCCGCGGCACCCTCCTCGCGCTCGTCGTCCCCGCCGCGGAGCTCGCGTGGGGCGCGAACGAGTGGCAGCGCCCCTTCTTCGGTGTGGCGGGCATCGCGGCGATGGCGGTGCTGCTCGGGATCTGCCTCGTGCACGATCGGTTCGCGGAGCAGAAGCTCGCGACGGTCGGCGCCAGAGCCTGAGCGCGCACGAGGACCACGACGCCAGCTCGTGGTGCGAGCCGCGACTCTGAGCCGTCAGGGCCCTCGGTTCGGCTCCTCGAGGTTCCGAAGGAACCGACGCTCCACGATTCGGACCGCGTTGCGCACCGATCAGCCCTTCATCATCGCGTCGTATCGACGCTGCATCTCGTCCGGCGACACCTTCTCGATCTCGTGGCCGATCATCCATTCGTGACCGAAGGGATCGCGCACCGTCCCGGAGCGCTCGCCGTAGAACTGATCGCTCGGACCTCGCACCCGCGTCGCTCCCGCGGCGACCGCACGCTCGATCCAGGCGTCGCAGTCGTCGACGTGCAGGTGGATCGACGCCGCCGTGCCGCCGAGGCTCTCGGGTCCGACCAGACCGAGCTCGGGGAACTCCTCCGAGAGCATCACGGTGTGCTCGCCGAAGAGCAGCTCGACGTGGCCGATGCGACCGCCGGGCTCGGTGAGGCGGAACTTCTCCGTCGCCCCGAAGGCGCGCGCGTAGAAGTCGATCGCGGCGCCGGCGTTGCGGACGCGGAGGTAGACGAAGAGCTCGTGTACGGACATGGATCCTTCCTTTCGTGGTCGACCTCACGATGGCGTGGTCAGGCGGCCGGGTCTTGAACGAATCGGCGATCGTCCACGCTTCGGCGACGTCGGAGCACCGCGTCACGCACGCACGTGGTGCGGGTGAAGGGTGCGGTGGCTGCGGTAGACCGCGGGGGTCAGGCCCGTGATCGCCTTCATCTCGCGCTGGAAATGCGCTTGATCCGCGAAGCCCGCTTCGAACGCGATCGCAGCGAGGCTCGAGGTTGGATGGGTCGAGTCGGCGGGGTCAGCCGCCGACTCAGCCGCGAGCGCGCCGAGCGCCCGTCCGAGCCGCGCGACACGCGCGAAGGTCTTCGGCGCGAGACCGACCGCGTCGGTGAACACGTCGCGAAAACGACGCTCTCGCAAGCCGGTCATGCGGCACGCGGAGTCGAGCGATCCCCCGCGCGCGACGAGCGTGATCGCATGCGTGAGGTCCGGGCGAACGAAGGCGTCACGTGCGCGCGCCAACAGCGCGGCCTCGAGCCGGTCGAGGCGACGCGCCAGCACGGGCTCTTCCGCGAGCTGTGCGCGCAGCCGCTCCGCATCGGCACCCCAGAGCGCGTCGAGCGGAGTGTGCGAGTCGGCGAGCGCCTGCGCGGAGCCGGGAAAAATCAGCGCCGTGGCCCCGACTCGAAGCTGCACACCGACCGTCTCTTCCACGCCCGAGACATCCTTGAGGTACGCGCTCGCGCGCGGTCCTCCGACCACGGCGCCCACGACGCGGGTCTCGCGGCCGCGTGCGTCGAGCACCCGCAGCGGCGAGGCGCCGAGCCGAAAGACGACGTGCACCGCGCCGGTCGGCAGCACCCGCTCGAGCGCATCACCACCTCGAAGCTCGAAGCGCTCGCCCTCTCGTTCCGCCCGCTGAGCCCACATCGTCGTGACGAAGGGCCGCAGCGCGGCGGAAGGCTCGCGTCGAACGAACACGGACGGAGCGTAGCAGCGCGAGCACGTCGCGATGCGAGCACGTCGCCATGCAACCACGCTGTCGTGCGACCACGGCGCGTCGCCATGCGACCACGCTCGAAGCCCGTCGCGCGGCGTTCGCTCGTCGTGGTACGCACGCGTTCGATCATGATCGACCTCGCCGCCGTCCTGCTCGCTCACCCCCAACCGCTCGACGCCGTCGCGATCGCCGCCGCCGCCGCACGCTACGGAGTCTCGCTTCGAGTCGTCGGCACCGGCGACGTGACCTCGTTCGACGTCGAAGGCGGAGGCGACGTGCACCTCGGCCTGATGCCGGCGCCGCACCCCGCGGCCGCCGAGCCTGCGTTCGGTCCGCTCGCGATCGATCCCGCGCTCATCCGCGACACGCGCGCGCACGTGCTCGTCACCGGCCGCGACCTCGCTGGCGACACCCCGCAGCGCGATCGCGTGATGTTGGGGATCGTGGCCGCCGTGCTCGAAGCGACGGGCGCGCCCTCCGCGTCGCTCGCCCCGGGCGTGATCTTTCATCGGCCCGGCCTCGTGATCGACTTCGCGAAGCTCGCGGCGGAGAGCGGCGAGCTGCCCTTCGAGGTCGCGGTCGACATCACCTCCGCGCGCGAGAGCGAGGACCGCATGTCGTTCCTCACGCACGGGCTCGAGCGCCACGGCAGCGAGGACGTCTACGTGACCGCCTCGGTGAACGGCCGCGGCGCGCTCGACTTCCTCTTCGGCGTCGGGCGTTGGTTCTACACGCAGCCCGAGATGCGCCTGCCGACGGGCGACACCCTCGGCCGCTCGGAGACCGAGCGCGTCACCATCCAGCGAGTCCCGAGCCCCATCGATCCGACCCGCACCGTCGTCCGCCTCGACCTCGACGTGTAGCGGTTTCTGTTCGCTACGGCCTTCGGCCTTCGCTCACGAGGCGGGGAGGTTTCCCCGCACCCCTCTGGCGCGTGACGTCCTGCGCTTCGCTCCGGCCGCCCCTGCGCGCTGCTCTTCGGGGCTTCGCCCCTGGCCGCAGGGGGCCAGCCCGCACGTTCGAGCGCCTTGTCTTCGCGCTTCCTCTCCGCTCCAGCACTCGTCGCAGAACCGACCGCCGGTAACGAAAGCAGGGCTCGGTCGACCGAGAGCCATGCTCTCGCGTTCCGGCCGGCTGACCCTCCTCGCCGCGTCGAGCCTCACCGTGATGTCGAGCGCGACCATCGCGCCCGCGCTGCCCTCGATGCAGCGTCACTTCGAGGGCGCGGATGCGACGCTGGTGGGGCTCCTGCTCACCCTGCCCGGGCTCGCGATCGCATTGCTCGCGATCCCGCTCGGGCGTGTCGTCGATCGGATCGACCGGCGACAGGTGCTCGCAGCAGGCGCGGCGGTCTACGCGATCACCGGGAGCGCCGGGCTCTACCTCGACGACCTGCACGCGCTGCTCGCGAGCCGCGCGTTGCTCGGAGTGTCGGTCGCGGCGGTGATGACGAGCGCGACCGCGCTCATCGCCGACTACTTCGACGGCCTGGAGCGCGGCCGCTTCCTCGGGATGCAGGCGTCGTTCATGTCGTTCGGCGGTGTGCTCTTCCTGCTCGCGGGCGGCGCGCTCGCGGATTGGTCGTGGCGCGGTCCGTACGTCGTGTACCTCGCCGCGGTTCCGGTGACCTTGCTCGCCCTCGTGCTCCCGCGACCGACACCGATCGCGAGCACGACGACCTCGCACGTCGACGGCGACACCCCGTGGCTCGCGATCTTCGGGCTCGGCGTCGCGGCCTTCGCCGCGATGATCGTCTTCTACACGATCCCGGTGCAGGTCCCCTTCGACCTCGAGCGCCGCCTCCATCTCGGCGGCAGCGCGGCCGGCGTCGCCATCGCAGTCGGTACGTTGACGGGTGGCCTCGTGAGCCTCGTCTTCGGCAAGCTCGTGACGCGCTACGGCAGCTTCGTCCTGCTGGGCGCGACCTTCTTCGCGATGGGGCTCGGGCTCGGGGGCGTGGGCCTCGTGTCGAGCTACGCGGGCGTGCTCGTCGCGATCGCGGTGGCGGGCGTCGGCATGGGCCTGATGATGCCGAACCTCAGCCAGTGGACGGTGCGCCTCGCCGCACCCGCGCACCGCGCGACCGCCATCGGCGTGGTCGTGATGGGGGTGTTCTTCGGACAATTCGCGTCGCCGCTCGTCAGCCATCCGATGGTCGCCGAGCTCGGCGGGCCCTCGGCGTTCCTCTCGCTCGGCGGCGTCTCGTCCGCGATCGGGATCGTGGTCTTGCTGCGTGGCTTGCTCGCGGAGCCGGTCGCGCACGCGGCGTGAGCCGACGACGGCGCTGGAGTCGCACGCGCGACGCAACCGATCGAACCCACGTCGGTTCAGTCGAACGCGCGCGGGATCTCTTCGCTCAACACGCGCACGAGCGTGTCCTCGACCTGCTCGGGGCCGGTGACGAGGCGCTCGACGTTGCGTTGGTAGACGAAGCAACGCCGCAGCGTGGTTCCGTCCGAGAGCGGGAGATCGTCGAGCAACACCGTGGCGCGGGGATCGATGCCTTCGCTCACGACCTCCGCGCCCGGGAGATCGTCGACCACCACGAGCGCGCCGTCGAGCGCGTGCGCGAGCGCCTCCGGAAGCGCGCGCAGCGCGGCCGCCACGCGCCTCTCGAAGCGCGCGAAGGGCTCCGACCACGGCGCGCGCGGGAGATCGAGCTCGAGATCGCGCGACTGAAGGAACGCCGCCGTCGCGCCGCGCACGTCGCCGCGGTTCTCGCGCACGAGGCCGAGGTAGTAGAAGACCTCGGGGTCGGTGCTGCCGGTCAGCGCCGCTTGTTCGATGCGCATCGACGCGCCCTCGACGTCGCCCGTCTCGTAGAGCGCGCGGCCGACGAGGAACTCGAGGTGTTGGTTGTCGAAGGGACCGCGCGGCAGATCGGGCACGAGCGCCTCCGCCTCTTCGCGACGCCCGGCCGCGAGCAGCGCGTCGATCTGCAAGAGCAGCGCGTCGGCCTTCTCGTCGTCGGTGTGCGCGACGTCCTGCGCGTCGCTCGCCATCGCGAGCGCTTCTTGGAGCTGCCCGAGCTGGAGGAACGCCTCGGACGCGTTGAGCATCGCTTCGAAGAAGCTCCCGTCGAGCTCGATCGCCTCGCGGTAGTGCTCGAGCGCGTCGCCGAGCTGTCCGTTCGCGGCGAGCACGTAGCCCATCAGGTTGTGCGCCTCGGGTGACGCCTCGTCGATCTCGAGCGACTTCTGCGCGGCCGCGAACGCGCCTTCGAAGTCACCCTCCGCGACGAGATCCCACGCGCGGTCGAGGTGGGCGTTGAGAGGATCGAGGTCGCGGGGTTCTCTGGACATGGTGCTCGGGCGGCCGGAGGCCGGTCGCCAAAGCTACGTGCGCGCGGGGTTCGGTCAAGCGGGGCGCGCCCGACGCTTTCAGCTTCCTTGAGGGTCTGTCAGACCCTCCCCCACGGGGCATGAAGCCCCGATGGGGCCACCTCCCACGAGCCTACGCTCGCTCCGCTCGCTGCGCGCCGTCCGGCAGAGGCGGCTTGCGCAATCGGCAATCAGCTTCTCTTCAGCGCGCCACGATCGCGTCGTCGATCCAGCCTAGCAACCACGACCAACCGCGCGTCACGTCGGGTCGGAAGAAGCCGAAGTGACCGATGCGCGTGCGCGCGAGGTCGTCGGGTGCGAGCTGCACGCGATCGAGGCCCTCGGGGTTCTGCCAGCTCGCGAGCTCGTCCACCGCGGCCTTCGGCGCGTAGCCGTCGTCGTCGAAGCCCACCACCAAGCGCGGCATCGCGAAGCTCGCGAGCCGCTCCGCCGAGCCGGCCACGTGCGACGTGTAGTAGCCGGGCGTGCGACACCAGCGCGCCCAATCGTTCATCACTTCGGCGGGCAAATCCTCGCCCACGCCGAGTGATCCGGGCACGTAGCCGAAGGTCGAGGTCACGAGCGGCGCCGTCACGTGCCAGAGCAGCCCGAGCCGCCAGCGCTTGGCGCCGCTCCAGTTCTTCCAGTAGCCCGACTGCGACGCGATCGTCGCGATCGCGTCCGCGCGCTTCGCGGCGTCGGTGAGCCCGAGCGCCTGCCCGCCGAAGCTGTGGCCGACGATCACGGTCGGCACGTTCGGCGCGAGCGCCTCGAGCGCCGCGAGCGCGCCTGGGAGATCCGAGGTCGCCCAGTCGAGGTAGCCGTGCGGCGCGCCGCGGAGCGAGCCGCGCCGCGAGCTGCCGATGCCGCGGTAGTCGAAGGTCAGGGTCGACGCGCCGCGCTCCGCGAGCCAGGCCGCGAAGTGTCGGTAGAAGCGCGAGGGGATCCCGGTGCCGCCCGCGATCAACACGCGCAAGCGCGGTGAGGAGGCCTCGAAGAAGCGCGCGCCGAGCTCGTAGCCGTCGAGCGCGTGGACGCTGAGCGCGCGGCCGGGCTCGGGGACCTCGTCCGGCGCGGGGCGCGACACCGCGAGGTCCAGCGCGTCGGGGCGGTGCGGGCGTGGGTCCGTGGACGCGCGCGGAACGCCAGCGAATGCGAGGTCCTGATCCATGACGGCTCCTTTCGGGCGCGTCCGACCGTCGAGACCCGAAGGGTTCCCGCGGTCCGCGCCAGATGACGAGTGAGGTCCGGCGTCGTCGAGCGACGCGTGGGACCAACATGGCGAACGTGACGTCCTCTGGGCAGCCCGCGTGCGCGCAAGGCGCCGTTGCAGAAAACGACGCGCTGGCGGCGGGCACGTCGGCGCTGGCAAGGTGCGGCGGTGATCGACACGCTCGATTGGGATCTGATCCGCGTGCTCCTCGCCTCCGCGCGCACGGGCTCGGTCGGAGGCGCCGCGCGAGCTCTCGCCGTGAACGCGGCGACGATCAGCCGTCGGCTCGACGCGATCGAGGCGAGCCTCGGAGTGAAGCTCTTCGAGCGCACCGCGCGGGGTCTGCAGCCGACCGACGCAGGCCGCGCGGTGATCGAACGCGCGGAGCGCGTGGAGGCCGAGATCCGTGGGCTCGAGCGGGTCGCCAAGGGATCGCTCGATCGGATCGCGGGGCGCGTGGTGGTGAGCGCGCCGCCGACGATGGCACAGGAGACGATCGCGCCGTTGCTCGGGGAGCTGCTCGCACGACATGCGGAGCTCGAGCTCGTGCTGCGCGAAGAAGCGGGCATCGTGAGCCTGGAGCGCGGCGAAGCGGACGTCGCGGTGCGGGTGGCGCGCCCGGAGCATCAACGCCTGCTCGCGCGCCGCGTCGGGGTCATCCGCTACGCGCTCGCCGCGACCCCGTCGTACCTCGACGCGCACGGACGAACGCTCGGCGAAGGCGAAGGCCACGTCGTGCTCACGTACGTCGAGGAGGGCGCGCCCCCGGAGGGCGCGTGGCTCGCGCGACGTCTTCCGAGAGCACGCGTCGGCCTGCGCACGAGCTCCGCGCGCTCGCAGATGGTGGCCGCCCGCGCCGGCGCCGGTCTCGCGCTCGTCCCGGCCACGATGCTGCGCGGGCTCGAGGCGCTCGAAGAGGTCGAGGTCGGCCGCGAGGTCTACGTGGTGAGCCACGAAGAGAGCCGCTCGAACCCCGCGGTGCGCGCGGTGGTGGAGCACCTGGTGGCACGCCTCGTCGGTTGGCTTCGCTGACGCTCGACGACCGCGGCGCGGCCGAAGACCGCGGAAGAGAATGGGGAGTGAATGACACCTTTCGTCTCACCCAAATGGGTGAGACGAGCGACGCAATTCGCTTGGTTCGGTCGCCTGACGGCGACGCTCACGTGACGTCGGGCTCGCTCCCTCGGGTCGCTCGCTGAAAACGTCAATCGGCAACGATCGGGTGAAGACGGTCGTTTCTCGACCAGATTGCGGCGTCGATTGTCGGATTGATCCGGGTAGAGTTCCGTATGGACTCTCCGCCGCCGCTCGTGCTCGCGCTCCAAGCTCTCGGCCTCGAGCTCGACGCGCTCGCCCCTCCGGTGCCGTCTTCGGCGGTCGAACCCGCGCGCCTCGACGCGGCGTGGCGCCGTTTTCGGGACGAGGTCGCCAGCGAGCTGGAGCGCTCGCCCGAGCTCGCGGCGCACGACGGGCTCGTCGAGAACGTCGCGATGATCGCGGTGGAGCTCGCGACGCTGCTCGAGACGAACTGCGATCGGCTCGGGGCCAGCGAAGCGCGTCGCATCGCACGGCGATGGGCTCGCTCGGAGGCCGCGCGAAACGAGCTCGACGCCTCGGAGACGGACCCCGCGGGCTACCGCACGTTGCTCGCGGCGCGCGCCCATCACCGAGCGCAACGGTTTCGCGAAGGCGACGCGCTCCTGAAGAAGCTGAAGACGGAGGCGCCCGCCCTCCGAAAGCTCGTGGATGCTGCGCTCGACGGTTTGCGACCGCTCGAGGGCGCGCCGTCGATGTTCACGTTCAACTCGATCGGCACGATGCTCCACGGCGCGCGCGATCGGTGGGAGGACGGAACCTACGTCTCGACCCTCTGCGCGGTCGTCGCGTTCATGCCGGTGTTTCCGATCGCGGCGTACCGCGTCTTCAACCACGGCGACAGCAAGTACACCTTCTACGCGAAGGTTCGGCTCTCGCCTTTCGCGCGCCTGGCTCAGGTCGGCGTCCTCGCGGCGATGGTGCTCGGTCTGACGGGCTTCTTCGTTCATGCGTGGTGGAGCTCGCCCGGGCGGCGGGCGGCCGAAGCGATCGCCGAGGCGGAGGCGCTCGAAGGACCCGCGAGGCTCGCGCGCTTCGACGCGATCCTCGAAGAGTACGGCTACGACGCGCCGGGCGCGGTGACGCCCGCAGCCATCGCGGTGATCGACGCGACGCTCGCGGGGTTGGCCGAGCCGATGACCGCGGACCGCGTCGACGAAGCGGAGCGCGTGGTGTTGCGGCTGCAATCGCTCCCCGCCGGGCGCGAGGCGGCGACCCCACGCGTGAAGCAAGCGCTCGAGCGATGGCGTGGACAGGTCGGGACGGACTCGCTCGAGGCCGCGGAGGCGAACGCGCGGCTCGCGTCGGCGGTCGCGCGATTGGCGCCGAGCGATCTCGAGGCGCAGCGCGAGTCGATCGACGCCGCGGTGGCGGTCGCGGATCGCCTCCGCGAGGACTGGCCGCTCGCGGCGCTGCTTCGCTACGCGGACCAATTGAGCGCACCTGGAGTGGCCGACCGAATCGGCGAGCTGGTCACCCAAGTCGAAGCGCTCGACGACGACGCCACGTGGTGCGCGATCGACCTGCCGATCCACACGTGGTTGCGGATGCACGCCGGCGATCGACGCGAAGCCCTCGAGACGAAGCTCGAGGGGGCACGGCTGCGCTGCACGAACGCCGCACGTGTGGAGGCGCTGACGTCCGGCGACGTGGAGGCGCTCCGTGCGGCGCTGGCCCGAGCGCCGAACGATCGTGGGCTCGCGGCCGCCCTCGCCGATCGGCTCCGCTTCGAGGGCCGGCTCGACGAAGCCCGCGCGGCCTTCGGTGAGGTCCGGCCCGGTTGGCTCGTGCCCGACGCGCTGGTCTCGTACGCGTCGCTGCTGCGCGATCTCGGGGAGCTCGACGAAGCGGCGCGCCTGCTCGACCGACACGTCCGCGATCGACTCGGTCGCTATCAGGCCGCGCTCCAGTACCACGACGCGTTGGCGGAGGAGATCTACACGGACCTCGCGACGAACGCCGAGAACGGCGCCGACTCCGCGCTGAACGCGCGCCTGCGAGGCGTGTACGACGAAGCCGAGTCGTTGCGCATCTTTCAGGAGTACGCGCGGGAGAAGCTCGCCAGCAATCCACGATTGACCGCGATGCGCGATCAGCTCGAACAGTTCTCGGACGTCGTGCCCGCCTCGCTCGCGCTCGGGACCTTGCAGCTCCAGCGCGCCGAAGCGCGCGACGGGGAAGAGCGCGCGGCCTTGCTGCAGGAGGCCGAGCGGGTGTTCCTCGCGATCCGCCAAGAGGCCGAGGGCGCCCCCGAGTTCCACGTGGGGCTCGGGCAGGTGTACCACCGCCTCGGTCGACGCGCGGAGGGTGACGCGGAGCTCGAAGCGGTGGCGGCCGACTCCCCGGCACTTCGGCTGCACGTGGCGGAGGTCTACCGCGAGCTCTCGCTCGCCGGGCCTTCGCGGACGAACGCCGAGCGCGCGTACGCGGAGGGCGACGAATCCGTGAAGGGGCAGGCGGCGATCGTGCTCGCGCAGCTCGCGACGAACCTCGACGACGAAGAGCTCTGGCTGAGCCGCGCGCCGTCCGAGCTCTCGTTCGTGCGGCTCGAGCTGCAGGACGTGCGCGCGGCGCGAGCGCTCGAGGCCGGCCGCTGGGAGGAAGCCGCGAACGGCTTCCGGGAGGTCGCGCGTGGCTACGAGGCGGACGCCGCGACGAACGGGGCGGCGTCGAACAACGCGGCGCTCGCGTGGGCGCGCGTGCACGGCGTGACGGGCGAGATGACCGCGCTCGATCGTGCGGTGGAGCTGCTCGAGCAGAGCGTGCGGCGCGAGCCGGACAGCGCGATCGTGGTCTCGAACCTCGCCTCGGTGCATCAACACCGCAGCTTCGTCCGGGTGGTCGCGCGGCGTGTGCGCGCGGCCGAGCTTCGCCTCGACGCGCCCAGCGCGGAGGCGCTCGTGGACGCGATGCTCGACGGTCCCGAGCGCGCCCGGGTGCTCGACGAGCTGCGACGCGATCCCTCGCATCGCCGCGCCGCGGAGCTCTGGCGCCAGGCTGCGGTGCTGGCGCCGACGATGTCGGGTGCACACGACGCGGAGCGTGATCGCGCGCGACGCTTCGAAGAGCGCGACGCCGAGATGCGGGTCTACGCGCGCCTGCGCGAGATCGACTTCGCCGACGCGGAGGCGCGACGGCGGTACGAAGCCTACGCGCGCGGTGACGACGACGAGCGCACGCGGCGCGAGATCGACACCCGCGTGGCCCTCGCGCAGGCCGTGCTTTCCGAGACGGAGGCGCGGGGCGATGCTGCGACGGTGGCGGCCGCGCACCTGCTCTTCGCGGACGCCGTGCTCCGCCTCGCGACCGTGACCTCCGATCCGAACGACGCCGCCCGCGCGGCGACTTCCCTTCGCGCCGTGAGCGCCCAGGGCCTCTTCGGCCCCGCGCTCGAAGCCCACGCGTTGGTGATGGAGGCGGTCCTTCGCGCGGCCCGCGAAGACGCGGCGCTCGGCACCCGCTGGGAAGCCCGTCGCCGCGTGGTGTCGGTGTCCGCGTGGATCGCCGAGCTCCGCTCCGAGCCGACCCTCCTGGCGCTCCTCCGCGCTCGCGCCGACTTGCGCGCGGCCGCCGATGCGCTCGCGACCCGACCCGGCGACCCGGATCTCGTGCTCTGGGCGGTGGGCGACGCGCTCCAGCACCCCGCGCTCACGAACGCGAACCTCGCCGCGCGAACCGATCCACGCGTGCGCGCGAGGCTCGAAGCGGACGCGCACGTCACGCCCTGGCGTGAAGACGTGCGCATGAAGCTCGGCTGGCTTTGATCGGAGCCGGGCTCGGGGGGCGCGCTCACCGAGCTCGGCTGGCTGGGTCTTCTGAGCTCACGATCGGGCGCTCACCGATCGGCCGAGCGCGCGCTCAGCGAGATCCGCCGCCGCGCCAGATCCACCTCCAACACCTTCACCGTGATCCGATCACCCGGCCGCACCACCTCGTTCGGATCGCGCACGAACCGGTCCGCCAGCTTCGAGACGTGCACCAGCCCGTCCTGGTGCACCCCGAGATCCACGAACGCGCCGAAGGTCGTCACGTTCGTCACCACGCCTTCGAGCACCATCCCGACCTTCAGGTCCTCGAGCTCGCGCACGTCGTCGCGGAACTTCGGCGGCTCGAAGCTCGCGCGCGGATCGCGGCCCGGCTTCTCCAGCTCCGCCACGATGTCGCGCAGCGTCGGCTCGCCCACGCCCTCCCCCACCCACTTTCCGACGTCGATCTGCCGCGCGCGCTCCGCGTGTCCCACGAGATCCTTCAAAACGACTTTCATGTCGCGCGCGATCTTCTCCACCAGCGCGTACCGCTCCGGATGAACCGCGGAACCGTCGAGCGGATGCGCGCCGTCGCGGACCCGCAAGAACCCCGCGCATTGCTCGAAGGTCCGCGGCCCGATCCCCGACACCTTCTTCAGCGCGGCGCGGCTCTCGAAGCGCCCTTCGCTCCGTCGGTGCTCCACGATCTTCTTCGCGCGCGTCGGCCCGAGCCCCGCGACGTACGAGAGCAAGCTCGCGCTCGCGGTGTTCAGCTCGACCCCCACCCGGTTCACGCAGCTCTCCACCACCTCGCCGAGCTTTTGCTTCAAGAGCGTGGCCTGCACGTCGTGCTGGTACTGCCCCACGCCGATCGACTCCGGCTCGATCTTCACGAGCTCCGCGAGCGGATCCTGCAGCCGCCGCGCGATGGAGATCGCGCCCCGCACCGTCAAATCCAGCTCCGGGAACTCCTCGCGCGCGACGTCGCTCGCGCTGTACACGCTCGCGCCCGCTTCGTTCACCGACACCACCACCGCGCCGTCGAGCGTCGCGCGCACGAACGCCTCCGCCTCGCGACCTCCGGTGCCGTTGCCCACCGCGATCGCAGCCGGTCGGTGCTTCTTCACCAACGCGCGCAGCACCCGCGCGGCTTCTTCTTCTTTCGCCGCGCCTTGCCCGAGGTAGATCGTCGCGTTCTCGACGAAGCGTCCCGTCTCGTCGACCACCGCGCATTTGCAGCCGGTCCGAAAGCCCGGATCCACCCCGAGCACGGGCCTTCCGCCGAGCGGCGCCGCGAGCAACAGCGCTTCGAGGTTCTTGGCGAACACCTCCACCGCCTCACGGTGCGCGCGCTCCTCCGCGCGGGCGATCACGTCGTTCTCCACGCTCGGCCCGAGCAGGCGCGCGAGCGAGTCCGCGATCGCCTCCGCGAAGAGCCGCGCGTAGGGCGATCGACGCCGCAGACCCACGGTCTGCTCGATCCGCGGGAGCAGACGCGCCTCGTCGATCTCGGTGCTCACGCGCAGCACGCCCTCCGCCTTGCCGCGCGCGATCGCGAGGAAACGATGCGAAGGCATGCGCGCGAGCGGCTCGTGGTGGTCGTAGTACTGCTCGAACTTCGTGCGCTCCTTCGTCTTCGCGGCGACCGCGCGCGTGCTCATCACCGCCTCGCGCGCGTACGTCTCGCGCACCAGCGCGCGCACCTCGGCGTTCTCCGCCACCACCTCCGCCACGATGTCGCGCGCGCCCGCGAGCGCGGCGTCGACGTCCTCCACGCGACGCTCCTCCGGCCCGTCGGTGCGCACGAAGCGCCGCGCGTCCGCGAAGGGATCGCCCTGATCGGGCTGGGCGAGGATGCGCTGCGCGAGCGGCTCGAGCCCGCGCTCGCGCGCCATGGTCGCGCGGGTGCGGCGCTTCGGTTTGAAGGGCAGGTAGAGATCTTCGAGCGCCTGCTTGGTGGTCGCGGCACGGATCTTTCGCGCGAGCTCCGGCGCGAGCGCGCCTTGTTTCTCGATCTCCGCGAGGATCGTGCGCCGACGCGTCTCGAGCTCCACGAGGTACGTGCGCGCCTCTTGGATCGCGCGAATCGCCACCTCGTCGAGCCCGCCCGTCGCTTCCTTTCGGTAACGCGCGATGAAGGGCACCGTCGCGCCCTCCTCCAGCAGCTTCACCACCGCGGCCACGCCCCGTACGGGGAGCTCGAGCTGGGCGGCGATCGTCGGCGTGGGATCGAAGTCTTCCGTGGTCATGGACGCGTGGGCGTACGCGGCGATCGCGGAGCACACAAGCGTCGATCGTCGACGTCCTCCACGGGTGCGGCGCACGTCGGGCGAGCGTCGAGGGCGTCCCTCGGGTCGACCCCTCCGCGTGGATGGGACGCTGGGGAGTGCTCGAATCTCGACCAGACGTCCGAGCCGCTCGATCACGCGCCTCGCGCAACTCGGCTCCTCCGCGGTCGAGCCCTCTCCGCCGCCGGAAGACCCGCGCGGAGGAGGAACCATGAACCAACCGTTGCGAGTGGGCAGCGCGTCGTCGGGGCGCGTGGAATTGGCGATCTCGGACGCGGAGATCCGCGCGAGCCGAATGACGTCCCAGATGGGCACCGCGATCGGCGATCTGCAGCGCGGGCGCGGATCGGTGGAGGCGGCGGAGGCGCTCTTGAACGAGAGCTCGGAGGTGCTCGCGGAGCTCACGCGCGAAGGGCGCGCCGGCGCCGCGATCGACCGGCTCGACGCGCTGCGCGGGACGCTCGCGACGACGATCCAGTCCGCCCGTCGCGAGCGCGCGATCGGCGCGGTGGCGGAGCGACGCGGAGCCAGCGAAGGCGCGTCGATCGCGCGCGACCTGCGGGTCGCCGCGCAGACCATGCGCCGGACCAACGATCCGTCGGCGTTCGCGGGGGCGCTGGTGCGAGGCGGCTCGGACGCGCGCATGCGCGAGCTGAGCCGCGTGAGCGAGTCCGAGCTGCGCGCCGCGCTCGCGAACGCGGGCGTCACGGGAGACGCCGCGGATCGCGCGATCGACGCGCTGAAGTCGAACATCGCGTTGCCCTTCCAGCGGCGCGTGCACGAGCAGGGCGCGCGGCGTCTGGACCAGGCGGCCGCGCGGCTCGAGCGCGCCGCGGTGGGGATGGGACCCGAGCACGCGGAGCAGCTCGCGCGTCTGCAGGGCCCGCAGGGCGAGGAGCTGCTCGAGACGCTTCGGCTCGTCGGCGCGGAAGATCAGGCCGCCGAGCTCGCGGGTCTGCTCGCCGGAGGCGCCGACGCCGAGCAGCTCCGGCTCCCGCTCGCGCGGGCGATGCGGACGCTGGCCGACGCGGTGCGCGAGCGCGCGACCGACGTGGCGCGGGGTGAAGGGCACGCCGCGCTGAGCGCGAGCCCGAGTCGCGAGATGCCCTGGGCGGCCGCGGAGGTGCAGCAGCGCTGGGGCGCGGGCGGCATCGTGGAGCAGGCGATCCGCGAGCACACCGAAGCCGCGAACGCGGAACGCGCGAGCGATGCCACGATCGGCAAGTACCTCTTGATCGCCACGGGCTTCTTGCTCGGAAACTACGGGCCCGGCGGCTCGGCCACGGTGGCGACGATGGGGCGCGAGGCGCTCGAGGTGGCGGCGTTCTATGGAGAAGCGAACGACGCGGCCTCGGACGCGGCGGCCGAGCTCGGGACGGTGGAGGCGGCGGAGCAGGCCGAGCGCCGCGCCGACATCGCCGCGATGGCCGCTGCGATCGCGGTCGCCACCGAGGCGGGAGTGGCCAAGGGGCTCGCGAACGCGCACCACGGCGCACCGCCGGGAGCGGCCACCGACGCGGGCTTCGCCGCCCTCGAGACCATCGCGTCGGGAGCGATCGAAGCGAAGAAGCACGAGGTCGAGGCGCAGGTCCTCGGGTCGCACTGAGCCTCGAGGTTTGGCGAGACCCGACCGCGCGACGCGAACGCTCACCGTCGAAGCGTGAGCGCTCGCGTCACGCGGCTCACACGTGCGGGCTCCTCCCGTCTTCGAAACGTGAGCACGCCTTCGAAACGCGAACGCGCGTCACGTTCACCGCGTGAGCGCACGCTTCGTACACGCCGAGCGCGCCTGCTAGTTTGCGCGCGCTCGGCGAGGTGGCGCGGGGCGTGGAGGTCCGTGTGAAGGCTTTACTTAGGCTTCTCGCGATCGCGTGCGTGGGCGCGATCGCAACCGGTGGTTTCCCGGAGGCTGCGCGCGCTCAGGTGCCGCTCCTCGACGGCTTCGGCGGCACGGCGGACTACGGCACGGCGTGCCTCGGTCGCAACGACGACGGCTCGTCTCGTGTGATCGATCTGAGCTCGATCTTCCCGAGCGGGCTCCAGTTCTTCGATCGCACTCATACGCAGATGTACGTCAACACGAACGGGAACATCACGTTCAGCGGCGCCGTCCCGACGTACACTCCCGCGGCGTTCCCGGTCGCGAATCAACCGATGATCGCGCCGTTCTGGGCGGACGTGGACATTCGCGGCACCGCGTGCGCGGAGCCCGACGGCGGCACCGGCTACGCGGGCGATTGCCAGCATCCGAGCGAGAACGGCGTCTGGTGGCACCTCGATCCGGCGACGCGTCGTGTGATCGTGACCTGGGATCGCGTCGGTTACTACGAGTGCAGCGTCGACAAACGCATGAGCTTCCAGCTCGTTCTCACGGGCGTCGATGGCGGCTCCACCTGCGGTGGCGCAGGTGACTTCGACGTGGAATTCCGATTCAACCGCTGCGAGTGGAACACGGGCGATGCGAGCGGTGGCACGGATGGGCTCGCGCCGCCGTCGATGCCTCAACGCTGCATCGCCGGCCTCTGCCCGAGCAATCCGCTCGTGCCCTGCCGCATGAACATGTGCGACCCCGCGGCCTCGGCGACGCCGGCTCAATCCGGATTCGACGCCGGAAACTCGATGGATTACGTCGAGATCATGGGTTCGCGAACCAACGCGATCCACACCACGCTCTGCACGATGTCGAACGTCGGCATGCCGGGGATCTGGCGCTTTCAGATCCGCAGCGGCGTGATCGAATGCCCAGGCGCGGGCGATGCGTGTGACACCGGGATGCCGGGCGTCTGCGGCGCGGGTCGCACCCAATGCGTGGCGGACGGCATCGAGTGCCGACCCGAGGTGGAGGCGAGCCCGGAGCGCTGCGACGCGATCGACAACGACTGCGACGGCATGGTCGACGACGGCGACGGCCTCTGCGCGGTCGGCGAGGTCTGCGACCGCGGCGTGTGCACCGGCGTGTGCTTCGAGGGCGGCTGCGCGGACGGACAGGTCTGTACGGAGGCGGGGCGCTGCGTCGACGCGGGCTGCGAGTCCGTGACGTGTGCGGAGGGCCAGCGCTGCGTGGCGGGGAGCTGCGTCGGCGCGTGCGACGGCGTGGTCTGCCCACCCGGTCAGCAGTGCCGTGGCGGTCGCTGCGTCGATCTGTGCGCGGGCGCGGTCTGCGACGACTGCACGACCTGCGAGGAGGGCGCGTGCATCCCGCGCTGCCAGTACGTCGACTGCGCCGCGGGCGAGGCCTGCCTCGACGACGGGCGCTGCGTGGAGCGCGCATGCGCGGACGTGACCTGCCCGGCCGGTCAGTTCTGCGACGGAGGCACCTGCCGCGACGCGTGCACGGGCGTGGTGTGCCCGATGGGCGAGGCGTGCATGGCGGGCGCGTGCGTCGCCGTGGAGCGACCGGACGGAGGCATGCCGATGCCGCGTGACGGTGGGGGACCGATCCCCGGCGTCGACGGCGGTGGATCGATGCCGGGCGTCGACTCCGGGACGCCCGCGGTCGACGGCGGTCGCACGCCCCGCGGAGAGGGGGGCGATCCCGGCTGCGGTTGCCGCACCACCGCGCCGACGGGTGGCTTCGGCGGTCCGCTCGCGAGCCTCGGGGTCGTCGCGCTCCTCGCGTGGCGCCGCCGTCGTCGCTGATCGAGCTCGGTCGCTCGCCAGGGTCGAGGCCCGCTTCGCACGTGCGGAGCGGGCCTCGTCGCGTTCGCGGCGGTCGTCGCCCGTGAGCGCGGAGCACGGCGTGCTCGCCGACCCGTTCGCCGACCCGTTCGCCGATCGGATCGGCGGGATCGGCGGCATCGACGAGGCGCCGTTGAATCTCGTCGCGCGTCGTGCAACTCGTGAGGCGATGTCGTTCGTTCGCATTGCGCTCGTTCTCGGCTTGCTCGTCGTGCTCCCGACCTCGGTGTCGCGGACCTCCGCCGACGACCGCGCCACCGACCTCACGCGCCTCGGGGTCCGCACCGAACAGCTCGCGCAGCTCACCGCGCGCTTCCTCGGTGAGGCCCGCCGCGACGCCGACGAGACACGCACGCGTTGTCTCGATCGCAAGCTCGCGGAGGTGCACGCGCTGCTGCGTCAGACCTGGTACCGCAGCGAGAGCGGCCTCGGCTCCACCGTCGCGCTCGACCAGCGCTACGCCACCCTCCGACGCGAGGTGCACGCCTGCGTCGGCATCGTGCTCCGCGACCAGCGGACGCAGGCGGCGACGCCACGGACGCGTGTCGAGATGCACGTGCCGAGCGACGCACCGACGGAGGATCCGACGCAGGTTCCGACGTCGAGCGCGGACGCGACGGTGGTCCCGCCCGGCTGATCGCCTCGGAGCTCACCACAGGTTTCAAACGAGCGGTTTTCCGCGCCGCCGATCGTTTCGCGGATTCGTGCAGCGTCGCGGACTTCCGTCCGCTTCGTCTCGCACGACATTCGGCTGAGGCGATCTGCCCCATCTACCTCGTTTGAGGGATGCGCGCGCGCCACGATTCGTGGACCCTCGCCGGATGTCTCTTCTCCGATGGACCTCCGCGCTGCTCGTCCTCGCGATCGCGTGTGGTGACGACGACGCCCCTCCGGACGACGCGGGCTCGCTCCCCGACGTGCCGATCCTCCTCGACGCGGAGCCCGTCGGTTGCCGCTCCGACCTCGACTGCGACGACGGGCTCTTCTGCAACGGCGTCGAGCGCTGCCTCGCGAGCGGGGAGTGCCTCCCGGGGAGCGCGCCCTGCGAGCTCCGCTGCGACGAAGCGGGCGATCGCTGCGACGACTGCGAGGACGCCGACGGGGACGGCTTCGCGTCCGCCACGTGCGGCGGTCTGGACTGCGACGACGACGATCCGGACGTGCACCCGGACGCCACCGAGGTCTGCGACTTCGCGGGCGTCGACGAAGACTGCGACCCGGAGACGTTCGGTGAGATCGACGAGGACGGCGACGGCTTCGTCGACGCCGCGTGCTGCAACGGCGACGACTGCGCCGAGGACTGCGACGACGCACGCGCGATGACGAACCCGCTCGCGCCTGAGATCTGCAACGACCTCGACGACGACTGCGACGGCCGAATCGACGAGGCGTGCGACGCGTGCCTCGACGCGGAGGTCGAGACCGGCCCGGCGCTCTGCGGCGACGGCTGCGACAACGACGACGACGGCAGCGCGGACTGCGGCGGCGATCCGAGCTGCGGGCTCGACTCCTGCGAGGCGCCGATCGCGTGCGAGGACTGCTTCTTCGTGGTCGGTCGTTTCGACTTCGGCCCGAGCGCGAGCGGCCGCGTGCCCGGACGCAACCTCGACGGAATCGACGGCGGTCCCTTCGGAGACACCGATCCGTGCGGGGTCCCCGACGTCATCGGCCTCGACGGGACCCGCGGCGTCGACAACTCGTTCGCGGCGCTGCGCGATGCCGCTTCGATCGCAGGCGCGGTGGACGTGCCGGTGCAAAACGGCCAGGTGATCTTCCTCGTCGAGCCGGACGGACCGCTCTCGCCGACCGCGACGAATCAGCGCGTACGGCTGCACTTCGGGCGCGTGCCGGGCGACGGCGCGCCTACCGCGAGCGGGAGCAGCCTCGCACCGGACCAAACCTTCGACGTGCTCACGCCGACGATCGTGGACGCCACCGGGCGCGTCGAGGCGGGCACGCTGATCGTCGGGCCCTTTGCGATGACGCTTCGGCTCGGGGACGACGGCTCGATCGTGCTCCCGCTCGAACAGGCCGAGCTCCGGATCGATCTCCGCGGACGCACGCCGATGGGCGGGCCGAGCCGACACCTGCTCACCGGCCGCACGACGGCGGCGGGCTTCGGGACGTTCTTCGGCTCGGAGATCTCCAGCTCGCTGGTGAACGCGATCCTTCCGCTCTACCTCGACCTCGATCGCGTGAGCACCGCGACCACGGTGCGCCTCTCGAGCGGCCCCGACGGCATCCCGGGCAACGCGGACGACGTCACGTATCGGATCGAAGCCGGCGAGTGCAGCGCGATGTCGTTCGGAGTCGCGCTCGAGCTCGTCCCCGCGCGACGCGGCGCGACCGTGGTGTCCGAGTGTCTCTTCGACGGCGACTGCGACGACGGGCGCTTCTGCAACGGCGGTGAACGCTGCGTCGGAAACGCCTGCGTAGCGGGGACGCCTCCCGCGTGCGTGGACGGGCGCTGCGACGAGACGAACGATCGTTGCTTCTCGACGACGACGACGATCGGAGCGCGCTGCGCCTCGGACGCCGCGTGTGGCGGTGGCGGTCGCGACTGCATCACCGAAGCGGAGGTGCGGACCACGATCGGCGGCGCGAGCGATCCGGTGCGCGATCTCCCCGCGAGCTACGGAGGAAGCCACACCACGAGCCTCTTCCCCGGTGGCTACTGCACTCGGCTCGACTGCAACCCGGCGACCGCGGGCACGTGCGGCGCGGGCGCGGCGTGTGTCGTGGTCGACGACGACTTCGCGATCTGTCTCGAGAGCTGCGCGGCGAACGCGGTCGACAACGATCGGTGCCGCGACGGATACGAGTGTCGGGCCGGCGCGGACGTGTGCCTCGGCGGCTGCACCGACGACGCGGAGTGCCGCGTCGTGCGGCGCGAGTCGAACGGCATCCCGGGCATCCAGACGCCGAACGACTGCCTGACGAGCCCGGCGGCGTGTGGCGGATCGTCCACCGGCTTCGACGAGCTCGTGTGGGTCGCCGAGGACGTCACCTGCGACCTCGACACCTTCCGCTGCGCATGGACACCTCCCGCGGGCGCCGACGCGGGCGATGCCTGCACGGACGACTTCGACTGCGAGCGCGACGGCCTCTGCCTTCGGGACCCCGATCCGAGCGAGCCCTTCTGGGGTGCGGCCGGCTTCTGCACGAAGCTCGGGTGCGACGATCTCGCGTGCGCGGGCGAAGGGACCTGCGCAGAACGACGCTTGCCCGACGCGCGCTGCATGCCGGAGTGCACGGTGGGCGCGGGCACGACGGTCGATCCCGCGACGTGGCTCGGCGCGACCTCCGGCTGTGGCCCCGGCCGCACGTGCGTGTGGAGCGGCGCCGCGGGCGCGACCGACAACGGCTACTGCCTGCCGTCGCCGAACCTCGACAACGGCGTCACCACGGAGAACGTCGGCGCGACGTGTACGTCGGCCGCGCAGTGTTGGTCGCCCTTCGGCGAAGGCGACTGCCTCGACGGGCTCTTCGCGGCGGGCGATCTCCCGAACGGCTACTGCTCGGTGTTCGACTGCGGCGCGCCCGGCCGCGGCGGATCGAGCGCATGCGGCGCGGGCAACCTCTGCGTCGCGGTCAGCTCGGATCCGGCCCCGCTCTCGCTGTGTCTGCAGGGCTGCGCGAGCGCGGCGGAGTGCGCTTCGGGGCTCGGCTGCGTCGACGTCACGGGCAGCGGGACGCGCGCGTGCATCCCCGGCTGCGACACGAGCGCGGACTGCCGCAGCGGCCAGACCTGCGTGGGCGCGAGCGCGACCAGCTTCGGTCGTTGTTCTCCCTGAGGTTGGTGCCGAGGCGTCGTGCGTGAGGCGTGCGTGACGCGCCTCGTGCGTGACGCGCCTCGTGCGTGAGGCGTCGTGCGTGAGGCGTCGTGCGTGACGCGCCTCGTGCGTGAGGCGTCGTGCGTGAGGCGCCGTGCGTGATGCGTCGTGCGTGAGACGCGTCGTGCGTGAGGCGTCGTGCGTGAGGCGTCGTGCGTGAGACGCGTCGTGCGTGAGGCGTCGATCGCACGGCGCCACACGCGAAGACGAGGCGCGCGGTGTCTCGTGCTACACCGCGCGCGATGCTCCCCGCCGACGTCCGCCGCGACGAGCCGCTCGCGCCTCGCACCACGCTGCGGCTCGGTGGTGCCGCCGATCATTTCGTCGAGGTCGCGGACGACGCGACGCTGATCGACCGGCTGCGCTGGGCGAAACGCGCGGGACATGCAGTGACGATCCTCGGCGGCGGCTCGAACGCGATCGTGCCGGACGAGGGCGTGCGTGGGTTGGTCGTGCGGCTCGTCGGGTCCGGCTCGCACGTGGAGCGCGTCGACGGCGATCGGGTCGAGGTCGCGGTGCGCGCAGGCACCTCGTGGGACGACTTCGTGCGTCACGCGGTCGAGGAGGAGCTCGCGGGGGTCGAGTGTCTCGCGGGCATCCCAGGCGCGGTCGGCGCGACGCCGATCCAGAACGTCGGCGCGTACGGACAAGACGTCGCGGAGACGATCGTGAAGGTGCGCGCGGTCGATCCGACGACGCTCGAAGCGATCGAGCTCGACGCGGCGACGTGTGGCTTCGCGTACCGCGACAGCGCGCTCAAACGCGCGCCGCTCGACCGGCGGCCAATCGTCACCGAGGTGGTCTTCGCGTTGCGGCGTGGTGGTGCCGCGGCGCGGCGCTACGCGGAGCTCGAGCGCGCGCTCGCGGCGGACGCGTCGCTCGCGCAGACGCGCGACACCGTGATCGCCTTGCGGCGAAACAAGTCGATGGTGTTGCCGCCCTACGCCGCGCCGGACGACCCAAACGTGCGGAGCGCCGGCAGCTTCTTCACGAACCCGATCGTCGCGCGCGCGATCGCGGAGGCGGTGGTGGGGAGCGCGCTGCGTGAGGGGCTCGTGCGTGATCCGAACGAGGTGCCGCGTTGGCCGGAGGGAGAGCGCACGAAGCTCGCCGCGGGCTGGCTGATCGAACGCGCCGGCTTCGCCCGCGGGCACCGCGTGGGAACGATCGGGCTCTCGACCGCGCACGCGCTCGCGCTCGTTCACCACGGCGGCGGAACCACCCACGAGCTGCTCGCGTTCGCGCAGACGATCGTGGAGACGGTGCAGACGCGTTTCGGCGTGACGCTCGAGCGCGAGCCACGCCTCCTCGGCGTCGACGGTTGAGGTTCGACATGCCCGTGATCCTCCTCGACGGACCGGTGGGCACCGAGCTCTTGCGCCGCGGCGTACCGACGCCGCTCCCAGGCTGGAGCGCGCACGCGATCGACGGCGCGCCCGAGGTGCTCGCCGCCATCCACCGCGACTACGCGGAGGCAGGCGCCACGGTGCACACGACGAACACCTTCCGCACGCGCGCGCGCACGCTCGGTGACGCGTGGGAGCGGGTCGCCCGGCGGGCGGTCGCCATCGCGCGAGGTGCGGTTCCTTCGTCGCATCGCGTCGCTGGATCGATGGCGCCGATCGAGGACTGCTATCGACCCGATCTCTCGCCGGGCGAGGCTTCCCGGGCCGAGCATCGCGCGCTCGCTCGTGTCCTCGTCGACGCGGGCGTCGATCTCCTTCTGGTCGAGACGTTCCCACACGTCGGGGAAGCGTGCGTCGCCGTCGAGGAGGCGGTCGCCACCGGACGTCCGACCTGGCTCGCGCTGACGCCCGGCCCCGACGCGATGCTGCTCGATCCGCAGGCGCTCGCCGACGGGCTCGCAGAGGGCGTCGCGCGAGGGGCGTGCGCGGCGCTCGTCAACTGCGTGCCCGCCTCGCGTGCGCTCGTGTACTTGCAGGCGATCGCGCGCAAGAAGCTCGGGGTGCCCTTCGGGGTGTACGCGAACGCCGGCCACGTGGACGAGGCGATGGGATGGGCGCACGTCGACGAGCCCGACGCCGCGACACGTCACGCCGAGCTCGCACAGACCTGGCGCGACGCGGGCGCGACGATCGTCGGCGGGTGCTGCGGGACCGGACCCGCGCACGTCCGAGCGCTCGCCGCGCTCACGCGCGACGGCTGATGCTACTTCTTGGTCGAGTCGGCGGGGTCAGCGGCCGACTTCTCGCCGGCCGTCCGGGGAACCGAAGGTCCCGCGCCGAACGCGACGAGCGCCGCGGTGAGACGCCGCGACGCTCGTCGTTCGGTCACTCGTCGTTCGGTCACCGCGCGTGCTTCGGTGACCTGCTGGCGGCCGCGATCACTGACCGATGCGCGGGTCCGGCGAGGGCGGGCGCGGTCCGCCGCCACCCTCCACGACGTCGGGCACCGGCATGGGCCCCGCAGGGCCGTCGCCGCGTGGCGCGAGCTCGGTCGGAATCACGGGCGTGCGCGTCTGGTCGGGCGCACAGCACGTCGCGCAATCCGCGGGCACACACTCACGTGTCGCCGGGCAGCACATCTCACCGCTCGCACAGGCGCCCTCGCAGGCGTCCACCTCGGCCGGCGGCGGCATGGTCGGTTGCGGGGGCTCCACCGGAGTCGGCGTGGCGACCGCGGTGCCCGCGTCCTGTCGGAGATCCGGCATCGTCGGACCGGGGTCGAGAGGATCGCCGCTCAGGCTCTCCGAAGATTCGTCCGACGTCGAGAGCGCACAGGCACCGTAACCCGCACCAACCGCGAGCAGCGCCGCGAGAATCCAAAGGGCTTTGTTGTCCATCACGTCCACCTTCCGAGACGCGATAGAGCAGCCCGCGTGCCACCACGGAGGGTCGACACGACACACCTCGCAAACATTCGAAATCGCGGAAGAAAATCGTCACCATCGCTTCGCCGAGCGGGTCTACGGGTACGTCCTGCGCCCGAGGATGCGCAACCGTCGCGAGCCGATTGCCGAGGTTGACCCGAACGACGCACGCGTTCGAGAGGGTCCCGAGAATGCCGATGGGCCGCTCGAACCGGTGCAAACTGATCGGTTTGTGCGTCCGCGCGCGCGAAGTTTCCGCGTCGTGCAGCGCTTGCGGAGCGAGCAGATTCTGCGCGCCGTCCGACCGCTTCGGCATCGGGCGCGATCAGAGCGCGTCGAGGCGGCGTGTGAGCTCGGCGATGTCCGGGTTGCCCGGATCGAAGCGGCGCGCGTCTTCGAGCGCGGCCCGCGCGACGTCGGCGTCGCCGTCCTCGATCGCATCGCGCGCCCGATCGAGCGCGTCCTTGGCCGCTTCCTCGCGCTCGTGCGGCGTCATCGCGGGAGCGGTCGTGGGCGAGCCCGTGTCGATGCCGGTGTCGATCACGCCCGCGTCGACCACCAGCGGGGACGCACCTGCGTCGTCGGGCACTCCGGCGTCGCGCTCGCGCACGAGACCAGCGTCGAGGCGGCGATCCACACCAGCATCCGGGAGGTCGGCCGGTAGCTCGCCCTGCTCGTCGAACGCGAACACGAACGCGATCCCCACCGCGAGCCCACCGATCAGCACGGCCCAGAACGCGAGCGAGCTCTTCGGGCGATGCGCGGCCGCGTGTTGGGTCGAGATGCGACGCGAGGGTGGGCGCGAGAGGTCGGCGGGGGTGACCACGCCGGAGTCGAGGTACGCGTCGTGGAGCGCCTCCGCGAGCTCGACCGCGCTCCCGTAGCGCGCAGCCACGTCCTTCGAGAGCCCGCGCATGATCACGGCCTCGACGGCCTTCGGGATGCGCTGCGGCTCGAGCGCCACCTCGCGGAGCGGCGCAGGCTCGTCGTGGATGACCTTGTTCGCGACCTCGAGGGCGTCGGTGCCCGGGAACGCGCGCACCCCGCCCGCCGCCTCGTAGAGCACGGCCGCGAAGGAGAAGAGGTCGCTCGTGGGACCGTATTGACCCCGCGCGAGGGTCTCGGGGGCGGCGTAGCAGGGGGTGCCGAGGAACTGCCCTTCGCGGGTCAGCGCGGCGTTCGGGACTCGCGCCACACCGAAGTCGGCGAGCTTGGTCTGCCCACCCGGCGTGACCAGCAGGTTGTCCGGCTTGATGTCGCGGTGGATGATCCCGGCCTCGTGCGCGACGCTCAGCGCGTCGGCGACCTCCTCCGCGAGCCGAATGACCGCCGGCGGCGCGAGCGGCCCGCGGTTCTTCAGGATCTGCTTGAGGGTCGAGCCGGCGACGTACTCGAACACGAGGTAGGGCCCGATGCCGGGCTCCTCGCCGACGTCGTAAACCTGAACGATGTTCGGGTGATGCATCCGCGCCGCCGCGCGCGCTTCGTTGCGGAAGCGTTCGAGGAAGGTCGCGAGCGCGTCGGGATCGATCTTGAGATCCCGGACCGTCTTGATGGCGACGGGGCGGTCGAGCTCGGGGTCTTTCCCGAGATAAACGAATCCCATCGCGCCCGATCCGAGGAGTCGGTCGATCTCGTAGCGGCCGATGCGCTTGGGGATGCCCTCGTCCATGGGCGGTCGGATGCTACTACCCCAGCT
>ERZ761602.1821-NODE-1821-length-36498-cov-9.338584_pt1 | contig 36498 bp, 32 predicted proteins | sample MGYA00512165_ERZ761602 | MGnify/ENA primary metagenome ERZ761602 (study PRJEB28899, sample SAMN02445085) | bioreactor sludge metagenome | biome: EBPR sludge; isolation source: Thorneside wastewater treatment plant | place: Australia: Brisbane, Thorneside...
GCTCGCGCCGCGCGATCCGCGTCTCCCCGCGCCGCTCGCCGCCAACACCTCCTGAACGCGCGCACGCCCGTCCGCCAACTCCCAATCGCCATCGACAGCGCGTGAACCCCGCGCGCTGAACACACGCCGCGCGCGTTCGGCGGCCCATCTTCGTCAGCGGTGCGCCGCCCGTTCCGGCCTATGCACCATGCTCACCAGCACGAAGCTCAGCAGCATCAGCAGATACCATGCGCCCATCTTTTCGATGCGCACCGGATGCCAGCCGTCGGCCTGACTGGGGTAAATCCAAGCGACGGCGAAGGTGGCGATGTTCTCCGCGCCCCAGATCAGGAAGGCGACGAAGACGAACACGGCCAGCAGCGGAATCGCCCGCTCCTTGCGGTCGATGGTGTGGAAGAGCCGCGTGCGCCAGAAGATCAACGCCGAGAACACGAAAAGACCGAGGCGGATGTCGATGACGTAGTGGTGGCTGAAGAAATTGATGTAGGCGAGCAGCGCCAGAAGCCATGTGCTCCAGAGCGGCGGATAGCGCTCGTAGCGGATCGCGAAAAGGCGCGTGGCGCGCGCGATGTAAGATCCGACGCTGGCGTACATGAAGCCGGAGAACAGCGGCACGCCCATGATCCGTAGCACGCTCGGCTCCGGGTAGAACCACGAGCCGTGCGCGATCTTGTAGATCTCCATCACCGTGCCGGTGATGTGAAAGATGAGGATCACAAGCGCCTCTTCCCAGCGCTCAAGCTTGGTCGCCAAGAGCGCGATCTGGATCGCCACCGAAGCCAGCACCATGAAATCGTAACGCGCGAGCTGCGCGTCATGCGGCCACAGCATGTGCGTGGAGAACAGCAAGGCCAACATCAGGATGCCGAACAGGCATGCCCAGGCTTGCTTCGCCCAGAACAGCGCGAACTCCCAAACGCGCCGCTGCCAGGGCGAACGCTCGGCCCACGGACGCGCGCGCGCCTCAAGCCCGGCCAGGGCGCTTTCGATCCGGCTTCGTAATGTCATGCGCCGCAAAGCTACCCCGTTTCCCAAACGGCGTAATCCCGCTTAGATGGCGTGGACATGAAAGTCGCCGTTGTCGGACTGGGCATCGCCGGATTGAGCATCTGCGCGCGTTTGGCGTTGTCGGGGCACGATGTCTACGGCTTCGACCAGTTCGAGGCGATGCACGAGCGCGGCTCCTCCCACGGCGATACGCGCATCATGCGCCTTACGCCCGGCGAAGGAGAACTCTACGTCAGTTTGGCGCGCCGCGCCGGCGCGATGTGGCGCGACTGGGAGGGGCTCGCGGGCCGGCCGCTCATCGAATGGACCAGCGGGCTGATGGCCGGCCCGCGCGGCTCGCCGTTCGTCGCCGCGTGTCAAAGCCTTAGCCGCAAGCCCGCGGCGCTGCTGCGCGGCGATGCCATTCATCCCTTGACGCGCGGCGCGATCGCCATGCCTTACGAATGGGATGTGTTTCGGCAGGAGGATTGCGGCGTCATCGCCGCCGACGCCACGCGCGCCTTTTTGCTGCGTCAAGCGCCGCAATGGGGCGCGCGTCTCTTCTTCAACAGGCGCATCGAAGCGCCCATCGAAAGCCTGACGATCCGCATCGACGGCGAGGCGCGCGGGTTCGACGCCATCATCGTCGCCGCTGGGAGCTGGGCCGGCGCGCTCTTGCCCGAGTTCGCTGGGCGGCTCGCTGTGAAGCGCCGCGTGCTCGGCTGGTTTCAATGCAACACGCCGCGCATGACGCCGGTGATCTGCGTCGACAACGAAGACGGCGTCTACGGCATGCCGGCGCCGCGTGGTCTCTACAAGCTCGGTCTTCACGCCGTCGGGGGCGCGGCCAATCCCGACGACGTGCGCGAGCCCGACGCCGGCGATGTCGAGGCGCTCGCCGCGCACGTCAAATCGCTTCTACCCGATCATGACCCAAGCCCGGTGAAGCTCGCGCGCTGCCTCTACACCGTTACGCCCGATGAGCACTTCCTGATCGCGCCGAGCAAGGCGCACGAGCGCATTCTCCTGTTTTCGGCGTGCTCCGGGCATGGGTTCAAGTACGCGCCCGTTTTCGGGCAACTCGCCGAGGAATGGATCGACCAGAGGCCGTCGCCGGAATTGGAGGCTTTCGGCCTCGATCAACGCGCCGGCGTGAACAGACTCGGCGCGGCGAAGTCCTGAGCAACCACAATTGCGTCACAGACAGTTCAAGCTTCTGTCGCCAAATCAGTCCAGTCTGCGCGGACATGACAGCAGAGCAATTTCTCGCCCTCGCCGACACGTTGCGCAGCTACGCCCAGCATTCCGGCCGCGATCTCAACGCCGCGAATCTCTTCGTCCACGAAACGCTTTTGCGCACGTTGCGTGACGAGCGTCTCGACGCGCCGCGCTTGACCTCGGCGAAGGCCGCTTAAGGCGCTTCCGCGATCGCGCCAGCGCCCGCATCGCTGGCGTCGACCGTGAACGCCGCCGTGCGCGTGACGTCGTAGGCTTGCGACATGATCGTTGAGACGGCGAAGAACTCGGCCGTGGCCTGCTCACGCGTTAGCGAAAGCACCAGAAAGCCGCGATGGCTGGGATCGGTCCATTTGATGTGCGGATTGCGCGCGCGCACGCTTCCCGCGAAGTCGACGCCAAACGGCGTGAAGAAGTCCGCATCGCTTGGCGACGTGATTGACGTCGCGCCGAACTCCACCGCCACGCGCCCTTGCGCGTCCGCTATTTCATTCGCCCACGCGGTATGGGTGTCGCCGGTCACGACGATGGCGTTCGCGCCGGCCGCGCGGATCGCTGAAAGCACGCGATTGCGCGCGGCGGGATATCCGTCCCAAGCGTCCGTGTTCAACGGGAACGGAAACCGCGACAGCTTCAGCAGCTGCGTCACACCGGGACGCAGCCGCTCCAAGGCTTGCGCCAAAGCAGGCGGCGTCGTCGACAAATCCGGCGCATCGAGCGGCGCCATCAACACCTGGTTGCCGATGATCTGCCACGCAGTTCGCGTCTGCCTTGAATGCGCGAGTTCCTCGGCGAACCAGCGCTCCTGCGCTTCCCCCATGAGCTGGCGATCGGGCGCGTTCAGCAGCGCGTCGATCGCGGCGCGATCGGGCGCGATGAAGAAACCGTCCGGCAGATTGCGCGGATCGGCGACGAGACGCTGAGCCCGGCGCCAGTCGAGCACGGGACGCAATTCTCCGCCGACGCTCTCATAGATGGCCGGCAGCCGCTGCATTTGAGGAACATCCGGCTCTTGCGCGCGCAGCGCGACTGGCGCGGCGGGGTTAGCGACGTTCCAGCGCTGCATTTCGATCGGCAATTGGGCGGCGTAGTCGAGCTGCTGCGAGCGCGACAGCAACCGCGTCTCCAACATGATCAGCGTAAACAAATCGCCGAATTGGAACGAACGGTTGATGGCCTCGAACGCGCGCCCCGGCTCGGGTTCGCGGATCGGCATCCACTCATAATAAGCCTGCAGCGCGGCCTGCTTGCGGGCCGCCCATTGCCCTTCCTCCTGCTGGTGGTTTTCCGCGCCAGTTGACCAACTATCGTTCGCGGTCTCGTGATCGTCCCAAACGACGATCCACGGCGCCATGGCGTGCGCGGCTTGGAGTTCGCTTTGGGTTTTGTACTGCGCATGCCGCGCGCGATAATCCTCAAGGCGCGTGCATTCCACTTCCGGCGACGGCACGCGGCCAAGCTGGATCGCGGTTTCGCCGCCATAGCCTGAAAGACCATACTCGTAGATGTAATCGCCAAGATGCACGACCGCATCGAGATCATCGCGCTCGCTCAGGGCCTTGTAGGCGTTGAAGAACCCATGCGGGTAAGACGCGCACGAAACGATCGCGAGCTTCATTGCGTCGACCCGACCGCGCGGCAGCGTGCGCGTCCGCCCAACCGGACTCTCCGCGGCGCCGGCGCGGAAACCGTAAAAATACGGCGCGCCCGCGCGCAGACCCGTTACGTCAGCCTTGACCGTATAGTCGCGCGCTTCACTGGTCTCGACAACGCCGGTCTTGACGACGTCCGTCAGCTCACGATTGCGCGCCACGATCCAACGCACCGGCACAGGACCGGGCTGCTCAGGCGAGACGCGGGTCCAGATCACCACGCGGTCGCGGCCGGGATCGCCCGAAGCGACGCCATGATTGAACGCAACGGCGCCCGAATACGCCGGCGTTTCGATAGTCACGCCGCTGCAGGCGGCGGCGCCGCTCCCCGCGGCGATCAGTGCGCCGCGGCGCGTCCAAAGGCGTGTCATGAAACTCTCCCCAGCCGCATAATTCAGCCCTACTATGGCCGCTCACCCTGCCGCCGCAAAGAGTTATGAAGCCCGCGATGTCCCTGGACGAAGATGAATGGGACGCGGGCGAGCGCCGCGCCGTAATCGCGCCGGCGGACCCGGGCGAGCGCGTCGATGCGTGGCTGGCGCAGGTCTGGCCGGACATCTCCCGTTCGCGCGTTCAAGGCCTCATCGGAGCCGGAAAGCTGACCGTGGACGGCGCGCCGGTCATGCTGGCGAAGGAGCGGCCCAAGCCTGGCGCCCGTTATGAGCTGACGCTGCCGCCGCCCGAACCTGCGTCGCCGCGCCCGGAAACGCTGCCGCTTTCTATCGTGTTCGAGGACGAACACCTGATCGTCGTCGACAAGGCTGCTGGCATGGCCGTTCACCCGGCGCCGGGCTCCATGACCGGTACGCTCGTCAACGCTTTGCTGGCGCATTGCGGCGCTTCGCTCTCAGGCATCGGCGGCGTGGCGCGACCCGGCATCGTGCATCGCATCGACAAGGACACGACGGGCCTTGTCGTTGCGGCGAAAAACGACGCCGCGCATCAGGGGTTGGCGAAGCTGTTCGCAAAGCACGATCTGGAGCGCGTCTATTATGCCGTAACGCGCGGCGCGCCGCGTGAACGCAGCGGGCGCATCGAAAATCGGCTCGTGCGTTCAAGCGAGGATCGGCGAAAATTCGTCGTCGTTCGCAACGCCGACAGCGACGCCGGCAAACTCGCGATCACGCAATACTGGACGATCGAAACCTTCGGCCAAGCGCTAGGCGCGAGCGTCGGCACGCCCGCGGCGGCGTTGGTGGAGTGCCGGCTATTCACGGGCCGCACGCACCAAATCAGAGCCCACCTCGCCCACCTTGGCTGCCCGCTGATCGGCGACCCGCTGTACGGCAAGCAACGCGCGTTCAAGGCGGCGGGACCTCATGCCGAGGCCGCCGCCGAGGCCGTGGAGCCATTCTCCCGCCAAGCGCTGCACGCGGCGGTTCTCGGATTTAGGCATCCGATCACTGGTATTGAGCTGAGGTTTCAGAGCCCGTTGCCGCGCGACATGGCGGATCTGGTCGCCGCCTTGCGACGGCTCTAGCTCAAAACAAGAACAAAAAGAGCGTCCGCGCCCTCTCTCGCCCACCATAGCTTGCGCCTATCTCAGGGCGTTCCGCCCTCTGATTCTATGGCTTGTTTTCGTTTCGCTGGACGAATCAGTTAGTTCCCGTTATGTTCTTTTGCTAACAAATGCCTAACGGGCGCCACGACAGGGGCTTGAACGGCTCCCTATATTGAACGCCGGCGTCGGGAAACCGCGCGGGCGGCTCGTTCGTACTGAAGAGCAACTCGGGCCTCGCCGACGGCCAGGAAGGGGAATGACATGGCTTCGACCGCGCTCACGATCGCGCTTTCTCCCGAGCAAGGTTTGCAGCGGTATCTCGCCGAGATCCGCAAGTTCCCGATGCTCACGAAGGAAGACGAGTTCATGCTGGCCAAGCGCTGGCAGCAACACGCCGACACCCAAGCCGCGCACAAGCTCGTCACCAGCCATCTGCGGCTCGTCGCGAAAATCGCGATGGGCTATCGCGGCTACGGCTTGCCGATTGGCGAAGTGATTTCCGAGGGCAATGTCGGCCTGATGCAAGCGGTGAAGAAGTTCGATCCCGACAAGGGTTTTCGACTGGCTACCTATGCGATGTGGTGGATCCGCGCTTCGATCCAGGAATACATCCTGCGCTCGTGGTCGCTGGTGAAGATGGGCACCACCGCCGCGCAGAAAAAATTGTTCTTCAACCTGCGGCGGTTGAAGGGCGAAATGGCCGCGCTCGAGGAGGGCGATCTCAAACCCGATCAAGTCAAGACCATCGCGCACAAACTCGCTGTCACCGAGGACGAGGTCGTGTCGATGAACCGGCGCCTTTCCGGCGGCGGCGACGCCAGCTTGAATGCGCCGATCGGCGGCGCTGGCGGAGAAGGCGAAAGCGAATGGATGGATTGGCTCGCCGATGACAGCGAAGGCAATCAGGAAACCACGCTCGCCGACAGCGAAGAGTTCGGCTCTCGGATGACTCTCCTGCAAGAAGCCATGAGCGAATTGAACGAACGCGAACGCCACATCATTCAAGAGCGCCGCCTCAAGGACGAGCCCGCGACGCTTGAGGATCTCTCAAAAGAGTATGGCGTGAGCCGCGAGCGCGTGCGCCAGATCGAGGTGCGCGCGTTCGAGAAGCTGCAAAAGGCGATGAAAGCGCGCGCCGTCGCGCGCGGCATGGTCGCAGCCGAGGCCTAACGCGCCGCCGCGCGAAATGGCGGCGCCCACCGTAGCGGCGCGGGGGTGGTCTGAGCGTCCACCCCCTCGCCCTGGGAACTCAACGCATAGAGCGCGCAGGCGAAGTAGAGCAGCGTGTGGATCGAAAACGGACCAAGCAGCATGTCCGTGAACGCACGCATGACCATGAGAATAAACAGGATCACAAAGTAAGAATTCGCCACGTTCGGGCGCAGCAACAGCGTGCGAAGCGACGCAAGGCCGACAGCGATCATGACCCCGGCGAAGGCCGCGAGCCCGACATAGCCGGTGTCAACGGCCGCCTGGCGGAATGAGTCGTGGAAGTGAAACGAACGTCCGTCAAATCCGATGATGCGCTTGAGGCCGATCGCGGTGGATGAATCGCCCAGCCAAACCGATTGGAAGCCCCATCCCAGCCACGGCTTCTGCGCGATGAGAGTATCGGCGATCGCCCACAACTCGGTCCGGCCGGTCAGCGTCGGGTCCTTGTTGAGCGTGCCGAAGACGAACTGGTTGATGGCGTCGTTGATCTCCGGCGCCAGCAGAATGAGCGGCGACGCCACCACGGCCAGACCGAGCAACGCCCAAATTCGGCCGGCCGGCGGAAAGCGCTCCGCCCACCAGAGCCCGAGTAAGGTGAATGACCCGCCGATGGCCATGAGCACGGCGGTGGACGAATTCGTGCCGGCGAGCAGATAAGCGCCAAGGGGAAGCGATAGAATGGCGATCCAGCGCAAAGGCATGGATTGCACGCGCATCATGAGAACGGCAAGCGCCGCCATGAAGAGGATTTGCGCGACATAACCCAGTTGGTTCTTCGAGCCGGTGAGGCCGATCAGAACGAAGCCGTCCGCCGAAGTGCCCTGCCTGCCGTTGAGGATGCAGAGAATGGAGAAGACGAACATCGCGACCATCAACACGGTGATGTAGCGCCGCGGCGTCAACAGGCGGGCCAGAAAGAGCCCTACGAAGCAGGTGAACAAGAGCTGACTGGCATAGCGCGCCGAAAGCCCCGGCGCCTCCGACCAAAGCGAGGAAATCAGCGCGATGATGGGGGCAAGCATCAGCCACCACCACTTCAAAACGACGTCGACAAGCGTGGTGGTGTAGCGAGCCGCCAAAAGCGCGACGATCGCGAACTCGCCAAGAATAAGAAACGGGCCGACCTCCGGCAGCTGCGTGCTCATCATGATGAGCAGCAGAAAGCCTGCAATCTCTGGCAGATAGGCAAGAAAGATCATCGGCGGCGCTCTCGGGCGGTAAGCTTAACGCGCGCCCAAACGGAACGCTACGCCGCCGCCCGGCATAGCGCCATGCAGGTTAGGCGCCGAAGTCGCGCTCAAGCTGTTCGATGTTGATGGCGTTAACCGCCGCGCGAACCTGATCGATCGATGCGCCGCCCGCGCCGTCAGCCATGATGGCGACGCCGCGGCCAACGACGCCGTACTTTGCGGAGTCGCCGTTTACTTCCTCGGTGACGACGCGGCCGTTCACCGTCTGCGTGCGGGAATACCCATCCGCCGAGGTCGAATTTTGCTGCACATTGGCGGCGCCGGCGATGGCGGCCATCGCCCCCATCGCCCCCATATCCGTGACGGTAAGGGTTATGCGTGCGCCGCCGTTCGCGTAAACGGCCTCAGCATTCGCCACGCCCATGGCCGCGCCATTGGAAGACGTCTCCAGCGCGAAGCCGCCCGGCAAGGAAGCGGGCAAGCGCTGCGCCAGCAGGGCGGGATCGGCGGTTTGCGCCGTGTCGCCGTTGGCCATCGCCTGCCCCATCTTCTCCAGTTCGCCAATGTCGAGGGTGCCGCCGCCTGGCAGCGTCACCTCGCCTTGCGGCGCGGTCGACTCGGCCGAGATCACCGGCGCGTTCTGGTTCATGCTGAAACCGCCCATGCGGCCCATAGGATTGCCGCCGACCGCGCCCTGCACGGCGCCCACGATCACACCGATGACGATCCACAACACGATCGACGCGATGATGATGGTCGCGAAATAGCCAATCCGCTTGTCTTCCGGCGTCTTCATCAGGCGCGGCAGACCAAGATACAACAGCACGAGCGAATAAAGGCCAAGAATGCCCAGCATCGCGAGCGGCGGGAAGATCGCGAACACGCCGGCAAGGAAGCTCGCCGTGGAGCCATACACCGCAAGCTTGTGAGCCTGGCCCATGTTTTGTTGCGACCCAAAGTTCGGCGCGAGCGCATTCGTGATCAGCGCCAGCACGTAAATGCCGACGAGTCCCATCACGATTTGAATGATCGCGCTGACGACGCCCGTCACCATCGGCACGCGGTAGCTGATGCCAAACCCAGACACGCCGAATACAGACATGCCGATGAAACCGCAAACGGCCGCGATCGCGATCAGCGGCAAGGCGTATCCGGTGTAGAGTTGCTGCACGTTGGCTTGTTCGCCATCGATGCGGTCCCACTCGGACTGGGGCTTGAGAATGATGTTCTGAACGCGCTCTATGATGCTCGGCGCCGGCGCGCCGGTCGGGGTGTCGGTCATTGCTGCCTCCCTGCAACGATTCTGGTGCAGCGATGCTAGGCCGCCTCAAGGGCTTTCGCCACCCGGAATCAGGTGACGCAACTTGCGAGCGAAAACAAAACTATGCCGGCGACCATCGCCGCGATCGTAACCGTCGCCGCATAGCTCAAGGCGCGGTCCTCGGGGGCCTTCATCAGCACGGGTAGCCCGCGGAACATCACGTAAACCATCGCCGCGAGCGCGAACAGCGAAAGCCACCACAAAGGCGGCCACAAGGAAAACACGCCGGAGAGAAAAGCTGGCGTCAGTGAATAGGCCGCCACCTTCTGCGCGCCGAGATCATCGCGATCGCCGTCGAAATTGTCCGCGAGCGTGTTAATCAGCAGACCCAACAAGAACACCAGCGCGATGCTGACCACCCAGGTCACAAAACCGCGCACGACCGCTTCGCCTGGCGCGATTTCCAGCATGCGGTTGAAAAGCGTTGAGCCAATCAGGTCGCAAATCGGAGGGATCGCCGCCAGCGGCGCGACGTAGCCGATCAGGATATCGGGAACGGTGGTTTCCTCGGCCTTGATCTGCTCCCATTCCTTCTTGGGCTCGCGCAGCAATCCCCAGGCGCGCGAAAGAATGAATTCAGACTTCTTGAGCGCCTCCCGTGCGCGGACGCGCGCGTCCTCCACGCTGAAACGCTGGGCGTGCGGCTTGCCGTCTTCGGCGGACATGCGAAGGCTCCTCCTGCTGGGCGATCCTAGCCGGCGCGCCCGGCCCACGCCATGGGTTCTCGCCGCGCTGGCGCCTAGGCCTTGAACGGATCGCGCATCAGGATCACGTCTTCACGCTCTGGGCTGGTCGACACCAGCGCCGCGGGCGCGCCGATCAGCTCCTCGATACGCCGAACGTACTTGATCGCTTTCGCGGGCAGATCCCTGGAGGAGCGGGCGCCCCGCGTGGTCTTCTTCCAGCCGTCCAGGGTCTCGTAGATTGGCGTCACCGCCGCCTGATCCTTCACGCTCGCGGGAAGGTAGTCGATGATCCTGTCGCCGAGCTTGTAGCCCGTGCAGATCTTGATCTCGTCGAAGCCGTCGAGCACGTCGAGCTTGGTGAGCGCGATGCCGTCGGCGCCGCACAATGCGACCGATTGGCGGACAAGCACCGCATCAAACCAGCCACAGCGGCGCGGCCGGCCAGTGTTGGTTCCGAACTCATGGCCAACCTCGCCGAGGCGCTTCCCGACCGCGTCATCCAATTCGGTGGGGAATGGCCCGCCCCCCACGCGCGTGGTGTAGGCCTTCACCAATCCGAGCACATAGCTGATCTTTCCGGGTCCCACGCCGGCGCCAGCCGCCGCCTGCCCCGCGACGACATTCGACGAAGTCACGAAGGGATAGGTGCCATGATCGATATCGAGCAGGACCCCCTGCGCGCCCTCGAACAAGACGCGCTTTGATTGTTGAAACGCCGTGTCGAGAACCCGCCACGCGGGCTGGGCGAACGGCAACACGCGCGGGGCGATGGCGGCGAGCTCCCGCATCAACGCCGCCACGTCAATCTCGGGCAGGCCCAACCCTTTGCGCAAAGCGTTGTGATGCGCCGTGAGGCGTTCGATCTTCCACGCGATCGCGTCCGTGTCGGCGAGATCAGCCACGCGCAAGGCGCGGCGACCGACCTTGTCCTCATAGGCGGGACCGATGCCGCGTTTGGTCGTGCCGATCGAGGCCGCGCCGGCTTGCGCCTCGCGTGCGGCGTCGAGATCGCGATGGAACGGCAGAATGAGGCACGCTTGATCCGAAAGCACGAGCTTGTCGGGCGTGATGGGCACGCCTTGCGCTTCGATCTTGTCGATCTCGTGGGCGAGCGCCCAAGGATCGACGACCACGCCATTGCCGATGATGGACAACTTGCCCTGCACCACGCCCGAGGGCAGCAGCGCCAACTTGTAGGTCGCGTTTCCCACAACCAGGGTGTGGCCGGCGTTGTGGCCGCCCTGAAAACGCACGACGACGTCCGCGCGATGGCAGAGCCAATCGACGATCTTGCCTTTACCTTCGTCGCCCCACTGAGCGCCGACAACAACTACGCCTGCCATGAATACGACTTCCCCGCCTGCCCGGACGGCCGCGCGCGCCCTTCGACAGGCCCTCGGCGCGCGGGCGGAATCACAATGTCGTTGTTCTTGCTAGCAGCGCCAATCGCCCGCGTCGAGGCCATGCGCGCTGCTTGGTTCACCATGCGTTGAATTTTTCCGGCGGCGCGGCGACGCGCATGTAGTGCGCGCCAGCGCGACGTCCAATCTGATCGAGCAAGGCCAGATTGGCGGGATCGGAATTCGTGATCGAGACGAGCCCGCTCATCTCGGCGGCCTCGATCTCGCGATTGAGCAAGGTCTGCGCATGCTCTGGGCGGCGATCTTCGGCGGCCACATCCTCGATGCGCGCGTCGAAACGCTGAAAATGGAGTAGCGGGTCGGGGGCCAGATAGGGCGCGGACGGCTGATCGCGCTTCTCGGAATTGATGAACCAGCGCGCTTGGCTTTCCGAGATCGCCTGCATGTACGCGATCTGTTGCAGCGACACGTCATTGATCATGCCGCGCAGCGCGTTGAGCGTTTGGCCGACGAAGGTCTTGCTCCGATACTTGCGCGCGTTCGTGCGTTCGCGAATGAACCCGGTTCCGACCGAGAGGATGTAGAGCTGGTCCTTGCCCGGCTTCCAGTTGAAACCGTAAGCCGGATCCGTCGCCGCCAGCGCCAACTCCATAGCCGGGTTGTTGTAGCCGCCGACGCCGCCGTCGATCACGAACGCATCGATGGATCTGTCGCCGTCGCCGGAGGCTGGCATCTTCAGCATGACGCCCTTGAAGAAATGCGGCGCGGCGGCGCTGGCCTGCACAATGTCGCGCAAGCGGAAGCTTCTGTTCTCGTCAAAGTACGCCCAGTCGGGGTGGTTCAGCAGAATCCACGCGCTGCCGGTGTCGATGCGCTTGCAGTGAACGGCGAGGCCGCATTTAAGGTCGGCGGAATCAAGCGTGCGCCCGCCGAACTCCGCACGCAAAGCCCGCGCGAGCGGCCCGCTCGGAAAGATCGCGCGCATGAACCCGACGCCCTGAAACCAGAAACGGCGAAACACGCGCGGGATCACGGTTTTGTACAAAGCCGATATCTCGGAGACGCTCATGCCCAGCGCGAGTCCCGTCGCGATGATCGACCCGGTGGAGGTGCCGCCGATCAGGTCGAAATAGTCGCACAACCGGTAATCCGGGCGACCGCTGCGGCGACGCAGCTCAGCTTCGAGCTCGGCCAGAATGCCGACGGTGAGCAGGCCGCGCACGCCGCCTCCGTCCAACGCGAGAATGCGTTTCGGCCCGGGCCGTTGGAAGCGATCCTTCAGGTGATTTGTATTGGTCACGGCGCGTCCCCCTTCTGGAGCGCGCGCATTCTAATTGGCTCGGCGGGAAACTCGACTGGTTTTATCGGCGTGCTAGCCGCCGAACTGATAGCCCAGACGAATGCCGGCTTGATCCATGCCTTGATTGCGGCCCTCGCCCAAGATTTGGCCGTGACTCAGATGCTCAAAGAACACTTGAGCCTCCCACGGGCCTTCAAAATCGCGCGTGAGCCCCAGCGACGTACGGAACAAGTCCTCCGAGCCCAGCAGCACATTTTCCTCGGTGAAGGCAGCTGCTTCCGGTGATCCGTTCGGATAGGGATTATTCGTTTCGCCGTCGTGCATAATATAGCCGACGCCGGGCTCGATGGCCCATCCCTCAGCGAAGTCCCAACGCCACTCAAGACCGAAACCACCGAAACTCGTGTCGCCCGCCGTGTTGATCGACGCCATCAGGTAGGGCTGAGGCGACCCCGCCCATCCTAGCCACCCCTGCGAATCGAACGAGACTTGCAGTTCGAGGTTAGGCCCGTCCTCCTTATCGGCGTTCTTACAATCGGTGACGCAGATGTTGTGCTGCATCACGCCGACATGGACCTCGTCAATGCCCGCATGCGCCGCTGGCGCCAACGTCATGGCCGCACCGAACGCCGCCACGCCAGCCATCGTTTTCAGCATCGAATCTTCCCTCCGCCGGCTCAGCCTAGCGTCAACTTCCCAGGCTTGGAAGCGCTCAGAACCGCAACACCCGCGCGTACCGCACCTGCGGCAGCGCCTGAATGCGCTCCAACACCGCGTCCGGCACCGGTTGATCGACGCCGACCAGCGCAATCGCGTCCTCGCCTTCGGCTTCGCGCCCCAGATGGAAGGTCGCGATGTTGATCTTCGCATCGCCCAGAAGCGTGCCGAGCGCGCCGATGAAACCTGGCTTGTCCGAGTTGTTGATGAACAGCATGAAGGGATGAAACGGCGCCTCCAGCTGCATCATTTTGACTTCGGCGATCTTCGGCTTGCCCGCGATCACCGCGCCCGCGAGCGTGCGCCACTTCCCGCCGGTCTTCACCTTGACGCGGATGAGGCTGTCGTAAATCGGCGAGGTTTCGCGGGTGCTCTCGGTCAGCGGCACGCCACGCTCCTTCAGCAACGCGGGCGCGGAGACAACGTTCACATCCTGCAACAAGGGGCGAAGCACGCCGGCCAGCGCCGTCGCGGTCAGCGGCTTCATGTTGAGCTTGGCGACCTCGCCTTCGTATTCGATCGCGACTTCTTCGAGACCGCGGTCGGCGATCTGCCCCGCGAAGGCGCCCAGTTTTTCCGCGAGCGCCGCGAACGGTTTCAGGCGCGGCGCCTCTTCCGCCGTGATCGACGGCATGTTGAGCGCGTTCGTCACCGCGCCGTTGATCAGATAGTCGCTCATCTGTTCGGCCACCTGCAGCGCGACGTTTTCCTGCGCTTCGTTGGTCGACGCCCCCAGGTGCGGGGTCGCGATGAAATTCGGCGCGCCGAAGAGCACGTTCTCCTTCGCCGGCTCCACGGTGAAGACATCGAACGCCGCGGCGGACACATGACCGCTTTCAAGCGCCTCGCGCAACGCCTGCTCGTCCACCAATCCCCCGCGCGCGGCATTGACGACAATCACGCCTTTTTTCGTCTTCGCAAGATTTTCGCGCGACAAGATGTTCTTCGTCATGTCGGTCATCGGCACATGGAGCGAGATGATATCGGCGCGCGCCAGCACCTCCTCAAGCTCGACCTTCTCCACGCCGATCTGCACAGCGCGCTCGGGCGAGAGAAAGGGATCGTAGGCGATAACCCGCATTTTGAGGCCAAGCGCGCGGTCGGCCACGATGGAGCCGATGTTGCCGCAACCGATCAAGCCGAGCGTCTTCGCGTACAACTCCACGCCCATGAAGCGGTTCTTCTCCCACTTGCCGGCCTGGGTGGAGACATCCGCCGCCGCGATTTGGCGCGCGGCCGCGAACATGAGCGCGATGGCGTGTTCGGCGGTCGTGATCGAATTGCCGAACGGGGTGTTCATCACCACGATGCCCTTCGCCGTCGCCGCGGGGATGTCGACATTGTCGACGCCGATGCCGGCGCGCCCGATCACCTTGAGGTTCTTGGCCGCCGCGATGATTTCGGCTTTCACTTTCGTCGCCGATCGGATGGCAAGACCATCGTAGTTGCCGATGATCTCCTTCAGCTTCGCCGCGTCGGGACCAAGCTTGGGCTGAAAATCAACCTCGACGCCGCGTTGCTTGAAAATTTCAACGGCGGCTTCGCTGAGTTCGTCAGAAATGAGCACTTTGGGCATGAGATGCTTCCTAAAATGATGTCGGCGGTCCGGAGCGACCCGGCGCCGGGTCCTCGTCGCGCGTTCCGCGCCTCCGGAACGCCGTGGCGCTAAGCTTTCGCGGTGGTGATCTCGCCGACAAGCGTTTCGAACGCCCATTCGAGCCACGGCGTAAGCGCTTCGAGGTCGGCGACGTCGATCGTCGCGCCGCACCAGAGACGCAGGCCCGGCGGCGCGGCGCGATAAGAGCCCGCGTCGAGCGCAACGCCTTCTTTTTCAAGCAGGTTGCCGAGCCTCTTCGCGAACTCCGCTTGCGCATCCTCTGAAAGAGAGGTCACGCGCGGATCGACGACCTTCAGACACACGCTGGTGTTTGAGCGCGTGGCGGGATCATTGGCGAGATTGGAGACCCACGGCGTGCGCGCAGCCCAATCGAACAACACCTTCGCGTTGGCGTCCGCGCGCGCGTGCAGCCCGGACAGCCCGCCAATCGATTCCGCCCACTTCAAAGCGTCGAGATAATCTTCTACCGCCAGGAGCGATGGCGTGTTGATGGTCGAGCCCTCGAAGATTTCGAGATCGACCTTGCCCTTCTTGGTGAGGCGGAAAATCTTCGGCAACGGCCAGGGCGGCGCATAGCTCTCAAGCCGCGCGATGGCGCGCGGACTGAGCACGATCATGCCGTGCGCAGCTTCCCCGCCCAACACCTTCTGCCAAGAAAACGTCGTCACGTCGCACTTGGACCAATCCACGGGTTGCGCAAACGCGGCGCTGGTGGCGTCATTGATGGTGATGCCGTCGCGATCGGCGGCGATCCAATCGAAGCTCGCGATCTTCACGCCCGAGGTCGTGCCATTTTGAGTGAAGATTACATCCGCGTCCTTGCGCGCCTTGGTAAAGTCCGGCAGCGCGCCATAAGGCGCTGTGTGAACCGCGACGTCCAGTTTCAGCTGCTTGACGGCGTCGGTGACCCACTCCTCGCCGAAACTCTCCCAGGCGAACACGTCAACGGGGCGCGCGCCCAGCATCGTCCACATCGCCATTTCGACAGCGCCTGTGTCGGAAGCCGGGACGATGCCGATCTTGTAGTCATCAGGGACGCCCAGCATCGCTCGCGTGCGGTCGATAGCTTCCTTGAGCTTGGCTTTGCCCGGCTTGGCGCGATGCGACCGGCCAAGCGCCGCGCCTTTCAGCGCGTCGGTGCTCCAGCCCGGGCGTTTCTTGGTGGGTCCCGACGAAAAGCGGGGGTCAGCCGGGCGCAGCGCCGGCTTAGCGGGGATTGTCATCAACTTGTCTCCCATCCTTACAGATGGGCGTCCGCCGTTGGGAGCGGATGGCCCGCTGATCAGATGAGCGCGTTCCATCGAAATTGCAATGCGGCATTCGCATCCAATTCGCGGCCGATCCGCATCCTAGCGGCAAGACCAGGTCTGGGAGGACACCATGAGAGAGGCGATCGCCGCCATCAGCTTGCTGCTTTGCGGGTGCGCGACAACGCCGGCCGAGACGGCGCCGTTCGAGATCGACGCTCCGGAGTCCGACCCGGCGCGTCCAACTCTCGAAGCCGAGATCGCCACCGCGCGCGGCACTGTAGAGACCTTTTTTGGATCGCCGTTCCCTCAGCCCTTGCGTGTCGTCCTCGCGCCTGACCGCGCCCGCTTCAACGCCGCGTTGCCCGAGCAATGGGGCATGCGCGAAACGGAATGTTGGATGGTCGGCGTCGGCGCCGCTGACTTCCTCGCGATACTGTCGCCCACCGCGTGGGCGCGAGAGGCTTGCGAGCATGACGGCGGGGACCGGGCGCATCTTCGCGGGATCATCACCCATGAGCTGACGCACGCCTATCATGGTCAAAACAACCCCACGCGCGACTTCACTGGCATGGATGACATGGGGTGGTTCGTTGAGGGGCTGGCGGTATTGGTAGCCGACCAGCTCGAAACACGAGAAGGCGCAAGCGCAGCCGACGCAATCGCCGCGGGCGCGGCGCCGAACGCACTCTCGGAAGCATGGAGCGGTCGCTATCGTTATGGGGTTTGTGGTTCTCTCGTGCAGTACATCGACCGCACTTACGGGCGCGAAACAGTGATCGCTCTCCTCGCCGCGACCAGCAACCAAGACGCGATGGATCGGCTTGGCGTTTCAGAGCAGGAGTTTTTGGCGGGTTGGCGCATCTGGATGCAGCGCGGCGCCTGATTACTTCTCCGAGGTCAGGACGATCCTTGGCGCCGTCGGCTCCGGCGTATCCGCAGGCGTTGGGTGCGATGCAGCCGCCCTCTCGGCGTCAATGCGCGCGATCGGCGTCGGCTCAAGACCGGGCAAGATCGGCTCGTCAAAGATCGCGGGCAACTGCCGCGCGGTGCGCGCGCGACGGCGCTTGCGGCGCGGCGCTTCTGGTTCTTCCGCCGCGCGATTGTGCAGGCGCGCGATCGACGCGTCGAGTTCGCCGCGCAGATACACCGAAACCTGTCCCAGAAGCCGCACGCTGGCGAGCGTCTGGATGGCGCGCATGTAACCGCCGCGACGCGACGCCTGATATCCAACCACGCTTTCCATATCGAAGCGATCGCACCAATACGGCGCCAGATCCGCGAACGCCGAACCCGTGACCGGATCCTCATCGACGCCAGCGCCTGGGGCAAAGAAGCGGGACACGAAGTCGTACGGCTTGCCTTCGTCGGCCGGCGCCGTCACCACGAGGCACCCTTGGCGCGGTCCGCGGACCAGCGCGTTGATCGCGGCGACATCAGGCGACAGCGCGCGCACGGCGCTTTCGTTTTCCAAAACGACATTCGCGTATTCGCCGATGAATGCGTCGACAATGTCCGCCCCGCCTAGCGCATCCGCCAGTTCATCCGGGGGCGTCCAAGGGCTGCGCTGCTTACGCGGCAGATCGAGCGTGTACCCTTCAGGCGTCGCGCGAACCACCAACGCGCCCGCGTGCGTATCGAAGACCACGATCTCGGAACTGGGATCGATCTCGCTGAGCAGGATAGCGCCCGCGGCGAGCGTGGCGTGGCCGCAGATCGGAACCTCAGTCGTCGGCGTAAACCAGCGGAGTTGGTAATTGCCCTTCAAGCCCGTGGGGACAAAGAACGCGGTCTCGCTCAGGTTATTTTCGGCCGCGATCGTCTGAAGCGTCGCATCCGGCAGCCAACGTTCAAGCGGCACGACGGCAGCGGGGTTGCCGGTGAACACGCGGTCGGTGAAGGCGTGTACGATCCAGATCTTCATGAGCCCGGTATGCAAGCTGTGACCCGTCCGCGCCAGCCTCAACTCCGCGCCGCGTGCAGCGCGCTCGCCTCTCAGGCGAGCTTGAGCGGCCAATTGTGCCCTAAGGGCTGACATCCGCGCCCGAAGCCGGGCGCCCGCCGGATCGCCTCCATGAGGTACCGCCGCGCACGTTCAACCGAAACCTCCATTGGCTCGCCGAGAGCCATGTGCGTCGCGATGGCTGACGCAAGCGTGCAGCCGGTGCCGTGGGTTGCCAGGGTGTCGATGCGCGGGCTTTCGAAAATGCGCTCACCCTCGCGTGTGAGAAGCACGTCGCGGATGATGTCCCCTTCGACGTGACCGCCTTTCACGAGCGCGGAATACGCGCCAAGTTTGCGCACGAGGATCTCCGCGGCGCGGCGTTGGCCCTCAAGGTCGCGCACGGGCGCGCCGGTCAGCGCCTCGGCCTCGGGCGCATTTGGCGTCACGATCGCGGCGACCGGCATAAGCTCATCGCGGATAACGGCGACGGCGTCGTCGGCCAAAAGCGAAGCGCCGCCCTTGGCGATCATCACGGGGTCGAGCACAACCGGCGCGCCGCCGCCAAAAGCGTACCACGCCTCCATCACCGCGCGCACGTGCGCGGCCGAGCCCATCATGCCGATCTTCCAAACGTCGGCGCCGAGGTCGCTCATCACCGCCTCGATCTGCGCCGTCACAATGGCAGGCGGCACCGCATGGACGTCGGTAACGCCCACGGTGTTCTGGACCGTCACCGCGGTGACCGCCGTCATCGCGAAACCGCCGAGCGCCGTCACGGTTTTGATGTCGGCCTGGATTCCCGCGCCGCCGCCGGAATCCGAACCGGCGATAATCAGGACGCGGCCTTTGGCCGTTGGATCGCTTTGTGCCATGTCTTTCACATGACCGACCTTGTGCGTATTTCCAAGACGCTATCGCTTTGGCTGCGCCATCGCCCCGAAGTCGCGGAGCTCGAACTCGACGCGCAGGGGTGGGCGGACGTCGACGCAGTGCTCGCGGCGCTGGCGACGCGGAACCTTCCAGGAGACATCGAAACCCTGCTCCACGTTGTCGACGACAACGACAAGCAACGCTTCGAGCTGACCCCCGATCTCGCGCGTATCCGTGCACGCCAAGGCCACACCATCGCAGTCGATCTGGCGCTCACGCCCGCAACGCCGCCCGCGGAACTCTATCATGGGACCGTCGAGCGCTTTGCGGCAGCCATCGAACGCGAGGGGCTTCGCAAGATGCGCCGCCACCACGTTCACCTCTCTCCTGATATTGAGACGGCGCGGCGCGTCGGCGCTCGGCGCGGCGCGCCAATCATCTTCGTCGTCAGCGCCGCCGCCATGCACGCCGAAGGGGCGGTGTTCCATGTCACGGAAAACAGGGTCTGGTTGACGGACGCCGTGCCGCCACGCTTCTTCCGCAGGCTCTAGCCTGCGAGCGCGCGCCAGACCTTCAACGCTTGCACGGTTTCGCGCACGTCATGCACCCGCACCAGGTCGGCGCCGGCCTGCGCCGCCAGCATGGCGGCGGCCACCGAGCCGCCAAGCCGATCGGCGCGCGCGTCCACTGCAGCGGGATCGATCCTGGCGATGAAGCTCTTTCGGGACGCGCCAACCAGAACCGGCCTGCCCACCTCATCACGGATGCGCCGAATATTGCGCAGAAGCGCCAAGTTGTGTTCGAGCGTCTTGCCAAAACCGATGCCGGGATCAACCCAGATGCTGGTAATGCCCTTCGCCTCGGCCGCCGCGACGCGCGCCTTGAGAAACGCGATCACCTCGCGCACGACGTCATCGTAGCGGGGCGCGCCTTGCATGGTACGAGGGTCGCCCTGCATGTGCATCAAAATGACGGGCTTCTGCGCGACAGCGGCGACGCCGAGCGCGCCCGGCGCCTGCAAGGCGGCTACGTCGTTCCAGACGTCGGCGCCGACGGAGAAAGCGGCGTCCGCAACCCGCGGCTTCATCGTGTCGATTGAAATCGGCGCGTCCGTTATCGATTTCAGCGCGGCAATGACAGGCACGACGCGAGCGATTTCCTGCTCCTCCCCCACGGGCGCGGCGCCCGGTCGCGTGCTCTCGCCGCCAACGTCGATAATGTCGGCGCCAGCCTCAAGCATGGCCAACGCGCGCGGCGCGGCGACGCCATCCGCCTCGCCCCCATCGGAGAATGAGTCCGGGGTGACGTTGAGTATGCCCATGACGTAAGGACCGCCCGTTAGCTTTGGCGGCGGGAATTGAAAATCAGCCATTGTGTGCGCCGCATGACAAAGGCGCTAAAGCAGTGCAACCAATTCTTACAGAAAAAGCGCAACCCAGAAGCCCCATGCCTCCAAGACTAACGGCCGTGCAATGAACTGGCGCATTCGAAACGAAGCTCTGATCACGCCCTTCTTCCGCGCATGGTGGCGGTTGCGCCGCCCCATGACGCTTGGCGTGCGCGGCGTCGTCACGGATGGGCGCGGCGACGTGCTGCTGGTGAAGCACAGCTACTCATCCGGCTGGCACTTGCCGGGCGGCGGCGTGGAGCGCGGCGAGACGGCGCTGCAGTCCTTGACGCGCGAGCTTGAGGAGGAAGCGGGCGTCACGCCGATGCAAACGCCCATCTTGTTCGGCGTCTATTCCAACCACGCCAATTTTCCCAACGATCATGTGCTTGTTTTCCGCGTCGAGGCGTGGTGCTCGTGCGCACCGCGCCAAGACGGCGAGATCGCGGCGCGGGACTTCTTTCCCTTGGATCGGCTGCCTCCTGACATCACAGGGGGGACGAACCGGCGTCTCGCCGAAATTTTCGACGCGCAAGCGCCAAGCACGATGTGGTGAAACGCGCTCGCCCGGCTTAGACTGTCCGCAGAGGAGCTTTCATGCGTTACCTGCACACAATGATCCGCGTGGGCGACCTGGACGCCGCACTCGACTTCTTCTGCGCCAAACTTGGGCTCGTTGAGATGTATCGAACGGAGAATACGGCCGGTCGCTTCACCTTGGTCTTCCTTGCGGCGCCGGATGACGTGGCGTTGGCGCGCGAGCGCAAGGCGCCGTTAGTGGAGCTGACCTACAATTGGGATGAGCACGATTACGCTGGCGGCCGTAACTTCGGCCACCTCGCCTACCGCGTGAAAGATATCTACGCGGTCTGCCAGCGGCTCATGGACGGCGGCGTTATCATCAACAGGCCCCCGCGCGACGGGCACATGGCGTTCGTGCGCTCGCCGGACGGAATTTCGATCGAATTGCTGCAAGAAGGCGAGCGGCTGGCGCCGCAAGAACCGTGGGCGTCGATGCCCAACACTGGAAGCTGGTGACAAAAGAGGCCGCACCATCCGGCGCGGCCTCTTCATCCTAGTGTGTCGACCTATGCTATTGAGCGTAGAGTTCCGACACGTTCAACGTGGACGGCTCAAGGCTGCCCTGCGCGAACGTGCCGACCCAGATGTCGTACTGACCGGAAACCGGGCTGGCGAACGTGATCGCCGGGTTGAGCCCGTTGTTGCCGCCGTCATCGTCGCAAACCCAGTTGCCTTCGGCGTCGTTGATCACAAGCGTCGTGTCCGCTTCCGCTTGCACCGAGAACACCAACGGCAGGGAACCCGAGCCCGCCGTCCAATTCACGCGGTAGTCCGGCGCTTGCGCAATCCAACCAACGCAGCTGTCGCCAAGCGTGGAAGCGTCAATGGCGCCGCCGGCCTCAATGGCTTGCGTGTGAGGGTCTGGCGTGAAGCCCGAGCGGAGATCGATGGCGCCGTATGCGGGTTCAAGCGTGAAGTCCGGACCTTGCCCGGACGTGCCTTGCATCTCCGGACCACCGACCTCGGAAATATGCAACGTCGCCGGCGTCGTCTCGCCCTGCACGCCGAAGCGGCCCACCCAAATCTGGTAACGGCCGCTGGCCGGTTGTTGCCAACTCACCAGCGGGTTGAGGTTGCCGCCGCTGTCGTCATCGCAGCTCCATGAGCCGTTCGGCGCGCGCACGGCGATGGTCGTATCCGCGTCCGAGACCGCCGCGATATAGAGGGGCAGATCGCCCGCGCGGTAGCGGAGCGAGAAACTCGGACGCGTTGCGATGAAACCGCCGCAGCTCGAGTCTGCTTGCGCGGCGTCATAGGCGCCGCCCGCATTGACAGAAACCGTGTGTGGGTCGGGCTCAAAGCCGGACGTGAGCCGCACTTGGCCGAAAGATCCGGTCGCGCCCGTATTGAGACGCTGGGCGTGCGCCGGAGCGGCGGTCGCCAACGCGATCACGGCGACAGCCGCCGCAGTCAGTCCAAATGATTTCATGAGACAGTCCCCGTAAGAATCCCTTGCGAGCGCCATTGTCGCGCCCCGCCCAAGGCGAAAGCAAGCCGCAAGAACGCCTTTTTAACGCCGCCCGAACAGCTTTTCGATGTCGGCCAGCTTCAACTCCACGTAGGTGGGGCGCCCGTGGTTGCACTGGCCAGAATAAGGCGTCGCCTCCATTTGGCGCAGCAGCGCGTTCATTTCCTCAGCCGTCAAGCGCCGCCCCGCGCGCACGGAGCCGCGGCACGCCATGGCCGCGCACACCTCCTCAAGGCGCTCCTTCAGCGCATGGGCCTCGCCAAGCTCGGCGATGTCGTCGGCCAGATCTTTCAACAGGCCAGCGGCGTCGACGTGGCCGAGCATTGCGGGCGTTTCGCGCACGAGGACCGCGCCTTGCCCAAACGGTTCAATGACAAGACCGAGTTGCGCCAACTCTTCGGCGCGCGCCATCAGGGCATCGGCTTCGTCGGGATCGAGTTCGGCGACTTCGGGAATGAGCAGCGCTTGCCGCCGCACGCCGCCGCTCGCCAACATCTGCTTCATGCGTTCGTACACAAGCCGCTCGTGCGCGGCATGCTGATCGACGATGACGATGCCGTCTTCGGTCTGGGCGACGATGTAGGTTTCATGAACCTGAGCGCGCGCGGCGCCGAGTGGAAAGTACTGCGCGTCTTCTGGCGGAACGGGCGCGCGGTTCAAGGCGGGGCCCACGTCATCTCCGTCAACCGGGTGCGAGCCACGCGCCAACTCCACGCGCGCGCTTGGCATGACGAAATCGGGAGCAACGCGCTCTTCCGCAGCGCTCCAGGCGCGCAGCGCCGGTTGCGGCGTTTCGAATGTCCTGAATCCGGCCAACGCCGACGATGCTGTCGTCGTCGCGGAGCGGTGACCCGCGCCCGCGAGCGCATGACTGAGGGCGCCGACAATCAGCCCGCGCACCAAAGTCGCGTCACGAAAACGCACTTCTGTCTTGGCTGGATGAACGTTCACGTCCACATCGCTTGTGGGAACATCAAGAAACAACGCCGCGACGGGATGGCGATCCCGCGCAAGAAGATCCTGGTAAGCGGCGCGAACCGCGCCGACGATGAGTTTGTCCTTCACCGGTCGGCCATTGACGAAGAGATGCTGGTGATCGCGGGTGCCGCGATGAAACGTCGGCAAGCCAGCGAAGCCTGAAAGCCGCACGCGCTCGCGGGTCTGATCGAGCGCGATGCAATTGGGCGCGAAGTCCGCCCCGAGGATCGCGGCCAAGCGCGCACGTCTACCGGTGTTGTTGGGGTCTTCCTCCGCTTCAAGCCGCAGTGACACGCGGCCATCCTGCTCAAGTGAAAACGCGACATCGGCGCGCGCCATCGCCAACCGCTTCACCACGTCGGCGACGGCCATCGTCTCGGCGCGCTCTGACTTCATGAACTTCAAACGCGCGGGCGTCGCGAAAAAAAGATCGCGCACCTCGACAATCGCGCCAAACGGATGCAGCGACGCCCAGGCGGCGGGGCGGACGGGATCAACGCGTCCGCCCTCCACGGAGACGGACCACGCCTCGGCCTGCCCGCGCGCCCGCGACAAAATGCTCAGTCGCGCGACGGCGCCGATGGACGGCAGCGCCTCGCCGCGAAACCCCATCGTGTTGATGTCGAGCAGGTCGACATCGCCTTCAGCGCTGGCGCTCAGTTTCGACGTGGCATGACGCTCGACAGCCAAGGGCAACTCGTCCGGGGCAATACCGGCGCCGTCATCCGCAACCGAAATGAGTCCAAGCCCGCCCCGCTCGATCCGCACCGCGATCCGCCCCGCCCCCGCATCCAGGGCGTTTTCGACGAGCTCCTTAACCGCGGCGGCGGGCCGCTCAATCACTTCGCCGGCGGCGATGCGATTAATGGCTTGCGGTGGGAGGCGTCGAATGGGCATGAGATTCGGGAAAAGAGTAGCATAAACCGATGACCGACGACGCCAACGGCGCGCAGCGCGCCTCCCCCTCCTACCGACTCGCCGCCCTCGATACCGACTTTCTGCTTTCACGAGAGATGCGCGGCGTGCGCTTCCTGCTCGAGTACGAAAAGACCGATCGTGCGCTGCAGGCGCGCAGCATTCGATCGACCATTGTCGTGTTCGGCTCGGCGCGCATCCGCGAGAACGGGCCAGGCCGGCAGAGCTACTGGTACGGCGAAGCGCGCAAATTTGGACGCATCGCCTCGGAACGCGGCGGCGCCGTCGCGCCCGAGGGACAACCGCTTTACAATGTGATCGCATCTGGCGGCGGGCCTGGCGCCATGGAAGCCGCCAACCGAGGCGCGCGCGAGGCGGGAGCCCCGACGATCGGATTCAACATCCGTCTGCCCGAGGAGCAGGAACCCAATCCGTACACGACGCCGGATCTGACCTTTCAGTTCCATTATTTCGCGATGCGAAAGATGCATCTGGCGATGCGGGCCAACGCGTTGGTTGTGTTTCCCGGCGGCTTCGGCACGCTCGACGAATTGTTTGAAATCCTGACGCTGCGCCAAACCGGAAAGGCGCGCCTCATACCGATCGTGTTGTTCGACGAGGCTTATTGGCGGTCGATCGTGAACTTCCAGACGCTTGTCGAGCAAGGCATGGTCGATGCGCGTGATCTCGACCTATTCCGGTTCGCCGAGAGCGCCGAGGATGTTTGGAGCGCGCTTGTCGCGCAAGGCATCGGACTACCCAATCTCGAGGACGAGGATCTCGCGCGCGATATGTGAGCGGCTCAGCGCCGATCGGCTGGCGCCAATCCTTCCGGCTCGCCCACGACCACGAAGGTGAAGGCGTCAGGATTGAACAGGCGCCGTATCACGCGATTGACGTCGGCCAAGGTCACCGCGCGAATGAGGTCATTACGCTGGTTGACATAGTCGATCTCGCGCCCGGCCGCCTGGTAGCCATGCACGACGGATGCGATCTTCGCGTTGGAATCGAGGTCGAGCGCGAATGATCCGGTCAGATAGGTGATCGCATCGTCGACCTCTTGCTGCGTCGCGCCCTGCTCGTAAAGGCGCGCGAGCTCCGCCCGCGTCACGTCGAGCGCCTCGCGCACATCGCCGTTTTCAGTTTGCGCCGAGCCCCGGATGAGCGCCGCGTGCTCACGCACAGACGGGCTGGTTCCAATACCGTAAACCAGACCCCGCTCCTCGCGCACTTCCGCCATCAGGCGCGATGAAAAACCGCCGCCGCCCAAAATGTAGTTCGCGACGGCGAGCGGGATCCAGTCCGGGTCCTCGTCCTGAATGCCGGGCGCGACGAACACGATGAGGCTCTGTGGCTGCGGCAAGCTCCGCACGATAAGCGGCGTCGCCGTGTTCAGCGAAACGTCCGGTGGCTCCGACGGCGCAGCGCCCGGCGCCAGCCCCGCGAACACGTGATCGATTGCACGCCCCGCGTCATCCGCGCTGATGTCGCCCACAAGGGTGATCCGCATCGTCGCGCGCGAAAGCAGCGCGCGGCGGCGCTCCAGCAGCGCATCGCGGCTCATCGCATCGACGCTGTCGCGCGAAACGCGACGCGCATAAGGATGGTTCGGATACAAAGCCTGGTCGACCGCGAGATTGGCGAGGTAACTCGGGTTGGCGTCGCGCGTGCGGATGCTCACCAAAAGCTGACGCTTGGCGCGCGCTAGCGGCTCCGCATCGAAGCGCGGCTCATGCAAAGCAAGCCGCGCCATCTCGAACGCCGCGTCGCGGTTCTCGCTCAGCGTCGTCAAACTCATGCCGACGCCATCCCATCCAGCGTTGAACGCCAGCGACATGTTGAGGTCTTGCATGCGCTCCTTGAACGCGGTGTCATCGTATGAACCCGCGCCCTCCGTGAGCAGATCGGCCATGACGCCGGTGACGCCAGTAAGCGATGCCGGCTCAACCGCCGCGCCCCCACGCCAATACGCGCGGAGCACGACAATAGGCACGGTCGTGTCCGAGACCAGCCAAGCTTCAATGCCGCCGGGCGAGACGATGCGCTGCACGGCAACGCCCGCGCGTTGCGACGGCGCATGGGGTTGAGTTTGCGCCAGCGCAGGCGCGATCGGCGCGAGCGCGACGCCGAGCACCGCGCTTACAAGCATCAGCAATCGCTTCACGGCGCGTCCTCTGGAAGCAGCCAGCCTGTGACAGACGCGTTGATGTCAAACGTTTCACGCGCCATCGCCATCGCTTCGTCGCGCGTAACCGCTTCGACGTCCTCGCCCCAGTTCACGATATCGTCTATGCTTTCCCCCTGAGCGAGAGACGAGCCGTAAATGTTGGCGAGACTCTCCTGACTGTCGCGCGCATAGATCGCCGCCGCCGACAGCGACGACTTGGCGCGCTCCAGTTCGGCTTCCGTCGGTCCATCGCGAAGGAACGTTGCGACGACATCGTCGACAGCCGCCTCCAAGCGTTCCAGAGAAACGCCCTCGACCGGCGTGGCTGAAATCGACACGCTGCCGCCGCCGAGGCCCGAAGTGGCGCCGCTGGCGCCGGCGGCCACGGCGAGGCGTTGTTCCACGACCAGCGCGCGATAGAGACGGCTCGTTTCGGAACCACCCAGAACCTCGACGGCGACATCCAGCGCATGCGCCTGGCGCCCTTCATCGGTTCCATACGAAGTCGCACGATAGAGGCGCGAGAGCGAAGGCTGGCGCACCTTCTCGTCGCGATGGCTGACCCGCATGGGGCCTACGCTCGGCGGATCGGAGACCCAATCGCGCGCCGGCAGATTTCGCGAGGACTGCAACCGTCCATAATAGCGCTGCGCGAGAGGACGCAGCTCGGCTGCGTTCACGTCGCCGGCGACAACAAGGATCGCGTTGTTCGGCGCGTACCAAGTCCGGTAGAAAGAAAGAGCTGTTTCACGATCGAGCGCTTGGATCTCGTGCAACCAACCGATGACAGGCGTTCCATACGGGTGGTGCGGCCACAGCATGGCGCGCATGCGCTCACCTAGGACCGCGCCGGGGCTGTTGTCGATCCGCTGGCGTCGCTCCTCTCCGATGACATCGCGTTCCGACAGGAACGTCTCCTCGGAGAAGCGGAGGTTGCGCATGCGATCGGCTTCCATGCGCATCACCAGCTCCAGCCGGTCGCGCGCGATGCGCTGGTAGTACGCCGTGTAGTCCCACGCAGTGAACGCGTTATCGACGCCGCCGTTGCGGGCGATAATGCGGGAGAACTCGCCCTCTGGAATCGAGCGCGTGCCTTTGAACATCAAGTGCTCGAAGAAATGCGCGATCCCTGAGTGGCCACGCGGTTCGTCCGCGGACCCGACGCGGTACCACACCATGTGCGTCACAACCGGCGCGCGCCGGTCCGTTATGACCACAACCGTCAAGCCGTTGTTGAGCGTAAAGGTCTCCGGTCGCGGCAGATCACGCGCGAACGCTGACGACCAAGACAAGGCAATGGCTGTGAGCGCCAAGACGCACGCGGCGCGCACGGCCATTCGCCAATCGTGAAACACTGCCTCGCGGCTCAGGTGCCGGGCAGGCGGATGCCGCCGCTACGTTCGCGCTGGATAACGACGCGGCCGCCGCCGGTCGTGCGCCGAATAGCTTCGTCATCTTCCAGGCGCCGCGCTTCCTCTTCCGCATTGAGCGGCGCGGCGCGCGGCGCATCCGACCCGCCGAATGTCAGCACGCGGTTCACGAAACCCTCGCTGCGCCGGACGACGCCTTGGCTTTCATAGTCGATGGTGTCGCGGATATCGGGATCCGCCGCTTCGGCGCCGGCGGACGCGACCAAGGTGCGTTCGCCCTGGCTGGCGCCCTGCCCCACATCGGCGCCGAACAACGCCGCGCGCGCTTCGTCTTGCGGTTGGAGTTCTTGTGGGCGCGGCTCGCCCGGACGCGGCGGACGCAGATTATAGTCGGGCGGAAGCGTCAGCGGCGCCTGCGTCACGACGCGAAACTCGTCGGGCGAAACCTTCGTCGCCCCGACCGCTCGAGAGAACCCGGCGCAACCGCTCGCGGCCGTCGCCGCGGCGAGCACCGCCATCAGTGCGATTGGTTTGGACGTCATCGGCCGGGCGCTCCCTGAATCTAATCCGTCGCTTCTAGCCGAGCCGTACGCCGCTCGCCAAGCCAGACAGCAGTTGAGAAGCGCATGGCGGGTGAGTTTGTCCGTTGTGCGGCGTCAGGCGCCTGAATGGGGTTCGCCCCCGCCCAGCCCCTTGAACCAGACTTTGGCCTGTTCCCAAGGCGTGCCCTTCCCGGGCTCGGACTCGGTGAAAAAGACCATGTCCAGGGCCAGAAGGATGGCGCCCACGGTGATCGCGGCGTCAGCGACGTTGAACACCCAGGGAAACCACAAGCCGTTGAAATCCAGGAAATCCGCTACCGCCCCGAAGCGGATCCGGTCGATCACGTTGCCGAGGGCGCCGCCGATAACCAGCCCAAGCGCCACGGCGGTAAGCCGGCGCTCGGCGGAGCGGAGCCACCACAAAAACACGCCCGAAATGGCGAAAGAAAGCGCAACAAGCCCCCATCGCGCGATATCCTCGCTCGCGCGCAGCAGGCCGAAGCTCACCCCCCGGTTCCAGACCATCTGCAGGTCGAAGATGGGCGATATCTCGATGAAACGACAGCCATAGCCCCCCTCCAGGCATCCGGGAGGGCTGAATCGACCGGGGCCAAGGATCAGCCACTTACTGATCTGATCGAAGACGAAAACAACCGCCGCGAGGGCGAGTCCGAGGCGCAACATGAGCCGGCTTATGACTTTGAGCCGCGCTCCCGGCAAGGGCGGGCGCCCGCGTCCGCTCCCCCATGACCAGTTTGTTATCCACAGACAGACCGCCCTCGGCTAGGTTTGCGAGCGTGGACACTCTGGTCGAAGAAGCGGGAGGGCGGCGCGGCGTCGACGCCGCGTGGTCGATCGGCGTCGATTTCGGCACGGCGTTTTCCAAGGCCGCCGCCACGCGGGTGACAACAGATCAAGGCGGGGCGCTGCGCGAAATGACCCCGCTGCGCCTTGGCGAAGCGGCGGGATGGGATCGCCCCTTCCTGATCCCCTCCTCGATCTATCTCGACCGTGCGCGCGTCCATTTTGGCCACCATGCGGTCACGCGCATTCTTGAAGCGGAGCAGGACAACCGTGAACTCGCGAGATCATTCAAAACCGTGCTGGGCGCCCACAATTTCGAAGGCGCGCTGGATTTCTATCCCACGAAGAACGTCGACCCTGACCGGGTGTTTCGGCTACGCGACCTGATCGTTCTATTCCTTGCCTACCTGCTTGCCCTGATCGAACGCGCGGCCGCGCGCGCCTACGCGTACGAGCCCGGCGGCGTGATCGAAGCGTCGCGCATCTGCTTCAGCAGGCCGGGCTGGATTCCGTCACGGGTGGCCGCGACCCACGACGCGATGATGCACCTCTTCAGCCAAGCGCATCTTGTGAACGCAGCGCTTGGCGCGATGCTGCTCGACCTGGAGGGCGTGGAATACTCCTATGCGCGTGCGGCGCTCGATGGCGCGGCAGCCGCGCCGTCCTTGTTCCAGAATCTGGACGGCGGCATTTACGAAGCCAGCGCCGTCGGCTTGTGCCACCTCAGCGACAAGAACGCGCCGAAGTGCCTTTTGGTCGTTGATGTCGGCGGCGGTACGACAGACATAGCTGGGCTCATGCGCGCGCCCGGAAGCGAACACATCCGCGTGGTGCGCACGGCGCGTCGCACGATTGACGTCGCCGGCGACGACTTTGACGCAGCTCTTCTCGACTATCTGATCGCGAAGAGCAGCTTGCGCGGCAAAGCGGAACAAACAGCGTTGTGGCGGCGTTTGCTGCCCCGCATCCGCGACCTGAAAGAAGAAATCTTCGAACGCGGGTCCGCACGTTTTTCTGGCGGCGGCGTAACGATCAGATGTTCGGCCGGAGAGTTTGAACGTCAGCCGTCGTTTCGCGCCGTCCTTAAGGACATCATCCGTACGTACGATCGCAGTCTCGATGAGGTTTTACGCAATTGCCGCCGTGAGCGCATTCGCCAGCTGGGCGTCGTCATCGCCGGCGGCGGCTCACGCCTTCCCGCGCTGCGGCGTGCGGTCACCCGTCCGCGTTGGAATACGCACGGCGTGCGCATCGTTCATTTGCCGACCACCCCGCGTTGGGGAAACGCGCTTGCGAGCGCAGCCCACTTCGACGCGCTTTTCGCGCAACTGAGTGCGGCGTTCGGCGCCGCCATCTCAAGCTCTGAGTTCTCGCGCTCGGTTCAGGTCTAGAGCATTTTCCGACGAAGTGGACGCCGGTTCGGCGTAAGAAAATGCGACCAAACAAAAACCTAGAGCCCCGATCCGTTTCAAATCGGATCGGGGCTCTAGGATCAATAGGAAGCGGACAGCGAGAAGAACTGGCGCCAATCGCGGTCAGTTTCCTCGGAAGGCGTGCGATCAATCGGCCGCGCGAGCTCAAAGCCCGCGGTGACCCGATCCTGTAGCGTCAGCCGCACGCCCGCTCCGGCGGAGGCCAGATCCTGGCCGCCGCCATCGTTCCACACCTGAGCAGCATCGACGAACGCGTAGCCCTGCGCGAAGGACAACAGCGCGCCCTCCGGATCAAATCCAGCGCGCAACTCCAACGAAGCCGCCAGCCCGCGATCGCCGGATATCTCGCCGTATCCAAACGCTCGACCGAAAACGGCCCCGCCAGCGGTAAACTCCTCCGCGCCAAGCAGCGGCTCAGCCGACCACTGACCCGATACCGCGCCATAGACGCCGAAGTGGCGGCCGAGATCGCGATAGTGCGAAGCGAAGCCGTCGATCTTGAAGAACCGCGCGTCCGCGTCGGCGCGCGACCGCCGCATCGGCGACGCCTCGGAAGCGCCAAGCGCATCGAGGCCGAAGGAGGTCTGCACGATGACGGTGGTCGATCGCCCGGCATCGTCGAGTGTGCCGCGAATCCCGGCGCGCACCACACGCAGTTCATCGGCATAGGCGCCGCTGCCATCCGACCAGTCGTTCTCTTGGTGCAGCGAGTCGAAGCCCGCGCTCAACCAAAGTCCCGCGCGCCGCGTGCGAATGATTGGAAACTCATAGCACAGCGAGACGATCTCGCTATCGCCGCCAATGTCGGCGGACAATAAGTCGGCGCCGTCGTTGGATCGCGACATGCCAGCCGATGCCCGCAACCAAGCGCCGTTCTCAAACGCATACGCCCAGGAGGCTTCCACAAACGTGTACTCAGAGGGCGAGCGCGGCGCGGTGAACACCGCGAGCGCAGCCTGGTCGCGATCCGCGAACACGCCGTTGGCGGCGACGCGTGCGTAGGCCCGCAGTTCATCCATGGCTGGCGTACCGCGATTGTCGACGAAGACATTCGCCGACCGCGCCTCATAGTCCGCCGTGACCACGAGCCGATGGATGTCGCCTTCGATGGGCTCCATGCGCGAGCGCACCGACATGCCGGGCGCATCGCCTGCAAATCCAAGCCGGCGCTCAAGATCACGGAGGTCCGCGATCGGCGCTTCCTGCAAACCCGCCAGATACGACTGTATCCGTTCGGCGCCATCGCCTTCGACGACAACCTCTCCGATGCGCCCCTCATGCACGAGGATGCGCGCAACGCCTCCGGCCGGTTGCGGCGGGACAGTCGCGTAGGACAAAAAATACCCGCGTGCGCGGTAGCGGGCGGTGATCCGCTCGGCGATCCGGGCGAGATCCGTCATGTCGACCTGGCGGGTCAGAAATGGCGTGTAAATTTCCGCGAGCTCGCTGTTCGGGATTGCGCGAGCGCCTTCAATCGATACGCCGAGCAAGGTGAAACAGTCCGCGCTGCCGCTGGCGCAGGTTTCCGGCACGCCGTCATTCGCCAGACCGCGCAGCTCGCTTGCGTTCGCCGTGCCAACCCCGCCCGCGGCGAGCGCCAGCGTCGCGGTCAACGCCGCGCGAACGCGATCGCGGCTGATCGCGAGGGGATCGAGAATGCGCACGCCATGGTTTGTGCGCATCAATCAACAACAGCGCCTTAACGACGATGTTTTCATGGAGTTTATCAGTTCGTTAGCGCCGTTTTGTTAGGCTTTGCGGAAGCGTTGACCCTCGGAAGGCTATGCCGACTATGCAAAAGCTAATCCTCTCTTTATGCGCAGCGGTCGCCGCGTCGCTCACCGGCGTTTCCCCCGCGATGGCGCAACACGCGCCGTGGCGGATTGTGGAAGCCGTTGGCGCGGTTCGGGTGACGGAACCCGGCCAACAAGCCGCGTCAGCACAAGTTTCCGCGCCGCTCACCGCCGGCACAACTGTGACCACAGGCGCGGCAAGCCGCGCCGCGTTGGAGAACGGCCAGCAACGCATCGTCATGACCGCCAATAGCCGGATGACGATCGCGGCGGATTCCACCGACGCGATGACGCGCATCATGCAGGACCTTGGCGCGCTCCTGTTCCAGGTCGATCGCAGAGAACAGCAACATTTCAGGGTGGAGACGCCGCTTCTGGCCGCCGTGGTCAAAGGCACGACGTTCACAGTCACCGCAGGCGGCGGCGAGGACATGGTCCACGTCTCGCAGGGCCTCGTTGAGGTCAGCGCCAATGGCGGCGGCGCGCCAAGCGATGTCGCGGCCGGCATGACGGCGCGGGTCTCGCGCGACGCGCCTGCCGCGGTCAACATGGGCGCGCCCAATGACGCGGCCGCGGATGCACGCGATGCGGCGCCAGGGCTTGACTATGCGGAGGCAAGCGATGGTCTCGTTACGGGCCCCCCTGCGCAGGCCAATCTCGGCGCGGCCTCGAGTGGTCGCGCTACAGGAAACGCTGGCGGCAATTCTGGAAACGCCAATTCCGGCAGCCAAGGCGCCGGCTCAAGCAACGCGAACGGCGGCGCCTCGGGCGGCAATGGTGTCATGGCCGCGCTGCGCTCCGTTGCGGCTTGGGTGAACGGCGGCTCGAGCAATGCCGCGAACGGCGCCTCAAGCGGCGGTAACGGAAGCGGCAATTCTGGCAACGAAAACTCCGGCGGACCGCCCGGTCCACCGCCGAGCCCGCCGCCCGTCCCGCCCGGCAACGGCAACGGCAACGGCAACGGCAATGGGAACGGCAATGGTCCTCCAGACGACGATGACGACCTGCCGCCGCCTCGGCCGGGCCGTCCGTAGCCAATCATGTTCGGGGGCGAACACATCGGGCAGCACGTAAGGGGCGCGGCGTCGAGGACGCTGCGCCTCTTACGCGCGCGCTCGGGGTTCATCCTGGCGGCGTTCGTCCTCGCCGGCGCCTATGCGGGCGACCTCACAAACGGCTTCGACAACAGGCTCTTCGCCTGGCGCTCTAAAGCGCTTGAGCGCGCGCCGACAGAATCGGTTGTCGTGGTTGAAATCGACTCAAGGAGCGTGCGCGCCGCCGGCCAATGGCCCTGGCCGCGCCAGCGTTACGCGCAAGCCATCCGCAATCTCCGCGACGCTGGCGCGGAGCTGATCGCTTTCGACGTGGACTTCAGCGCGCGTTCCGCGCCTGAAGACGATCGCGCCTTGGCAAGCGCTATCGGCGACGACCCCTCGACAATCGTTCTGCCTACTTTCATCCAAGGCGGCGATCTCGCCGAGAATACGCCGCTCGCCAGCCTCTCGCGCGATGCCTTGGTGGCGAGCGTCAATATTCCCATCGATGCGGATGGCGTGGCGCGGCGCTATGCGCTCGGCTACGGTCACGGAGCGCATTTTCATCCAGCCGTGGCCGCCGTCCTTGCGAACGCCCGCTACGGAGACGAGTCCACCTTCCTCGTCGACTACAGCATCGACGAGAGCGCCGTCCCGCGACTGAGCTTCCACGACGTCTTCCGCGGCACGTTTGATCCAGAACTCGTACGCGGACGCCAAGTGCTGATCGGCGCCACCGCGCTTGAACTGGGCGACGAGTTCGCCACCCCGGCGCGCGCCGGCATGCCTGGCGTGTATATCCACGCGCTTGCCTACGAGAGCATCGCGCAGGGGCGCATGCTGGTGCGCTTGAGCCAAGGTTTGGTGCTGCTTATCGCGCTCGGCGTACTTGTTTTGCTTTGGCCGAAGCGCGCGCCGCTCGATGTTCGCCGCGTGATGTTGACGCACGCGGGCGTGGCGGCGTTTCTTGTCTTGGCGCCGCTTGCCCTACAAGCCTTGCTCCCCGTGACGGTCGACATCGGCATCGTACTCCTAGCGCAAGCTTTGTGCATCGTCGCCGCGGTTCAGACCGAACTCGCGCACCGCGCGTTTGAGCTCGGGCGCCAACGCGAGGCGCATTTGAGCTACATCGCGTTTCATGATCCAGAAACGGACCTCCCCAACCGACGCGCGATGCTTGACGCCATCGGCGGCGCGCTGAACACGACGAACGACCGCGCCGTCGTCGCCATCACAGTTGGGATCGACCGTTTCCCCGTGCTTCGCGCCGCCATCGGCTACGCCAACGCAAACGCGCTGGTGCGAGAGCTGGCCCAACGCTTATCGGCGAAAAGCGGCTCGCCGGTACATCACCTCTCGACATCCATCGTGGGGCTCGTCATCGCCGCCGACTGCGCCGACACTGCACGCAATATGTGCGAGGCGTGCCTCGCCCAACTGGACAAAACCATCGATATTGGTGGCGGCGAGGTCGACATCGCGATCCGCATTGGCGCCGCCGCCTCGACCAGCGCCGAGAACGCGAGCGCTGAAACGCTGCTCGAACAAGCCGCCGTGGCCATCGATCTCGCGCGCATGCGCAACCGGCGGTACGTGATGTTCGATGCGCACGACATGCCCGACCCCAAAGTGCAGCTGGCGCTCGTGAGCGATATCGGCCGCGGCCTTGCACGCGACGAATTCGCTCTCCTGTATCAGCCCAAACGCTGCACGCGCACGGGCGCTATCGTCGGCGCCGAAGCGCTGATGCGGTGGACCCATCCCGTTCACGGGCCGATCTCTCCAGATCGCTTCATTGGCGCCGCTGAAGACACGGGCGCGATCCACGACCTAACCCTTTGGGCGATTAATCGTGCGGTCGCGGACCAGATGGAACTTCAATCGCAAGGTCGCTCCATGCGGCTGTCGATCAACATCTCCGCGCGATCCCTGATCGACCCCGGCTTCTGTGGCATCGTCATCGACGCCATTCGCGAAGCCGGCGCCGACATTTGCTTTGAGATCACTGAAACCGCGATCATCGACGATCCGCTGGCGGCCATCTCCGCGATCACGGCGTTCCGCGACGCCGGCATCAAGGTGTCGATCGACGACTATGGCTCGGGGCTGTCGTCGCTCGGCTACCTCAAGCAAATCGCGGCGGACGAGCTTAAGATCGACAAGTCCCTGATTGCCGATCTCACAAACAGCCCGCGCGACCGCCTCATTTTGAAATCCACCATCGATCTCGCGCACGGCCTCGGCATGAGCGTCGTGATCGAGGGCGTCGAAGACGAAGCCACTCTGGCGTTGGTGACCGCGCTCGGGTGCGACATCGTCCAGGGCTACCTTATCTCGCGTCCACTGCCATTGCAGGGCCTGGAAGAGATCGGCGTAGACCATGCTACGCGCCGCGCTGCCCACGCCTAGCCCTCGCGCGCATCCCAAGCGGCGACCGCTTCGGCGTCGCGCGGCGTGATGTCTGGATAGCGCGGGTCCGCGGTTGCGGGATCGAAATATTTCCACGAGCGCGCGCACTTCACGCCGGGCGCTTTCTCGACGAGCACCGCCACCCCGGCGACATCCGGCGAGCGAAACGCTTCCGTTGGCCCTTCGCCAGCTTCGATCACAATGCCGCTGGTGATGCAGAGCTCTGCGAAATCGATCGATTGCAAAGCCGCGCGCAGATGCTCGTCAGCGACGAAAACGCGCGGCGCGGCCTCAAGGGCCGAACCAATCACCTTGTCGCGGCGCGCAACTTCCAGCGCGCCGGTGACGACGCCGCGCGCCTCACGCAAGCGCGCCATTTCCTCACCGGCGAAATCGTCCTCCCAGGCGTCCGGCGTCGCGGGGAACTGACGAAGATGGACGGACTTGGCTTCGGGATGGCGCGTGAGCCAAGCTTCTTCGGTGGTGAACGGAAGAATTGGCGCCAGCCACGCCGTGAGACGAGACAGCGTCTCGTCGATCGCCGTGCGACAGGCGCGCCGGCGCAGACTAGTCGGCGCATCGCAATAGAGCGCATCCTTGCGCACATCGACATAGAAGGCGGAGAAGTCGACGTTGCAGAACTCGACGATGGCCGAGAGCGCGTCGCGGAACTGGTAGGTGTTGTAGGCCTCGCGCACGACGCGGTCGAGTTGCCAGAGGCGGTGGTAGAGCCAGCGTTCGAGGAGCTGGACCTCCCCCTCCCCTAGAGGGGG
>ERZ761602.1823-NODE-1823-length-36465-cov-5.072508_pt1 | contig 36465 bp, 44 predicted proteins | sample MGYA00512165_ERZ761602 | MGnify/ENA primary metagenome ERZ761602 (study PRJEB28899, sample SAMN02445085) | bioreactor sludge metagenome | biome: EBPR sludge; isolation source: Thorneside wastewater treatment plant | place: Australia: Brisbane, Thorneside...
CGTGTCGATTGGTGGGTAGTACTGGGTTCGAACCAGTGACCCCTGCCGTGTGAAGGCGACTGTCGCCTCCTGTCACCTACGACAGAGCGCGCCGTAGCGGGCCTTTTCGGTCGGATTCAGACCTGGTTTTGCACCAGAACGTGCGCCAGGTCTCAATCCTTCACGGCTGCCCGCGCGGCATCGTAGGCGCGCTCGCAGGCGAGGCCGGCGGCTCTGCTTCGGTCAGCATGTTCTGCCAGCGCTCCCGCTGTGCCGTCAAGCTCCGCGAGCACGCGCAGGAGCCGGTCGGCATCTCGCATGCCGCCGGGCACGCCGGCTGCCGAGCTTCCCCCGGCAGGTGCGGCAGACGCACCGGTGCAGCGACGGGCGGAGTAGCGGGTCGCTGCAGCCCGCAACCCGTCAGCGGCAGCGACAGCAGCAGCAGCGTCTGAGCGCAGAGCCTCCACAGTCTCTCGGGCGTCACGGACGATCTCCTCGGTGCGGTTGACGATCTCGGCCTCGCGGGCGCGGGCCTGCTCGACGGCCTGGCGGGCGGCGGATTCGGCGGCAGCGATCTGGCTGGCCTGCTCGGCGCGCAGCTCGGCGATCTGGCCTCGGGCGATCTGGCCGCGAGCGAGCCATCCGGCGGCGACCAGCGTGCCGCCGATGACCAGCGCAGCGACCAGCTTGGGGCTGATGGCGGGGATCGGGATCATTGCCGGCCCGCCTGCCAGTCCTGCCAGCGGCGCCACAGGGCGTAGGCGGCGCCAGCGACGATGACGACCAGCAGGACCCAGCGCAGCGGGTCGGCCTGCGCGGTGGTGTCGCGCGCCTCCTCGAGCGCAGAGCGCGTGTCGGACAGCAGCGGCAGCACCTCCACGGCAGCCAGGCCCGTGGCGGCCACGGTCGCGGAGCCAGAGCCGATGGCGGTGCCGGACTCGGCGAACGTCCGTGCAGGCTTGCCGGCCAGCCAGCGGTCCACCCGGAAGCCTGGGCATGCCTTGGGAGCGTAGTCGTTGTGCCCGCTGACGCGCGTGATGCCCGGGTGCGCCTGGCGCAGCTTGTCGATCAGCCGGCGCAGCGCCGCGTCCTGCTCGGGCGTGAAGTGGCGGTCGAAGGTGTCGGTCGTGTTGGCGCCGAAGCCGCCGATCAGGCACACGCCGATGCCGCGCGCGTTGACCTTCGGCTCGAACGCGCCCGTGCGCTCGATCGGGCGGCCCGGGTAGACCTTGCCGTCGCGATCGATCAGGTAGTGGTAGCCGATGTCGGACCAGCCGTTCTGCTCGACGTGCCAGCGGCGGATCTCGGCGATGCGCTCGGCTCCGCTGGCCTGCGCCATCCAGCCCGGCCGTGTGGCGCTGCAGTGGACGCTGATCTCACTGATCGCTCGCACTGCCGGCGTCCTTGCCCTGCTTGATGACGCGGCCGACCATGATGGCCAGGCCCATGAGCGCCGTCAGCGTGCTGGCGTTGATGCCGAACAGCTGCAGGATCGCGTTCTGCTGCTCGGCCGGCAGCGTGCTCCAGGCGACGAGGATCGCGGCGCCCCACATCGACAGCCACTTCCAGGCGTCGCGCCAGTCGGGGATGAGGATCTTGTCCATCGTGGTTTCCTTTCAGCGTGTCTTGCCGTTCTCGACGACATCCATGCGCCGCTCGAGCGACTGGATGCGCAGGGTGTGCTCGACGTCTCGGGACGCGGCGGCGGAGGCACCGTTGGCGAGCGACTTCACGTCGACCTTCATCTCGACGACGGTGTCGGCCAGGCGCTGCTGCCCGTAGTACAGCGCCGCGGCCTGCAGCCCGATGGCGCCCATGATCCCGATCAGCCAGGGCAGCGGCAGCACGCGGTCGATCTTGACGCGGCCGCCTTGGTCGCGCCCGACGAAGTCTCCGGGGCGCGAATCGGAATGGTGGTGTGGGTCTTCGGTCATCCTGGTTCTCCTTGTGGACGTGGGCGGCGCGCCTGGGCGCGGGTGGCGCATGCGATCAGGTGCAGGCCGAGCGCGGCCTGCAGCCCCTGGATCTCCTGTGCGTTCAGGCGAACGATCTGGTTGTCGGCGGTCACGAACTCGACGACCAATGAGGCGTCATCGCGGGCAGCCGCCGCAACGTGCGCGATGCGCAGTAGGCTGACCTCGTCGGACTGGTAGACGTTGCCCTGAAAGACGAATCCGCCATGCTCCTCTGCGCAACGCTGGGCCTTCGCGGAAGCCCACTCGGCAGCGTTGCGCTCGTCATCCGAGCGCGGGTCGTGCCAGGAGAGCACGCCGCCGTCCGAGCACACCAGCACGGCGTTGTCGAACGGCGGCTCGGGCCAGCCACGAACCGTCGCGCGCAGCTCGACAACGGCCTGGCCGTCCGCCAGCTCGACCAGCCCTGGCCGGTGCGTGAGCCTTTCGACTACACCTGCGGCATCGACAACGGCATGCGTGTTCTCGGTCATGACGGGTTCCCGAAGGTGCCGGACGCCGTGCGGCTGATGGTGGCCGTCAGGCCGTTGGCATCCGTGACCACGCAGGTCACGGTGACCGAGACGATGCAGTCCGTCGCGCCGCGGGCGTACAGGCTGGCCACGTCGGAAGAGAACGAGGCGCCGCCGAAGTTGTTCACGTCGGAGACGGCCGCGTCCACCTCGAAGGTGTACGTCCAGGCGTAGCTGTAGGGCGTCGTTCCGCCGCTGGCGGTGACGGTGCAAGAGCCGAGGCTCGGCGTCGCGCTCGAGCTCTTGCTGAACGACCCGCCGCCCGGCGTCGACGCGGTCAGGCTCACGGTGTTGAGCTTGACCTGCAGCTCCGAGCCGGTCCAGCGCAGGTACTGGGCGCTGCTGCCGATGTCGAACCGCGGCGTGCCGGCGTTGTACTCGAGCAGGAACCCGGTGCCGCTGCCGTAGGCCGACTTGCCCGAGCGAATCTTGCCGGTCGTGGCGATGTCCAGGCTGCCGATGGCCGCGCTGGCGATGAAGGTCGAGATGTTGGTCTCGTCGATGAAGATCGGCCCGTGCCGGCCGATCGCCACCCAGTCGATTTCGAAGTCGTCGCTCGCCGTCGTGCCCAGGTCGATGCGGATCTGGGTGATGGTCTTCGAGCCCCAGTCGTTCTCGGCGGACACCAGGCGCTTCATGTCCCACTCGACGATGGCCCACTGGCCGACCGGCAGGTTCGTGACGTTGACCGGCGTGACGTAGTAGCTGCCGCTGAAGCTGGCGCCCAGGCCGTCGCTGTGGTTGTCCGACACGGCCCAGTAGATCGCGCCTTCCCACCCGGATCCGGCCGTGCGCTTGATGCGCGCGCGGATCTTGTCGTACCGCGCGCCGTTGATCGACAGCGTGTTCGGCGACGAGAAGGTCGGATCGCTTCCGCTGGACTCGACGGTCAGCACGCCCGCCGCGGCCGAGAAGGTCGACGTCCCGCCGGACGTCCAGCCCAGGAGCGCGTCCACCCAGTCCCACGACAGGTAGGGCACGAAGTCGACGCCGGCCGCGAGGTTGTTGACGTCCAGCGCCGTGATCTGGCCGCCGCCAGCGTTGACCAGCGCGCCGGAGCTGGACAGCGTGATCTGGTTGTTGGCGACCGCCGTGCCGTCGCCAGTGCCGATGCCGCTGATCGCGCCGCCGCTGATCGAGATGCGACTGTTGCGCTGGGCGTCGAGGTCGCCGGCGTAGCCCAAGCCGCCGATCGTGACCTGGCCGCCGCCGGCGCCGGACAGCGCGCCGTTGGAGGCAATGCTGACGTTCGAGTTCAGCCAGGACGACGAGGCGACGATGTTCGCGTAGTTCAGCGCCGTGCCGGAGCCGAAGATCACATTGCCCGAGCCGTCCTTGATGGTCAGGTTGCGGCTGTCGATCTGCGAGGCGGTGATCGAGCCGGCAGCGATGCGCGCGGCGTCCAGGTAGCCGGTCGTGATCTTGCTCGCGTCCAGCGACACGATCTTGGCGTTCGTGATCTGGGCGTCGCCGATCTTGGCGGTGACGATGGCGCCGTCGGCGATCTTGGCCGAGTCCACCGCCAGGCTGCCGATCATCGCGTTGACGATGGCGCCGTTCTGGATCGCCGCCGTGCCCACGGCGATGGAGTTCGCGGCCAGCTTCGTGGCGCTGATCGCGCCGTCGACGATCAGCGAGGCATCAGCGGCGAGCTCGAGCATCACGCCGCTGACGCCGATCGCACCCGACCCCGCGATGCCGGACTCGTTGAACAGGATGAACGCCACCGTGGCCGCGCCGGCGGGGACGGTTCCGATGGTCGACAGATCGCTGTTCGCGCCGGCGTTGTTGGACAGCGTCAGCGAGATGTCGCTGATCGTCGTGCCGGCCTGGCTGTAGAAGCGCGCGACCAGGTAGCAGGCCTGGTTCGCGGTCGACGTGTACCGGCAGCGCAGCCGCAGCTTGGTGGTCGGCGGCGGGCAGACGATCTTGGCCGACCACAGGTGATAGCGCGCCGTGCCGCTGAGGTACAGCGTCGCCTGCTTGGCGGTGTCCAGCACGCCCGGCGTCTGGTAGACCCAGCCCCCCGGGTCCTTCGACGTACCCTCCCACCAGGCCTCGTCGGCGAAGTAGGGGTCCGGGCACACCGACTGCGGCGCAACCAGCAGGTGGTGCGTGCGGATCGCGTTGGCCGCGATCTGGTCGGCGCTGATCGCCCCGGCGGCGATCTTGCCGGCGGTGACCGCGTTGGCGAGGATCTTGTCGGCGGTGACTGCGTTGGCCGCGATCTCGTTGGCCGTCACTGCGTTGGCGGCGATCTTGCCGGCCACCACTGCCCCGGCAGCGATCTGTGCGGCCTCGACTGCGCCAGCCTGGATCTTCGCGGTCGTGATAGCGCCTGCCGCGATCTCGCCCGCCGTGACTGCGCCGGCCACGAGCTTTGCCGTCGTGACGGAGCCCGAGGCCAGCTCGGTCGCCGTGATCGAGCTGGCTGCGATCTTGCCGGCCACCACCGAGCCGGCGGCCAGCTCGTTCGCGGTGACAGCGGCAGCAGCCAACTTCGCGGTCGTGATCGCACCGGCTTGGATCTCGGTTGCGCTGACGGCGCCTGCGGCGATCTTGCCAGCCACCACGGCGCCGGCGACGAGCTTCGGGGTCGTGATGGCGTTGTCGGCGATCTCCGTGGCGGTGATCGTGCCCGGCAGGATCTCGTCCGGCCTCGGTGCCCAGGCTGTGGTCACGTCGCCCAGCTCGAGCTGCACGTCGTCGACCCACATCTCGGTCAGGCCGGAGACTCCGCCGGTGCGAGCCTGCATCCAAGCGTAGATGCGCGCGGTGGCCGCGTTGGGCGGCACTGTCAGCGCTGTTCCGACGATGCGCTGCAGGGCCGTGATCGGCGCGCTGCCGGCCGATACAAAGACGGCCTCTCCGCCACCGAGGTACTGGCTGCTCCCGTCGAGCCAGTCCACGTACAGGTACAGCGCCGGGATGTAGCTCCCCTGCGTGAGCAGGTAGGCCGACAGGATCGCCTTCTGACCCGCCGTGCCCGCGCAGCCGACGTCCTGGTAGATGCCCGCGCGGTCGTTGGACGACGTTCCGCGGCCCCCGCCAGTCACTGTCGCAAAGGTGATGGCCCCCGTCGTGCCGGCGCTGTACTGGGCCCAGGTGTCCGCAAGCCCGTTGCCGTCGGTGTCGGCCTCGAAGGACGAGTTGCGCACCAGGTTGCCGCCGCCGATCGTCACCGCGAGCTGCGCGGCGGTGAGCTGCCCCGTCACTTTGGCAGCGGCAATGGCCGCGATCTGAGAGTCGGTGAGCTGCCCCGCGACCTTTGCCGCAGCGATGGCCGCGAGCTGGGAGTCGCTGAGCTGACCGGTGATCTTCGACGCCGCCAGTGCCGCGACCTGCGCGTCCTGCAGCTGCCCGGAGATGTCCGCCGAGGGCACGGTGGCGACATAGGCCGAGCCGCTCCACCGGTACAGCTTGCCGTCCGTCGTGTTGAAGACGCTGCGCGTGGTCAGCGTGCCGGGGACGGCGCTGACGATCGACACCGGCTCGATGCCGCTGGCGAACTTGGTGAGATCCACCGCCTGCGCCGCCAGCTTGGCAGCTGTCACGGCGCCGCTGGCCAGGTTGCCGGCCTCCACGATTAGCGGCCCCAGGTCCGCGTTGCCCACCGTTCCAACCGTGACCTGCACGCCGTTCGTGCCGCCGGCCGCCGGCCCTTGCACGCCGTCGACGGTGACGAACTTCGCCCAGACGTGCAGCTGCGCGCCCATCGCCGCGTCGTGCAGGAACATCGTCGAGGCGCCGGCCGCCTTGCCCACAGGCGTGCCAGGAATGGTCGGCAGCGGGCCGGTGCCGCCGTAGGTGGCGACGTAGATCTCGGTGAAGTCGTTGCCGTGGCCAACGGTATAGGCCGGCGCCGTCCACTCGATCAGGATGCCGCGGAACAGCGAGGTCGCGGCCAAGCCGGTCGGCGCCGGCGGCGGGGTCAGATCGGGCACGTAGCCGGTGACGGACGTCACCGTGGCGCTCGCGCTGGCCGCGGCGCTGCTGGCCTGGCCATCGACGAGCACGTGCTTGGCCCGCACGGTATAGGCGCCGGCGACCGCGACCTGGTGCACGAAGGCCGTGCCGCGCCCGGCCCACAGCGGCGCGGCGCTGTCCCAGTCCGTGCCGCCCAGGCGCAGCTGCGTCTCGGCGTAGCCGCGCTCGGTGGCGCCGGTCCACGACCAGGTGATGATGCCGTCGCCGGCAGCCCCCGTCAGGCCCTGCACGTTGGCCGGCGGGCCGACTGGACTGGTCAGCGCAGGCGCGGAGATCGCCGGCGCACTGGGCGTGCTGGTGCTGTAGGCGCCGGCGTTGTGCTGCACCAGGCGCAGCCGCCAGCGGCCCGGGGCCGGCATCTCGAGGCCCACGATGCGCATCGCCAGCGCGCTCAGCCCGATCGGGTGCGTCACGGTGACGATGTCGCCCTCTTCGTGCCGGATGCCGAGGTCGAACACCTCCAGCGTGCAGCTCAGGTCGGCCACGGACAGCTTGTCCAGTCGCTCCTTGGCCTCGCGGAAGGCCTGGCTGTACCGCTGCACGCCCGGCAGCTTGACCTGGCTCAGGCGCCACGGGCGGGTGCTGCCAGCGCCGGTCAGGCTGGCCGTGGCTGCGGACTCTCGCCATGGCACGGCGCTCGTGTCGGTGTAGGCCACCTCGATGGCGGTGGGCACGTTGCCGATGTCGCGCCGCTGCAGGTCGCCGATGCCGGCGATGGTGCCGTCGGCGTGCGAGTAGCTGGCCACGGCCGCGGCGTCGGCGTCCGCGATCAGCTTCAGCCCCGCCGCGCCGGGCAGCAGGAAGCACCCGGCGTAGGCACGCAGCGCGTCGGCGATGTCCGATGCAGCCGCGGCCTGCGAGAAGCTCACGCCGATCAGGCGGCGCTTCTCGGCCGGCGAGCCGACCAGCGCGTCGCAGGCGTTGGCCGCGGCGTGGACGGTGCTCCAGTCGACCGTGCGCCCGAGGCCGTAGGTGGAGTCCCGGCAGAAGTCAGCCAGCGCCAGCGCGGGGTTGTCGCTCCACTCCCAGGTGGACGGCGTGGCCAGGCGATGCGCGCCGCTGCCGCCGGCGGTGGAGTCCTTGCGCACGTCGTAGACCTTGCGGCCGCGCACCTTGGCGCCCACGTCGAGCTGGCCGTCGAAGGCGCTCGTGGGCATGGCCAGCACGGTGTAGGCGTAGCCGGTCAGCGCGTCGGCGTAGGTGATGCCCTGCGCGGCGAAGGCGGTCACCAGCGCGGCGTGCGGCGTCACCTGGGCGCCGGCGTAGTGCGTCACCGTGGCGCCGGCCGGCAGCGCCTTGTCGTTGAGCAGCACCTCGGAGACGGTGTCGCACGCGAAGCCCCAGAGGCACTGCACCAGCAACGTGGAGCTGCCTGCGTCGGCCGGCAGGACGTTGACGATCAGCGCCTTGACGCGGTCCTCGCCATAGGTCAGCGGAACGACGCTGCGCTCGGCGGCGGCCGCCACGCCGCGCGGCGACGCCGCGGCATTGATGGCGCGCGCTGCGGGGATCGTCATGTCCCCATAGCGAAGAGAGGGCAGCGCGATCATCGCCTCACACCTGCATCAGCACGACGCTGGCGAACCACCACGGGCCATCCTTGCGGTATTGCGGGGCCTCCGCGAAGCGCACGGTGTAGGACTGGCCGTCCACCGGCCAGGCGAAGGTGAGATTGGCCGTGCGGTTGGCGACGTAGGCGTTCTCCAGCGTCGTGCGCTGCGCGTCGGTGAGCAGGTGTTCCACGCGGAACGTGGTCTTCTCGGCGGCGAACAGCCGGCGCACCTTCAGCACGCCGTTCGTCGCGCGCACAGGCTCGAAGCCGCCCTGCCGCTCGGCGGAGCTGCTGCGCAGGATGGGCAGGCTCGGGTAGCTCACGGGCGGCGCTCCAGGCGGTAGTCGGCGCCGTTGATCTTCAGCACCGTGCCGGCAGGCAACAGGGTGTTGAAGCCCGCCGCCGGCCCGACGAAGGTGCGCGGCGACATCAGGAACTCGCTGGGCGAGCGCAGCCCGATGGACACGCGGCGTTCGTCGATGCTCACGCCGGCGCCGACGGCGTCGCACAGGTGGACGACGTCGCTCAGCGCGGTGGCCGCCGCGTCATAGCCCCAGATCGTGATCGGCACGTCGGCCGGGCTCTCCGCCAGCACGAGAGCGGCCGCCGCGTCGTCTGCGTTGCCCAGCACCAGCGTGCCGCGCACGCGCAGCGCGTCGATCTGCAGGTCCTGCACCGCCATGTCCTCGAGCGTCCAGGTCTGGCCGTTCCAGGTGACGGTGGAGAAGCTGCTCCATCGGCGCACGGTGGAGAAGCCCGCCTGCACGAGGATGGCCGGCTGTTGAACCGGAGCGTTCAGCGCCGCGGAGAGGGCGCCGGACAGCGATTTCACGCGCCGCCTCCGCCGGGGTTCACTTCCCACTGCCACTGATCGAGCATGGTGCGTTGCTGCTGCACCGCGTCGATCAGCTGGCCGAGCAGCTGGTTGGTCTGCGCCACGCCGGAGGCCACGCCGTTGATGGCATCGACCTGAGCCGCGGCGCTGCTGGCGAAGAGCGAGCCCAGCACGGCCGTCTGCGGCGCCTGAGCGGCAGCCGAACCCAGCGTGCCGCCGGACTCGGCCAGGTAGTCGCTGACGCCGGCGAAGCTGCCCTGCACGCCCAGCAGCGCGGTCAGCTGCCGGCGGCCCTGCTCGCCGCTGACGTCCAGCGACTCGACCAGCGTTCGGAAGTCGCCGCGCGTGGACAGGCCCGAGGCGTCGATGCCCACGCCGGCCAGCACATCGCTGATCTCGCGCGCCTTCAGCCCGGCAATCTCATCGCGGTTGAAGTAGTTTTCGACGTAGCTGCGCGCCAGCCCGGCGAGCGACTCCATGCCGCCGGCGAACTCCACCAGCTGCTCGCGCGCCTGGATGGACAGGCCCGCCACGCGCGAGAACACGCCGCCCAGGTCGTTCAGGCCCTTGCTGAGCGTTTGCAGCGAGGCCAGGCGCCCGGCGGTCTGCGCGAGCGTCTCGCCGACCTTGCGCAGGGGCTCGAGCTGGGCACTGAACTGCCCGAGCAGGCCTTCCTGGAAGTCGACGATCAGCTTCTGGATCGCCTCCTTCTGGGCGGCCTCGTCCATGCCGGAGAAGCTGACCTTGATCTGCTGGCTGTAGCCCTGCAGGGCCTCCACCGGCAGGCCCAGCGCCTCGGCGTAGGCCTTGGCCTGCTCCGCGGCCGCCTTGCCGCCGGCGTCGAGCACCTGCTCCAGGGCCTGGTCCAGCGGGCTGCGGACGGTCTTGTTGCTGCGGAACAGACCGCCCTTGTAGTAGGCGTAGGAGCTGCCGCCGAAGTCGCCGGAGGCGCCGAACAAGCCTTCGACGCCGGTGTCCTTGAGCTTGCGGCCGAAGAGCGGCCCCAACAGCCCGCCGCCCAGCAGCGTGGTCATGTCGGAGCTGAGCCCGCCGATCTTGTACCCTCCATTGAGCATCTTCGCGAGCTGGAAGGCAGCCACGAGCGGCGCCACGGCGCCGATCCCCATGCCGGCACCAGCGAGCATGCCCGCGCCGCTGCCGCTGGTCAGCAGCGACCCTGCCGCGGACAGCGAACCGCTCAGCGTGGTAGCGCCCGTGAGCCAGCCGGCGCCGGCCGTGAGCGAGCCGCCGATGCCGCCAGCGCCGAAGAGGCTCATCAGTCCGCCAGCGTTGGCGAGCAGATTGCCCCCTCCACCAGGCCCGCTGCCCGCCATCGCTGCGCCCGATCCGCCCAGGCCCAGGATCCCCGTGATCATCCCGGCCAGCGGCTTGACAGCGGCTTCGATCACCGGGCGCAGCACCATGCTGCGGAACAGCCCCTTGATGTACTCGGCCGCGCTCTTGCCGCCGTTCATCAGCGCATCGGCCAGGCTCTGGCCGATCTGGTCGTTGATGCGCTGGATGCGCGCGGACTCTTCCTTCCAGTCGTCGGCGGCCTTGCGCACACCCTCGCGCGCGACGATGGCCTCGCGCAACTCGGCCGCAAACTTCTTATAGGCCTCGCTGCCCTTCTCGATCCCCTTGGCTTCCAGCGCCCACAGAGCGATCGACAGCTCGCGCTCGATGTTGCTCATGCCCATGAGCTGTGTCTCGCGCTCGATGGCCTGCACCATCTCGCCGGCGGACTTCAGTCGGGCGTCAACCGCCTGCTCCTCCGCCTCGTAGCGCGCAAGCGCCGCCATGGCGGTCTTTGCGGTCTCCTCGCGCTCCTTCTGCTGCGCCCGCTCGCGCTGCTCGAGGTAGTCGTTGGTTGCGCGGCTGAACTCGGCTTCCATGCGGGCCTGTTCGGCTAGGGCGGCCTTGCGCGCATCTGCTGCCGACTTGCCGATCTGCGTCGTGGCCACCAGGTCCGCCACGCGCTTGCGGTACTCGTCCAGTGGCATCAGCCCTTCGGTGTAGGCATCGCTGAGCGTGCGCAGCGTCTTCGTGTAGTCGTCGGTGATGCCTGCACTTTTCGCGCGCAGGGCCTGCAGCTGCGTTTCGAGCTCGGCCCTTCTGGCTTCGGCCGGATCGACGATGCCTGCCTCAGCCCGCCGCGCCTGGTCACGAAGCTCGGTGTTGCGCTGCGCGATCTCGTCTTTCAGCCGATCGCGTTCGCGGCGCAGGCCGATGTTCTCGCCGTCGCCGCCGTAGATGCTGCGCTCGCCGAAGCCCTGCAGCCGGTTGCGCTCGAGCTGGGTCTCGATCTCGGCCAGGCGCTTGACCTTCCCGGCGTAGGTGTCCAGCTCGCGCGCGCGCGCCGACCAGATGCCGTAGCCAGCACCCGCCACGGCGGCGATGCCCAGCACGGCCAGCACGATGGGGTTCGCGGCGAGCGTCAGCGCGAGCCCCTTGATCGCGCCGCCGATCGCGCCGATGCCAGCGATCAGGGACTTGATGCCTGCGACGGCTGCAACGCCAGCGATGCCGGCGAAGAAGGCCGAAAAGGCCGCCTGGTTGTTGCGCACGACACTGCCAACGCCGTCCAGTGCGGAGGCCAAAGCGGTCAGCGCATCCGCCAGCGCCTTCGACCCGCCGACAGCCTTGTCCAGGTCTCCTACCAAGCGCGTGGTCGAGTTGCCCAGCACGGTCATGCCCTGCGACACCGTGGCCGTGCTCTTCGACACTTCCTCGGCCAACTTCGGCGCGCTGCGGGTCAGCGCCTCGACGACCTTCTGCGAGGTGAGTTGCCCCTCTTCTCCGAGCCTGCGCAGCGCGCCGACCGGAACGCCCAAGCCGTCGGCCAGAGCCTGCGCCAGCCGAGGCGCCTGCTCCAGGATGCTGTTGAGCTCTTCGCCGCGCAGCACGCCAGATGCCATGCCCTGGCCCAACTGGACGAGCGCCGCCTGCATGCTCGCGGCGCTGCCGCCGCTGATCGCCATGGCGTCGCCGATGGCCTTGACCACCGTCATGTTGGCGTAGCCTGCGCGCGCCATCGTGGCGTAGACAGACCCGAGCTCGGTGAAGCTCGTGCGCGAGGACTGCGCCGCCTTGTACAGGTCGTCGAAGGCGATCGCTGCCGACTGCGCATTGCCGACGGACAGCTTCAGCCGGTTGTCGAGCGTGGAGACGGCGTCGGCCATCGCAATCGCGCCGGACAGCATGCGCTGCAGGGCCGGCAAGACGACAGCCAGCCCTATGCCGTAGTGCCCGACCTTGCGCACGGCATCCGTCGTGCGATCGAGCTGGCGCTCGATCGCGGACAACTCGGAGTTGACCTCCGCGCCACCCGAGACCCCCAGGCGCAGCTTGACGTCAGCGGTCATGTCGGTATCCTTCCCGCATGCCCTTCACGCTCGCCATCGTCCGCGTCGTCCTCGCCAGCGCGCTGCTGGCGCTGTGCATGAGCCTGTTCGGCCTCGCCTGGCTGATGAACGCATTCATCTGGCTGTTCGTCGCCAGCGTGGCGCTGGCCATCCCGGTGTTCCTGCTCGAGGTCACGGGATTCATCGGCGCAGCGGCCGGCTGGCTCTTCGGCCGCCGCCCGAGCTGATCACCGCCGCCGCCGGACCTCGTCCATCCACGTGCCCTCCATGACCTGGAGGTCACCGAAGAGCTGCGGCCACTCGCGCCGCGGTGTGCCGGCCATGCGCAGCGCAGACTCCACGCCGCCATAGTCCAGCCCGGTCGGCCCGGCCATGCCCATGCGCCACTGCGACTGCACGCGCAGCCACAGCTGCAGCGTCGCGACGTTGCACGGCCACAGCCAGAAGACGTCCGAGGGCGGCTCGCCCTGGCGGCCGACAAGCCGCAGCCCGAAGGCCGCGAGCGCATCGTCCGTGGTGTCCTGCTGGTGGTCATCGCCGTCCCTGAGTTGCAGCTCGCCGCGCGCCAGCAGCCGCGCGGCCTCGATCAGTTTCCCCGGCGGTCGCGATCCTCTTCGCGCACGCCCTGCTGGACGGCGCGCATCACGGCATTCAGCAGCAGCGACCCAGCCCCAGCCAGGCCCAGCATCACGTCAAGCGCCTCCGCGCTGTACGGCGCCGGCCGGTCGTCGTCTTCGAGCACCAGGCGCTGGTCGCGCCAGTCGTGCACGAGATCGACCAGCAGGTCGCGAGTGGCCCGCGCGGCGTCGGCAGCGCTCGCCCCGACCTCCGCCATCTGCTGCAGCCGTTCGACCATGCGCAGCGCCTCTTCCTGCGTCAGCCGGCGCAGCACCAGCGTGAACGCGAACGGCACGTCGCGCGATCCGTCGCGCACCACCAGGCGCACAGGCGCGTCGATGAAGGATCCAACCTTGAGCTTCATGGCCATGCGTCAGGTCCTCACTGCGTGACGAGGCGGATCTCGTCGTTGCCCGACGAGGGCACCAGGCGCAGGTCGAAGCCGATGAGGCGCACGCCGTTCACCTCCTCCTTGCGCGGATTGATCAGCTGCACCACCGGCGAGTAGAGGATGATGTTGTTGCCGGCCGTTGTGCCGCCGATGCGCATGGCCATCGCCTGCGTCGTGTTGGCCTTCACCGCCGTCATCAGCGAGACCTCCTGCGCGGCGGAGAGCTCGAGCATCGCGCGGCCGGTGATGGCGCGGTTGGTCAGGCCGATGCGCTCCTCGTTGAGCAGCGGGGTGAACTGCACCTGGTTGCCCCAGTCCAGCTCCAGACCCGAGCTGTTGTAGATCGTGCCGCCCGAGAGCGCTCCGGCCGAGTAGGTGCCGCCCAGCGTGATGTCCACGACGTTGGCCTTGGCCATGGTCGGAGGCTTCTGCCACGCGGTGAGCGTGAGACCGGGATTGGCCGCGGCCGACACGCCGCCGTCCAGTCCCGTGAACTCGAAGACCAGCTTGGGCCGGTCGCCGACCTTGGCTTCCAGGCGCACGTTGCCCATGGCGCCCAGGATCTTGTGCAGCACGCCGTCGTCGTACCAGTAGATCGTCACCGTCTTCAGCGACGTGCTGGCCGGGGTGTACTCGACGCGGTTGGGCGTCGACAGCAGCGCCTCGGCATGCGCGCAGGCCTGCATCGGCGCGCCCCAGGCCGGCGCAGTGGCCGCGGCGCCGCTGCCGGCAAGCTCGGTGGTGAAGCTGCAGCGCACGAACGCGGTGGCCACCAGCTGCTCGCTGGCGCCGAAGAAGCCGCGCACCAGGTCGCGGTCGACGTTCTGGGCTTCCAGCGGGGTGATGCTCAGGTCGCTGACCAGCATCGCGTTGGAGCCGCCGGTGGGAACGGCATCCACGCCGGCAGTCGTCTCGACCTTGCAGAGGATGGCGGTGTTGCGGACGTAGCGGGGCATGGTTCAGTCCTCGGACGGTTGCGGTTGGGCGGCCGGCGGCGAAGGGAGCACCTCGACCCACTGGCCGGCGGAGTCGTCCCAGCGCCAGGAGCCGCCGCCAGGGATGGGCGTGTTCTCGGGCGTGCGGCCGTGATCAGCCGCCCGCGCTGTCGGCGTCTTGGGAGCGCTGCTGGGCGTCATCTGCTGGGTCCTTCCGGCGCCGGCGCGGTGCCGGCGGTTGCGTGTCCGCGTCCTGCGTGTCCGCGTCCTGCGTGTCCGCGTCCTGCTGGTCACGGGCGGCAGCCTCGCGGCGCGCGCGATTGAAAGCGAAGAGCCCCATCGCGCGCTCCTATCAGGCCAGCTTGTGCTTGAACGCGATCATCGGGATCGCCTTCACGTCGAACACGCGCACCCAGTTCGTGCCCGTGGCCAGCTCCACCCGCGTCGGGAACGCGCCGGCCGCAGAGCCCGCCCACCGCAGCCCGACCGGATGCAGCAGGAAGCGACGGCGCATGGCCATCACGTCCTCGCCGGCCAGGATGTCGCGGTCGGTCTCGAGGTTCTCGGGGCCGATCGGACGCTCCGCGAAGCCGATGACGCCGGGGCCGAAGATGTAGCTCGTGTACGTGCCCGTCGCCACCGGCAGGCCGTCGTCGACGATGACGCGCTTGCCCATGTAGAACGGCACGCGGTCGCTGCCGTTGCTCGGGCGCTCGTAGTCGATCAGGTTCGCCTTCGCCAGGTACGCCTCGGTGGCCGAGTGCATGGCCACCGCGGTGACGCCGGACTTGGCGTCACCCAGCTTCTGCGTGGCGTCGATGAAGGTGTTCGCGTTGAACGCGCGCAGGGCTTCGCTGGCTTCTCCCGACACGTCGTGCACCAGGCCCGACATGCTGGCCGCCGAGAAAGCCCCGGTGAGCGTGCTCAACAGCTCCGTCTGCATCTGGCGCGCCCAGTACGCCGCGATCCGGTCCATGATCGCGCGCGCCGGGTCTGCACCGGCGAACACGCCCGCCAGGTCGTTGACTCCCCAGGCGCGGCCGCGGCCGATGACCACGGCCTTCTGCTGGCCGGTGGTGATCTTGGCCGGCGTCAGGCTGGCGCTGTCGGAGAGGTTCTCCGCATCGCCGGTCAGGTCGTTGAAGTGCGGCATGTCGATCACCGCGCCGCCGTCGGGCACGGAGACCCCCTGCACGTTGGCCACGATGCCGGCCTGCCACACGGCCGAGAGCTCCTTCGTGCGGTTGTCGCCGTAGGCGTTCCACACGTCCGGGGTCAGGATGTCGGCGATCTTGACGGTCATGATTCAGGTCCTCGTGAAATTCAGGCGGCGGCCGCCTGGAGCTGCTTGGCCAGGTCGGGCTGAGACTGCATCAGCCGCACCTGCTCGGTCAGGTTGAAGTGATCCTTCGACCACGGGTTCTTGGCCGTGCCGAAGGTGCTGCCGTTGCCCTTGAACCCGCTGCCCTGCGCGCCTTCGCTGCCGGCGGCCTTGACCAGGTGAGGCTTGGTCTTGACCAGCCACGCCACGCCGGCCTCCAGGGACACGAGCTTGCCGCCGTCACCCTCGAAGAGGATGTCGTCGCCTTCCTCGCGTACCCGGTCCTTGATGACCACGCGGGCCACGTCAGGATCGGCAAAGGTGTGCTTGGCCACGTACTCCGCGATGGCGCGCTCGCGCCGCTCGGCCTTGTAGCGGCTCTGCAGCTCGGCGTGAGCCTTGCGCTCGTCGGCCAGCTCGCGCTCGGCGCGCTTGACACGCGCCTCGAACTGCTTCGCGGCATCGGCCTGCCCCTTGGGGCCGGGCAGGTTGTCGAGGTCGGCATCGGGCTCGATGCCCAGCAGTTCGACCATGCGGTCGTGGCGGGCCTTGAGCGTCTTGCGGCCCTCGATGCTCTCCTTTGCGGCGGCACGCGCCTTGTCTTCCGCCTTGGTGGCTCGCGCCTCCAGGCTTTCGGTGTGCGCATCGAGCGCGGCCTTCAGCTCGTTCAGCGTCTCGCCGTCGAGCGTCTTGCCTTTCCACTTGCTCAGGTCCATGTCGTGGGCATGAAGGGTTCGTCTGGCTGTCGCATCGCCCGGCGTCTCGCCTGGAATGCAGCTTCGGCGCAGCATCTCGCTGTCCGCCTTGGCGCCATGCTGCAACGGTCGCGCATCAGCGCTTGGCAATGCGCGACACGCCGCCGCCCTACCGTCGCGGGCCATGGACTGGGCCGCCACCAAGCTGCGCTTTGCATTCCTCGCCGAGGCGCTGCACGGCACCGGCGGCTTTGCGCCGCAGGTACGCTGGGAGGACGAGCGTGTCCAGACCAAGACCCAGGACGGCACTGTGATCACGGCCTGGCGGCGCGTGCCCAAGACTGCCGGCGCGTGTCACCTGGTGCCGCACGTGCGCGAGAGCGCCGAGAAGTTCGCCGGCCGGTGCGCTGTTGCGGTCTACGAGAACCACCTGCGCCAGGCCTGCGAGCGCTTCGCCTCGTTCCTCGCCCGCCGCCGGCCACTGCGAGACGGCGCCGACACGCCGCTAGCCGCTCTGCTGCTGGCCGACGCCGACCTGAGCGGCGCGAGCATGGACGAGTTCATCTTCTCGCTGGCGCTCCACCTCAAGGCCAGGGGCACGATGTTCGTGCTGATGGATCGCGCCCCGGCCATGGACGAAGGCGTGGCCACCCTGGCGGAGCAGGCGCAGCGCCGCGCGGTTCCGTTCCTTCGGACGCTGTGCCCCGAGATCGTGGACGTCATCGAGTTGGACGACTACGGCACCACGGTGCGGCGCATCACGATCTCGTCCGTCGAGACCATCGACGGACGGCAGCAGGCCGCGCAACGCACCTGGGACGCCGAGAAGTGGTATGTGCACCAGGGCGATCGGATCATCTCTCAGGGCGAACACGGGTTCGGTGAGTGCCCCGTGCTGGCCGTCACCGAGAGCGGGTCTGCGCCACCTGTCGTCGGGCGCTATGCGCAGATCGCCGACCTGAGCCGGCGCATGTACAACGCCCGCAGCGAACTCGACGACATCCTGCGCAGCCAGACGTTCTCGGTGCTAACGCTGCAGGTGCCCCAGGGCTCGACGCGCTCACCCGCGGAGATCGCGTCAACCATCGGCACGCACAGCCTGCTCGTGCATGAGGGGCAGACGCCGGCGTTCGTCGCGCCCAGCCCAGGGCCCGCGGACACCTTCCTGTCCGTCATCCAGGAGCTGCAGAGCGCCATCCGGCGCATCGCCAGCGATGACAGCACCGAGAAGGGCCAGCAAGTCGAGAGCGGCCTGGCCAGGCGGATGCGCTTCGAGCAGCTCAACGCCGAACTGGCGTCCATGGCTCTGCGGCTGCAGGGCCTCGAGCGGCGCATCTGGGCTCTGTTCCATGCCGCGCTGGGCATCAGCAACACCGTCCACGTGGAGTACCCGACCGACTTCAACCTGGTCGACACGCTCGCCGAGCTCGACGTGCTGGCCGCGATGCAGGCCACGGGCTTCCCGGACACGGTGCTCGCGCTGAAGCGCAAGGTGATCGCCGCTGCCGAGTTCGACGCGGCGGAGGACGACGACAAAGCGGCCGCGCTGGCGGCCATCGACGAAGACCGGCAGGCCGCCAGCGCGGCCGGCACCAATGATCCACAAGGAGAGGCGTGATGGCCATCCAGCTGAGCACGACTGCGCGCAACCACCTGCTGGAAGCGCTGGAACTGACCTACAACAACCAGACGCTGGCCGCAGGCACGGGGGCCGGCGGATCTGTCAGTGGCACCGCGGCCCAGCCCAAGCTGCGCATCCTCACCGGCTCGCCGCCGGCCAACTGCGGCACGGCGCAATCCGGCACGCTGCTCGTCGAGATGACGCTGCCGGCCGACTTCATGTCGGCAGCCAGCGCTGGAGCCAAGGCGCTGAACGGCACCTGGCAGGCGTCCGCCTCCGGCACCGGCTCGGCGGGCTACTACCGCATCGTGGACAACGCAGGCACCACCTGCCACGAGCAGGGCACCGTCACGGCGACTGGCGGCGGCGGCGACCTGACGCTGGACAACGTGTCCATCGCCAGCGGCCAGACCGTCACGATCACCTCGAAGACGCTCACGGCGCCGAACGCCTGACTGGCGCTCGCGCGGGCAAGGCTTGGGGCGCAGCATGCCCGTCGTCGCGTCCGTCACCCTACCGAAGGTTCGCATCGCCGCGGGGGCGTCGCGGACCTTCGGGCCCCAGGCAGTCCCCGCCACGCCCATCACTGGCGTGCGCGTTGTCATGCCGCGCTCGACATCCAAGGGTGCGGGGCTCGGCCGGCGCGACGACTCCGAGCAGTCCATCGCTCGCGTCGATGTGCAGGGGCGTACTGGCGCCGGGCAGCCGTGGCAGTCTCTCGGTTCATTCACCACGATTGGCGGCGCTCGGATGGTTCGCACCTACCCAGAGCTGAGAGCGCTGCGCAAGATGCCAGAGGCGGAGCGCCGCACGAGATGCCGGACAGCTCCGGCGACACGCACGCCGAGGCCGAACCGGCCGCAGCGGACACGAACCAGATGCTGCAGCAGCTCGTGGCCGCGCGGCGCAAACCGTCACCTCTGAAACGCCCAGGCCGCGGCTTCGCCCAGCGCTGGGGATGACCCGTCACACCAGGAGTCCACCGCATGTTCACCGATGCAGCCCGCAACCTCATGATCGCCGCCGAGGGCACGACGCACCTCAGCCTGCACAGCGCCTACAGCACGACCGGTGCGAACGAGCTCACCGGAGGCTCGCCGGCCTACGCCCGCAAGGCGGTGTCCTACGGTGCGCCCAGCGGCGGCGCCAAGGCCCAGTCGGCCAACGCCGTGTTCGACGTGCCGGCCGGCTCGACCGTGGCGTTCGTCGGCCGCTGGACGGCCATCAGCGGCGGCACGTTCCTCGGCATGGAACCGGCCAACGGCAGCGAGATGGAGTTCTCCGTCGACCTGGCCGCGGACACCGTCAAGGCGCCGGCCCATGGCCAGGCCAACGGCGGCCGCATCGTGTTCATCGGCGGCACGCCACCCGGCGGCCTGGTCGAGGGCACGGTGTACTTCGTCCGCGACGCTGCCACCGACACGTTCAAGGTGGCGGCAACCGCCGGCGGTGCCGCCATCGATCTCACGGCCGAGCCCGCCGCGCGCTGCGTGGTGGCTGCCATCGTGCCGGAGACCTACGGGGCCCAGGGCACGTACACGGTCAACGCCGGCAGCTCGCTGGGGGCCACCGTCTGAGCCAGCACCGTACTGCCTGAGCCCGCCTGGGAGCGATCTGCATGCCTGACACCGCCATCAACCACATCCGCCAAGCCGTTGCCGGCACGCCCGGCACGGGCACGATCACGCTCGGCGCGGCGGCTACCAGCTTCCGGGCGCTGGCTGCCACGGTCGACGGGGTCGCGCTGAACGGCAAGACGTTCTCGGTCGAGCTCAAGGACGGAGACAACCGCTCCGTCGAGACCGGCTGCCTCTACAACTCGACGGCCGGCACGCTGGCCCGCGGCACGGTCGAGTCGAGCACCACGGGCAGCCGCCTCAGCCTGAGCAGCGCGGCCACGGTGTCGGTGGTGGCGCCGGCGAGTCAGGGAAATGCGCTGCGCGGCCTATTACGGAGTAATTCGCAGCAAGGGCGGATTGCACTTGGCGGTGACTCGATCGCGCAGCAGAACGCATACACCAGTCTCTCGCATTCGGCTGCTGGCCCGATCAACTGGATGCTCGCTCGTTTAGGATACCCGTGGTATTTGCCACTGAACGGCAATTTCGCTGTCAACGGTACCGATACAGGCGTGATGGTGACAAATCAACTGCCGGCGCTTTTGTCGCAGCACTCACAAACCCCTTTTCGCAAATGCTTTTGGAGCGCCGGGACAAACGACACAAACAGCGGTACGCCGATCAATTCGATTAAAAACAACCTGCAAATCCTTTTCGAAGCCTGTCTAGATAACGGTATAACTCCGGTGTGGCCAGGGGTGTTGCCGCGCGGGAACGATGCGTCGTTGACAAACGCCAAGCGTGTCAACATGGCGCTCAATGAGTGGGGTCAATGGTTTGCTTATACCCGCGGCGGCCTTGAGTTTGTCAACGCAGGGCATGCGGTGGCCAACAATGCGACAGCCTTTGGCAACGCTCTCACGCAATTCATGGACGCTGGTGTTTTGCACCCAACTGACCAAGGCGCGTTCTGGCTGGGCAAAGCGTATGCCGACTACTACAGCTCGCGCGGGATTAGGCCAGCGCTGAGCCTTGCGACGCAACAGGCAGATATTGCCGACGGCACGTACAACCAGCATGGCGTGCTGTTTGCGTCGCCGAATCCTTTGCTTCAGGGAGGCACCACAGCGCCGTCCGGGATGGCCACTGCGGGAGGCTCGTGGAGCAAGGGCAGTTGGGCGCTGCCGAACGGACAGGCGCGGGCATCCGCTGTGTGCGCATTGGCGGCAAACGCTACTCACTATCTGTATGACGACCTTTTGGCCAGTGGCGCTTGGAGCTCTGCCAGCGTCGAGATTGGAATGTATGTGCAGGCGCGAGCAAGGGTGCGGCTGGCGAACGTGCAAGCGCTGCGAAACATCAATCTACGATGCGTGGAAAACAACGGGGTTGATGCTGTGACGGCTACGTGCCTTGCTGTTTCCGCCGCAACCGACATCACGCCAGACCAAGACCTGGAGTTGTACCTGCTCACTCCTCCGATAGTCATTCGGCCGTATGGTGGTTCTGGCAACGCCAGTTTGTTCGCGCGCGTCGACCTGACGACAGGGGCCGCTGGCAGCGGTACGTTTGAGGTCTTGGGCTTCGAAATGCGTCGATGGGTAGGTGATCTGTAAGGATGACCCATGACCATCGGCTCCGGCACCTGGTCTGAACTCGCCTGGGGCGAGTCACCCGCGCCGCCCGTCGTCGCGCACGCGGGCACCACTGCGTCACGTGCCGGCACCGCCGCGGCAGTCGCGGGCCGCAAGGCGAGCGCCGCAGACATCGCCGGCAGGGCCGCGACCATCGGCGCGGCGTCTGGCGTCAAGACAGCGGTCAGCCAGTCCGCCGCGCGCGCAGGCACAGCCGCTGCGGCTGTTGGGTCGGCGGCTGCAGGGGTTGTCGACCTGGTCGGCAGCTCGAGCGCCACGCTGGGAGATGTCGCCGGCAGCGCGGTCGGACTCGTCGGCTACCCGCCCATCATCGGCCAGGCCAGCGCTGCGCTGGATCCTCTGTCGGGATCCTCCGCCGCGCAAGTCAGCGTCCAAGGGGACGGCGCCGGCGCGCTGAGCGGGATCGAGCACTCGTCTGCAGGCGCCGTGCTGGTGGTTGGCGAGTCAGCCTGCGCGCTCGGGGCTGTGGAGTCCACGGCCGCCGGAGGATCTGCACGCATCGGTGAAGGGCACGCGACCCTCTCCGCCGTCATCTCGACATCGACCGGAGCCATTCTCGCGAGCGGGGCCGGAGAAGCCGCGCTCAGCGAAGTCGCCGCCGTTGCCACTGGCTCCGTCAGGATCACTGGCTCGAGCACCCTCGAGCTGGGGCCGCTGTCGAGCTCGGCGACTGGCGGCAGCGGACTCTTCGGCTACGGCTCGGGCGCACTGGCCTCGTTCCAGCAGTCTGGAGCCGGTTCGGTGCACGTATCCGGCTCGTCCAGCCTGGAGCTCGGCGCGTTCGGCGCCACGGGCGTCGGGCGCGTTGACGTGATTGGCTCTGGAGCCGTGACGCTTGGAACGATCGTCGGCGTGTCAGCCGGCTCGATCCGCGACCAGATCGTCATCTCTGGGCGCAGACGCATCACCACGGGCGCGATCGGCCGCACTTTCGACGTGGCTGGGGTCGATCGCACCATCATCGGCGGCTCGAACGCGCGCCGCATCCGCACGCAAGGACACGGACCATGACGCACAGCCGCCGCATCGAGACCATCGAGCCCAAGGACGTCGACGAGACCGACGTCGTCACCTTCGACTTCACGCGTGCCGCGCAGTCAGGCGAGACCGTGTCCTCCGCCGTCGTCACGGCCGAGGTGTACCACGGCGAAGACGAAGACCCTGCGTCCATCCTGCTCGGCAGCCCAACGCCCACCGCAGCTACCGCGCTGCAGTCGGTGTCCGGCGGCCTGGCCGGCGTGACCTACCTGCTGCGCTGCGTGGCCACCATGTCCAGCGGGCGCGTGCTGGTCGCGGCCGGCCTCATGCCGGTGGTGAGGCTCGCCCCATGAAGCTGAGCGTCTCGATCGACGGCGTCGAGCAGGCGCGCCGCACCTTCAAGGCCTGGTCAACGGTCCACGAGCGCGCGCTGGCCGGCACTGCCGTGGCCGTCGAGCACATCATCGAGCGCGAGGCCGCTCGTCATAACCAGTCGGGGCGGCTCGTCAGGAGCATCTACAAGCGCCGGATCGTCGACGGCTGGGAGATTGGCCACGACCCACGCGTGGCGCCGCACGCGGTGTTCGTGCACTGGGGCACCAGGCCGCACGACATCCGGCCTCGTCAGAAGCGCGCGCTGCGCTGGGCATCCGGCGGCGCATTCCGCTTCGCGAAGAAGGTGCGGCATCCCGGCACCAAGGCCGACCCGTGGCTCGTGCGCGCCGCGCGCGAGGCTCCCATCATCTTCAGCCAGCGTGTCGCAGCGCTGCTTGCCCAAGGAGGCTGACCCATGCCGCTGACCCACACCTACCACGACCAGTACCTGGGGCCGCTCGTCACCGGGCCGACCGAGGAACGGGCCGTCGCCGACGTCGACGCACTGGGCTCGTTCCCTGCTGCGTGGGCGGCCCGCCTGGTCGTGCTGCGTACCTACATCCTGACCTGCCTGGACAGCCAGCGCGCGCCGGAGGACCTCTTCACTGCCAAGCTGGCCGTCTACCGCAAGGAGTTCGACGCCACGCTGCCGCAGGCCAAGGCGGCCCAGGCTGCCGCGGAGGCGGAAGCCGGGAACGCGCCCTCTGGCGGAGCCAGCATCTACACCGTGGAGCTGCAGCGCTCATGAACAGTGTCTACCCAACCCTCGTCGCCCTGCGCGACACGCTGGCAGGCATTGCAGGCGTGGCGACATGCCGCATCGGCCTGGAGGCCAACCTGAAGCCGGACGACTACCCGATGATCCGCATCGTGCCGAGCCGCATCTTGGCCGGCGGCCTGATCGCGACCAGGGCGACCGAGTGCCTGGTCTACTTCGGCCAGCCGATGCACGAGTTCACTGCCGGGCTGGAAGGGCAGTACGAAGAGCTCCTCGAGATGGAGTCCGCCATCTGCGAGCATATCGAAGGCGATGCCGTACGCGGCCAGGTGCTGGAGACGATCGCCGACGAGGACCGCGTCGAGGGCTACAAGCTGATGGCGATCAGGGCGAGGGTGGAAGGCTGATCAGGCAGCCTGCTTCTCTGGCGAACGCGGGCTCAGCAGCGAATCGACATCGAACCGCTCCAGGCCTATGGCACCGAGCGGTACCCCAAGGGCCTGCGCGTTGTTCCGCAACCGATTCAGCAGCGCATAAGCGAACAGGCCGTCCTCGGTGCCAGCCTTCGCAGTGCCTTCCTCGATCAGCTGCTCGACAGTTTCAGCCAGGCACGCAAGCGCCGCGGCTTCGACGTTGGTGTCACTGGTGCTCATCTTCGTACCCTTTGATGATCTCGATCTGTTGTTGGTGATCCAAGACTTCCTTGCGCCACTCGCGCAGGATGCTCGCTTGATGCGACGCGCGAAGCCCGGCCCATCCGGGTACATGTTTCTCCGGGTGGGCGATCTTGTCAAGGTGAAGGTCAACCTGCTCCTGGTATGACCGGACTGACTTCTGGCGTTGCCTGTACCCCATGGCTGCGAGCTGGTCGAGCAACCCGTGGTGTTTCCCGCCGGCCTTCGCTGTCTCGTAAGCTGATGGCATCGGGCCATTGTCCAGCGCTGCATCACCAACCCGCCGCGTCCGATACCGCGCCGACACCCCCTCGTCGAACACCGCCACCGGGTCCGCCCCATTGAGCGCCCGCTGCAGCCGATCCCGGCTGCCGAGCACGCGCGCAGCCTCGGCAGGCGGCAGGCGTCGAAGAAACTCGCGAGCACGCGCCGCGGGATCTGCGCTGAAGCTTGCGTCACGCAGCGACAGGTCCGGGCGGCTCGACAGGCGGCACCAGCAGTAGGGATGGAACGGAGGCTTCGGCGCCTTCGCCTTCGGGTAGCAGCCAGGTCCAAGGCCGTACAGGTCAGCGGTGGCGCGCAGGTCGCAGATGTCGGGCAGCGGATGGCGCGGATTCAGCCGGACCTGCACGACCTCGATGGTGCTGTCGGCCAGCATCTCGGCGGCCACCTCGTCCTGATGAGCGCGGGCCAGCTCGGTCAAGGCGATGCGCTGGGCGTAGGTGCGGTTCTTCTCCCTCACGGCGATGTCCAGCCTGCGTTGCAGCGCGCCTTTCGCTGCCCCCTCCTTCCAGGTGTCGAAGGCCTCGGTGTACGCAGCGCGCAGCGCCTGGGACTTCAGGCGAGCCGCCTCGCGCTGCCCGCGGTCGACCAGGCGGGCCAGCTCTTCCCGGGCCTCGTAGTCCGTCGTCAGCGCTCGCAGCGCCCGCGGCAGATGCGTCCTGGCCGCGCCGTGCAGAGGCCTACGGATGCCGTCGCCAGGGTTGTACCCGTCGTAGAGCCGCAGGGCCAGGTCTCGCGCCTGCTGGATCCCTGCGGCATGCGAGCGCACGATGGCCGTGACCTCCCCCTGCACCTGGCGCGCGTGCCGCCACAGGTGGCTCGACAACGTGATCTCGCCAACGGGCATGGCCCGCACATCGGCTGTTCCGACCGATCGCTGCAGCAGCTCGGAGAACGCCCTGGCCAGGCGCTCTGCGAAGTCGCCGCCGAACTCGACCTGCGCAGCACGAATGGCCTGCGCCACATCGGCGGCCGGGTCGGCGAGCAGCGCCTTCCAGAACCTCGCGAACGCCGCGCGGGCCAGGGCTTCGATCTGCGCTTCGCTCGCGCGCTGCACCGCTCGGGCACGTGCATCCAGCGCGCGGATGCGGCGCTGCTGTGGTGTGGACCGCTCAGCCGCCACGGCTCAATCCTCGTCGTCCATGACCAGCTCGAGCTGCAGGCCGCGCGTGGCTGCAGGCGCACTGGCTGACGATGCGCGCATGAGGATCGCCCTGGCGACGATCCTGCAAGCCGTGACGCGGCTGACGCCGAAGCGCTGCTCAACGCGAGAGCGCGCCTCTTGCCGGGCCATGCCGGTGTCGAGCAGCTGCACGGCCTGTGACACGCGGTAAGGCGACACCAGCTCGCGGCGCGCGAGATACAGGCGCTGCCCGGCCGCTGCGCGCAGCTTGGTCATGATGCTGGCCTTGGTGATGGAGCATCCCGGCATGAGCTCGATCTCGCGCAGCAGCCACTGCAGCGGCGTCGGCCCGTCGAGGCTGCGAGCGCGCTTCACAGGCCAGCCACCGTCATGCCCACCGCCATCCCGGTGCGGCGCTTGACCAACGGGGCCAGCGCGTAGCGCAGGGCGTCCATCCAGTGGTTGTGCGCGTCGACCACCTGCGGCAGCACGTCCCCCGTGAGGCGATCGACGCGGTATGACCACAGGCGGGTCTCTTCGATCTTCCGCCGGCACCGCGGATGCACGACGATTTCGGCGTAGCTGCGCAGGTGCGCGATGCCGTCCTCGACGCTGCCCTGCCACTTGTCCACGCCGATGCACCGAGGCAAGCCGTGCCGCTGCAGGTAGCTGATCGACTCCGGCCGGGAACTGTCGGCTCGCACGACGTAGCGCTCGATGCCGTCGATGCGCTCCTTAACGTGCGTGGCCGTCGCGTCGATCTCCAGGGCGATGGCCCCGGCCTCGGCGTCGACCCACAGCCGACCTTCGCGCACCCAGCAGCGCACGGCCGCAGTCGGGTCCTGCGCGAAGCCGAAGTCCAGGCCGTGGTACGGACCGTCCCAGCCGTCGCCGCCGGCGGTGAACTCGGCCACGCGCACCTTGCCGGCCAGCACCTGCGCGTCGCTGTTGACCAGATAGGCGCCTTCCCAGACATGGGCGTAGGTCGCCGGATCCATGCGCTGCTCGTCCAGGCGGCGCAGCGCGTCGAGCTCGGGAGGGAAGAACGGGTTGTCCCACCAGTTCATCTCGACGGCCATGGCTTGCTCGGGAAGCTGCCGCCGGAAGCGCACGTCCACGGGCGAGCCTTCCAGCCGCGGATTCCAGATCGCCCACATCTCGGCGCGCGGCTGACGGAACACGGTGGGTTCCAGCGCGATCCAGGAGGCTTCAGGGACGTCTTCGGCCTCCTCCACGATGGTGAGGTCGATCTTGGCGGTGGACTTGACCGCCTGGACGTTGTTGCGCAGGCCGCGGAACAGGAATTCGGTGCCGTTGCGTCCCTTCAGGTAGTCGACGCCGACATCGTAGTGCGCGGCCAGCCACGGGTGCGCGCCGATGGCGGCCTTGAGCTCGGCGTGGAAGCTCTCCTTGATGCTGACCTGCAGGTCGCGTGTGCAAAGCACGCGCAGTGGTTCGGCGAAGCCCCAGATCGCGGCCATCAGCGCGAAGCCGTAGCTCTTGCCACTGCCTCGGCCGCCGTATGCGCAGCGGTAGCTGAGGGCGCCGCGCGGTTGCGCGAACAGCTCCACCAGCTTGGGTGGCAGCTCAACGGTTGCGGTTGCCATCGGCTGGCAGCGCCTTGGCCACGATCTCGATGCGGGAGACGGCTTGCAGTGGGCCGCCGTCGGGCCCAACATGCTCGAGCTTGTCGCGCCACGCCCCCACGGTGACGTGGCGACCGATCAGCTCGAGCACCTTCAGGCGATCAGCCAGCTTGGCCTCGGTGACCTGTCCGAAGCCCACTTCCGTGTTGCCGACGGTCACCGTCTTCAGTCCCTGGATCAGGGTCTTGCGCCAGACCTCAGGCCATTCAGTGGCAGGCTTCAGACCACCGTCTGGGCCGTACAGGTCTGCCACGTCCGCGTCGGCCAGCGCGGCCAGGCGGCGCAGCACCCAGTCGGCGTCGATCTGGGTCCGCTGGGCACGGGCGGCTTGAGCAGCAGCGATGGCGGAGGAGATCTCAGGTTTCCCCAGGTTCTCATGGCCGATGGCATCAGCACGCTTGCTGCTGTACCCCGCCCTCCGCGCAGCGGCACTGGCGTTCAGGTCGACCAGGTACTCCTCGACGAACCGCTGCTGCTTGGGCGTCATGGCAGGCACGGCCTGACCTCCACGCGGACGAGGCCGCCGATGGTGCCGAAGCGATCGAGCTCGGCGAGGAGCTGCCAGTTGGAGTCGTCGACGCCGATGACGTCGGCCAGGCCGTCGAGGCCGGCCTTCATGGAGCTGATGCAGTTGTCGAGGTCGCGTGGGCGGCGGTCTGGGGGGACGAAGAGCAGAGAGACGGCCAGGCGGCTGGCGTGGATGCGGTGAGCGCCCTGAGCGCGGGCCTGGAGGGCGCAGGCGGCGCGGTAGCGCTTCTTGGCGCGCGCGAGGGTGGACCAGTGGGCGTGGCGGGTGTTGGGGTTGAGGGCCGAGGGTGGCCAGGGGAAAGTGAGGTTCATGCGCACACCACGGCAAACTTTCGGGTACGGGTCAGGGCGACGTAGGCCAGGCGGTTGCGCAGCTGCACGTCGCGGCTCTTCTGGAAGCTGCCCCAGTCCAGCACCACGGCGTCGAAGGTGCTGCCCTGGCTCTTGTGCACGGTCATGGCGTAGGCGTAGCGCAGCGGCGCGAAGCGGGCCTTCAGCGCCCATCCTGAAGCCGACTCATCGCTGGCTTGTTCCCGCAGGGCACGGGCCTCGCCGCCGACAGCCTGGCGCTCGCGCAGCTTCAGCATGCGGTACTCGGCAAAGTGCGCACTGATGTCGGCCTGCCACTGGCGCTGGTCGACGGCCACCCAGCACACGACCTGCGCGCCGCCGTCGGCCTCCAGCGTCAGCTTGTAGGCGGGCCTCGACGTCTCTGCAGGGTGTCGCTCATCGGCGCAGTCCACCACCGTCAGCAGCGCCGAGTTGCGTACGGATGCCTTCTGCCACTTCGGCATGCCGATGGATTCTGGGAGCCAGGCGTTGAAGCCGTCCTGCGCGATCAGCAACGTTCCCTTGGGGTAGTCGCCCTGGCCTGGGTAGACCATCGCATGCACGTTGGCGTTGATGGCCTGCACGCTGTTGTTGTCCAAGGCCAGGGCGCGGGTGTCCTGGCCGTGCTGGATGGCGTCGGCCACCAGGCGCGACACTTCTGCGATGCCTCCAGGCTGGATGGCCAGGAAGTCTTCGTCGCCCCAGCGAAGCTCGCGGCTCATCACCTGCAGGCTGAACTCTGTACCCAGCTCGATGCACTGCCGGGCGGCGGTCGCCAGGCGGATGATGGGGTTCTCCTGGGCCTGGCGGACCACCTCCGTCAGCCGCCAGTGCAGCCCCACCTGATCGCCGAAGGCGGGGCTCAGCTGCAGCTGCTCCCTGCTGCCGGCGCCGCGTTCCGCCTTGGACTGGTCGACCGGCGGAAGCTGGGCGGGGTCGCCGACGAACAGCAGCTTGCACCGGCCGCGCTTGTGCAGCGCGGTGGCGAACATGCCGGCGCTGACCATTGATGCCTCGTCGACGATGGCCAGCGTGTACTCGCGCAGCGATCCCGGCTCTCCGGTGTCCTCGGTTTCCTGCTGGCCGTCAGGCATGTCCTTGACCTTGAGCGCCAGGGCTGACTGCAGCGTAGCCGTGGCCGTCTCGACATCGCCGAGCTTCTCGGACAGAACCGACAGGGCCTTGTGCGTCGGGGCCAGCACCACGATCCGGGCGAATCGTTCGCACAGCTTCTGCACGACGTGAGCCACCACGGTGGTCTTGCCCACGCCGGCATAGCCTGAGAGCGTTGCCAGGAAGTGTGGGGAGTCGGGAGAGCAATAGCCGAAGATCTGCTCGGCAACAGCTGCCTGAGATGGTGTGAGTGTGGTCATGTGGAGAGGGCTATTTAGGTGGAGAGAGCCTGTCTCTCCGGTTAATCGCGAGCATTCATGCGGGTTTGCGGCTGGTGGAGAGGAAAGAGGGGGAGATGCTTAGAGATGTGTTTATTCCATAAGGGATAGCGGTCTGGCTTGCGGCCGAAACCGCAAAAATTGCACTCTCCCCCTCTTTCCTCTCCACCTATTTCGTGACGGCCCCTCCCTTGACCGGCTTCTCGATGACGAACTGACGGGCGTAGTAGCGTGTGCCGCGCGGCGTGTTGATGTCGGTGATCTCCTCGTCGGACAGCAGGCGACCCAACACCTCGAGGCGGTCTTCCGTGTTCAGCTTCTTGTAGGCCCAGCAGTACTTGTGCAGATCGGCCTTGGCCAGGCCCTCGGGCCCTGCGCGTGTCAGCGCTTCGACGAGCTTGCTGGCCGCATCTGGGCGCGCGTCGTCGTCGTCACCAAGCAGCGTGAACTCGGCCATCGTCATGTCCAGGCACTGGCGCACCAGGCGCGCGCACCAGGCCAGCATCTCGGGACGGACCAGCGGCGCCACCGGGTCGCAGAACGCGGCCATGGCCACGCACAGGCGGCGGACGGTGGCGCGCGCGCCCCAGCTCAGTGGGCGCAGGTGCTTGGGCAGCTGCCGGCCGTGCTCGATCCAGCGCTGCTCGGCGCCGTTCAGGTCGCAGGCAAAGCGCACCACCTGTGGCGTGGGCCTGATCAGCACCGAGTCGACCTCGGGCTCGGCCGTCTCCACGCCGCCGCCGGCCAGGCCGCGCAGCTCGCGCAGCCTGGCGGCCACTGCGGCCGGAAGCGTAGCCGGGGCGGCCACGGTGCGGTCGCTCCAGTCGCCCAGCTCGAGCGCGGGCACGAACAGCATGCAGTCCAGCGCGCCGCGGCCGAACTCCTGGCGCTTGAACACCGAGCGCAGCTGCGGCTCGGAGATGGCGGCCAGCAGGGTCAGCGCCGGCCGGTACAGCGTGGGCATGTGGCTGGACTGCCCCTCGGGCTTCTTCAGTCCGATCTCTGCCCAGTTGTCAAGGGCGATGTCCTTGCCGGCGTGCACGCGCCCGGCCAGCACGCCGTGGGAGATGGAAAGCAGGCCTGACGGCTGGCGCTTGGCGTGCGCCATCTGCTCGCCCCAGTCGTCGGCCGCGTACAGCACGCTGGAGCTGCGCACGAAACTGGCGTAGATCTGCTGCGCGCTGCTCATGCGCTGGCTGCGCACCAGGCGGCGCAGGTCGATGTCGATCAGCGCGCTCTCCGCGGCCGTCAGCATGGGCCTGGCCTGGCTGGTGGTGGGCGTCAACAGTCCGAAGAACACGCTGGCCGGGTCGCCGAACTCGCTGACGTAGCGCCGCCCGGCGCAGGTGGAGGCCAGCGCCAGCGCCGTTGCCTGGGCCAGCAGCGCGTGGGCGCTCGGCGCGCTGTCGAAGATCCACCGCGCCAGGTCGTTGAGACCCTGCACCGGCATGGCCAGCAGCTGCACGCTGGGCCCCTGCACCACCTCGGGCACGGTGTTCAAGGTGCGCGGATCTGGCGCGCCCGCTTCTGCCGCCGGCGGGGAGACCAGCGTCAACGCTGGCTTGGGCTTGCTGAACCCATGCTTGTATGCCAAGTCGAACAGCGTGCCGAGCTGCACGGCCTCGCCCATGGGCTTGCGGGTGAAGCTGCGCCAGACGCGCAGCTGATCCTGGGGGTCGAACTTCTGAGGGCAGGTCTGTGACCAGGCGGTCCAAAGCTCGAAGCCGAGCGCGCCGCCGACGTCGCGGTGCAGCGCCATGCCGACGGTCACCCAGGTCTGGCGCTCGTCCGCAGGGATCGAGGCCAGGGCAGCACGGATGTCGGCCAGTTCGTGATCCGCCAGTGAGCGGGCCGCCGACGGCACCATCGCCACTGGTGTCGACACGGCCGGTGTGCGCGCCAGGTCGGCGATCCACCCTGGCAGCGGAGACGGCACTGCACCATCGAGTGGGTTGCTCGATGCCTCCCAGCTGTAGGGCTTGGTGTGAGGCGGGTCGGCCTGCGGCGCGAAGGTCGGCTCCACGGCGATGTACCCGTCGGCCTTCAGGTCGATGCCCTTGGCCAGCTTGCCGGGCAGCCGTCCGATGTCGGTGGGCGCCGTGAAGACCAGGTGCAGGCCGCCGCCTCCGGTGTAGGCCAGGACATCGGCTTCGAGGCGTCCGTGCTCGGCCTCCAGGCGCTCGAGGTCGTAGTGCCCGCCGTTGCGCGGGTCGATGTCGATGGCGACCAGGCGGCTTGGCTGCATGGCCACGCCGATCCCGGCGTCTGGGCAGCGCGCCCACCAGTCGCGCAGCGTTGCTTCGTCTGTGGTCGCGTTCAAGTGCCCGCGCGGCGCGAGCGCCCCGTGCGGCCGCTTCACGCCCGGCAGCAGCGGGAAGACATGCCAGCCGATGGCGGCATAGGCCAGCGCGTAATCGACTGGGGTCATCGGTCAGGTATCCGGCCGGGAGGCGTCGACCTGCATCGCAAAGCTATGCACGGCTGTCCGGGTCGAAGGCGGAGTCCTGGAACACACTGTCGGCGTGGCCGAAGGCGTGGCGGCGCAGGACGCGCTTGATGTAGTCCGACAGGCTGCGCTCGTCGGCGGCTGCCAGGCGGTGCAGGGCCTGCTCGAGGGGCTCGTCCACGCGCAGCGGCGGCAGGCTGGAGAGGGCCTTTTCCCTGCGGGGATCCCTGCGGGGATCGCGACGTGGAGTCTGTGCCATGGACGAGGACGGTCAGAAGAAAGAGCCCACGGGGCGCAGGGCGCCGCCGTGGGTGAAACCCGCCTTGCGGCGGCCGAGGGAGACAACCGGTGAGGGGCGCGAGCTGGATCTGGCGTGGCGCGCGTCGCAGGAGTGCCTGGCGCGGTGCTGCGAGGCCGTGGCCGACGAGCTGGAGGCGGCGGTGGCGGCGCTGCGCGCGAGGGCGAGGCGGTGATGTCGAGGCGGCAGGCCCCCGTGCAGAATGCGGATACCCCTACCCGCCATCCACACGGAGACCGCCATGAAAGACCAGGCGCTGCGCCTGCACGTCCAGTACATCCCGATGGACCCGGAAGACGCGGCTCTGTGGCCGCGCGACTTCGCTCTGCCGCCGCTGTTGAAGGGCTGGCCGCAACCGGTAGAGCTTGGCGACCTCATCGAGCCAGCGCCCGGATCCATCTGGCGCATCGTGCAACGAAAGTGGAGAAGCGCGTCGCCCAGCGACGTGCACCTGACGCTGTGGGTCGAGCCTGTGACAGGCCAAAGGCATCAAGGGCCTGCACTGGCGTCGTTGCCGCCGGTGACGCTGCACTGAGACCAGGCCGCGCGGACGAGGCCTCGTGCGCGGCGAACGTGGGCCAGATCACGTCCGGCGACTGCGGCTGCCGCCCCAGGCGGCTGCGGGTGTGCTCCGGCAGGCGGCTGCGCGCCTCAGGCCGCATCTCTCACCTCCTTCGGCGCCGCCACGTCCAGGCACGGCCTGCCGTCCGGGTGCGGCCAGGAGGGGTCGGGGAGCATCTCATCGAGCGTCACCGCGCCTCCGGTGAAGTCGCGCACGGCTTTCATGCGCGATGTGGGCACTCCATTCGCCCGCCACTGAGAAACCGCCGATTGAGTCAGGCCGAAGTGCTCGGCCATCGCTGTGAGGCGGCCGCGGTCGCCATCCAGCCAAGTTGAGATGTCCATGGGCTCGGACTTTAGCGTTTACTCACCTGACGCGCAAGTGACCACTTGTTTAGCGCCGGCTAACGTTGGCGGAATGGATTTGACAGATGCCGAGCAGGATGCTCGACGCGCACGTTTGCGCGAGTGGCTGGCAGCCCACGGCGGCCACGCCAAGGTCGTGGCAGATCGACGCTTGACGCCTTCACAAGCAAGCTACCTGTCGCAGGTCGTGAATGACTACATCTTCGGACCACGAGCAGCGAGAAGAATGGAGGCGCGCCTTGGCATGCCGACCCGCTGGCTCGACTCCCCCTCCCCTGCGGCGTCTGCGGTGCCGGGGCCGCCGTCGCTGGAGGAGGCGTTGAGGGTGGTGGTGGAGGCGATCACCGAATCGCCGCCGGCGCGCTGGCCCAGCGTGCGGGCCCAGTTCGACCAGGTGGCCTCGCACCCAGAGCGGATCGAGGAGGTGCTGGCCGAGCTGCTCGAGCTGTTGCGCCGGCGGGACGTGCCAGCCAAACCGGCGCGCGCGGCGTGAGCGTGGCCCGCGTTTACAGATTGCCGCGCCGAAGGCAGCCCAGCGCGGCGCGAGGCCCGGAATCGGCGGCCCTCATTCGCGTGGATTGCCGCGGAAGGACCTGGGAGCCGGTGCCGTGACCGAAGCCGAGGCTCTGGCGGCCATGACGGTCGCGAAGACGGGCGACCCGCCGCAGGCCTGGCAGCAGCACCGCACGCACCGAGGACTGGCGACGCTGGAGTTCGGCCTGCTGGATCCGCACGGCGCGGCCATCCCGGGCCTGCACGTGGAATGCGTCATGGTGCGCGGCACGCGGGTCGCCTTCACCGGTTGGAAGATCACCCTCTTTCGCTCCGATGGCTTCAACACCCAGCGGGCCTACCAGATCGACAATCCCGGGCGCGCCGGCACCCGCCTCGGGGATCATGACTTTCCGCACGAGCACGTCGCCGACGCGCGGCAGCCGGACAATCCCGCGTGGGCCGGCATCGGGTTTGCGGCGATGCTTGACATTTTCTGCCAACGGTGCAACCTGCTGCTGGGCGGCCCGGTGCCGGACCCCGAAGCCTTCACCCTGCGATGAACTGCGAACACTTCTCCCAGCTGATCGGCATGCGCTGCGAGCCACAGCCCACGAGGGACGGCTCGGCATGCGTGGCCGTGGTCACGCCGTTCAGCTTCCACGACGGCGATGGTCTTAGCATCTTCGCCTTTGCGCAGGCGAACACCGTGCTGCTGTCCGACGAAGGCATGACGCTGGCCTGGCTGCACGGGGTTGGCCACCGCGTCCTGGACGACAGGCGTACCTGGAGGCCGCTGCGCGCCGCGGTAGCCCGCTACGGCGTTACGCTCAACGACGACGGGGCGATCGAGTCGCTGAGCTCGATCGACAAGGCGCCGCTGGCGTTTGCGCGCATGGTGTCTGGGCTGCTGGCCGTGGACGCATGGGCCAGAGACAGCGCGGGCTCTCCGGCGGCCGCGCTGCTGAGGGAAGAGGCGGCGATGTACCTGCGCGCCTGGAGGCCGCAGGCCGCGGTCGTCTTCGACCCCGAACCGGTGACGGGCATCAGCGCTTCCGAGCACCGGTTCGCGCTGCTGCAGGGCGACGAGTACATCGATGCCATCGGCGCATCGCAGGCGGCGGGGGCCGCCGAAGTGCGCAAGCTCGCAGACATCAGGGCCAGCCAGCGCAACGCCGGGCTGGACATCCGTGTGATCGTCGACGACAGGCGCCACCCGGAGCGCGCCGCCACTGAACTGGCGATCATTGGCCGCTTCGCCAAGGCGTGGCCGATGAGCAAGCTCATCGACGCCGTGCACGCGCCGTCCGCGACGCAGTAGGGCGGTTCGAGCGCTGAAGCGGCGTCAGAAGCGCTGCTTGATGCCTGCGTCGGCCAGGATGTGGTTGGCGGTGTGGCGGGACTTGCAGTTGAACGGCACGGCCAGCGTGCGCTTGCCGTTGGTCCAGATTTCGTGCGATCCCTTGCCGGGTCTCAGCAGCTCGAAGCCGGCCGCGCGAAGTAGCTTGATGACCTGGGCGTAGTACCCATTCATGCCGCGCAGAGCGCGTCGTCCCGAAAGACCAGTTCGGGGCGCGTGGCCGGCATCGCGCCGTTCAGCTCGATCTCGAGCAGCTCGCGCGCGGAGTTGCGCACCTCTTCGTGCAGCAGGTCCAGCGTGTCGGCTTCGGCGACCAGGCCGCGCATCTTCGGCGCATGCGCGAAGTACACGCCCGCGGCTTCGTCGCGGTGGATGTCCACCTGCACCTTCAGCCGCATGCCTGCCCTGGCGGCAAGCTTCCAGAACGGCGCGCCCACCGGGTAATCCATGTCGTGTTCTCCTCCCGCGCCCGTGCTGGACCCCAGCGCCAGGAGCGGCTTCACTGTCGAATGTACGCCGTTGAACTGACGGCCGTGTCAGGAATTGCGAGAAGCCTGCCCGCCTGTCTGGGTGATCGTCGGCCCTGCCGCCTACTTCACCCTGCCCTGCTCGACGGCCTCGCGCAGCGTGTTCAGTAGGCCAGCGTGAAGTGGCCCGCCGATCCGTTGTAGACCAGCAACCCGCGGTCGAGGATGTCGCGCCCGATCAATCCGTCGATGGACTGTCCGTCGAACGAACTGGCCGTCACCGGCAGGGCGTCGATCAACCAACCGACCCCCGGCGACGCGCCCGGCACGTAGATCATCAAGTCGAACTGGTACATCGGCACCGCGTTACCACCCGTCGAAGGGGTGTGGATCATCACCGTCCCCGTGGGGCTCAGGCACAGCGGCCGGATCAGATTCCCGTCCACCACCGTGTGCGACGCGCCCGTATCGACCAGGAACAGGCCGGCCACTGGTGGAGGCGGCACCATGCCGGCTGCCTGCAGCGCTTGCTGCAGCGGGATGCTCGGGCCGATCAGGACATTCAGCGTCGGCCCTGCGGCCGAGTTGGTGACCGTTATGCCCGGCATGCCGCCAGGTCGCGCGAGAAGTAGGCCACGGGCTCGGCTGGCGCGATGAGCTTGACCATGAAAGGCTCCAGCCCGAACTCGGCGTAGCCGCGCTTCATCGCGTCGTGGTAGCTGTCGAAGGTGTCGACCAGATGGTCGCCCTTGATCAAGGCGAAGCGCCCCGATTGCGCCAGCAGCTCAGGCAGCAGCCTGTTGTAGGTGCGAACCTCTTGTTCGAGCGGCGTTGCCATGTGCCTTCTCCCGCCCGCGCACAGCCGGCGCGAGCCTGCGGAATTGCTGCCATGCAGCACGCAGCCGCACTGTAGCCCACAGCCGGGCCGCTTGCATCGGTAGCTGCCCCCAGGATCCCGGCCTCCTTTGCGCACTACGTAACGGGTTAGGTGATTGGGCTGGCGCGACTTTAGTGTTTGCTCTTGACTGGATGTTGAGTGTTCGCTAAAGTCCCCCTCACACCCCCAAGACAACGCCGCGACGGCGGGGGGCGCGAGGAGCGAGATGCACCTGATCAGGACTTACAGCGCCGGCGTGCACGTCGGCGAGATCAAGAGCCAGAGCGAAGACGGCAAGGCGGTCGTGCTGACGAACGCCTCGCGTGTGTGGCGCTGGCGCGGCGCCAACACGCTGAACGAGCTGTCGCTGCGCGGCCCGGAGCAGGAGTGGACGCGGATCAGCGAGCGCGTGCCCGAGATCACGCTCACCGAGGCCATCGAAATCATCCCGGTCCAGCCCGAGGCCCGCGACGCCTTCGCGCCGCGGTGGGCGCGGTGAACGGCTCCGGCTACGGCGACGGCGACGGCTCCGGCTCCGGCTCCGGCTCCGGCTCC
>ERZ761602.1829-NODE-1829-length-36395-cov-9.780132_pt1 | contig 36395 bp, 38 predicted proteins | sample MGYA00512165_ERZ761602 | MGnify/ENA primary metagenome ERZ761602 (study PRJEB28899, sample SAMN02445085) | bioreactor sludge metagenome | biome: EBPR sludge; isolation source: Thorneside wastewater treatment plant | place: Australia: Brisbane, Thorneside...
CGCTTTGAGCGGCTCACACCCTAAAGCCCCCGGCTTTGCCGGGGGATATTTACTGCACTATGATTAGTGATGTTTGGTATTAGAGTGCGTAAATTTCCGTTTCGTGTCTTCCCCTCCTTTTTAGCCAGTCCAGACGGTTTGAATCGAACGCTTACCGCGAACTCGGCTTCGCGCCGCTTTATCCGACATACCGCGAAGGTCTGCGGGCGATCCGGGACGAGCGCATCGGCTGGTGCGCTTCGGCGTTGCCGGGCCGCGAAATCGGTCATTTTGGCGACGTTCCCATCCCGTCCGACCACGGCCGCAGATCAGCGGTCGGCCACGACCAGCAAGCGATCCGGCCGTCTGGGATGGCGGACGACCGAGGCGCGGACGGCGAAAACGGCCTCGACCACTTCCACCGCCAAGGCCGTTTCCGGCGGTCCCTCGATCCAAACCCGACCCCGCTTCATCACCGCGATGCGGTCGGCGTAGAGCGCGGCCAGATTGAGATCGTGCAAAATGGCGACGACGCCGACCCGCCGCTCCCGGGCAAACCGCGCCGCGATAGTCAAAGCGGCGTGCTGGTGCGCCAGATCCAGCGCGGCGGTCGGTTCGTCCAGCAGCAAATAGCACGGCTGCCGCGCGTCGCCGGCTTCCCAAATCTGGGCCAGCACCCGCGCCAGTTGCACCCGCTGCCGCTCGCCGCCGGACAAGCTGGTGTAGTCGCGATCCGCCAGATGCTCGGCCTCGACCAGACGCAACGCCTCGCGGGCGATGGCCCGATCCCGCTCGCTTTCGACGCCGCGCAGGTGTGGGCTGCGCCCCATCAGCGCCACCTCGAACACTGGCAGCGGGAAGCCGAGCGCGGTTTCCTGGGGCAGAACGGCGCGTACCTTCGCCCGCTCGCACAAGGACCAGTTGTGCAGCGGTCGCCCGTTCATGCGCACCTCGCCCGCCGCCATGGCGACGTCGCCGCACAACACCTTGAGCAAGGTCGATTTGCCCGCCCCGTTCGGCCCGACCACGCCCAGTATTTCGCCCGGCCGCACCGCGAGAGAAACCTCGTCGAGCAAGGTCGCGCCACCCGCGCGCACCGAAACTTGGCCCGCCGCCAGCATCACCACCCGCCTTGCTGGCAGCGTTGACGCCAGAGCAACCAGAAGAAAAAAGGCCCACCGAGCAGCGCTGTCACGATGCCGATGGGCAACTCCGTGGGAACCACCACGGTACGAGCCAACAGGTCGGCGCAGACCAGCAGAACCGCTCCCAGCAGCGCCGACCCGGGCAGCAGAAAGCGGTGGTCCGGCCCTTGCGCCAACCGCAGCAGGTGCGGAACCACCAAACCGACGAACCCGATGATGCCGGCCACGGCCACCGCCGAGCCGACCGCCAGCGCGCCCGCCATGATCAACACGCGCTTGGCCCGCTCCACGGCGAAGCCCAGATGTCCCGCTTCCCGATCTCCCAGCAGCAGCGCGTTGAGCGTCCGGGCGTACCGTGCGATCAGCGCGAGGGCCAACAGGATCGGGGGTGCGATCGCGGCCACTTCGCGCCAGGTGGCCCCGCCCAGGCTGCCCAGGCTCCAGAACGTCAGGGTGCGCAGTTGCTCGTCGTCGGCCAAATACGTCAGCAAGCCGGTGCCGGCGCCGGCCAGCGCGTTGATGGCGATGCCGGCCAGCAACAGGGTGGCGACCTGAGCGCGGCCGTGGTGGTGGGCCAGCCACCCCACCAGCAGGGTCGCGAACATACCGCCGCCGAACGCGGCCAGCGGCAGGGCGTACAACCCCAGTCCGCCGCTCGCCGCCAGCGGCGGCAAGCCCAGCACGATGACCGCCACGGCGGCCAGCGCCGCGCCGCTGGACACGCCGATCAGGCCGGGATCGGCCAGCGGATTTCGAAACAGTCCTTGCAGAGCCGCTCCGGCAGCCGCCAGGCCCGCGCCCACCAGCGCGCCCAGCAGGATGCGCGGGGCGCGGATCGTCAACAGAACCGCCTGCTGCTGGGCGGTAAATGCCCACGGCAGGTCAACGCCAAACTGCGCGCCGAGAATGGCCAGCGTCTGGCCCGGCGCGATCGCCACCGCTCCGATGCCGAGGGCCAGCACCGCGAGCGCCAGCAGCACCAGCGCCAGGCAGATCAAGACCCAGCGTCCGCGTCCGACCGCGCCGAGCGCTCTCGGCCAGCGGAGTGGGAAACTCCGCCGAGCGGGCGGCTCCGGCCAGCCGGCGACTTGGCCGTCCGGCGCGTTATCGGTCAAGGCCAAGCTCCAAGGCTTCCAAATCGGGATTCAGGCGACGGGCGAGAGTCGCCACCGCCGTGCCGGTGCGCGGCCCGAAGCCCAGCAACAGCAGGGCGTCCATGACGACGATGCGCCGTTGCCGCCAAGCCGGGGTCAGCGTCAGGCCGGGAACGCGGGCCAAACCGGCTTCGCCGCCCAGCGCCGTCAGGGCGTGTTCGGGCAACAGCAGCACGTCCGGCGCCGCCGCCGTCAAGGCTTCCGTGTTCAGCGGCTTGTAACCCTCGAAGTCCGCGAGGGCATTCTGGCCGCCCGCCAGCCGGATCATGGCGTCCGCCGCCGTGTCGCGCCCGGCGGCGAGCGGGGCGCCGCGCCCGGCGTTCATGAAAAAGAGCACCTTGGGTCGCCGCGCCGCGCCGACCCGCAGCAAGGCCGCGTCGAGTTCGGCGCGAATCCGGTTCGCCAGCCGTTCGCCTTCCTCCGCCCGATCCAACGCTTCGGCGACGCTCCGCACTTTCTGGCCCAGGCCGTCAGGCGACAAATCGTGGGTCACGATCCGGACCGGCACGCCCGCCGCCCGGATCTGATCGATCACCGCCGGTGGGCCGGCGGCTTCGGTGGCGAGCACCAGATCGGGCGCCAGCGACAGAATGCCCTCGGCGGACAGGCTGCGCTGGTAGCCGACCTGGGGCAGCGCACGCGCCGATGGTGGATACAAGCTGGTGGTGTCCGCGCCCACCAATCGGCTTTCCTGGCCGAGCGCGTACACGATTTCGGTCAGCGAGCCCGCGACCGAGACGATGCGCCCGGCTTCTTCGGCGCGCGCCGCGCCAGGCCACGCCAGCGCCGCGGCCAGCAACAGCGCCAAGCCCTTGTTGCCGTTCATCTCAGAACAATCCTCCGGTTCGGAAACCCGCGCCGACCACGACGAACAGCACCGACAGCGTCGTGACCCCGGCGATATGCCAGGCCAGCGACGTCAGCCGGCTCTCGTCCAAGCGGGGAATCAGTCGCAGCCGAGCGTCCAACGCCAGCCCGATGGTCGCCGCCAGCAGGACAAACTTCAGCGCGATCAGTTGCCCCCAAGGCGTCGATACATCCACCCAGGCGGCATGGCTGGGAAACAGGCGCTGCAATAGCCAGAAGCCGGTGCCGATTTGCACGAGCAGCGCCGGCAACCCGATGCGTTCGTAGACGGCCTCGAACACCTGAATCGGGGCTACCGAGCGTTGCCGGAGCGCGCCCGGCAGGATACCGAGCGCCAGAACCAAGTGACCGCCGGTCCAGATGGCAGCTCCGAGCAGATGCAAAACCAGCATGAGTTTGAACATGGAACCCTCGGTTGGCTGAAAAATCTTTCGCTCATATGGGGAATGAGATGAAGTGGGTTGCCGGTTATGTTTCAACCACTTTATTTCCGGCTGGAATTTTTTGAAAAAATCTATACTATTCATATGTTTGTCCACATGAGCCAAATATTTTACTTTGTCGCTCGGCCACCGCCGGGTCAGGAATCAAAAGCGCTTTGTCCGAGTGAACCGTGTTGCGGCGCAAGTCGCCAGTGCTTGACCCGCTGCTGGGCGGTCCACATGCGAAGGTACTTGCCCGCGCGTTCCAACAGTTCAGCGTGCCGGCCCGACTCCACCACCCGGCCGTCCTCGATGACCAGAATCCGGTCGGCGCCCGCGATGGTGGAGAGCCGGTGCGCGATGACGATGACGGTCTTCTCGCGGACCAGCGCGTCGATGGCGCGCTGCACCGCCACTTCGCTCTCGGTGTCCAGCGCGGCCGTGGGTTCGTCGAGCACGACGATGGGGGCGTTCTTGAGCAAGGCCCGCGCGATCGAGATGCGCTGGCGCTCGCCGCCGGACAGCCGCCCGCCGATGTCGCCCAGGTGTGTGTTCCAGCCTTGGGGCAGCCGGTCGATGAAGTCCAGGCACTGCGCCGCCCGCGCCGCCTCGGCGACGTCCTCGTCGCTGGCGTCCGGCCGGGCCATGCGGATGTTGGCCATCACGGTGTCGTCGAACAGGTAGACGTCCTGGAACACCACCGACACCAAACCCTGCAAGGTTTCGTGAGGAATCTGGCGAACGTCCACCCCGCCGATTAGCACCCGGCCGGCTTGAGGGTCGGCGTGGCGCATCAGCAGGCGGGTGAGGGTGGTCTTGCCCGATCCCGAGGGACCGACCAGGGCGGTGAGGCTGCGCGCCGGCAGGTGGGCGTCTAGACCCTGTAGCGAGGGTGCTTCGCCTTGGGCGTACTGGAACGTCACTCCTTCAAAGCGCACGTCGAAGGTGGTGGGCGTCCGCGCGGGCTGGGCCTGCGGCAGCGGTTTCACGGCCATCAGCGCGTCGATGCGCTCCAGCGCGGTCTCGATCAGCTCCAGGATAGCGGTGTAGGATACGAAGGTGGCCATCGGCTCGGCGAAACGCACGACGATGACGAAGAGCGCGGCCAGCGTGGCCAGATTGAGCGATCCACCCAGCACCCACATCACCCCCAGACCCAGCACCAGCAGCAGGCCGATTTCGACCACGGTGTTGACCAGCAGATTGGGCTTGGCACCCTTGCGGTGGCCGATGGTCTGGATCTTCTCCAGGTGCTCGAAGCTGGCCGACAGGCGCTGGGCCTTGTCGCCCGCCACGCAGGCGGCGCGCAGGACCGGTAGGCCCTGGGCATATTCGAGCACGTCGGCGCTGGCCTTCTGGTTGGCTTCGGCGAGGGCGCGCATGCCGCGGCCGAAAGCCGGCCTGCGCCAGCGGTACAGCAGCACGATGGCCGGGAACAGCAAGGCCAAGGCCAAGGCCATGCGCCAGTCCACGAACAGCAGCGCCAGCGCGGCGAAGGCCGGCGTCACCAGCGCGATGAAGATCAGGTTCAGCACCATGAGCGAGTAGCTCAAGTTCTCGTCCACGTTGCCCAGCACCATGGCGTTGAGTTCGCCGGCCCGCTTGTCCTGCAACTGCCCCAACGGCATGCGCCGCAACTGCTCGCCCAAGCCGGTGCGCAACCGGTGGGTGGCGCGGGCCATGCGACCGTCGTAGTCGAAGCCTTGGGCCTGCCAGCGCAGACCGGTGGACAGCAGCGCCAGCGCCGCCATGAGGCCGACCCAGGGCCAGGCGGCGGCGAAGTCCGCCTGAGTTAAAGCGGCCTGGAAAACGGGCGCGATGCAGGCCAGCGCCAGCCCCTGGAAGGCGGCAGCCAGCAGCAGGCCGATCAGGCTGCAGCGCAAACCGGGGGCGTCCCCGCCCACGCTGCGCTGTAACTGGGCATAGGTGACGCGCCAGGGCGTGGGACCCTTGGGGGCGGCGCTTGAGGCCGTTGCAGCGTTGCTCATACCTGCTCCTTGTCGGTCGCATGGCCCAGCGACCAGTGCTGTGCGGTTTCGTAGTGGCGCCAGAGCCGGGCGTAGACGCCACCGGATGCCGCCAGGGTGTCATGGCGACCCTGCTCGGCCAAGCGGCCCTGATCGAACACCAGGATCTGGTCAGCGTCGCGGATGGTGCTCAGGCGGTGCGCGACCATGATCACCGTCTTGCCGCGCATGAGCACGGACAGGGCTTCGATCAGGGCTGCTTCGTTCTCGGGGTCGGCAAAGGCGGTGGCTTCGTCCAGCACCAGAACCGGCCGCTTCTGCAGGATGGCGCGGGCGATGGTGATGCGCTGACGCTGCCCGCCGGAGAGGAAGACGCCGCGTTCACCCACTTGAGTAGCGTAACCCTGCGGCAGCGCCAGGATGAAATCGTGGGCTTGGGCGGCGCGGGCCGCCGCTTCCACGGCAGCGTCATCGGCGTCGGGCAGGCCCAGGCGGATGTTGGCGGCGATGGTGTCGGCGAACAGGAAGGTGTCCTGGAACACGAAGGCCACCTGCTGCATGAGCGCGTCGCCAGGCAGATGGCGCACGTCCACGCCGCCTACCCACACATGTCCGGCGCTCACATCCCAAAAGCGCGGAATGAGCTTGGCCGCCGTGCTCTTGCCCGCGCCCGAAGGACCCACCAAGGCGGTCACGGTGCCCGGCGCGGCGTGAAAACTGACGCCATCCAGCGCCAGGACGCCTTCGGAACCGTAGCGAAATACCACGTTATCAAAGGTCACGCTCGCATCGGCGGGCCGGATGGTGGCATCGGCGGTTTCCGGCAGCACCGGCTCGGCCATCACCGCCTGAATCCGGGCGATGCTCATTTTGACCTTCTCGACCATGTGCATGAGCAACATGGCCGGCATCATGGCCTCGGCCATGCCAGTGCAGAGCAGCAGCACCGCCACCCAGCGTGCCGGGTCCACGCCCGGATTTTGGGCCAGCCACAGGCCCGCCGCCACCACCGCCACCAGAGTGGGCAGCGGGCCGAGGATGGCCATGGAGAAGCGGGCGGAAAAGCCCGCCTCGTCGTACCAGCGGGTCACCATGGCCAGGTAGTCTTCCAGCGCGCGCTGGTAGCGGCCGAAGGTGGCCTGGCCGGTGTCGAAGGTGCGCACGACCGGCATGGCCTGCACGAACTCGACGATGGCGGCGCTGACCCGCTCGCGGGCGTCGTTGTAGAGGCGGGTCATTTCCTGCCGGTTGCGCATGGCCAGGCTGAGCACGCCAAAGCCAAACAGCAGCACTCCCACAGCGACCATGGCCAAGCGCCAGTCCAGCCACAGCAGGACCAGCAGCGTGACCACTGGGGTGGTGTAGGCGCGCGCATACAGCGGCGTGCTGTCGGCCACGAACACATGCAGGGCCTTCACGTCGTCGTGGATCACTTTGGACAGCGCCCCAGCGCCCTGGGACTGCGCATAGCCCAGCGAGACTTTGCCCAGACGCTCGCTGAGCTGCATGCGCAGCACCCGCTCCAGGCGGAAAGCCGCGTAATGGGTCTGGTTGAACGAGTTCAGGCGCAGCACATACGAGACCGCCGTCAGCGCCAGCACGGCTAACAGCGCGGTCCAGGGCCACTGGCCGGGAGCGTTGATCAATTGGTGAAGGGTCAGCGCCAGCGCGGCCATGGCCGCCAGACTGGTGACGGCCGCCCCGACCGACAGCGACATGCCCAGGCGGATCTGCCCCTTGACGGGGTTCATGATCGCCCAGGCATCGGGCTTGCCGGCGCCGGACAGCGCCTCGTCGGGTCGGGCGGATGGGGCGTTATCGGTTAGGGCGGTGGTGATCGCGTTGTTCATGGTGTCGTTCTCGGTTTGAAATGCAGGCGCGGAATCCGGGGCTCGCAGCGGGGGCGCAGCAAGGGCAAGCGCATCAACCGGCCCAACCCTCTGGCGAGCTTGGGGTTCATGGTCTGCTCCCGGCGGGCTTCATGGCGTCAGCAAATCGATCTGGGCCTGCGGCGACACCAGCGTGACCGCCGGCGATGCGTCCTGATCGGGGCTGTCCTGCCCGGATTCCTGGTGGCGGCGCCCCATGGCCAGCGGCGCCATCGCCAGGGCGCAGAACGCGGCGACGGCCAGCACCCCCATATAGCCGATCTGGCCGGCAGCGGCCGTGCCCAGCGTGACCGCCACGATGCTGAACAGCATGTACAGGCTGTACTGCAAGGCGTAGTCGGTGGCCGGGCTGGCCGGATCGGAGCGGTGCATCATGAGCGTGGTGAGGACGGCGAGCACCGGGTTATAGCAGAAGAAGAACAGGCCCACCGCCAGCGTCACCGGCGCCATGCCCGTCGCGCCGACGAGGGGCAACGCCAGCGCCAGAATACCGGGAACCTGCAATACGGCTGCGCCGATCAGGATTGGCTGAACGCCGAAGCGCCGAATCAGGCGGCCGGTGAGCAGGGCAGCCGGAATGCCGCACAGGCTGCCCACCACGTTCACCGCCAGACCGATGCGGTCCAGCGACCAGCCGGCATCGACCAGGATGGGCGTGATGAGCGCGTAACCCAGGCTCACGCCCAGCGGGTAGAACAGGATCATGGTCAGCCAGCAGCGCTGTCCGGGGCGCAGGACCAGCGCCCACAGACGCTTGAACACTCGCGCACCTTCACCCGAATGCGGCGGATGGACCGGCTCCCTGAACCACAGCACCTGGACCAGGGACACCGCAGTGCCGGCAGCCAGGATGAGGGTGCAGCCCGCCCAGCCCACATGAGGGTAAGCCATCAACACTCCGCCCGCGCCCAGCAGATTGCCCAACAGCCCCCCGGCGGCTTGCAGCCCGTTGGCGAAGCCCCGTTCCTTCGGCGGCACCAGCCGATAGGCCAGGCCGTCGACGGCCACGTCCTGGGTGGCCGACGCCAGGGACAGCAACATGCACAGCCCGTAGATCACCCAGAAGTCGCGTACCGGGTCAAAGCGGCCGATGGCCAGCAGGCTCAGGATCATGATGGACTGCATCGCGATCAGCCAAGCCCGGAAGTGTCCGATCTGGCGGGATTGCCAGCGATCCACCCAGGGTGCCCACAGGAATTTCAGCGCCCACACGAGGCCCAGCAGGTACACCACGCTGACCATCTCCAGCGCGGCTCCGCTCTCGCGCAGGATGGCAACCAAGGCGATGAGGAAAAAGCCGGGGCCAAAATACTGGGTGACGTAGAGGCTGCCCAGCAGCAACCAGCGGGATGTTGTTATGGCAGGGGTTGCGGATTCAGTCATCCCGATCTCCCTCCGAGGCTTCGCAAATCTGGCAGGCATGAATCTCGATGATGGGGTGGTGCAAATGTTCCAGCGACGCCAGCGCCTGCTTGTAGCGCTCGGGCACCACCTGTTCGTGGCTGACCACGGAGGCCACCAGCGTCCAGCGATCCTGGCCGACGGACCAGAGGTGCAAGTCGGTCACGCGGCTGTGGGCCACGGAGGTCAGGCGCTGCATGACCTGTTCGCGCAACTCGGCCGGCGCCTGGGCGTCCAGCAGCACCGCGCCCGATTGCCGGATCAGGATCAAGGCCCAGCGCAACACCAGTCCCGCCGCCAGCAGGGCGATCAGCGGATCGAGCCAGCGCCAGCCCCACAGCCAGGCGGCCAGCAGCCCCAGGATAGCGGCCACCGAGGTGAGCGCATCGGCGATGACGTGCATCAGCGCGGCTTGCAGGTTGCTGTCGTGATGCGCGGAGTGGGGGTGTTCGTGATGGGGTTCGTGATGGTGGCGCGCATGCCCGCCGTGGTCGTGAACGTGGCCTTGGGAATGCCCGTATCCGTGGTGGCCGTGTCCATGCTGGGGGTCGGCGTGGGCCGATTCATGGGTATTGAGCAGCCAAGCCGACCCCAGATTGACGAGCAGCCCGAACACGGCGACCAACAGGGCTTCCATCGGTTGCAGGGGCTGCGGGTGGAGCAGGCGGCCGATCGATTCGGGGATCAGCCAGAGGGCGGAGATACCCAGCAGCAGGGCGCTGGTGTAGGCGCTGAGGTCGAGAATCTTGCCGCTGCCGAAGCTCAGCCGGCGGTCTTGGGCGTAGCACCGCGCCAGCCAGTAGGCGCTGGCGGCCAGCCCCAGGGCCACCGCGTGCCCTCCCATGTGCAGGCCATCGGCCAGCAAGGACATGGACCCGGTCCACCAACCCGCAGCGATTTCGGCCACCATCGCCGACAGGGTGATGGCGGCCACCAGCCGCACCTGGCCTTCGGCCCGGTTGGCGTGGCCCTGCCCGAAGCCGTGATCGTGCTCGACCCGTGCAGTGGTGGGGCAAGGGGGCGCCTGGCCGCCCGGCAGCATGGCCCCAGCGCCGTTCGCTCCTGTCATGGCCGCGCCCGGTGTCAGAAGCTGTACCGAAGACCCACGCCGAAACGGCGCGGCTCACCGAAAGTCACCATGTTCCGGCCGAATTGGTACACCTGCGCAAAGCTGACGTAGTCCTCGTCGGTCAGGTTTCTGACATAGGCATAGACATTCCACGGCCCTTTCTCGTAGCCTGCTTTCAGATCCAAGGTGGCATAGGCATCGTCGACCAGGGTGTTTTCCGGGTTGAAGTACCGTTTGCCTCGTCCGCGCAGGTCCGCACGCCCGTAGAAGCCATTGCCTGCGGTGTACTTCAGACCGATGCGAGCCGTATACGACGGCGTTTTCTCGATCTTGTTACCATTGATCGATGGATCGGGATACTCGTCGTATGTCGCATCGGTCAGGCCAAGCGCAGTACTGACCTCCCATTCGTCGGTGAGCAGGTAGCTGGCCTCCAACTCGGTGCCCGTGGACGTTCCTTTTCCAGCGTTGCTGGTGACGAACACCAGGCCGTTCGCGTCATAGGAGTAGACGTGGATGTCCTTGATGTCCATGTAGAACAGCGCGGCCGACAGGTAGAGCCTGCCGAAGTCAGAGCGAATCCCCGCCTCGTAGTTGGTAGAGGTTTGCGGTTCGAACCGGTTGTCCGCGACCACCGGACTAGAGGGGTAGTAGTTGAAGCCTCCTGGCAGGTACCCCTTGGCGGCGGAGACATAGGTCGTCCAGTTCGGCGTCAGTTCATAAGAGAGCGCCACCTTGGGCAGGAAGGTGTACCAGGTTTGGCTGCCGGTCAACGTGAACTGCGGCGGAAAGCCTGTCGAACCGACGGGTGTGAAAAAGACATCTCCCGTGAAGTCCTTGTCGATACGCTGGTAGCGTCCGCCCAGGGTCAGCTCGAATCGCTCGCTCAAGGGCATCATCACCTGGCCGAATCCAGCCAGCGTGTCACTCTTGGTGGTGGAAGGAACATCGGAGTCCAGATCGAAAGGCGAGCCCAATAAGACGCCAGGAAATTGCCCGCCGTATCGAATGTTTCGGACCTCCTCCGTCTCGTGATAAAGGCCACCCAGCCATCGAAGACTGCCAGGATGGCCGCCTGACAGGCGCAGTTCCTGTGTCTGGGTGTCCACTTTGCTGTGCTGAAAGGTCGTCAGGCCACTCCAAATCGGGTCGTCGCCCCAGTCCGCGTCGTAGTCGCCGTCGATCTTGACCGACTTGTTGGTGACGATACCATCGATGGTGATACCGCCGAGCTTGTGTTGAACCGACAGGCTTTGCGCGTCGCTCACCGTCTGGGTTTGGGTGGCTTCGTCGAAACGAGCCTGGCTGGCCCGATCCCGGGAGTAGTCATCCAGAGCGACGCCCGCCGGCGCGAGACCGCCATCGATCCAGTCGTTGGTCAGGTCATCGCGCGACACGTTCAGGCGCAGGGTGGTGTCCGGTGTGGCCTTGAAGTGAAGCCCGAGGCGGAATATCTGATCGTCCCGGCCGTTGGCATTGGGGCCCATCCCCGGATAGGTGTTGGTGATCCAGCCGTCGTTCTTGGCGACCTTGCCGCTCATCGTGAAGAACAGCCGGTCTTTGATCACGGGTCCGTTCAGGGAGAACGTCGCTTCCCTGCCATCCTGGTTGGCCACTTCCGCGCCCGCAGAGCCACTCCAGATGTTGGTGGGGGTCTTGGTGATGATGTTGATCACCCCACCGATCGAATCCTTGCCGTACAGAGTGCCCTGCGGACCGCGCAACACCTCGACCCGGTCCACGTTTTCCAGAAAGGCGTCGTAGGAATAACGGTTGCTCTGGGGAACGCCGTCGAAGTAGATCACCACCGGGTTGGTATTGGTGAAAGTGGACGAGTTGATGCCTCGGATGTTGATATCGTTCGAGTAGACGAAGCTCGACGACAGGTTGGGAATCTCGCGCACCAGATCGGCGACATTGCGGATGCCCTGCTCCTGGATGGCCTCTCCGGTGATGACCGTCACGCTTTGCGGCACGTCCTTGAGCTTTTCCTCCACCTTGTTGGCCGTGATCGTGATCTCCTCCAAGACCATGACGGCATCGGACGCCGCGTCTTTATCCTGAGCCATGACCGAGGTGGCCATTACCGCGAAGGCCGCCACGATAGCGGTCTTGCGTTTAATCATTTTTTCAGCCTCCTTAGGTGAGTCGGCTGGGTCGGTTTTGCCTTCCAGGCGGACGATGGCGGGCAGGCGTGCGCCCAGCCAGGGCAACTTCGCCAACCAGGGCGCCAAGCCCCAGGGGAACTTCCGAAATTTCCGGTACGGTTCTTCATCATACGAAGCCAAGGGCAGCCCCCAAGCTCTGAACTGCGGCTCGATTTCGTCGCGGTTGATGCCCCAAGGCATGGGCGGCGTTTGGTAGTGCGGGGTCTTCTGGAATCCTTTCAAGGTTTTTTTGGAGAACCAGCGCGGAATGACATCGAACATCAGCGTGCTGCCGGGGAACCGCGCGAGCAGGGCGGCCAGCAAGGTTTTCACGTCTGATTCTTCGAAGTACATCAGCAGGCCCTGCATGGAGACGAAGACCGGACCCTCCGTCTCGATGTCATCCATCCAGGTGAGATCCAGGGCGCTCTTGCGCAGATGACGGCAGCGCAGGGTGGGCGGTAGGAAGCGTTCGCGCACGTCAATGGCTTCAGGCAGGTCCACGCAATACCACTGGATCTGGCCGTTGTCGATGCGCTGAAATTGCGTTTCCAGGCCGCACGCCAACTCGATGACAGCACCATTCGGGTGTTTGGCTGTCCAGGCTTGCACCGCCTCATCGAACGCTAATGATCGGATCGCGTGCGAGCCATCGGGGGCACCGAACGAACGCGGGTAGTCATAGGCGATGGCGCGGTAGATGCGGACGGCATGGTCGTCCTTCAACCATGCATCCGGTCGCATGGCCTCGGATGCCCGGTTGTGCAGGGTCCAGAGCATGGTTTCGGGAATGCCGGTGAGATTGGGCGTCAGAGTGTCGGTCATAATCAAGCCATTGGAATAAGCGTAAAAATCTCCGGTGACCCACAATGCCTGCGGGTTCGGCCACGGGTCTGGCCTGCCAGTGGAAGACTGGTTGAACCCGCTGGCTGAACCCATTGGCGTTTTCACCACACCACAAGCTGTGTGGCGGGATCAAACATGTGGCGGTGAACGGCCGGCGGGTCTTTGGGAATGGTGACGCCATCGGCCAGCATCTCCGGAGAGGCGGCAAAATGGCGCAGCGTGTAGGGGCTGATGTGCACCGTGCCGCCGGCGGCGATAAAACCGGACAGGTCCTGACTCAGCGGAGCGTTGCTGAGCGCGCTGATGGGACTGGGCAAGGTCTTGATGCCCAAGCGCCCGGCTTCGCCGACCAGGAGCAGAGTCGCCTGCCGCCCGCCGTCGAGCATGTGCCGGGCAAAATGCAAGGCATGACCGGCGATCATCGGATCGGCGGTGGTCAGAAACGCCACCAGCGCCGATTGCGACTGGGCGGGAGCGGCGTGGTGATCGGCAGCCGGTGCACCCGTCACGGTGTGCTGGGGCATTTGCCGGCGCACGTCGGGCGTCAGGCTGTCCTGGTGGATTAAAGTCACCTGCAACAGCACGTCGTTTTGCCGCGCCATCGCGTAGTGCATCAGCCCTTGCGGCAGCACCAGCACCGAACCCGCCGGATAGTCCTTCAGCTTGCCTGGTTCGACCTGATCGCCGTCGGCGTAGGACAGCGTGCCGCCGACCACGGTGATGAAATGCCAGTGCGCCGAACCCGCATGGGGCTTTAACACCCCGCCTTTGGGCAGGCGGATCAGCACGGCCAGCGGTTTGCCGGATTCGGTCAGCGCCAGCGGAGCCATCTGGCCGTCGCCGTGCACCGGCTTCCAGGGCAGAGCGTTCTGATCGAGCAGTTGGGTTGCCGGCTCGTTCGCCTGTACGGACAGGCTGACGAAGGCCAATAACAGCAGTAAAACCGAGCGTTGCATCTTCTATGTTCCTCCGATTGAGAATCGTTAAAAGCGATAATCCGCGCCGACGCTGAAACTGCGCCCATCGCCGGGCAGGAATGCCGCCTGATCCGGCGCGGCGCGATCCGTGACGAGGGTGGCGCTGGCGTAGGTTTCGTCGAAGAGATTGCGGGCGTCGGCAAACACGGTCAGGTTGCCCTTCCGGTACCCGGCGCGCAGGCCCCACACCGTGTAGGGGTCTTGAAACAGGGTGTTGGCGTTGTCCACCGGTACTTTTGTGGGCAGCCATTGCACGTCGGCAGCCACCCAAAAACCGTTGGGATGGTCGTAGCGCACCGAGGCGTCGATCAGGTGTTCCAGCGCGCCGCCCAGCGCGTTGTCGCCATAAACCGGATCGCCGTCGAAACGAAAGTCCTGGTAGTTGTAAACCAGCCGCCAGTTCAGCCGCTCCGGGAAGCGCAGCATCAGTTCGAGTTCGAGACCGCGATGGAGGGTGCGGTCGGCGTTGACCGTGCCCAGCGGCGAGCCGGTCGCATCGCGCAGCGACAACAATTCATCCTCTATCCGCGCCCGATACAGCGTCAGATTCCAGCGTAACTGTCGGTAGTCGCCGCGTGTTCCGATCTCTAAGGTCGTTGCGGTCTGCGCGTCCAAGTCTTGAGCCGTGAATTTCAATGGCCCTGAATTGGGCGTACCGCCGGTGGCGACCAGCAAGTCATCGAACGTGGGCGCTTCAAAACTGCGGCTGACATTGAAAAACAGTTGATTGACCGGATCGAAGCGATAGATTAGCCCCAGGCGCGGATTGAAACCGTGGTAATCGCGATCGAAGCTGGTGTCTTCGGCGGGTACGGCGGGCGGAATCGGGCCGGGCGGCGGACCGGCGACGCGCAGCGTGGGCCGGGTCGGACTGTCGTATCGATCATCGCTGTCCCGGCCGGCGTAGCTGTATTGCAGCGCCGTCACCAAGGCCCATTCATGACGAAGAAAGAAGGTGTTTTCCGCGAACAGGGCGAAGTTGTTCGCGGTTAATTCGTTGTCGGCGTAGAGTGCGCCGGTCGCGCCCCGATCATTGTGGAACCGCCGCCGGTCGATCTGCCCCCACGAGGCGTTCATGCCCAGCTCGAAGCGGTTTTCCCGTCCCGCCACCGGGGCCAGACGCCGATAGCGCAGTTCGGCGGCCAGATCGTCGCTCGGGCTTTCCACCAAGCCGGTGGATACCGGAAAGCGAAACCTGTCGTCAGTCCGCAAATAGGATAAACCGGCGTCGATTTCCTGCGCGTTGCCCAGCAACAGCGTCGTCCGGTTCGCCAAGCGCGCCTGCTCGACTTTCCGCTCGGGTCGGTCGCGGGGCACGTTCGGGCCGGGCTGCGTCACGGTCGGCGGCCGGCCGGGGTTGAGGATGACCACGGGACCGTCATGCACCGATTCGGGATCGCTTTCCAGCGTCGCTTTGGGCAGCGGGCCGGGAACCTCGAAATCCAGATTGACATAATTCAGGAAAAAACGGCTTTCCCAGTCGGCTTGGCGCAATCCGTAATTGGCGCTGAAACTTTGCCGGTCGGACGCGCTGTAGTCGCGATAGCCGTCGCGCTGGTTGTGGGTGAGTCCGGCGAAATAGTCGCCATCGCCGAGCTGATCGCCAGTGGCCGCCAGGGCGCTGATAAAGCCAAAGCTGCCGCCTTCCAGCGAAGCGCGGGAGAAGCCGTGATCGTAGCCCGTGGGCGCGATGAAATTGATCGCGCCGCCCAGCGTGGTCGCGCCGTAACGGGCGCCGTTCGCGCCCCGGTACACCTCGATATATTGCGTGGTGCGCGGTTCCAGAACGCCGATGATGAACGAACCGTCGGCCAGATTGACCGGCAACCCGTCCAGCAGCAGCCGCACCCCGCGTTGCACCGGGTTTTGCTGCAAGCCCGATCCGCGAATGTTGAGCCGCGCCTGATCGTTACCGCCAAAAAAGCTGCGAGCGATGATGCCCGGTTGCGCGCCCAGCGCGTCCACCAGCGAACTGGAGCGTTTTTCCTCCAGCGCCTGCGGCCCGATCAGATTGACGCCGCCGGAAATCAGCCACAAACGCTCTTCCGCCGAGGACAGGTTTTCCTGAGTGAGCGACGGGCGCTCGGCCTCGACCACCACGGTGTCGAGCGTCGCGGTGGGCGAGGAGCCGGCCTGCGCGAGGCGTTCACCGGGCAGGAGGGCGAATTCCGTCAGTCCGGTTTGCGCCTCTAGGTTTTGTGCGGCGATGGTTTCGGCGTGTCGATCCCAGCCGTCGCCGGCGACAACGGGTGCAGCCGCCAGCATCAGCCATAACCCTACAAAGGATTTCGAATGGTGGCTTTCTGGAAGAATTGGCGAATAAACATTCATAACTATATGTATTAATTATTTATTAAGTTAAAATTAATCAATGCGCCGCGCCTTGCTGATGGACAACCCCTTTGCAGCAGGCGGCTTGCGAGCGGTCGGCGATGCGCTTCCAGTCTTGCAACAAGCCGGAATAGACCTTGCGACGCTCCGGCAAGCCGGCCATGTCGGGATGCGCCAGCAGCATTTGCAGGTGATGGACGATGGTGAAGATCAGTCCCGTGCATGGCCGCAGGGTGTAGCGCGTCATCAGATAACAGATCGCGGTTTGGATTAACCCCGTTTCGGGCAGCGTTTCGTCGAAGAAGGTATCGGTCGCGGTATCGGTCTCGTTCGCGGTCATCGTTTGGCTCCATCGGTTTTCGGGATTACGGTGGGTCCGAGAGCGGGGTTTCCATCAGAATGCGGGCCACGCTCCATTGCTCCCGCCGGAGAAACGCCAGGGCTTGCAGGACGCGCTCCAGCGGCGTCGAGCGCTCGCCGGCGATGACGATTTCGGCGGTCGGCCGCTCGACGCGCAGCCGGAGGAGCATTCGTTCGACTTCCGGCCAGTCCCGGAACGATTGGTCGTCCACCGCCCAGCGAGCTTCTCCGGCGAACAGGGTCAAGGTGATCGGGCGCGCGGTCTCGATCGGCGTTGCCTGGTCCGCCCCTTCCCGCGGCAAATCGACGGTCAGCGCCCGATCCACGCTGCTGGCGGTGAGCAGAAAAAACACCAGCAGAATGAAAATCACGTCCACCAGCGCCGTCAGATCCAGCGCGGGATGGCTTTCCTCCCGTCCGCGCGAACCGCCGCCGGTCCTGGCGCGGATCATGCCGCCTCACCCCGTGGCGCGAGATGGAGGCGCGACTCGTCGAGGTCGCCGGCCCGTTCCCCGGTCGGGTTGAGCACGCCATCGATGGCCAAATGCACTTGGTTCAGCAGGTTTTCCAGGGTCGCCAGATAGGCGTCGGCCCAAATCCGGAAACCGTGGCCGGCGACCAGCGCGGGCACGGCGACGATCAGGCCCACCGCCGTGGTCAACATGGCTTGGCGCAGGCCACCGGCGATCACGGCGGGCTGCACCGGCCCGGCGTGCGCCACCAGCGCCTGAAACGCTTCGATCATGCCGAGCACCGTGCCCAACAGGCCCAGCAGCGGGCTCACCGCCGCCAGCAGCATCAACCACTTGACGTGGGCGTGAAGCTGGCGTCGCCGCTCGCCCAACCACAAACCGACCACTTCCTCGCGCAGCCCGCGCGGCCGGTCGCGATGCGCCAATAACAGGCGCAACCCTTCGGCCGGCAAACCCCGGCGCGCTTCGCATCGCTCGGCCAGCGCCGCCCACTGCCCGGTACGGGCGGCGGCCAGCAAGGGTCGCAAGTGGCGCACCATCGACCGCCCCAAACTGGCGAAGAACAGCAGTCGCTCCAGGATCAGCAGCAGGGTCAACAGCGAGCAAGCGCCGAGCGGCCCGGCCAGCGGTCCCATCTGCTCCAGCCAGCCGTTCATGGCAGGGCCGCCACGGTGGGTAGCCCGGTAACGAGCGCGCGCCAAACCGGGTTCTCGGGGTAGCCCGGTTTGCGCTTGCCGTAGAACAGGGCGATGGTGTTGCCGGCGAAGTCGTACAGCTCCAGCGAAGTGACCGGCCCGCTCACCGTGGGCTTGCTGACCACCCAGGCGTCGGCGACGGTTTCCTGCCGCAGGTGCAGGTTGAAATCCTTGTCCAAGACGTTGAGCCAAGCGCCGGTGGTTTGGGGCCTGTTCACCGGGCCGGTGTGAATTTGCACGACGCCCGGACTGCCGACGAACACCATGATGTCGAGCAAAAGCTCGGCGGCGGAGTCGAGCAGCGCCGGCGCCGCCGCAGGTTCCACCGGTCGCGCCAAATCCGGTCCGCCCAAGCGCAAGCCCTGGGTGCGACTCGCGCCGAACAGCTTCAGTAGATCGTGGAAATCGTGGGTGTCGCGCAACGCCCGCCAATGGGCGCGCAACCCCTCGACATCGATGTCCGCGTCGGGCCGATCGGGCGGCGCCGACGGCTTGGCCAGCGTGGTTTGTCGGGGCGATTGATCCGGGGAACGGTAGGCGTCGACCAGTCGGGCGTAGGCGAGCCGGTCGCTGCGCTCGGTCAGGTAGACCTTGTGCACGGCGGTGCCATCGCCGTCGAAAAATTGCAGGCTCTCGGTGGCGCCGGATCGAGAGTCCGCCTCGACCGCGAAACCGTAATGCCAATGGCCGAGAAACAGCCGCAGGTCGATGGCTTCGCCCAATACCAGGCCCATGTTGCCGACGATGTGCACGTTGCGGTACTCGCCCGTTTGCTCGTGGATGGCGTGATCGTTGCGGGTCAGCGCCGTCACCCGGCCGAGGCTGGGCAGCGCCTCGATCAGCGTGGCCCAATCGCCGGCGAGCCGGGTCGCGGTGTGGCCACAACCGCTGGCGACCAGTTGCGCTTCGCTCACGCCCAGCAACGCGGCGGCGTCGCGGACCTGAACGCCGGGCTTTTTCTCGCGCAAACCCTGCCAGGCGTGTTGCATGGACTCGATGCCGCCATCGGGCGTGGAGGTGAGGGCTGCGTGTGTCATGGGAAACTCCGTCGGTTTTCGGTGAGGACAAAATTCACGGGCACCCGCACCCAGGCTTCCTGCGGGCGACCCTCTCGCGACGCCGGCACGAACGCCCAGCCACGCACGGCCGCCAGCGCCGCCGCGTCCAAGGCGGGGTAGCCGGAGGTTCGGTGCACGCGGACGTCGGTCACGTTTCCGGCGACGGAAATCCGCGCCTGAACCCAAACCGTGCCTTGTTGGCCGAGCCGGATCGCCGAGGCCGGATAGATCGGGGGCTTGGGCGGGCGGCGGTAGCGGGGATCGAGAATCAGCGGCGGCTCCTCGACCGTCGGGGAAACGGGCGGCAAACGAGGGGCCGATGCGGTTTCCGTCGGCGCCGGGCGCGCGTCCGACACGACGGAGCGAGCCGGTTGCGGCACCGGCGGCCGGGCCACCGGAACCGCCGTCTTCGGCCGGGGTGGCTTGGGTTCCGGGCGTGGCCGCGCCACCGGCGATGCGGTTTTCGGTGCGGCGCGCTTCGGTTCCGAGCGCGGGCGAGGCGTTGGCATCGACTCGAATTTCGGTTCGGGCGCTTTGGCGACCGGCGGCAACGGCGCGGGCGATGGCGATACCGCCGGCGGTGCGGGCGCCGGCATTTCTGGCGCGGGCGGTGGCGGAACCGGCGGTTTCGGTTCCGGTTCGGGCAACGGCGATTCGCTCAACCGCAACGCGATTCGCGGCGGGATTTCCGGATTCGCCGCGCGCGGCGGTTCGCCGAGGAACACCATCAATCCCGCATGAACCAGCAGCGACCCCAGCGTCGCCGCGATCAGGCGCGCACCGGGTCGCCGGTTATAAAAAACCCCGCCAAATTCCCTTTGGCAAGGAGGAAAAAACTCGGCGCGGGGAGGCATCGGCAAGCGATAACGCATTGCCGGATTGTCATCCGGCGGCGGAGATGGCCAAACCGGGTTTCGCGCTCGGGCGATGGCCGTCAGCACGGTTCGCTGCTCCGCCGGCTTTCGGCGCCGGATCGAACGGATGCGCAGACGGGCGGATCGCCGGTGATCCAAGCCAGGCCGTGCCAATGCCAGGCCAGCCGCCGGTAGGTGCAGCGTTCCTCCCAAGAGCCGCGATAATCGGGATGGGCGCAAAGCGCTTCGATGTGCTGGATTACAGCTGCGGCAAGGTCGGTCGAGCGCTGGTTCAAGCATTCGCAAATGAGCTGGCCCAACTGGAGTTCGATTTCTCGCGGCGCGAGCGGTCGCGGCGAAGGAGACCAGGCGTTCATGGCTGTTCGTTCTCCGTCTATAGCGTCAAAACGAGTAGGAAACCGCCGCCTTGACGTTGCGTCCCGGCGCTTTCAGCACCGACAGGTGTTGCCGGTAATCGACGTTGGTGAGGTTGTCGATGCCGGCGTCGATCCGCAGCCCCTTGAAGGAAGCGTGGCGCGGAACCCAGCTCAAGCCGATGTCGTGCACCGTATAACCGTCGGTCGGCTCGCCACCGGCGGGAACCCGGTCCTGATCGTTCGCGATCTGGGTGCGCCAGTTCAGCGTCAGATGTTGCGCCGGGAAGCGCAGTCCGGCCTGCAGCGACCAAGCGTCGGCCGGAATGTCGGAAAGCGGCTCGCCGGTATCGGCGTTGTCGCCCCGAGTTTGGGAATAGGCCACGCCCGCGTACCAGCGCGGCGCGTCGTAGGCCAGTTCCAGCTCGAAGCCGGTCAACTCGGCGTCGCGCACGTTCCGGTTGGTAGTGATGCCGCCCGGTCCCGGATTGCCGGGCACCGGCCTGGGGGAGAAAATGACGATGCTGTCGATGAAATCCTCGACATCGTTGCGAAATCCGGTGGCGCGAAACCGGCCCTGATCGCCGGTCACGAACAGATCGTCGCGCCGCAACCGCGCGCTGATTTCCTTGTTGTGGGCCTTTTCCGGCTTGAGATCGGGATTGGGTACAAACCGGTTGGCGCAGCCGGGACCGCAGGTGAAATGGGTGCCGGACACGAACAGTTCGGTCAAGTCGGGCGCTCGGAACGCCTCGGTGTAGGCCGCGTGCAGGGAAAGCCAGGAGGTCAACCGGTAGCCGAGCCCCAGCTTTTTGGAGAGTTCGCTTTCGTCTTGGTCGTCGGCGACTCCGGCGTCGGATTCGCTGCGGTAACGATCCCAGCGCAAGCCCGGCGTGAGGGTCCAGCGGTCGCCGACGACAATCTCGTCTTGGACGTAGAGACCCAGCACGGTCGCCCGGGCGTCGGGGTAGGAGTCGCGCGGTGCGCCGTCGCGGGTCGCGCTCGCCTCGTCGCGGTAAACATCGAAACCGTAGGTCAGCACTTGGCCGAATCGGTCAGTTTGACCGAAGGTCATGCTGTTGCGGGCATCCAGGCCGGTGGTCGCGAAGTCGGTTTGGTCGCGGCGGCCGTCCGTCAAGCGCCTTTCGTCGATGTCGGTGGCGTTGTGGTAGAGCACTACCGTCGGCTTCAGATAGGCGTCGGCGGGATTGTCGTAGCGATAGCGGAGCGTGGTGTTGCGCTGCTGGATGGCGCGGTCGACCAAGCTGTCTTCGGTGCCGGCGGTCTGGGCGTTGGACGGCACCTCGCCGTCGTAATCGAAGGACTGGAAGGAACCGCTGAGGCTGTGAAACGGCGCTGGCGTCCACGTCAGTTTGGCGAGGCCGGCCAGCGAGTCGAACGCCGAGTGCTCTAGGGTGGAACCGTCGCCCAGTTCGGTGTCTTTGGCGTCGCGGTAGGACAGATCCAGCAGGTAATCGAGACTGTCGCCAGCGCGGCCGTACACGGCGCCGCCTGTCTGCTTTTGCGCGTTGACATCCTGATAGCCAGCCTTGAGGCGTGCGCCGAAGGTTTGCCCCGGCTCCAATAAATCCGCAGCGTCCTTGGTGGTGAAGGAGACCACGCCGCCCAGCGCCCCGCTGCCCCACAGCGCCGAGGCCGGGCCGCGCAGCACTTCCACCTGCTTGAACAGATCGGGGTCGAGGAAAATCCGGCTATCGTGGGCGCGGGCGTAGTTTTGCCGCGCGCCGTCGATCACGAACAGGATTCGGTCGTCGGACAGGCCGCGAATCACCACCCGCTGACCGATGGAGCGGGCGCCGCCGGCGACGTCCACGTTGGGCAAGTCCGCCAGCAGATCGGCCAGATCGGTCGCTTGCGTTTCCTTGATGCGCTCTTCGTCCACGATGCTGACCGATTCGGCGACATCGAACGGATCGCGCGCGGTTTTAGTAGCGGTGGCGGTGACGCCTTCGAGCGTGCTGTAGCCCGAGCCGTCTCCGTCCTGGGCTTGAATCGGGAAGCTGGCCAACAGCAAGGAGAAAGCGCAAGGCGCCAGAGCGGCGGCCACCGTGGGCCGGTCCGCGACGATGTTTCGCGACACGTAAATGCCTCCGTAGCAAGGTTGATCGTGCAGGCTGGCTGCCGTCGCCCGGAGGCCGAAGGTGGCTGGCGTGGCGTCCCGGAGGAACGCCTGGGTTGTCGGTTATTTGGTCAGAATCAGTTTTCCCTGGCGGGTGATGCGCAGCCGGTATTCCTGCCCGGCGTGATCGATCAGGATTTCCTGGTCGCCGTCGAACAGATCGCTGCTGGTCCATCGTTTCCGGGACGCCCCGCCGACGGGATCGGGTCGATCGAAGCGCGGATCGCGGAAGGGCGGATTCACGACGGACGCTCCATCGCGCGCCGCTACGCGGTCCCGGCGACGTCTTCGTTCAGGCGATGCGCGCAAGCGTGCAGGCACAAGGTCCGCACGCGGCACTTGGAAACGTGATCGAGGCAGCGAAAATCGGTCACGCTCACCGCCCCGCAAACCAGAAGCTGGTAGAGCTTTCCGGCGTCGATGGCCAGCTCGATGCCGCCCTCCTCCGCCTCGCGGCAGGCGGCGATTCCGGCATCGCGCAAGGCGATGGGGTTTCGGTTCGGGCCGCGAACCGCTTCGTTGTCGAGCATGGCGGCGGACCTCACGACGCCACCGCGTTCAAGCCGCGATTGAACGCCGCCAGGCTGGCGCGCGGCAGCAATACCAGCGGCTTGGTGTTGCGCTCGCAAAAGCGTTTGATCCGATGCACCGCGTCGTGGCTCACGCAATCCAGCGGGCAGAGCACTGCGTCCGCCTGCTGCACCACGTCCCACAGTTGCGCGCGGGCGTCCTCGCGTCCGCCGTCGTGATAGATGAAACGGCCGTTGCGGCGCTCCACCAGTTCTCGAAAATGCGCGCACAGACTTTGGCGACCGCCGACGTACAGCACGCAGCGGCCCACCAGGTCGGCGCAGGCGGCATCGACCGCGACATCCGCATCGACGACGTCCGCACACGGGGGCGGCGCCAGCAGTCGTTCCAGCGTGATTTCCAGCATGTCCCGCTCCTGACGGGACTCGGCCAGTTGTTGCGCCAGCCACTGATTTTGGTCGATGGAACGAGTCGCCTGCTGTTTCCAGTGGTCGGTGGCGGCTTCGGCGCGTTCGCGCTCGGCGTTGAGCCGCCCGCTCAGCGTCTCGACTTCGGCTAGCAAGCGCGCGGTCAACGGCCGCCCTTCCATCTCCGCCAAACGAGCTTCGGCGGCCTGGAGCCTGCTTTCCGCTTCCAGGGCTCGCGCCAGCTTTTTGTTCAATGCGGTGATCGCGTCTTCTTGCTCGGCCAGACGGCGGCGTGCCGCGATCTTGGCGTCGGCCAGTTGCGTTTCAAGCTCCGGGCAACGCCGTCTCAGCCGGTTCAACTCCTGCAAATCGACCCTGATCGACGCGCCGGACAAATGCGACAGCATGTGAACCTCGCCGTAGACGCGGTCGAGGATCTGGTTCGGCACGTTGGACTGCGTGATCAAGGCCCAGTAAGCGCCCGCGACGTCACCCGAGTTCAACGCCGTATCCCAACAGGCAGCGAACTCCGCCACCGATTGTGCTTTGCCGATTTGCTGGATGGCCGGCTTGTATTTGCGATCCAGATGCTTGTGGATCAGCCGGCTCGCGGGCGTGGCGTCTCGGGCCACGCCGACGAACGCGCGATGCAAGTCGTAATCGCTGGTCGGGCTTTGCGCGGAGCCGCCCAACCGCCGCTGGAGCTGGCGCAGTTCGGCCAGGGTCAGACAAGTGCCGATCACGCTACAGTGATAGTACCGATCAAGTTCCCAAAGCTTTTTGCGGAGCGGCGCTGGCGATTTCTGGGGCATCCCCGGGGAACAGGGCAAAAATGTCGGCTCGAGCGGTTTGTCGTCGCCCGGAGTGTGGCCCAAACAAAACTTCTTGCGTGGTGTCGCGGAGAGGGCTTCGGGAGTGTTCCGAAGGTCTTGCAAGGATCTCGGCACGGCGTGATGCAGCTCGCACATCGGGTGATTCCAAATGATATTATAATGCAAATGATAATCATTCTCATTTAGATGTCAATTTTTGATTGATACATGCTCCAGGCAGCGTATTCAAATAGGGGTCTGCTCACGAAACGGACAAAATCGTACGCTAAGCCTCGCCGAGCACCCGTAGTGGCCGGAACTTGCCCTGCTCGACCAGTTTGTTCTGCTGCTAGATGTAATCGCCGGTCAGGTGGATGTGCTCCCAACCTAACGGCGAGAGGTGTGGCAGCAGTGTCTCGTCGATGTCTTGACCCGACACGCGCAGCGCCTGAATCGCTCGTTCCAGGTAGACCGTGTTCCACAGGATGATGGCGGTCACCACCAGGTTGAGGCCGCTCGCGCGGTAGCGCTGGTTCTCGAAGCGGCGGTCGCGGAGTTTCCCGAGCCGGTTCAGAAACACGGCGCGGGCCAGCGCGTTCCTGGCCTCGCCCTTGTTCAGACCGATCTGCACGCGGCGGCGCAGTTCGACGTTCTGCATCCAGTCCAGCGCGAACAGCGTGCGCTCGATGCGGCCGAGTTCGCGGAGCGCGACCGCCAAACCATTCTGGCGGGGATAGCCGCCGAGCTTGCGCAGCTGTAGTGCTCCTCGATGCGCAGGTCCAACTCGTGGTAGAGCAAGCCATCCAGCACGTGGGTCGCGTCGCGCACGGTGGCATTGATGACCTTGGTATGGAACGGCGCGTACTGGTCGGAGAGGTGGGTGTAAAACTGTACGCCCGGCTCCTGGCCGTACTTCAGGTTCACCTGGCCGGCGAACTGGCCCCGACCACCGGCCTTGAAGTTCTGGCCGTCCGACGACGACATGGTGCCATCGCCCCAGTAGGCGGCGAACGGCTGGCGAAACTGGGCATTGACCAGCTTGGCCAGTCCGGCGGAGTACGTCTCGTCGCGGATGTGCCACGCCTGCAACCAGGTCAGCTTGGCGTTGGTCGTGCCGGGACAGGACTCAGCCATCTTGCTCAGCCCCAGGTTGATCGCGTCGGCCAGAATGGCGGTCAACAGCAGGTGCCGGTCTTCGGCCGCCACGCCGTTCTTGAGGTGCTTGAAGTGGCGGGTGAAACCGATCCAGTTATCGACCTCCAGCAGCAACTCGGTGATCTTCAGATGCGGCAGCAAGCCGTGCGCTTGCTGCATCAGTGCTTCGGCGTCGGTCGAGCGCCGAAGTTGACGAGCACGCCGTTCAGGAATCCGCCGTCCTGCGGCGCCAGGGGCCGCACATTGAAGGCGTACTCGGCGAATACGATAAAGGTTTCAGCGCCCTTCCCCGCGAGCAGGTTGGCGGTGTCCCTCACGAACTTCGCCGGCCGCACACCGGAGATGCTGCGGTGGTGGTTGAAGAAGGAGCGCAGGAGCGCTTGGTGCGCAAGGGCGTTGGCGACACCGTGATCTGTGCCAACATCAAAGGTGACCGCTTCGCCGTCGGTTGCCGTACCCGCAGCATAGGGGAACAGCGTGATCGCGTCGCCAGTGCGCAGCACGAAATGCGTCTTGAAGAAGCGAGCACGCAGCGCCTTGAGCTGGTCGCCGCTTTCATAAGGCAGGCGGTACCCGGCGAACTGCGACGCCGAAAACGTGATGGGCAGATGGTTGAGCAGCATGTTCTGGTTGTTTCCCTGAGTGGCTCTTTGCCACGAGGCAGTCCCGCTAGATCAGTTCCGCGACCTCCCTCAACCGCTGCGCGGTGGCGGGCAAGCCGCCGCGTTCGAGCGCCGCCGCAAAGTCTTCCGCAGTCGCCTCCGGCTTTTTCCAGCGCGCGCGCATGCGCTTGAAGGCCGCGACCGCGACGAACGGATCGAGGTCCCACTGGGCGACGATGAACGGGTCGGGATGAAGGATTTCAAGGCCCAGCGGCCCGACCACATCGGGAGGAAAGTCCCGCAAGTTCACCGTGACGATGCAGTCGGCATGGCCCGCCAGCGCCGCGGCGAGGACATGGAGATCGTCCGGATCCGGCAGCTTCAGGCCGCCGGCCAGCGACTGCCAAGCCCGCTCCTCGACTTCCCAGTCCGGCACGGCCTCGCGCATCTGATCGCGTCGATATTCCAGCTTGCCCACCAGGTCAGGGCGACGCTCTTCGATCGACGCGATCCACTCGGCCTCGATGGTCCGCGACCACTTGGCCGCATAAAGGCCGGCGCTGGCGAGGCTCATCAAGGCATCGGCCATCGCCATCGGATGGAGCGCGCACGCGTCCAACAACGCCGTGTAGCGCGCGTGCCCCGCCATATCAGTAGTCCAGCCCCAGCTCGCGCGCGTTTTCGGCCATGCGCTCGAGTGCGCCCTCCTGGCGCTTGCGCATCTCGCACCCGTAGGCCACCAGGTCTTCGAACGCGACACGACGATGTCTCCCTACCTTGCGATGAGGCAGCCGGCCTTCCTCGATCTCCTTGATCACGAAGGGCCGAGAGACGTTCAAGAAGTTCGCGGCCTCGACGGTGCTGAACTCCTGCTTCGACGGCATGAGCGTGATCGGCCGACCTTCGCTCATGGCACCCAGCAACTGGCCGATGAGTTTCAGCGCTGCCGGCGGCAACTCCACCGTCGGATGGACGCCATTGGAAATGGTCAGCGTGATGGCTGCGGCGCGCGAGTGCTCGAGCGCCGCCATGATGCAGCGCTGGGCGGCGCGCGCCATTTCGACTTCTTGAGGCGACATCTTCGGGGGCAGAACCTGACGGACTTTCTCGAGAGCGGTCATCGGTTGCTCCTGGGCGTGCGTGGGCAGATCGGGTTCACAGGCTAACCCATATATGAAATAAACGCAAAAAATGCATTATACGTTCTAAGCGAGGTTTTGATGGTGGCAACAACGCCCGCAAGACCGCTGGCGATCCCCGGCACGCGCGCGCCGTTCGTGGACAGCATCTTGCTTTGGGAGCAGGGCGGCTTCGACCAAACAGGTCCCGGCGGCGGCCCGCTCAAACCGTCGTCCCCCGGCTGTCGGGGGCCGCGTCCAGCCGGGTGTCCCCGCTCGCGCGGGCGATCCGGTCGTAGACCCCTTGGGTCGGAGCGAGCCACACCCGCCCCGGCCCGGTGAAGGTTTGCAGCAGCAGCTCGCCGCCGGTCGCGGTTTGCAGCCAGGATTTGGCCGACTTCTCGGCCTGAAACTGGACGCTCGCGGAGCGGGCGAAGGCGAAGTTGCCGTCCACCGACAGCTTTTCCCCTCCGGCGAGGTCGTAGGTCAGCAGCTCGGACGCCGGCACCGGCGATTGGCGCACCCGCGCGCCGCTCCCCTCCGCCGCCGTCTGGAAAAACCCCTCGCCGCCGAACAGCGCGCCGGAGAGGGTCTTTTGGAGCCGCGCGCTCACCGCGATGCCGGCGCCGGCACAGCAAAACGCGCCCCGATCGAACACCGGCGCGTCGCGCTCCAGGTCAAACGGCGCGCGGTGGCCGAAGCTCGGTTCCAGGTAGACCTCGCCGGTCCCGCCGATTGTGGATTGAAACAACGTCTCGCCGGTGGCGAACTTGCGCGGCAGGCTCTTGGCCAGCCCGCCGGCCAAACCGGATTCCAGCCGCAGCCGGCCTTTCATGAAATACAGCGCCCCCGGCTCGATCGGGACCTCGCCGCCATCGAGCGTCACCCGCACCATTTTAAGCCGGATGCGGGCTTGGTTGAGCAGGACGATTTTCTCGGCCACCGCCAGGTCGGCCGAGCCGCGCAAGGCCGGGTATTGCAGGATTTCGAAGCGCGCCCCCGGCCGCTCCTGCGTTTCCAGGGTCTCGAAAGCCTCCCGGTCGAAACCGTCCATCTCCTGGCCCTCCCCTTCCCGGCCGCCGGCGCGGCGTCTCGACGATTATCGCCCGATCGGCGGCCGGGGCCAACGCCGCGCTGGCCCGAACCGCCGCCGGCGCTAGGCTGAAAACCCCACTACCGAGGTCTCGATCCATGACCGATCCATTCGATCCCGCCGGCGCGGCCGATCTCGCCGGCGCGGCCGAACCCGCCGCGCCCCCGTCCGGACCGGCGGTTGCCGGCCGGCGAATCCCCGAGCTACCGAACGAGGTCGATCCCGTGAGCGTCACCTTCGGAACCCGCAACGAAAGCCTCGGCCGAGCGATCCGCGAGGCCATCGCCGAGGCGCGAGCCCGCGACACCCTCATCGCGGTGGGGATCGTGACCTGCGGCGACGGCGCCCGGTTTTGGTCTTGCGCGCCGTGGGGTTCCGAGGTCGCCGCCGACATGGACTACCGCCTGCGCGTCACCGGCGATGGGGTGGCGGACGACTGCATCGGAGTGCCGGGCGGCGTCTATCCGCCCCGAGACCCCGCGACGATGGATTGGGAGTTCATCCCGCCCGTCGAACCCCGCGGCGGCGGGCGAATGCGCGGCGCCGGGGTGCCGGACGCCCTCGGAGCGGCCGCCGCGCCAGAGAGCGCCGGGCCCTCGGCGGCACCAGCGCGCGAGATGGGAGTATTCCTGATGCGGATCGCCGAACGTCGCACCCAGATTTCGAAAGGTTCGCTAATCGAGGTGGCCGCGTTCTTGATGTGGTGCGCCGACGGATTGGAAAAGCCGGCAGAACCCGATGGCCCCCGCTGAACGCGAGCGGGGCCGGCGATCGGCTGATCGGCGCTGATCGGCGGGTTTCCGCCGGGACCGCCCCGCGCGATTGACGCCCGCCGGTTGAGGCCGTTGCGGGCGCGCTCGGTTCGGGGCCGTTGCGGGTGCGCGGGTCGCCGCCGGACGCGGGATCGTGGGCCTATTTAAAGATGATATAAGAACCCGAAAGCGACCGGCGTGGCCCCAGCGAGCAGTGGTGCGAGGGCCGGCGCGAGCGGTCCGGGCGGGAGGCCGGACGCCCGGCGCGGGGTTCCGGTTCGAACCGGGGCGCGCCGCTCCAGGAAAGCCGGCGGCCGGCGGAAGGACCGCCGCCGGGGTCCGCGCGCGGCGGGCCGGCGCGCCCTTGCCCCGCTCCGGTTCCGGGGTACGGTGGAGACATCATCCACCGCGAGGACGCCCCTTGTCGCAATCCGCCGATGCGCTCCACCACCCCGCCGCGCGCCCGCTGGCCCACCTCCTCCGCCACCCCCGCTACAGCGCGCGCGCTGTTCGGCTGGCTGTTGGACGACGTGTTGGCCGATCTGACCGGCCAGCGCAAAGAGTGCCCGCCGCCGGCCGAGGCGCTGTCCTTGATCCGGGAACTCGCCGGGACTTACGCCCGCGCGGTCGCGGCCGCGCCGTTCGAGGACGTGCTGGGACCGCTGTTTCTGGACACGGTTTGCCGAGGCGACCAACGCTATCGCGGCCAGTTTTTTACGCCGCAAGCCATCGCGGGGCTGATGGCGGAGCTGGTGGGGCCGAGCGCGGCCGAGGCCGGACCCGGGCCGGGCGGCGGCCTGTGGCGGCTGTGCGAGCCGGCCTGCGGTTCGGGGGTGCTGCTGCTGGCCTCCCTGCACGTCTTGACCGAGCGGTCCGGCCGGGACGCCGCCCGGCACTGGAGCTTCACCGCCGTCGACCTGGACGGCGATTGCGCGCGGATGGCCGCCGTGCAATTGCTGGCGAACGCCCTGATCCACCGGGCGCCGCTCGGCGAGGTGGTGGTCTATCGGGGCAATAGCCTGGGGCCGGCCTCCGAGCTGACCCCGCTGGTCCACCTCGTCGCGCCCGACCTCCCGCCGGAGACCGTCGCGCCCGCCCGACACCCGGCGCGGATCGAGGCGATCCGGGAGGCGGCAAAGTCTGCGGGGCTCGATCTGTTCGGCTTGCCGCTGGCGGATGCGGGCGAGATCGCCTGATACCGGGCGCGCTATGGCGTCATGGCGTCATGGCGTCATGGCGGCGAGACGCCGGCCGCGCGCCGGCCTTGCCCCGGCCGGCCCCGGTGCGATGCTGGAACCGCTCCCACCCCGCAGGAGAACCCCCGATGGCCTGTTTGATGATTCCCGAACCGTGGCTGCTGCGCCCCGTGCGGGTGCTGCTGGTCGGCGCGGGCGGCACCGGCTCGCACCTGTTCGGCGCGCTGGTTTCGCTCGATAGCGCCTTGCGCGCCCTAGACCATCCGGGGCTGTGCGTCACCGTGTGCGACCCCGACCGGGTGAGCGCCGCCAACCTCGGCCGCCAGGCGTTTTGGCGCGGCGAGATCGGCCAAAACAAGGCCGAAACGCTGGTGCAGCGCGCCAATCTGGCGATGGGGCTGGATTGGGTGGCGGTCCCGGCGCGCTGGTCGCCCCGGCGGCTGAGGGAGGGCGCGTGCGACCTGCTGCTCACCGCCGTCGACCGGGCGAAGGTGCGCGCCGACATCGGCCGGCGGGCGCGGGCGGTCGCCGGACCCGTCGCCCATCCGATCTGGTGGCTCGACGCCGGCAACGCCGAACGCGAGGCGCAAGTGGTGCTGGGTCACTGGCGGGAGCGGGCGGGCGCGGGCTGGGTTCCCAACGTGTTCCAGCTGTATCCCGAACTGGCCGAGATCGACGATGCCCGTCGCCCGCCTTCCTGTTCGGCGGCCGACTCGCTCGCGCGCCAGTCCCTCCCCATCAACCGGATCGTGGCCGACGTGGCCTTGACCTTGCTGTGGCGGCTGTTTCGCGAGGGCCGGCTCGACGCGCACGGGGCGTTGGTCGATCTCGGCGCGCTGGCCGTCCGCCCGCTGCGCGCCGACCCCCAGGTCTGGGCCAGCTTCGGCTGGCCACCCCGCCCGCGCGGCGACCGGCGCGCGGGCGTCATCGCGCCGTGACGCCGTGACGCCACCGCGAGCGCCGTCGCCCCGCGCGGGCGCCGACCGAAACCCGTGATGCACTCGAACCGACCCCGGCCTTTCGCCGGCCTCACCCTGGAGACGTGACGATGCCCGCAATCCCCGTTCGCACCACCGCGTTTGCCGTCCGCCGCCCGCCGCGCCCGCCGCGCCGGCGGCGTCCCTCCGTCCGAGCGCGCCGGACCGAGCGCGCGCGCATCCGGGCGAGCGCCCGCCGCCGGTTGGCCGAGTGCGGCGTCTCGCTCGAAATCCGCCGCGGCGGCGCGCACGTGATCGTGCGCAAACCGCGCTGTCCGGTCATCGACCTCTGGCCCGATGCCGGCGCCTGGTCCGCGCGCGGGCGAGGCAAGACTTGTCGGGGCTTGCGCAAGCTGCTCGATTTCCTCCACCGCAACCGCTAGGCGCCGCCGCCATGTCCGCCGAACCCACCGCGCTCTATACCGCGCCGGTCGAGCGCATCGGCCGCCACGAGTGGCGCCTGGACGTTCATGTCCACCCCCTGTTCGGCCCTTGCACCCGCTACCGCTGGCGACGGCCCGGCGAGCGCGCGTGGCGCGACGAACGCGACTGGCCGACCCGCGACGCCAACGACGGCGCGACGGCGGGGTTGCCCGCCGGTTTGTCCCGCTATTACCGACGCCATCGCGACGCCGTTCGGGCGGCGCTGGACGGCAAAAGCCCGGTACCACCCCGGCAAGGCGAGCTGTTTGAGCTGTTGGAGGGGTGAAGGCTGGGGCAGCCGAGGTCGGGCGCGCGCCGGCCGGCCGCCGCTCCTGGCCCGACAACGGGAAGGCGGTAGCCTAAAGATCGTTCGCTTTCTTGATTTTGGAGACTTTGAAGATGTCTGGCGTCAATAAAGTTATCTTGATCGGCAATCTGGGCAAAGACCCGGACGTGCGGTACCTGCCCAGCGGCCGGGCCGTCGCCAACGTCACCCTCGCCACCCGCGAAAGTTGGAAAGACAAAAATAGCGGGGAAAAACAAGAGCGCACCGAATGGCATAACGTGGTGTTTTACAGCCCCCTGGCGGAGATTGCCGGACAATACCTGCGCAAGGGGTCGTCAGTCTTCGTGGAAGGCCGCTTGCAAACCCGCAAATGGCAGGACAAGAACGGCCAGGATCGCTACACCACCGAAATCGTCGCCAACGAGATGAAGATGCTGGGCGGTCGCGGCGGCTCCGGCGGCAGCGCGCCGTTCGCGGCGGAAGGCGACAGGGATTTCGCCTCGCCTCCCCCGTCGCACACTCAAAATATGCCCGCCGCGTCCCGCTCGGCCACCGCGTCCCCCACGACCACTGCGTCCACCTCACCCGCGTCGGGAGGCGATGAAGGCTTCGACGACGATATCCCCTTCGCGCGCCCGGTGGCTTTGGATGGCCTACCCTGGTGATCGTGCCCGGCGCGTTGGCGGCGGCCGAGCGGGACGCGGCGGCCCGAATCCGCCGCGCCGGGACCGATCCCCGGCGCTTGCCCCTCCAGCCTTTCGTGCGACCCTAAAACCATCATGTTCGAGGATCGCCCCATGGCCACCACCCGCTATTCACCGACCGATGTCCAACCGCCGGTCGGCGTCCCCTGCGAGCTGCCGCTCGACCGGCTGGACGCCGCGATCACCCTGCTGCGGGTGATCGAACAGTTGCCGGCGCTGTCCGACCCGGCGGGCTTGAGCCCCGACTACGCCTTGCGGCTGCTGGCGGCCGTCCACGCCAACCACCTCCACCTCGCCGAGCAGGCGCGGGCGCTGCTGATCCCCCACCCCGAGCGGGTGGGCTTGAAGACAAAACCGCGAGAAGTTGAAAGCCCACAACCCTGGAGGAAACGCTCGTGACCGCCGCTCTCGCCGACCTCAATGCCCGCTTGATCGCCTTGAAGCTGCCGGCGCTGGACGCCGCCGCTCTCGCCGACCTCAATACCCGCTTGATCGCCTTAAAGCTGCCGGCGCTGGACGCCGCCGCGCTGCCGGAGACGCTGACCGTCGAACGCCTCCAGCACGCGCTGGCCAAGGCGGAACAACGCGACGCGGGCGCGCGGCAGTTCCTGTTGAGACAGCTCGCCGGCCAAACCCGTTGCCGGGCCGGCGCGAGCTGCTTGAGGGTCGCGAACAGCAAGGCCGGATCGACCGCGAGGCTCACGCCCGCGACGTTGGGACGAGTTTGCGGCGAGACGTCCAGCGCGCCTACGACCTGCGGGAACGGCAGGCCGATTTTTTCGTAGATTTCGGTGGCGACCCTACCCAAGGTGATAACGGCTGACGGCGATTGGTCTTCGAGCCAGCGGCGCACGGCGGCGGCGTCCGGAACGGCCGACAGCTCTCGGGCGTGCACCGGCTCCGTCCCCATGCCCCGCTCGATCCCGGTCACGATGTCCGCGAAAATTTGCCGGTAAGGTGCGTCGGCCTGGGGATAGAGCACCGCGATCGCGGCGCCGGCCCCGCGCGCGACCGCAAAAACCAGTAGGCAGGTCTGCGCGAAGCCAGTAATCGCCCGTCGGCGGGCGGGCCATGCGGTCCTCACTAACCCCTCCCTGTCCGCCGCGGATGATTTTAGTGTGGCCCCTGTCGCGATTTGGTAGCGATAACGTTTTTCGCCTCAAAGGATGAGGCCAAGACGACCTCCAATCGCGCCGCCCGCGAGCCGGATGGCTCCCTCACAGGGCCGGGTTGCCACGGATACCTTTTTTCGCTTTCAGCTCATCGATCAGCGGCGCCAAATTCACCGCCTGTATGCTGGTCTTCAGCCAGTAAAAATTGCGCTGCGAATCGGGGCCGGCCAGCCATGTCAGCAAGCCGCGCAAGGTCTTGGCGCACAACTCCGCTTGCAGCGCGCCTTGCGCCCCTCTTTTTTCAAAGCCGATCTGCTGGATCGCGCTCGACACGGCATCCACCGGATCGGAGCGCCCTTCCTTGCGGTTGCCTTCCCCGGCCTGCAACTTTCTGAAAAATTCGAGGACGCGCTCCGGGGGATGGAGCGCCAAACCGATCAGCGCCGCCGCGACCACGCCGGAATAGAACGGGCGCGGCTCCGGCTCGATGCTGTCGAGCCATTCCAGTTCCGATTTGAACACGGCCACGGCGCGATACAGGTTTAGCTCGGGCAGCGCGCGGCTTTGCTGGCTGCGGGTGCCCCCCCGCAGGGCGATGTTCAGCGCGTCGTTCAAAAAGCCGTGTCGGAGCCGCTTGGAGCGCGGCTGAAACCCGCACTCTCGGAAAGCGCCGTAAACTTGGTCGTGGCGCGTCCTCGCGGCCGTGGAGGCGTCGAACACTTCGTAGAGCGCTTCCAGCTCCGCTCGGGAGGACACGGGATAAACCGTCACGTGCAGCGCGGCCGGGCGCGGAAGCTCGCCCCGTTCCCACAGATAGCTCCGGGTGTGGCCATCGACCTTGTAGTACGTCCCTTCGAGGCAGGCCGCCACCACGTGCGCGAGCTGGTTCGCCACCGCGCCGGTGGCGCTTTTGGCCCGCCGCAGATGACCGGCCCGAGCATGGCGGGCCGTGTCGCGCTGGCGGGGATGATCGGTCAGCGCGGCCCATTCCTCCACCGTCATCTCGGCGCTGATCACGCCGCCGGCATCGGCCAAAATACGGAAGTCGGTCGCGGGCGGGCGCGCCGGGTCGGGCGACCTTTCAGACTTGCGTTTTGTCGAGAGATTGCGAGCCAAATCGCGTTTCCTTCATCGCTCTCAATAGCGTACCGGGATTATAGGCTATACAGCTAATGAACAGCGTTTTTCAAAAAACTTGCATTATTGTATCTTTCGTTGATACTTCAGTCATCGGTCGGCAATCCATATCCGATTCTGGGGAGGAATACGGATGAAAATGCGAACAGCTCTCGCCGCGCGGGTCGCGACAAACGGCTCCCGTCATGTGGCCGCGATGAAGGTTTGGCCGCAACCGTGAGGTCGGTGCAATTATGGCCACCCGGTACAAAGATACTCGTCCCGACACCGAGTCGCAACGCCTGATCGGTATCTGGGACGCGCTCGAAGCGCTCGAAGCTCGCCGTCGTCCCACCACGACGGCTAATATCGCCCGCGCCCTATCGCGACATCCCGCCTTCGTCGAACCTCCCGCGGAGGACTATATCGCCCAAACGACGCGATTGCTCAACCGGTGGCGCGCGCGCCACGACTGCGCGCCGGTATTGGAGCGCCTTCGCCAGCTCGCGCATCTGGCCGAGGAGTACCGGCGCCGGCGCAACGACCTCAACCGCGATATCCGCTATCTGGAAATACTGATAGCCAGGACGGAGGAACTGTTAAACAACTACCGTTCTTCTCTGGACGCCCAACACGATGGCCCACAACCGCCACCCGAAGACGGTGGTTGGCGAGGCGATTCTCCAACCGGATCGATCGGGGCCTGCGGCGAGAGTTTTCTGCGTCGGCGACCGGTCAACAAGACCCGCTCTGGAATCTTCCCGCAGGCCCAAACGCTGGAAGGTTGAGATCATGCTGGCGAAAGGCGAAGCGCCGTAAGAAGGAATCGCCGCGAGGCGGGAGCCGGTCGCCAACCGAAAGAAAAGAGCCGCAGAGCTGCCATTCGCGCACGCTTTTGCGGCGCGGGCAATTTTGGCCAGTATCGGGAACCGCCACCCAATATTGGATATAATTGGGATAAAGCCCGGCGAGGCGCGCGCGGGCGCGATTTGCTCGCTATAATGGCGGGAGCCATCGCTCCGGCGCGTGCCGTCGGACCCGACAAAAATCGAGAGGGTATCACCGTCTAAAAAAACAATTGCCCCAAAACCGCGAAACCCCCGCGTTACGAGCGCGGGGGTTCCAGGGGAGTCTCACAAAGATCGCGTCCAAAGAATCCGCTGAGGAAGCAATCAGAATTCAATAAGCTGAATCTGATTATAGCGGACCGGCCGCGACTTGCAAGACTCTTCAAGGGTTTTATTGCCCTAAAACCGAGGAGAGAAGTCATGAATTTGCGGTCCGCCGCCCTGCTCCATCCCCCCCGCGCGACACTGGCCGCACCGCCGGCGCGCCGCACGGACCCGCCCCGTCCCGCCCCTGTGACCTTCTGACCGCGCCCGAGACGGCTTGACGCCGATCCCGCGCGGGACCGGCGGCGACCGTCGTTCCACGGCCATGTCAGCCTCGACGGGGAATACCTTTCCCGGTCTGCCCGCGCCTCAGCCGGCGGCCCCAGCCCCCCGCGTGCCCACGTTTCTTTCCGCGCCGCTGGTCCCGGCCCTCGGCGGCAACCGCTGCGGCCACGCGCCGACGTCACCGCAGTTTGTCGTGACGCTGCCGGCCGACGCCAACCCCGCCCGGCCCGGAGTTCTGCTCAAAGCGGGCGCTCGCATTCAAGACTACTACCACCGGCCGCGCGAGGGGCGTTGGGATCCGCTCAGCCAGAGCGAACGCCAGGGCCGGCTGGCCCGGCAGGGGACCGACGCGACGCAGGGTTCGGGTTCCTCCGAACCCGCCGTCGGCGGGCGTCTGGCGCGCTGGCGCCAGCAGCGCAGCGAGCGGCGGGAAGCACTAGTCGCGGTGCTGGCGCTGCTGCTGGCCTACACCGACATCGCCACTCTCACGGTCGCCGTCCCCAGAGGCGGGGACTGGCTGGGCCTGAGCGCGCCCTGGATCGCCGGTCACACCGGCCTGTCGGCCT
>ERZ761602.1830-NODE-1830-length-36379-cov-7.067228_pt1 | contig 36379 bp, 34 predicted proteins | sample MGYA00512165_ERZ761602 | MGnify/ENA primary metagenome ERZ761602 (study PRJEB28899, sample SAMN02445085) | bioreactor sludge metagenome | biome: EBPR sludge; isolation source: Thorneside wastewater treatment plant | place: Australia: Brisbane, Thorneside...
CAGCCGCAGCCGACCGGCGATCAGCCGCCGCTGCCCATCAACCGGCCGACGCCCAGCGCAGTCCGGCCGCCCAGCGGCGAGACGCCGGCCGGCCCGCGCCCGCCGTCCGTGAAGCCGGCTGCCAAGCCGGCGACGAAGGCCGCGCCCGCGCCCGCCTCAACGCCGGCCGCCCTGCCGGCGGCGGCGGCCACGCCCGGCCCGGCCTACGATCAGCCGCTCGTCATCGGCGGCGAGCAGGTCTGGGAACTGCCCGAGATCGACGACATCCTCGAGAACGGCACCGAGACCGGCGCCGACGACGAGTTCGACCGCAAGCGCGTGCAGGTGATCGAAGGCACGCTGGCGTCCTTTGGCGCGCCGGTGCGCGTGGTGGAGATCAACCGCGGCCCGACCATCACCCAGTTCGGCGTCGAGCCGGACTTCGTGGAGAGCCGCGGCGGCAAGAAGACCAAGGTCAAGGTCGGCAAGATCACGGCGCTGGCCGACGACCTGGCGCTGGCCCTCTCGGCCAAGTCCATCCGGATCGAGGCGCCGGTGCCCGGCAAGGGCTACGTCGGCATCGAGGTCCCCAACGAGCAGAGCGCGCTGGTGGCCTTGCGCGATGTGATGGAGACCGAGCGCTTCGGCAAACTCAAAGGCAGCCTGCGCCTGGCGCTGGGCCAGGACGTCTCCGGCGGCCCGATCGTGGCCGACCTGGCCGCCATGCCGCACCTGCTGATCGCGGGCACCACCGGCTCCGGGAAGAGCGTGTGCGTGAACGGCATCATCGCCTGCCTGCTCCTGCAGAACACGCCGGACGACCTGAAGCTGCTGATGGTCGACCCGAAGCGTGTGGAGCTGACCGGCTACAACGGTATCCCGCACCTGGCCATGCCGGTGGTGGTGGATCTGGAGCGCGTGGTCGCGTCCCTGCAGTGGGTGACGCGCGAGATGGACGAGCGCTACCGCAAGTTCGCCAAAGCCGGCGTGCGCAACATCGTCGATTACAACAGCCGGGCCGCCACCAGCGGCGAGAAGAAACTGCCCTACCTGGTGGTCCTGATCGACGAGTTGGCCGACCTGATGATGCTGGCCCCAGACGAGACCGAGCGCATCATCACGCGCCTGGCCCAGCTGGCCCGCGCCACCGGCATCCACCTGATCATCGCCACGCAGCGCCCGTCCGTGGACGTGGTCACCGGCCTGATCAAGGCCAACTTCCCGGCCCGCATCGCCTTCGCGGTGGCCTCCGGCGTGGACTCGCGCGTGATCCTGGATCAGCCCGGCGCGGAGCGCCTGCTCGGCCGCGGCGACATGCTCTTCCAGTCGCCGGACTCGCCCGCGCCGATCCGGTCACAGGGCGCGTTCGTGTCCGATGGCGAGCTGCAGCGCCTGGTGCGCCACTGGAAGGGCGCGCGCGGCTTCGACCAGGCGCCGACCGGGCCGGGCGACACCGCCACCGCCACGCCGCCGCCGGTCCCGCCCAAGGTGGACACCTCCCACATCGTCGCCGTCGGCGCCGGCCTGCCGCGCCCGGCCCGCCCTCAGCCCAGTTCGCCGCCCACGGCGCCGCCTCAGCCGCCGCTGTGGGACCCCGGCCAGTTCGCCGAGCCGCTGGGCAAGACCGAGGGCGAGGATGAACTGCTGGAGGAGGCCATCAAGGCGGTGCGCGAGATGAAGAAAGCGTCGATCTCATTGTTGCAGCGCCGCCTGCGCATCGGCTACACGCGCGCCGCCCGCCTGATCGACGTGTTGGAAGAGAAGGGCATCATCGGCCCGGCCAAAGCCGGCGCCCAGCAGCGCGAGGTGATCGGGGCCGAAGAGGACGTCAACCCAATGCGCCCGGCCGCCTCGAGCGAGGACGCCTCCGACGCCGCGCCCAACACCCGCACCTGGACGGCCGAGGACTGAGCGGCCCGTTCCCGGCCACGACACGCCTGATGAATTCATTCCACCTTCGACCCACCCGGCCGGGGCCGCGCTGGCTGGCCGTCGTCTGCGCCCTGGCATTGGCCGGCTGCGCGGGCACACCCACGGCCACCCCGCTGCCGGCGCCCGCCCTCACCCCAGCGCCCGCCACGGCCACCGCGCCGCCGCTGCCGACCGTCACAGCCGCGCCCGCGCCGACGGCCACGGCCTCCGGCGTCCTGCTGGCCTTCCTGGCCGGGGACGGCGATCCGCGCCCGCTGGCGGCGGCGCAGACCACGGCCGCCGAGTTGGGTTGGCGCTTCGAGTCGAGATCGGCCACCGCGCCAGAGGCGCCGGCCGCGCTCCAGGAGTGGGCGGCGCAAGGCGCCGGCGTCATCGTCGTCGAAGGCGCGGGCCTGACGGAAGCCACGCGCGCGGCGGCGGCTGAGTGGCCGGCCGTTTACTTCATCGGTCTGGGCCAGGCGGCCGAGGCCGAGACGCCCGGCAACCTGCTCGCCCTGGGCGGCGCGCAGGATCGTCTTGACCAGGCCGGATTCCTGGCCGGCATGCTGGCCGGCTTCGCCACCGAGACGGAACGCGTGGCCGTCTTCAGCGACCCGACCTCGCCCGAAGGCCGCAAGTATCGCAACGGCTTCCTGAGCGGCGTGCGCTACACCTGCCCCAAGTGCCGGCTGGACACGCTGGACCTGACCGGATCGGGGACGGCCGATTTGGCGCGGGCGGAGGGCGTGAAGTACGCGGCCCTGGGCGCGGACGTGATCTTCGCCGCGGCCGGCCCGGCCGGCGAGGCCGCGTTGCTGGGCGCGGCCGAGGCCGGCGCTGTCGTGATCGGCAGCCACAGCGACGCGCGCACGACGGTGTTCGGCGGCGGCGCGGCCGGCGCGGACCGGGTGCTGACCAGCGTCTACGCCGACCCCGGGGCGGCCCTGGCCGGCGCGCTGCGCGCTTTCCACGCCGGCCAGCCGCTCAGCGGCGCGCAGCCGTTGAGTCTGGCCAACGCCGGCATCGGCCTGGCCCCCCTGCAGGATCCGGCCGGCCGGGTGGAGCCGCTGGACGTGCAGGAGGTGGAGACGGCGCGCCAACGCCTGGCGGCGCGGACGTTGGAGACGGGCGTGGACCCGCTCACCGGCGACGAACGTTAAAGAGCCCTAACTTGCCAGACCCCGCGATCGTGCTTATAGTGTCCGGGGTTAATTCCACGCGCTGCTGACACCCGGCCGAAAAAAGTGGGCGGGGGCCGGCGCGGCGCTCTGTGGGCAGGACACCGCCTGTCCATCTCTTCTTGCCGACGGGACACCAGGAGACTCGCACCTATGGAAATGGAATACGGCCGGGCGTTCGCGTTCCCCACCCAGAACATCGACTGGGTCAAGAAATGGGCCATCGCCGGCGCCATCTCGCTCATCCCGATCGCGGGGCAGCTCGTCCTGGCCGGCTACAGCGTGGAGATCACGCGCCGCGTCATCAACGACGAACCGACCACGCTCCCGGAGTGGAGCGACTTCGGCAGCTTCCTGCGCAAAGGCTTCGGCGTGCTGGTGATCGGCCTGGTCTACTTCCTGCCGCTGGTGCTGTTGGGGTTATGCCTGGGCGTTCCGCTGGGCGTGGCGAGCGCGCTCCAGAACGGGGGCGGTGACACCGAATGGCTCGGTCAGTTGGGCGGCGTCCTCGGCGCCTGCCTGGGCTGTCTGGGCGCGTTGTACGGCCTGGCCGCCGGGCTGATGCTGCAGGCCGCGCTCGGCCGGTACGCGGCCACGGACCAGATCGGCGCGGCCCTGCGCGTCGCCGAGGTCTTCGCCCTGGTGCGGGCCAAGCCCGGTGTTTTCCTGATCGTGATGGTGGTGTCGGCCCTGGCGCAGTCCGTGCTGACCTCCCTGGCCGTCATCGCCTGCGTCATCGGCGCGGCCTGGGGCGGCGCGTATGCGGCGCTGGCCACCGCGCACCTGATCGGGCAGGCGTATCGCTACGTCAGCGCCACCAGCACCCCTCAGTAGCGCGCGGCGCGTCGCTTTCGCAACGGGCTGGTCTGGCGACCGGCCCGTTTTTTGTTGGCCGGGCTCAGGCGGACCGCAGGCGGCGCAGGCGCTCGGCCGCGGCTGTCAGAGTCTCCAGGCGCTTGCAGAACGCGAAGCGCGCCCAGTGGGTGGCGGACGGGGACATGGCGCTGGCCGGGATGGCGGCCACGCCGATCTCCAGGGTGAGCCAGCGGCAGAAGGCCACATCGCCGCCAGTGAAACCCAACGGCGCAAAGTCAGCCATCAGATAGTAGGCGCCTTGCGGCGCGCCCACGCGCAGGCCGGCCGCGCGCAACGTCTCCAGCAGGAAGGCGCGCCGGCGCGAGTACTCGGCCTGGAGCGCCTGGAAATACGCCGCCTCCAGGCTCAAGGACACGGCCGCCCCGGCCTGCAGCGGGGCCGGCGCGCAAAACGTGATGTACTGGTGCGCGCGCCGCACCGCCGCGCTCAAATCCGCCGGCGCGATGCTCCAACCCACCTTCCAGCCCGTGAAGTTGAAGGTCTTGCCGTGGCTGCTGACCGTGATTGTGCGCGCGGCCATGCCCGGCAGCGTCGCCAGGCGCACATGCCGGGCGCCGTCGTAGACCAGGTGCTCGTAGACTTCGTCGCTAAGCGCGAGCACGTCCCAGCGCTGGCACAGCGCCGCGATCTGGCCCAACTCCTCCGCGGTGAAAACCTTGCCGGTGGGGTTGTGCGGGGTGTTGACCAGGATCAGGCGCGTGCGCGCGTTGAAGGCGGCCGCCAGCTCAGCCGGGTCAAACGTCCACAGCGGGTTGAGCGGGTCGGCGGTGGGGCGCAGCGCCACCAGCCGCGGCACCGCGCCGACCATCAGGATGTCCGGCACGTAGCAATCGAAGTACGGCTCAAACACGATGACTTCGTCGCCGGGGTCCACCAGGCCGAGCAGGGCGGCCAGCAGCGCCTCGGTGGCGCCGGCCGTCACGGTGACTTCGGTTTTGGGGTCGACGGCCTGGCCGTAGAAGCGGGCGGCGTGCGCGGCGATGGCCTGGCGCAGACCGGGGTGGCCGATGCCCTGGGCATACTGGTTGTGGCCGGCCTGGATGGCGGCGATGGCGGCCGCCTTGGCCGGCTCCGGCCCGTCGAAGTCCGGGAAGCCTTGCGAGAGGTTGACGGCGTGATGCTCGGCCGCGAGGCGGCTCATTTCCGAGAAGATGGTCGGACCGAAGCCGGTGACGCGCTGGGCGAAGCGAGACACGGTGTACGGCCTCCGCCGGCGTTCAACGCCGGTGTTGGTGGAGATGGCGCAGCCGTTCGGCGGCGCGCTCGAGCGTGGCCTGGCGCTTGCAGAACGCAAAGCGCGCCCACTGCCGCGGGATGCCGCGGTGGGCTTCGGAGAAGAAAGCGGACGGCGGGATGGCGGCCACCCCGACGTCGGTGGTCAGCCAGCGGCAGAAGGTTGTATCGTCGGCGCCGCGCAGCGCGGGGTGATCCAACTCGGAGAAATCGGCCAGGACAAAGTAGGTGCCCTGCGGCACACTGACGCGCAGACCGGCGTCGCGCAGCGCCTGCACCAGGAAATCGCGCCGAGCTTGAAACTCGTCCGCGAAGCTGCGATAGAACTCGTCGTCCAGGCCGAGGGCGACGGCGGCCGCGGCCTGCATGGGCGTGGACGTGGCAAACGTGATCCACTGGTGCGCGCGCCGGAGGGCGCTGGTGAGGGCGGGCGGCGCGAGGCCCCAGCCGATCTTCCAGCCCGTGAAGCTGAAGGTCTTGCCCAGGCTGCTGACGGTGACTGTGCGCGCGGCCATGCCCGGCAGCGTCGCCAGACGCACATGCCGGACGCCGTCGTAAACCAGGTGCTCGTAAACCTCGTCGCTGACCGCGACCACGTCCCACTGCTGGCAGAGCGCGGCGATAACGCCCAGCTCGGCCGCGTCCAGCACGCGACCGGTGGGATTGTGCGGCGTGTTGACCAGGATCAGACGCGTGCGCGCGTTGAAGGCCGCCGCCAGCTCAGCCGGGTCGAACGTCCACGCCGGCGGCCGGCACGGGACCAGGCGCGGCACGCCGCCGGCCATGAGCACATCCGGCACGTAAGCGTCGTAAAACGGCTCCAGGATGATGACCTCATCGCCAGGGTCCACCAGGCCCTGGATGGCCGCGAAGAGCGTCTCGGTGGCGCCGCTGGTCACCGTGATCTCGGTCTCGGGGTCCACGGACTGGCCGTAGAAACGGGCCGCGTGCGCGGCGATGGCCTGGCGCAAGGCCGGCTGGCCCATGCTCAAGGCATACTGGTTCTGCCCGGCCTCGATCGCGGCGATGGCGGCCGCCTTGACCGGCTCCGGCCCGTCGAAATCCGGGAACCCCTGGCCTAGGTTGACGGCGTGATGCTCGGCCGCCAGGCGTGACATCTCGCTGAAGATCGTGGTGCCGAAACCGGCGACGCGCCGGGCGAGCCTAGGCGGCATGGTCTTTGGTGAGCCGGTTCCAGGTCTTCTGCATCACCAAGGCGTCGTTCTCCATTTCCGGGCTCTCGCACAGGACGCGGCCCGCGCACCTTGAATCGCGCAGGGCTTTGAACAGGTCCTTGTACTTGAGGTCGGCCTCGGCCAGGGTCAGGTGATGCTTCTCGCCCTTGGGGCCATAGGCGATGCCGGACAGATGGATATGGAGCGTCTTCAGGCCGCGCGCGCCCAGGTGCTTTTTGACCCGCTTGAGCATGGCCGTCCACTCGGCGTACGAATTCGCCGAGCCGTCGCCGGGCCGCGCGTGCAGGTGGGCGAAGTCCAGGCACGGGAGCACGCCGTCGATGGCGGCCGCCATGGCCAGGGTGTCTTCGAGCGAGCCCAGCATCGCGCTCTTGCCCATCGTCTCCGGGCGCAGGTTGACGGGGTTGCCGGCGTCACGCAGTTCCTGCACGCAGCCGCGCAGCCGCGGGATGGCCAGCTCCAACACCTGGGTTGGCGGCTGGCCGAAGTACGAGCCGGGGTGGAAGATGATGTCGGTGGCGCCGGCCAGGTGGCCGTAGTGCGCGGCGTCCATCAGCCGCTTGCGGCTCTTGGGCCACTCCTCGGCGGTGGCGTTCAGGTTGATGAAGTACGGCGCATGCACGGAAAGCGCCACGCCCAGCGCGGCCCCGGCGGCTTTGATCTCCGCGCACTTGGCCTCGGTGACGCGCACAGACTGGACCCAGGCCAGCTCCAGCGTCCCCAGGCCCAGGGCCGCGATGCGCTGGATGCCGCCCACCGTGCCGCCGGGTTTCTTCTCCGTAGACAGGGGCGCGCCGACCGTGCCGAAGACGAAAGTGGATTTGGGCATGGGTGGCCTCGTGATCAGCTAAGGCGAGCGGACCGGGTTGGCGGCGACGACGACGGCGCCGGCCCGGAAGACAGTGGGCCAATTGTCCATGTCCCGCAGGCGCGCGTCAACCTCCGGCACATGGACGGCCGCCCAGTTGCGCCACAGGTCGTCCACGATCACGAAACGCGCGCGCGCGAAGCCGGGATCGAACACGAAGCGCTCGGCGGGGAGGTCCGCCGGCAGATGCGGCGTGGCCCGGCCGGCGGCCGCCGCCGCCATCTGAAAGTCGGCGACCTGGCCGCGTAGCAGCCAGGCCACGGCCGGGGAGGCCAGGGTCAGATCGTCCGCGCCGCTGTGGGCGTTGACGAAGTCGGCGGCGGCGCGTGCCTCGGCGGCCCGCACCAGGAACGGATCGAGGGGCGTCGTGAAGCCCTGGCGCAGTTGGGCCACCGTCACCGCCAGGGCAACCACCGCGGCAGAGAGCGCGCCCACCCCCAGCGCGGCGCGGGCCGGCCGCCAGCGCGCCGCCCAGTCCCAGCCGCGCTCGATCAGCGCGCCCAGGCCGAGGGCGGCCAGCGGGAAGAGCGGGATCAGGTAATACGTGCTCAGGCTGTACAGGGCCACCGTCCGGCCGAGGGCCAGCACAGGCAGGCCGTACAACAATCCGGCGGCGCGGCGCAGCGCGGCCGGCCGCAGCGCGAACAGGCCGAGGCCGCCCAGCGCCAGCCACGGCTCCTGGCGCGCCACCTGGACAACGTTGTCGGCCAGCGTCGCGAGTTGTTGTTCCAGCGGGATGCGGTTCAGGCGCGCCAGCGTGTAGTTCAGGTCAAACGCGAAGGCGGCCGGCGCCGTTGACCATTGAAAGGCCGCGTACAGGGCGAAGGGCGCTCCGGCCAGGGCCAGGCTCCAGGCCAGGTCGGCGGGACGCCGGAGGAGGACGATGACGGCCAGCGGCGCGAGCAGGACGCCGGCCCACAAATCGCTGACCAGACCCAACCCCACGGCCGCGGCGGCGACGGCCAGCCAGCGGCGTGAGCGCGTCTCGCCATAGCCCCACAACCCCACGAGCACGATGACGACGAGCGGCGCGAGCAGGTTGTAGCTGAACCCAAAGCGGCTGTAGAGCACGGCCGACGGCGCCAGCGCCAGCGCTCCGGCCGCCAGCCAGGCCAGCGCCGAGGCGCCGCCCGGCCGACGCCGCTGACCAAAAGCCAGGCCGAGGCCGAGGGCGGCCACCGTCAGGGCGCCCAGGCCCGCCGTCAACGCGCGCAGCGTCGTGATATCGAGACCGGCCAGGCGGGACGCGCCCGCCAGCAGCCAGGCGAACAACGGCAAGCGCCCGAACAGCAGCAGCGAGTCGCCGACGGCCAGGTATTGGACCTGGCCCTGAAGTTGATGGCGAACGAGGTCGAGGTGGGTGCCTTCGTCCGTGTACCAACCGGGGTTGCCGGCCAGGTCGCCGCCCAGCCGCAGCGCGGCGGCCAGCGCCACCAGCGCCGCCAAGCCCAGAGCGCGCGGCCAGGCGCCCTTACGGAGCGATGACTTCGAAGTTATCAAACTCGATGACGGCGTCGGAGCCTTCCCGGCCGATGTCCACGCCCAGTCCCACCCGCCCGTCGTTCAGGTCCGGCTGGTTCCAGATGAACACAGTCTGCCCGTTGATCTCGAACGCGAAGTCCGGGCCGAGCGCGCGGACGGTCAGGCGGTTGAAAGCGCCGGGCTCGGTGCGGATGGCGGCGCTGCTCAGATCGTAGAGGTGGTAGATGGCTGAATCGAAGACGCCCAAAACCCGGAAACTGCCGCTGCTGGTCAATCCGAAGAGGCCGTAATCGCGGCCCTCGGCGCGGAAGGTGAGGCCGTAGATGTACTGGCCGCCCTGGCCGCCGCTGGCCAGGCGCACGTCCACGCTGGCGACGAAATCCGTCACCGGCTCCACCGCGCCCGGCAGCAGGTTCCAGTAGTGGCCGCCGCTGGCCGGCTGGATGCCCCAGCGGTAGACGCCGTCGGCGATGCTCGGCTCGAGCACCAGGCTGCCATCGTCGAAGCGCTCCAGCGGCCAGAAATTGCGGTTGTCGGTGTAGGTCTCAGTGATCGCCACCGTGCGCCAGCCGGCCTGGGCCCCGCTCAGGCTCCGGGCCGTGGCCTCGGCCTGGGCGGTGACCGCCAGATCGGCGAGCGCCTGGGCGGTGACGGTGGCTTCGGCGGCGGCCGTGGCCGAAGCGCGCGCCAGCGCCTGGGCGGTGACACTCGCGACCACCTGGCGTGTCGCCCGCGCATCGGCGCCGGCGGTGGCGTCCGCGTCGGCCAGGCTCAAGGTCAAGGTCGGCGGCGGCGGGGCGGCCGTGGCTCTGACCTCGATCGTGCCGGCGTCGTCGGCGTAATGGATGAGCAGGTCCGGCGTCCACTCCCCGTCGAAGAAGATCGGGAAGCCGCCGGTGGAGTCCGAGAGGACCTGCACGCGCGCCTCGCCGCGCGGCCCCGCGATCGTGAAGCTGTAGTTGGCCGAACAGGTGCTGCTGCACCGGATCTGGCCCCAGGCCAGCCGCCACCAGACCACGTCCACGGGCTGGCCCAGCGCGGCGCGCACGGCCGGATCAGCACGGACGAGGGCAGCCGCCTGGCGGAAAGAGCCGGATAGCATCAGCGGCCCGGCGCCGGACAACACCGCGCACAGGGCGACGCCTGCCACCAGCGCCAGCAACAGCCCAAAGCCGTTCAGGCGCGCGGCCGGTGCGCGACGCTTCCGAGGCTTATCCACGGGCGCGGGCCGCATCGTCCAGGGCGGCACCGGCTGAGCGCGCTCCATGGCCTGCACGGCCTCCTTGGCCTCGCGCAGCCCCACGCCGAAGTGCTCGCGGAACAGGCGGATCGCTTCGATCCGGTCGCCGCCGGCCAGTACGTTGCGGACCTGCGCCAGCTTCTCCATGGTGTCGGGCGCCTCGGGCGTGGCCAGGACCACGCTCGGCTCCGCCTCCGGCTCGCTCAAGCGGGCCTCCCAGGCCTCAACCGCGTCCTTGGCCTCTTTCAGCCCCAGGCCGGTGCGCTGGCGGTAGAGCTTGATGGCCTCGATCTTGTTGCCGCTGACAAGCAGCCGGCGGATCTCGGCCCGCGCCGCGCCGTCCAGCGTGCCGGTTGAGACGGCGCCGGTCTGCACGATCAGGCGGCTGACCTGCAGGACCTTGCCCTCGGCCAGCTGCTCCACCGCGTCCTTGGCCTCTTTCAGCCCGACGCCCGTCAGCTCGCGATAGCGCTTGATGGCCTCGATCTTCTGGCCGGCCTGCACCAGCCGGGCCACTTCGCCGAACTGGCCGGCCTGCTGGAGCAGCCCCGACAGGTCAAAGGAGAGCGGCCGGCCCTCCGGCTCAGGCTGCTCGCCGGCGCCGCCGCGCAACTCAGCCGGGACGATGACGGTGTTGTCGCAGTACGCGCACCGGACGGAGGCGTCGTCGCCGTCGTAGTGCAGGGGCGCGCCGCAGGTGGGGCAGGAGAAGTTTCGAGGCATAGGCACAATCAGCTGAGCTGGCAGATGAGAGATGGGCCGCCGGGTCTGCCCCGCATTATCGCGGTTTCGCGCCGGCGTGTATCTGGGAATTCCGTCATCGGCCGGACGGCGCGGCCCTTAAACAAAATACGCAATCCGCAGCAGGGGATTGCGTAGGGAGGCGTCCAACCAGGGCCCCAGCCGCCAAACGCTGAAGCTGATCCTGCCCGGTCTGCGCGCCGCGAGGCCCGGTCCGCATGCGGGCGGGCGCTACTCTTCTTTCTTGGCGTCGTCTTTCTTGTCCTCACGCCGCCACTTGAGGGTGACGTTGAAGTTGGCCTCGCCGCCGGCCTTGGCGATCACCAGGCTGCCAACCTCGCTGATAGCCTTGAGGCTGAAGTACACTTCCATCTCGTCCGGCGGCTGGCTCAGGCCGCGCAGCTTGCTCACCAACAGGTCCGCCGACTGGCGCACGCCCTCGACGGAGGTGTCGAAGGACTGGCGCGCTTTGTCGGTCGCTTCGGCCGGCGCCTCGCCGCTCTTCACAAATCCGCTGCCGACCTTTTTATCCTCGGCGGTCTCGAATACGATCGAGCCGCCGCTTTCCAGCGGGAACTCCACGAACTTGGCCATCGGTCACTCCTTGGGATTGGAAAAGGAATGAGGGGATTATACCGGCATTCAGATTAGCGAAACGTCAGCGGCGCCCTGCCCGTTAAGGCAGCGACCCGCCGCCGGTCGGCTTCTGGGCGACGAGGTAGTCGGCCAGGTCGTCCGTGACGCCATCGGCGCGGAAGACCTCCCGGACCACCAGGCCGGCGTCCGCGGCCAGCCCGCGCGCCTCCGCTTCGTCCAGCAGATGGACGTAGCGCAGGCCGGACTGCCCGCGGCGCTCCCAGGCCAGCAGGTAGTCGCCGGTCTCCACGTCGGCGGAGCCCAACTCCAGCGCGCTCCAATCCCGCACCCGCCCGCGCAGCCGCGGGCTGCGCCCGAACTGCCAGTTGGAGAAGGCCAGCCAGCCGCCCGGCGTGAGGCGGTCGGCCAGGGATCGGAGGACCCGCGCGCGGGCCTCCGCGCCGGGCAGATGGTGGAAAACCGCGAAGGCCAGGATCCAGTCGTAGCGGCCGGCGCCCAGGGCTGGATCCAGATCAGGGGCGAGCAGGTCCGCGTGCCGGAAGTGGAGTGAATGGCCAGCCGCGCTCTGTGAGGTTGGGCTGCCCGGCTCCTGGCTCACGGTCCACGGCGCGCTGAACTCCCGCGCCCGCGCCAACATGGCCGCGCTCGCGTCCAGGCCGACATAGTTCACGTTTTCCACGTTCCGCGCCAGCCAGCGCCCGACTTTGCCGTCGCCGCAGCCGGCCTCCAACACCGCCGCGCCGGCCGGGATTCGCTCCAGGACACGCCGGACACCCGCAGCCAGGCGCGGCCGGGTGTCGGCGAAGGCTTCGCCATGCGCGGCGTAGAAGGCGTGGTTGAGGGCCGCCAACCGGGCCAGGACCTCGGGACGCATGCGGCTACCGGTGCGACGGGCTCAACGGCGCGGGCGGCGCGGCGAAAAACCGGCCGATCAGGTGATAGATCTGGCCGATGGCCTCCGCCACGTTGACGGCCAGCAGGATCACCATGACGCCCTTGGCGAAGACGGTCAGGATCGCCGGGATCAGGATCTCGCCGCCCATCAAAGCCCGTCCCAGGACGACGCCGGTCAGGACAGACAGGCCGAACTCGGCCCAGCGCGTCAGCGCGGTCCAGCGCCGCCGCCACAGCACGGCCAGGTACAGACCCGCCTCCAGCGCCCAGGCCGCCGTGAACCAGGGCAGTTGGTCGGCGAGAAACTCGGGCGCCAGCAGCGGGAAGCGGCCCCAGGTCCCGTCGTGCAGATAGAATACGGCCACCAGGCTTGGGAAGAAGTTCAGCACCACGATCAGGACCAGGTTGAAGCACAGCGTCGAGATCAGGCTGCCGCGATCGACCCGGTCCCGGTCCTCGACCGCCGGCAGTTCGAGCGGGTTCCAGGCTTCCGGCGCATCCGCGGAGTCGCGCGCGCCCCAGCGTTGCAGCCCGGCGAAGATCAGCACCAGCAGGCCCAGGTTCATCAGCGCCAGGCCGGCCCCCTGGATGCCCAACTCCCAGAGCGTCCGCCCGAGCTCGGCTAACGGCGCCTCCGAACGCCACAGCGCCAGCGCCACGGTCAGCGCGCCAAAACCAGTCATGACAGCCAGGACGATCTTGATCACCAGGCTGAAGATCGGATAGAGCTCCGGGCCGATCAGGTAGGCGGGCGGACGGTAGCGCGCCGCCACCGCCTCCGGCTCGCCGAACTCGCGCAGCACCGCCACCGCCAGATCCATGTCCGGCGCGCGCTCGGCCTGCCGCGCGCGATCCTCCAGCATGTCGGTCAGCAGCGAGCGCAGCTCGGCCTTCACATCCTCGCGCAGGCGCCGCGGCAGCTGCTCGCCGACGGCGTGCAAGTAGCGCTCAAACAGATCCTGGGGTTCCATCGGTCACCTCCACAGGCTGCACCAATTCGTCGATCACGCGCGTGAGCGCCCGCCAGTTGGCGGAAAGGGTTTCGTAGACGCGCCGGCCTTCCGGGCTGATGACGTAGTAACGGCGCGGGCGCGCCTCGGCCATGCGCCAATCGCTCTGCAACAGGCCCTGGCTCTCCAGCCGGCGGAGCAGCGGATAGAGCGTGCCCTCGTCGATCTCCAGGCCGCGATCGGTCAGAGCCTTCTTGAGCGAGTAGCCGTATTGCTCGGTCTGCAACTGGCTCAACACGGCCAACACCACCACCCCCCGGCGCAGTTCCAGGTCGAGATTGTCGGCCGCCGATGAGGCGCTAGGTCGTGTTGCCATGCCTCATACTATACCATGTGTTACACAGTAATGTCAATAACCCAGTATCGGGCCGAGCCGCCGAATGAACGGAAACTTGAGGCAGGTTTCATCAGCCGTTTACTGACAGTGGCTTGTGGGCGGTGCTACGGTGAACGGGCAGGGACGCCTGTCAAACCATGACGAACGCCGACTTCCCCTCCTCCCGCCGCCAATTCCTGCGCCTGGCCACAGCCAGCGCGGCCGGTCTGCTGGCCGCCGCCTGCCGCCCGTGGACCAAGGAGCCGCTGCCGGTCCAGGCGCCCACACCCACGCTGCGCAGCCCGGACGCCATCGAAAGTCCGGACGCGCTCGAACGCCTCCTGCAGGGCAACGCCCGCTACGTGGCCGACCGACGCCAGAACCCGGGCCAGACCGAGGAACGCCGCGTGCAGATTGCCGCAGGACAGCATCCCTTCGCCGCGATCCTGACCTGCGCGGACTCGCGCGTGCCGCCCGAGATCCTGTTCGACCAGGGCCTGGGCGACCTGTTCGTGGTGCGCGTGGCCGGCAACGTCGTCGACGACGAGATCATCGGCAGCCTCGAGTACGCGGTGGAGCACCTGGGCGTGCGCCTGATCATGGTGCTGGGCCACGAACGCTGCGGCGCCATCCGCGCCGCCCTGGAGACGGTGCTGACCGGCGCCGAAGCCGAAGGCCACCTGGAGAGCCTGGTCAAAGCCATCGAGCCCGCCCTGGAGGAGGCCAGGCTGACCGACGCCGATGTTTGGGACAGCGTGGCCGACGCCAACGTCCAGCTCACGGCCGCCGCGCTGCGCCACTCTCATCCGATCCTGATCGAATTCGTGGAGGCCGGCGAGTTAAGCGTGGTCGGCGCCCGCTACGATCTCGACAGCGGCTGGGTCACGCTCCTGGCCGAGGAAGGCGCGGCCCACGAATGAGCCCGCACCTCTCGCGCCGCGGCTTTCTGGCCGCGGCCGGCACCGCCGCCACCGGCGCGCTGCTGGCCAGCTGCAACCGCAACACCACCGTCAACCCGTTGGATTGGGCGCCGCTGCCCACGCAGGCGCCCTCGCCCACGCCGCGCGCGCCGGAGACGCTCAGCGCCGAGGAGGGCCTGGCGCGCCTGATGGAAGGCAACCACCGCTTCGTCGAATCGCAGCTGCTCCGCCCGGACCAGGGCGAAGAGTGGCGCGTCACTATCGCCGGCGGCCAGAAACCCTTTGCCGTCGTGCTCGGCTGCGCGGACTCGCGCGTGCCGCCGGAAATCCTGTTCGACCAGGGCCTGGGCGACCTGTTCGTGGTGCGCGTGGCCGGCAACCTGCTGAGCGAGACCATCCTGGGCAGCCTGGAATACGCCGCCGAGCACCTGCACGTGCCGCTCTTCGTGGTGCTCGGGCACGAGCGCTGCGGCGCCGTGAAGGCCGCCTACGAGACGCTCGAAAGCGAAGGCGAGGCGCCCGGCCACATCGCCAGCCTGGTGACGGCGCTGAAGCCGGCCGTGGAGGCCGCCCGCCTGTCCGATGACCCCGTCAACGCCATCGCGCGCGAGAACGTGCGCCACGTCGCGGCGCAGCTCGGCCGGCGCTCCTCCGTCCTGGACGCCCTGGTGAAGAAGCGCAAGCTCCGCATCGTGGGCGGCTTTTACGACCTGGACGACGGCGCGGTCGAGGTCATCGCCTAGCGTCCCGCTCACCCGCTTCCGTCACAACCTGCGAGCCGGGCCTGGTTCTAGCCGAACCAGGCCCGGCTTTTTTTATGGCGGAGGTCAGGCCTTAACCGCCGGGGCCGTTTGTGCGGTACACTCGCGGCATGCGCTCGGCCACGTGGTATCGCAAGCGTCCCCGCCCCTTCACGCCCCACGAGGAGGCCCAGCTCCTGCGCCTGATCACGGAGGTCGCGGCGCTGACGGCCTGCGCGCCAGACGACCTGACGCGCCTGCTGCGGCGCTACCCCAAGGCCGACGGCCAGTTCGCCAAAGACCAACTCGTCGCCGCCTACCGCCAGTTCTGCGCCGACGGCCGGCTGACGTTCGACCCGGCGCTGCTGCGCCGCCTGCAGATGAAGCCGGTCCGCACGCAGTCCGGCGTGGCCACGGTCACGGTGCTGACCAAACCGTTCCCGTGCCCGGGCGAGTGCATCTTCTGCCCCACCGACGCGCGCATGCCCAAGAGCTATCTGCACGACGAGCCGGGCGCGGCGCGGGCGGAGGCGCACGCCTTCGACCCGTACGCCACCACGCTCGGCCGCCTGCGTGCGCTCGAGAACATCGGCCACCCCACGGACAAGATCGAGCTCCTCATCCTGGGCGGCACCTGGTCCTACTACCCGGCCGATTATCAAGCCTGGTTCCTCAAGCGCTGTTTTGACGCCCTCAACGGGGTGGAGGCCGCCACCTTGGCGGACGCGCAGCGCCTCAACGAAACGGCCGCGCACCGCAACGTCGGGCTGGTCATCGAGACCCGGCCGGACTACATCGACGCCGCCGAAGTCCGCCGGCTGCGCGCCTACGGCGTCACCAAGGTCCAGCTCGGCGCGCAGAGCCTGACGGACCACCTCCTGGACCTGAACAAGCGCGGCCACTCGGTGGAGCAGACGCGCCAGGCCGTGCACCTCTTGCGCTCGGCCGGCTTCAAGCTGCACCTGCACTGGATGCCCAACCTGCTCGGCGCCACGCCGGACAGCGACCGCGCCGATTACGCGCGGCTCTGGTCCGACCCCGGCCTGCGCCCGGACGAGCTCAAGATCTATCCCTGCGCCCTGGTGCGTGAAGCGGACCTGACGGCCTGGTGGGAGCGCGGCGAGTATCGGCCCTACACCGACGCCGAGCTGGTGGCGCTGCTGGCGGATTGCCTGGCGCAGACGCCGCGTTACGCCCGGCTCAGCCGCGTCATCCGCGACATCCCGGCCGGGCACGTGGTGGCCGGCAGCACGCTGAGCAATCTGCGCGAAGTGGTGGAGAAGACGCTGGCGGCGGAGGGCCGGCGCTGCGAGTGCATCCGCTGCCGCGAAGTGCGCGGTGAGCCGATCACGAACGAGGTGCGTCTGGAGGCCGCTGTCTACGCCACCACGGCCGGCAGCGAGCACTTCCTCAGCTACGTCACTGCCGCCGACCGGTTGGCCGGGTTTTTGCGCCTGGCGCTGCCGGCGCCGGAGGCCGCGGCGGCGACGGGCCTGGACGAACTGCGCGGCGCGGCGGTGGTGCGCGAGGTGCACATTTACGGGCCGGTGGTGCGCCTGGGCGAAAGCGCGCGCGGCGAGGCCCAGCACCTCGGCCTGGGCGCGCGCCTGCTCCAGGAGGCCGAGCGCCGGGCACGGGCGGCCGGCTACGCGCGCCTGGCCGTCATCGCCGCCATTGGCACCCGCGCCTATTACCGCAAGCACGGCTTCGAATTGGGCGAGCTGTATATGACGAAGGCGCTGGCCTGACCAGCGCCGGCTCAGTCCTCGGCCAGCGCGCTGGCGGCGCGCAGGTCCTCGGCCGTCAGGTCGGCGGCCCGCGCAAAGCCCCCCACGAAGCGCCCGCCGCGCGGCGTGAACCGGTACAGCCGGAAATCCGGCAGCGAGAAATTGAAATTCGTGAACGGGAAGCGGCCGGTGTAGAGCGCGCGGGCCGCCGCCTGCTCGTCGCTGTCAAGCGCCAGCGGCCGGGCCTCGCCTTGCAGCGAGACGCGCGCCAGGGTCAGCGGGTTCTGGCTGGCGCGCTCGCTTTCGGCGATCAGCAGGCTGGCGCGCGGATCGGCGCTCAGGTCCTGCGTGTGCAGCGCCAGCTGGCTCAGGTGCAGGTAGAGCGCCGCGAAGTCCGGCGCCGCCGCGAACAGGGTCAGCGTCACCAGCGGCGCGCCGGCGTGCAGGGTGCCCAGACCAGCCAGGCGCTGGCCGCGCAGCAACTGCGCCAGGACCCGCAGATCGTCGTCTTTCATCGTTGCCTCTCAACTGCGCTCGCGCGCCATCACGGCCGCGCCGACCACACCGGATAAATCCTTGAGCGCGGCCGGCACGATCTTCACCTTGTCGGCGTCGGTCTTGTTGATGAAGTGGGCCTGGGCCACGCGCCGGATGGGCGCGATGAAACGGTCCCCCAGGCGCTCGGTGACGCCGCCGCCGAAGACGATCATCTCCGGGTCCAGGATGTTCACCAGGTTGCCGGCCAGCACGCCGAGCGTGTGCTGGGCCACGGCCAGCACTTCCAGCATCACGGCGTCCTTGCGCCGGGCCGCCTCGTAGATCACGCGGCTGGTCAGGCGTCCGCCGCCGACCGACTCCATTAACTCCGGCACCACGCTGGCGCGCCCCGCAGCGACCAGCGCCCGGACCTGGCGCTCCATGCCGCCCCGGCTGGCGATGGGTTCCACGGCGCCAGGCTGCCCGTGCGCGTCCAGCACGCCGTCGTTGCCGTTGACGATGGTGTGGCCGACCTCGCCGGCGCCGCCGCGGAAGCCGCGCCGCAGCTTGCCGCCCAGGATCAGGCCGCCGCCGATGCCGGTGCCGACGAAGACCGCGATCATGTCTTTGAGGCCCTGGCCGGCGCCGTGACGATGCTCACCCAGCGCCCCCACGCGCACGTCGTTGTCGATGTAGGCCGGCAGACCGAGCCGGCCTTGCAGGCGCTCGGCCAGCGGCATGTCCTTCCAGCCGCGGCCGAGGTTGACGGCCACGCGCACCACGCCGTGCTCGATGTCCACCGGGCCGGGCACGCCCACGCCGATGCCGCCGATGACCTTCGGCCTGAGATCGGCCTGCTTGACGGCGCGCTCGATGGCGCCGGCCAGGCGCTCGCAGACGGCGTCCACGCCCAGCTCAGGCCGGGTCTTGCGCTTCTCCATGGCCAGCACGTGCCCGTCCGCGTCCACCACGCCAGCGCGGATGCTGGTGCCGCCCAGATCGACCCCGACAAAGTATGACTTGGCCATTGTGCCTCCCGGAATACGGTCACGCCGGCGCCGCGCGGGCAGCCGGCACTGGGTTTACTCGTTCTCGGCCACCAGCAGGCGCCGGACGACCTTGCCGACGAAATTCTTGGGCAGCTCGCGCCGGAACTCGATCTGCCACGGCACCGCGTATTCGTCCAGGCGGCGCTTGCACAGCGCGATCAGCTCAGACTCGTTCAGCGCGGCGCCGTCGCGCGGCACCACAAAAGCCTTGACGCGCTGGAACGGCCAGCGCGGCGCCTGCACGCCGACGACGGCGACCTCCTGCACCTTGGGGTGCTCGTACAGGACCTCTTCGACATCGCGCGGATAGACCTGGAACTCGCCGGCCAGGATCATCTCGCGCTTGCGCGCCACCACTTCCACGTAGCCGTCTTCATCCATGCGCGCCACATCGCCGGTGAGCAGCCAGCCGTCCTTGGTGACCGGCGCGGCCGCGCGCTCGGGCGGCGTCTTCGCCTCGGCCGCCTCGGCCGGGCGCCAGTAGCCCAGCATCACCTGGGGACCGCGCACCGCCAGCTCGCCCAGGCGGCCGGCCGGCAGATCGCGGCCGGTGGCCAGGTCCACGATCTTGGCCTCGGTGGACGGCAGGGGGATGCCGATCGAGCCGATTTTGCGCCGGCCGGAGAGCGGGTTGGCGTGGGTGACGGTGGTGGCCTCGGTCAGGCCATAGCCTTCCACCAGCCGGCCGCGCGTGAGCTTCTCGAAAGCCTCCTGCACCTCCACCGGCAGCGGCGCGGCGCCTGAGATGCAGGCCTTGATCGACTGGATGCCGAAGCGGCGCACGCCCGGGTAGGCGTTGATGGCCATGTACATGGTCGGCACGCCCGGGAAGATCGTGGGGTGGTAGCGCTGGATGGCCCGCAGGACCTGCTCGGTGGTGAACGTGGGCAGGATGACCATCGTGGCGGCCAGCGCCACCGGCACGTTCATGGCCGCCGTCATGCCGTAGACGTGCGAGAACGGCAGCACCGACAGGAAAGTTTCGCGGCCCTCGCGCAGCGCCGGGATCCAGTGGCGGGTCTGCAGGGTGTTGGCGATCAGGTTGCGGTGCGAGAGCATCACGCCCTTGGGCTGGGCCGTGGTGCCGGACGTGAACTGGATCAAGGCCAGGTCGTCCGGGCCGGCATCCACCTCCGGCGCGTGCGGGTCCTGGCGGTAGAGCTCGGCCGAGAGCAGGTGCAGGCCGGGCTCCAGCGGCAGCGGCAGGCGATGGCCCTCCTGGGCTTCGCGGAAGAGCGTGAACAACGTCCGCTGCGGCTCGGGCAGATAATCCTTGACGTTCGTGAAGATGACGTGGCGCAGGTTGGTCTGGGCCTTGACGGCGCGCGCGGTCTCGGCCAGACGCGTCAGCGTCACCAGCACCGTGGCGCCGGAGTCGCGCACCTGGCGGGCCAGCTCGTCCGCCTGGGAGAGCGGCGTCGTGAACACCACCACGGCGCCCAGCTTGAGGGCGCCGAAGTAGGTAATCACGGTCTGCGGCAGGTTCGGCAGCAGCAGCAGCACCTTGTCGCCGCGCTGCACGCCCAGCCCGCGCAGCAGGTTGGCAAAGCGCGACGACTCGCGGTTGAGGCGCCGGTAGGTCATCCGGGCGCCTTCAAAGATGATGGCGGTCTTGAGCGGGAAGCGGCGCGCCGTCGAGCGCAGCAGCCGGTAGATCGGCACAGCCGGCACGCCGATGGTGTAGGGCACGCCTTCGTCGTAGTGGTCGAGCCAGGGCCGCTCGCGGCGCAGCCGGTCGCGGCTGTCGCTCTCGCCGCTGCGCCCCTTCTTGCCGGCCACGAAGCGCTCGATGGCGCGGTTGACGGCGTCGCGGCGCTCCAGCATCACCATGTGCGCGCTGACGCCCACGTCCACGTCCTCGGCGCCGGGGATGGCGCGGGCCACCTCCTCGAAATAGCGCGACTCGAAGACGCGGTCGCGGTTGCCGCGGATGACCAAGGTGGGCACCGTCAGGCCGCGGAACATAGCCCAGCCGTTCCAGCGGGCCAGGTTGTTGGTGAACATGGTCTTGAGGACGGCCGGCGTGGACGCGAACAGGTTCTTGAGGAAGAGGGCGTGGGCGACGTTGAGCAGGGCGCTCGGCAGGCTCAAGGCCAGCCGGCTGTACCGGTTGAGGCGATACTCGCCGGCCGAGGCGATGAGCACCAGTTTGGCCACGCGCTCCGGATGGGCGGTGGCGTACTCGGTGACGATGGCGCCGCCGAAGGAATGGCCGAGCAGGACGAAAGGCGTGCGCACGCCGAGCACGTCCAGCGCCCGGTCGATATCGCTCACGAACTCGTCCATCGTGTAGCGGCTGCCGGCCGGCTGGTCCGAGAGGCCAAAACCGCGCAGGTCCAGCGGGATCACGCGCGAGTCATCCGAGAACTGGCGCAGCTGGTACTTCCACTGCGCGGCGTTGCCGCCGTAGCCGTGGATAAACACCATCGTGCGCGCCGGCCGATCCGGCGAGATATCGATGGCGCTCAGACGCAGCAGCGGCTGCGTGGAGATCCGGACCTCCCGGCGATACAGCTCGATGTCGACGTTCATCCGCGTCTCGTCTGGTGAAGCGCCGGCGGCGGGCGTCTGGCCCCAGGCGCCGGCCGCGCCCAGGACCCCGGCATCATAGGCCGAGCGTCGGCAGGAGCTGGCGCACGCGCTCCAGCAGCGGCGGTCCCAGCACGAGCAGACCGACGACGACGGCGTTCAGGGCGGCCACCAGCACGGCAGCCGCGCCCACGTCTTTGCCGACTTTGGCCAGCGGGTGCAGCTCGGGCGAGGCCAGATCGACCGTGGCCTCGATGGAGGTATTGATGAACTCCGACGTCCACACCATGGCCACGGTCAGGATGATGATGGCCCACTCCGTCAGGGTCAGCCCCAGCCACAGGCTGACGGTGAAGACGGCGATGGAAGCCACGGCGTGAAACCAGGCATTCTCCTGAGTGCGGACCACGTACCACCAGCCGTTGAAGGCATGGCGGAACGCGCTCAAGCGGTTGGCGGCGCGCCGATTGGGGCGCGGAGGCTCTGGGAGGGTCATGGCGGTCCGGGCACTATAGCGCGGTCCGACCGGCGCGACAAGGCGGTTGGGCGCGGGTTCACCAATGGAAGCGCCGGGCGGCGGCGTAGAGCGCGGCCAGGCTCTTGGCATCGCGGACCTCGCCGCGCGCCGCCGCGGCCAGCGCCTCGGCCACGGGCAGCCGCGCCACCGTGATGACCTCGTCCTCGTCCTGGGGCAGCGGCGCCGGGACCAGCCCGGTGGCCACGAAGGCGTGCATCAACTCCGTCGAGTAGCCCGGCGCCAGCCAGAATTGGGCCAGCGGCTCCAGGCGTTCGGCGCGCATCCCGATCTCCTCTTGCAGCTCGCGCTCCGCGCCCAGGGCCGGGTCCTCGCCGGCCCGCAGCGTCCCGGCCGGCAGCTCCAGCAGCTCGGCGGCGATGGCGTGCCGGTACTGCCGGATGAACCAGAGCTGGCCGTGTTCGTCCAGCGGCACAATCGTCACGGCGCCGGTGTGCTCCACGATCTCCAGACGCGTGGTCCGGCCCGGCGCAAACTCCACCTCGTCCAGGCGCACGTTGAAAGCGCGGCCGCGGAACACGGTCTCCGTCTTCAGCACTCGCTGCATCCGGTCCTCCTCAATACGAAAGGCGCGGAGACACGTCTTGCTGCGTCTCCGCGCCTGCGTGGATGGGTACGGCGGGCGGCCTACGGGTACTTGATGACCTGGCCGGGGAAGATGCGATACGGCGCCGGGATGTTGTTGGCGCGCGCCAACTGCTCGGTGGTGAAGCCGCAGTTATAGGCGATCCGGAACAGGTTGTCACCGGCCTTGACGGTATAGCTGCCCTTGCAGGCCTGCGGCGCCGGGGTGACCGTGGCGCCGGGAGCGGCCGTGGGCGGAACCGCGGTGGCGCCGCCGGGCAGGGTGATCACCTGGCCGGGGCTCAGCCGGTTCGGGTTGATGTTGGGATTGGCAGCGATGATGGCGCGCGGATCGAGCTTGCACTCACGCGCGATCTTGTAAATCCAGTCGCCCTGCTTCACGGTGTAGGGGTTGGCGCAGGCGGCGGCGACGGTGGTGGGCGCGGGCGTGGCCGTAGCCGCCTGGGGGATAGGCGTGGCCGTGGCCACCTGGCCGGCCGCCTGGGTGGGCGTGGCGGTGGCGGCTTCGGGAGCGGCGGGCGTCTCGCCGGCCGCGCCATCCGGGCCGCCGCCGGCCTGCTGGGCCGCCTGGGTGGCCGCCAGCTGCGTGCCGAGCGCGTCCATCGTCGGGTCACTGCCCGGCTGCGCGCCACCGCCCTGGCCTGCCGGTGTCTCGGTGGGAAGGTTTGCGGTCGTGGCCGAGCGCGTGCAAGCGGCCGTCAGCAGACCCACCAGAGCCACCACAAGTAGTGCCAGTCGAGTTTTCATCATGATCCTCCTGGGCAGAGAGCCTACATCCACCGCGGGCCGGCCGGCCGGGAGGCGAGGCGTTTCATCCGGAACAATTTCTTGCAGGAAGTGTGCCAGTTACGCCGATGACGCGGGTATTGTGGCGCAAATAGGTTTTTTGCGCAAACGCGCCCGCGGGGATGCCCAGCGGAACCGGTCCGCGTCAGGCCGCGCTGAGGATGTGGGTCAGGATGGTGGCGCCGCTGCCGCCGACGTTCTGAGCCATGCCCACGCGCGCGCCAGCCACCTGCGCCGGGCCGGCCTGGCCGCGCAGCTGCTGCGTCAGCTCGACGATCTGGTAGAGGCCGGTGGCGCCGACCGGGTGGCCGCGCGCTTTGAGTCCGCCCAGGGTGGCGATCGGCAGGCGGCCGCCCGGCTGGATGACGCCGTCCAGCGCCAGGCGCGGCCCCTGGCCCGGCGCGGCAAAGCCGCACGCCTCCAGCGAGAGCGCGGCCATAATCGAGAAGGCGTCGTGCAGCTCAAACAGGTCCAGGTCGTCCGGGCCTAGGCCGGCCTGGGCGTAAGCGCGCCGGGCGGACTCATAGGCCGCCGTCAGCCAGAGCGGATCGCGCCGGTCGTGGATGGCCAGCGTGTCGGTGGCCGAGGCGGAGGCCGCGACGCGCACAACCGGCCGACCGTTGGCGCGCAGGCCGGCCGCCGGCACCAGGACGACGGCGGCCGCGCCGTCGCCGATCGGCGAAGCATCCAGCAGATTGATCGGGTCTGAGATCATGCGCGCCCGGGCGTAATCCTTCTCACTCACGCGCTCGTGCAGCCGGGCGTTGGGGTTGTGCAGAGCGTTGGCATGGGCATTGATCGAGAACGGCGCGAAGTGTTCCTTCTTCCAGCCATAAACGTGCATGTAGCGCCGCATCAGCAGGGCGTTCAAGGCCACAAAGGAGACGCCCTGGGCGGCTTCCCAGTCCGCGTCGGCGGCCGTGGCCAGGCCGCTGGTGGTGGCCGGGCCGACGGTGTCGGTCATCTTCTCGACGCCCACCGCCACCGCGCAGTCCAGGGCGCCCGAAGCGACTGCCAGCAGCCCGGCGCGCAGCGCGGCCGCGCCCGAACCGCAGGCCGCCTCGACCTTGACGGCCTCCACCCCGCGCAGGCCGACCCAGTCCGCGACGAGGGCGCCCAGGTTCTCCTGGCGGTTGAGTTGCCCGGAGAGCATGTTGCCCACGAACAGGCCGCCCACGGGCGCGTGCCCGCCGGCGGCATCCGCCAGGGCCGCGAACACAGCCTCGCCCGCGATCACGCGGATCGATTTGTCCCACTGCTCGGCGACCGGCGTCTGCCCGATGCCGAGGATGGCCACTTCCCGCATAGAAACTCCGTTCCAGCGCGGTCTCCGCCGCGCCGGCGTAAGCTTATCACGCCTGGCCGGCCGGCCCGCCTCTCAGGCCGGCCTCACGCCCTGTCAGGAACTCTCAAGTTGGCGTGGCCGGCGTTTATGACGCCTCCTTCAGCCGTCCCGGAGGGGGTTGGAACTCTGGTACACTACCGGGCGCTTACCCGTATCCGTTTCGAGGTATCCCAGCATGGCCCAGACTTCCACCACCACCCCGCCGCGCGCGCGCATCCACTGGGGCTGGTTCGTCGCCATCGCAGTCGTGATCGGGCTGCTGGTGCTGACCGCCATCCAGCTCGGCCGGGCCCAGCAGGGCCAGGTGGCCGTCGGGGAGACCGCCCCGGACTTCACCGTAACCGCCTTCGACAACACGCCCCTGGCGGGCTCCACCTTCCAGCTCAGCCAGTCCCGCGGCGCCGTGGTGCTCGTGAACTTCTGGGCGTCGTGGTGCATCCCGTGCCGGGATGAAGCCGCCGCGCTGGAGCTGCTCTGGCAGAATTACCGCGACCGCGGCGTGGTGGTGGTCGGCCTGGCCTGGTCAGACACGGAGCGCGAGTCGCTCAAGTTCATCAACGAGTTCAACCAGACCTATCTCAACGGCCCGGACCTAGGCACGCGCGGCGCGCAGCACTACCGCATCCAAGGTGTGCCCGAGACCTTCCTGGTGGACCAGACCGGCAAACTGGCTTGGGTCAAGATCGGGCCGACCTCTTACGCCGAGCTGGTCAGCGTTATCGAGCCGCTGCTCGAGCAGTAGCCCTTGACCGCCCGCTTCCAGGGCGGCCCGTCTATGTCCCCGAAAACCCGACAGCTGCTGCTAAACCTGGTGCGGATCGGCGTTTCCGCCGGTCTGCTCGCCTGGGTGCTCTCCACGATCAAGCTGGACGCCCTGGCCGGGACGCTGCGAGAGGCAGACCCGCGCCCGTACGGCCTGGCGCTGATCATCGGGCTGGCCGGCATCGGGCTGCGCGCCTGGCGCTGGCAGGTGCTGCTGCGCGCCGTCGGCGTCGGGCTGCCCTTCCGCCGGCTGGTATACCTGTACTTCGTCGGCGCCTTCTTCAACACCTTCCTGCCGACCGGCTTCGGCGGCGACGTGGTGCGCGTGCTGGAGGCCGGCGGCGAGGCCGACCGGGCGCGCGTCGCCGGGACCACCATCGTGGACCGGCTGACCGGTTTCATCATGTTGTTCGCGGTCGCCCTGGCGGCGCTGCCTTTCGCCGGCGGCCTGCTCACCGGCGGCCTGTCGGGCGCCATTGCGGCGGGCGGCGTCGGCCTGCTGGCCGGCAGCGTCCTGCTGTTCGAGGGGCGGCTGCTGCGCGGGATCACCGACCGGCTGCCTCTGCCCAAGGCGCTGGCGCTGACCGGCGACGGCTGGCTGGCGCGCATGTACGCGGCCATCACGGCCTGCGGGCGGGGCGCGCTCCTGCGCGCGCTGGGCGTCTCCCTGCTGTTCAACTTGAGCTTGATGGTGGCCGGCGTGCTGATCGCGCAGGCGCTCAAGATCGCGGTGCCGGCGGCCGCGCTGTTCGTGATCGTGCCGGTCGCCACCGTGTCGCTGCTGCTGCCGTCCATCAGCGGCCTGGGCGTGCGCGAGCAGGCTTACGTGCTGCTCTTCGCCCAGCTTGGCGTCGGCAGCGAGCCGGCGCTGGCTTTCTCCCTGGCCTACTACTCGCTGGACCTGGCCGCCGGCCTGGTAGGCGGTTTGATCTACCTGCTCGCCGGCCTGCTGCGCCTGCGCGCCTGAACGGCGCCCCGCCTGATGAGCGCGCGCCTTCGGCCCCTCTTCATCAACGCCGCCCGCATCCTGATCTCGCTGGCCCTGCTGGCCTGGCTCCTGTTCAGCGCCGATGTGCAGCGCCTGGGCGCCATCCTGCGCGGCGCTGATCTGCGCGTCTACGCCGCGTGCATGGTCATTTCGGCCGGCGGCATGCTGCTCCGGGCCCTGCGCTGGAAGGTGATGCTGGACGCCGCCCGGGCGCGCGTCTCGTTCCGCCGGGCCCTGTACCTGTGCTACGTGGGCGCCTTCTTCAACACCTTCCTGCCCACCGGCCTGGGCGGCGACGTGATCCGCGTCCTGGAAGTGGGGCCAGGCGCCACGCCGCAGCAGGCCACGGGCACCATCCTGGTGGAACGCCTGACCGGCTTCGTCGTCCTGTTCGCGCTGATGCTGCTGGTGCTGCCGGCGGCCTCGGCCGCGCTGCCCGGCCCCACGGTGGCGCTGCTGGCGCTGCTGGCGGTGGGGGTGTTGGCCGCCGGCGCCCTGGTCCTGGAAGGCCGGCTGCTGCGCCGTCTCCTGGCGCGCCTGCCCCTGCCGCGCGCCCTGTCGCTGGCCGGCGACACCTGGCTCGGCCAGACCTATGACGTCATCACGGCCAGCGGGCCGCGCGCGATCGCGCTGGCGCTGGGCATCTCGCTGATCTTCAACGTCTCGATCATCTTCAGCAACTGGCTGGTGGCGCGCGCCCTCGGCCTGGCCGTGCCGGTGGGCGTCGTGGCCGTGGCCCTGCCCGTGATCTCGGCGACGCTGCTGGTGCCGGTGTCCATCAGCGGCTTCGGCGTGCGCGAGGGCGTTGTGATCCTGCTCCTGGCCCAGGCCGGCGTGGCGGCCGCGCCGGCGCTGGCGCTGTCGTTGGCCTGGTACTCGCTGGACGTCACCGACGGCCTCTGCGGCGGCGCGATCTACCTGGCCGCCAGCCTGCTCGGCCTGCGCCCACGCTCGTCCGCCGCCAGCCTCTCCAACAAGCTGCCTTAAATGAAACCGGGCGGCTAGACTGCAGCCGCCCGGTCCGTTAAGCCTTTATCCAGTTCAGTTGCGGTCGCGGCGGCGGCGCCGGTCCTCGCCGTCGTCGCGGACGAAGATGCTCAGCACCACGCTGACCACCGAGATCAACAGCGCCCCGAAGAACGCGGCCCAGAAATCGTTGACGGTGATCCCGATGGCATACCCGGTCTGCGCGCTGAACCACTGCGAGACCACGCTCGTCAACCAGAGCAGGAACGTGTTAATCAACAGTGTTCCCAGGCCGAGCGTGAGGATGATCAGCGGGCACGTGAGCAGGGTGATGAGCGGCCGGACCAGCGCGTTGACCAGTCCGAAGACCACGGCCAGCGCCAGGATCGACGGCCAATCCTTAGGCCCGCTGATGCCGGGGACAATCGTGATCGCCAGCCACAGCGCGAAGGCGTTGATGGCCCAGCGCAGGATCAATTTCGTCATGTCGGTGGCCTCCCAGCCATGGGCGCTTGCAGGGCGCGCCACAGACTATTACGCACAGCCAGCCCTGGGGTTGCGCCCCGCTTCAGCGCTGGTCGGCCGGCACAGCCACGGTATCGCCGAACAGGGCCTGGGCGCCTTCGCGACAGAGCAGCCAATTGGCCGTCGGATCCACGACGCACGTGATCTGATAGCCGTCGGCAAACGTGGCGATCACTTCCACCTGGCCGCTCGTCGAATAGAGGGGGCGCTGCTCCAACTGATAGGGGCTGGCGGCATGGCGGCGCAGATCCGGCACCGAATTGAACGCGGCCGGCAGACGGTCCCCGGCCGGCTCCGCCAAGGTCTCCGTTAACACGCGATGCACCCGCCGCACGGCCGCCTGGCTGGAGGCCGGCATCTGCGCCCATGTGCCGGCAAAGACCCCGACCAGCAGGATCACGGCCAGCAGCCACGCCTGCGCCCGCCAGCGGGCCGGTCCAGGCTGATTTTGCAGAGTCTCCTGGCGGCCCGCGCTCCAGCGCAGAAAGGCGGTGAGCGGCACGCTCATCGCCACCAGCGGCAGGAACAACGGCAGGAAAAGCAGAGTCGCCGCCTGCAGCTTGAGATAGGACTGGAAGAAAGACCAGCCGACGAAGCCGGCGGCGCCGGCCAGGATGCCCAGCCAACCCGTCTCCGGCCAGGCCGTCAGCGCGCCGAGGGCGGCGCCGCCCACCGCCGCCAGCGCCAAGCTCCCCCACACCGCCGGCCAATCAAGCCGCAAGGGCACATCCCGCATCAGGACCACGTCGATGGTGCTGCCCACCAGGCTGTAGGCCGCCGCCAGCAACAGGCCGATCACGGCCCCGGAGGCCGCCCGCCCGAGGCGGAAGTCGGAGAGCAGTTCCGGTCCGGCCGGGCTTTCCCAAACCATGTCGTCGGTGGTATTGGCTGGTGGTCTCATGATCTCACCTCACAGTTTGACACCTCATCCACCTGAAAGCGCGGGCCAGGGGGTCGCCCGGCCTCAATGGTCAGCCGGCACCCGGCCAGCTTGTTAGCGGGCGGGGCGCTGGCCCAAGCGGCAAGTGAAGTTGGCCGGACGCGTCAGTCGCCGGCCGCGGCCGGCGCCGCCGCCGGGGCCGCGTCATGGTCGGGCAGCAGCGCTTCGGCGTTGCGCACGACCGGCACAAAGTAGCCGCCGATGCCCACCAGCGCCGACAGGACGCCGCAGCCGATCATCAGCAGCGCCATGCCAGCGCCCGGCCCGGTGCCCACCAGACCGCCAAACACGCCCGTCAGACTGCCGCCCTGCAGCATCGCCGGGCCAAGCACAAAGTCCGCGGTCACGCCGCCGAGCAGCGGCGTGAGCGGGGAGTTGAGCCAGGCAATCAGGCGCCGCGCCGCGAAGACACGGCCCTGCACGTCCGGCGGGACTTTGGCCTGGTAGATGGCCTGGTTGGAGCCGTTCATGATCGCGAAGGGCAGCACCCCCAGGAAGGTGAAGACCGCCCACATGGTCAGGTCGCGTCCCAGCCCGAGCAGGATCAGGCCGAACAGGCCGCTCCAGATCCAGCCCAGCAGCACGCCGTGCACGCGCCGCTTGAAGCCGCCCCAGGCGCTCATCAACACGCCGCCGGCCACGCCGCCGATGGCGCCGGCCGAGAGGACCACGCCCAGCGCCGTTTCGTTGTTGCCGGTGCGCGCCAGCAGCATCGGGGCCAGCAGCGTGCCGCCGACGCCGGCGAACAGGTTGCCGAAGAAGAACGTCATCTGCAGGCCGAGCAAGCTGGGCCGGCTGAAGATATAGCGGAAGCCGTAGATGGCGTCCTGGAGCAGGCTGCCCTGGGCGGCGCGGCGGCCCTCCTCGGTGCGCGGCGGCTGCGGGATGTGGACAACCAGCAGGGCGCCGATGGCCACCAGGAAGGTGGCCACGTCGATGGCCATGACGCCGGTCAGGCCGATCAGCGGCAGCAGCGCGCCGGCCAGCAGCGGCGCGATCACGCCGGGGCCCATCTCCACCAGCGACATCATGCCGTTGGCGCGGCCGTACTGTTCCTTGGACACCATCGTGCTGATGGCGGCCGAGTACGCCGGCCACTGGAAGCAGTTACCCAGGCCCGCGATCACGGCGCCCACGTACAGGTGCCAGATCTCGAGCAGGCCCAGCGCCTGCAGACTCAGGAAGGCCACGGTCACCAGCCCGGCCGCCAGGTCGCTGACCATCATCATCAGCTTGCGGTTGTAGCGGTCCACCATCGCGCCGGCGATGGGCGAGAGCACCAGGAAAGGCGTGATGAAGAAGACCTGCTGCAGGCCCAGGGCGGTGGCGCTGCCGGTCTTTTCGAAGATCCAGATCGTCAGCGCGAAATGGGTCATGTTGGTGGCCAGCACCGACACGATCTGGCCCAGCCAGACCAGGGTGAAGCCGGCCATCCCGGCGACGCCGCGCGGAGACTCGTTGGCTTGCATAGGGCAGGAACCTTTCTGAACGACCGGCCGGATCAGGCGGCCGCGGGGTTACGGTGTGGCCGGGGCGAGCGCCTCAGCCCGGTGATCCTCCAGGTGCCGGATATCGCGCAGCACGAAGGCCAGCGCGCCCAGCCCCAGGCAGCCCAGGCCGCCGACGACATACCAGACCTGCACGCCGACCGCGTCTGACACCGGCCCGGCGATCAGCAGGCCAACGGGTGAAAGCGCGGTGGCGACGCTGCCGATCAGGCTGAAGACGCGGCCCTGCATCTCCGGCGCGACCACGGCCTGCACGATGGCCAGCAAGGGGCCGTTGACCAGGACCGTCGTCAACGAGGCCGCGAACGCCAGGACCACCGCCAGCCAGAAGGCATTCCCGGGCACCAGCCCCAGCGCCCCAAAGGACAACCCCAGCAGGAGCAGGCCGAAGAGCGAGGTGTAGATGCGGCGCTTAAAGCCGCCCCACGCGCCCAAGGCGATCCCGCCCACCAACAGGCCGAGGCTGAAGGCCGAGTTGATCAGCGCCAACTCACCCTGCGCCCCGCCGAAGTGCTGAGTGACCAGGATGGGCAGGAGCGCGCCGGCCGGGTTGAGCAGGAAGTTCAGGGCCACAGACATGAGCGCCACCAGGAACAGACCGCGCCAGGCCACCAGGTAGCGGAAACCCGCCTGCAGCTCGCCCACGAAGGAGGGCCGCGGCCCGGCGGCTTGCGCCGGCGGCTGCGGCACGGCGATGAAGAAGAGCGGCGCGATGCCCAGCAGCGCCGTGGCCACATCGATCATCAGCACGCCTGGCAGCGGCAGCACGCCGAGCAGCAGGGCGCCGGCCGGCGGCGCCACGATGCCCATCACACCCTGCAGCATCTGGTTGAAGCCCTGCACGCGCTGCAGCTGCTCGGCCGGCACCATGAGGGACGTGGAGGCCTGCATGGCCGGATACTGGAACACGCCGGCCGCGGCCCGGATGAACATGGCCAGGTAGACGTGCCCGGGCTGGGCGACCCCGCTCCAGAACAGGTAGGCCAGCGCCAGGGTGGTGAGCGCCACCAGGCTGTCCGAGACCATCATGATCAGGCGCCGGTTGAAGCGGTCCACCACCACGCCCGCGAACGGCGCGATGACGACCCCCGGCAGCATGGCCATGAGGGTAGCCACAGCCAGCACCGTGGCCGAGCGGGTGGTATCCGTCAGCCACCAGACCAGCGCGAACTGGACCAGCGCGCTGCCGAAGAGCGAGACGGCCTGACCGGTCCAGAGCGCAAAAAACGGCCGTTGCCAGCGGGCGGAGGCCGGCTGGCTCATTCGACGAAAATCTCCACGTGCTCGCCGCTCTCTTCGTCGGTGACGTCGATGATCTTGCCGGTGGCGCCGGACTTGAGAGCCTCGGCCAGGGCCTCCATCTGCTCGGTCTCCAGGTTGGGCGCAAAGCGCGCGCCCATCTTGATGCCGACGTTGACCAGCCCCATCGGGATGTTGACGTTGACCTTGGCTTTGCCGGTGGCCAGATCGGTGACGCGCACCCGGAACCAGCGCGCCTCGCCGACGGCCGTGCCCAGCGTGATGCTGGGCGTCTTGCGGCTCTCGGACAACGCGGCCAGGAGCTTGGCGCCCTCCTCGGCGCTGATCTTGCCCTCCTCGATCATCTTCAATACGCGCATGCGCTCTTCGACAGTGGCCATAGGCTCTCCTAAGCCAAGGGGACGGCGCCGCGTCCGGCGCCCTCCGCCTCAGCCGATATAGACCTGCACATGCTCGCCGTTGCGGCCCTCTTCGACCTCAACGTAGAGCGGGTTTTGCGGCGTGGTGGTCTCCCCCAGCGCCAGGATTAACTCATCGACACCGGTCTTGCGTAAGTTCGGGATCCGGTCCCCGAACGTCCGCAGGAACCAGGCCGTCGGCCGGATGGGCAGCGGGAACGACAGCGCGATGCGGCGCGGCCGCTCACCGGAACCGGTGTCGACGCGGATGTGGATCCACTTGGCGCTGCGGCTGGCCGCCGCCAGCGCCATCACCAGCACGCCGGCCGAGAACGGGCAGAGCGCCAGCCCAAACCAGCCGGTGAGCCGGAACTGCGCGGCCGCCAGCGCCCAATACAGCAGGCCGCCGCCCAGCACCGTGACGGCCACGCCCAGCCAGAACGGGATCTGCCACCAGTTGCGCCAACGCGCCAGGTCGGCGGGCGGGGCGGGCTGCGCCTTGGCTGCGGGCTCCGGGCCGCCCGGCCACGCCGCGGCGGGTGTGTCCGGCAGGGCGCCCAGCCGGCGGATGCCCTCCTCGGCCGAGATCTGGCCAGTCTCGATCATCTCCAGGATGCGCAGACGTTCGACTTCGTGTGACATAGTGTCCCCAGGCCCGGCCGGCGGCTCGCGAAGGCGCACGGCCGGGCGGCGATGTCAGTACTCGGACAGCGTCCCCTTGCGGCGGGCCACGTCTTCCTCGCGCCGGTACAGCCAGTAGCCCAGGATCGGCATGACCAGCCCGAACACGGTCACGACGGCCAACTCCATTTCGATCGGCGCCAGCTCCGGGAAACCGGCCGGGAAGCCCATCAGCGTCGAGCGGAAGGCGTCCACGCCGTAGGCCAGCGGGATGGCGCGCGCCACCCACTGCATGAACTCCGGCAGCGCCGCGAACGGGAAGAACGGCGCGCAGACCACCATGAACGCGAACTGGAACAGGTTAGCCACCGTCTGGGCCGTCTCCTTCAGGCGCAGCGTCAGCGCCGCGAAGGCGAAGCCCACGCCGAACGTCCCGGACAGCGCCATGACCAGGACAAACAAGCCCAGCGCGAGGTTGTGGAGCGGCAGCGCCCCGAGCATGCCGCTCATGACGAACGCGGCCATCACGCACATCAGGCCCGTCCACACCAGCGTCACCACGATGCGCGAGACCAGGTTGGCGAATTTGGAGGCCGGGCTGAGGTAGAGCACCTCCAACGTGCCCTGCTTCTGGTCGCGGTGGACGTTGTAGCCGATGGTCCAGAGTGTGTCGCTCAGGAACATGAACAAGATGAAGCCGTAGACCACCAGGCCCGTGGTCTCGGTGCTGCCGCCGCCGCCCACACCTTCCGGCGAGAACATCAGCCCGGCCAGGGTCAGCACCACCACGATCAGGAAGACCTGCCCGAAGGAGGCCACGAACTCCACCGGGTAGCGCAGCATGATCATGATTTCTTTCTGCGCCATGGCCGCGAGCGTGCTCAGGAAAGCGGCCGGGCCGGTCAGCAAGCGTTGGGGAAGGGTCTGAGAGGTCATGAGGTGTTGTGCTGGCTAGAGACTGGCGCTTAGTCTTTAATCTCCGGTCTTTAGAACTGCCCGACGCCCTCGTTGCGCTGGATACCCTGCTCGGTGCGGCGGAAGACCCACCAGCCCAGCAGCGGCGCCAGGAACATGAACACCCACAGGACGGCCAGGTCCAGGTACCAGGCGCCGAAGAAATAGCCCACGCCCAGCAGGGCCGACCGCACGCCATTCGTCATCCAGGTGGGCGGGAACAGCCAGGCCACGAACTGCAGCAGCGGCGGCATGACGGCCACCGGGAAGAAGATGCCCATCAGGAAGCTGACCACCCACTGCATCAGGTTGAGCAGGGCGTTGGCCTCCTTGACGCGCAGGACCACGGCGCCGAACAGCATCGACATGCCGGCCAGCGGGATCAGCCCGGCGGCGATGAAGACCAGGGCCAGGGCCAGGTTGCCGTCCAGCGGGTTCAGGCCGAAGACCAGGCAGCCGACGACGTAGGCGATCAGCGCCGGCAGCAGGCTGCGCACGGTGCTGTACAGGACCACGCCGCCGAGCAGCGTGGCGCTGGAGGTCGGCGTCAGGTAGACGGCCTCGAGCGTGCCGGTCTCCTGTTCAAAGCGCAGCCAGTTGGCCACCAGGAAGAACGTGCTGGACACGAACTGGAACACGCACGAGCCGATGAGCAGATAGCCGACGAAATTGCCCGAGCCGGTGTTGGCGGCGAAATTGGCCTCGGCCGAGGCCCCGCCGGTGGCGCGGCCGAGCAGGATCGGCATAGCCGCGAACACGATCGGAATGACGATGTTGGTGAGCAGCTGGCCGGGGTAGCGGCTGATGTTGGTGAAGCGCAGCTGCGCCTCGGCTAAAGCCGCCGAAAGGTTCTGGCTGAGGGTGGGTCGGCCCGGGAGCGTGGTCGTCATGCGTAATTCCAGGTATCCGGAGTCGGCGGCCGCTCAGGCGGCGGCTTCCGCGGCCGCGCGCTCAACCCGATCGCGCGTTTTGACGATGAAGCGCTTGTAGGTCTCCGGTCCGCGCAGGCGCAGCCAGACCGGGCCGCGCTGGGCCTCGGCCGTCAACTCCACGGCGCAGACCGGGAAGTGGGTGCGCGAGAGATGGACGTACTCCACCACGCGCCCGGCCCAGTCCTGGCTCCACTCGAACTCCAGCGCGTAGCCGTCGGCCAGCTCTTCGGTCCGGCGCTGCTCGCGCCAGAACCCGGTCAACAGGTCGTGCATGCGAAAGACGTAGGCGTCGTCGTGGCCGGAGACCTGCCGCAGAAAAGGGAAGTCCTCCGGCGTCACGGCCAGGCGGGCCAGCGGCCGGACCGGCACGCGGCTCGTCCACTCCGGCGACAACAGGCCGTTGGCGTAGCGCTCCTGCTCAAAGGTGGCGCGCGGCAGCAGGTAAAGTGTGCCGGGGCCCCAGATGGGCTTGTCTAGCTGCTCGGCATTGAGCGAGAACTCGTACACCTTATACGCGTCCGGCTGCGGCGCGGTCGGGCTGAAGTCCACCTCTTGCCCGGCGACGTTCCAGGCCACGCCGTTGCGCATCGAGCCGCGATACGTCCGCTTGTTCAGCACGGCGAAGAAGAGCGGCCAGATCCCGTCGGCGGCGGCATAAATCCCCAGCACGTTGCCCTGCGGGTTGGCGTCCACGCCCTCGCGGCGCGGCACAAACTCGGCGATGTCCGGGTCGTTGGAGCCGTGCAGGACCACGGGCTTGCGCTCGGCCACATAACCCAGGAACTCGTACTTGGGATAGGGCAGCGTGTAAGCCAGCGGCCCGCCCGCCGCGGCCAGGGCCTGGGCGTACAGGGCTTCAAAGGCCTGGACGCGGGCGGCGTCGTAGACGATGACCGGGGCGGGCAGTTCAGCGCTCATGGTTACTTGACCCGCGTATCGTCGGCCAGGGTGCGGCCGGTGCGCGCGATGAAGACGTCTTCGAGCGTCGGCTCTTCCGGCGCGATCTTCTGGATGACGGCCTGGTGCGCCGTCAGCGTCTCGATCAGGCGCGGCAGGAGCGCGGCGTGGGTCTCCTGGGAGACCACCGTCAGCGTCGTGTGGCCGTTGAGCGTGGTGGCCACGTTGGACACACCCGGCAGCTGTTCGACGGCGTGGGTGGCCTTGGTGGAGATGACGCCCTCGACCTTCACCACCGCCTCGCGACGCAGCGAGGCCTTGAGCTCCGGCACCGTGCCCAGGGCCAGCACCTCGCCGTGGTCGACGATGGCCACGCGGTCACACAGCGTCTCGGCCTCGGCCATGATGTGCGTGGTGTAGATGACGGTCTTGCCCTGCTGGTTGAGGTCGCGCACCACGGCGCGCAGCTCGCGCGCCGACGGCACGTCCAGCGTGTTGGTGGGCTCGTCCAGGATCAGCAGCGGCGCGTCGTTGATCAGGGCCTTGGCAAAGGCCAGCTTCATGCGCTGGCCGGACGAGTAGCTCTCCACGGCCCGGTCGGCGATCTCGCCCAGGCCGAGCTGCTCAATCAGCTCATCGGCGCGGCGGCGGCGGGCGGCCGGGTCCAGGTGGTAAAGCGCGCCAAAGAAGACCAGGTTCTCGCGCGCGGTGAGCTTCCAGTACAGGCCGCGCTCGCCCATCAGCATGCAGCCGGTGGTGGCGCGGATGGCGTTGTCGGCCTGGGTGAGTTCGTGGCCGTTGATCCAGGCCCGCCCGCCGGTGGGCAGCAGCAGCGTGGTCAGGCACTTGATCAGCGTCGTCTTGCCGGCGCCGTTGGGGCCGAGCAGGCCGAACAGCTCGCCGGGCCTGATCTCCAGCGAGACGCCGCGCAAAGCCGGGACGGCCTTCTCGGTGGATTTAAACAGCCCTTGGCGCTGGCGGGTGAGGTAGGTTTTGGTCAGGGCTTCGACAGTGACTTGACCGAGCATAACACTCCTCGCAGTCTGAACCAGCGGCACCGTGGGGACGCGGCCCTACCGCAGGCCGCGCCGTAACCAGCGCAGTGTGCGCGTCACCGTGAAGCCGAGCGCCGCCAGGGTTTCGGCGGCGACGACGTCGTGGGTGGGATGTTCCAGGCGCACGTGGCCCAGACGCGCGCCCAGCCGGCGCAGGCCGCGCACCAGCAGCGGCCGCTCCACCTGGCCGTGAAAGGCCGGGTGCGCCAGCAGGATCAGCCGGTCACCGTCCGGCTGCCCGGTGGCGATCGACAAGGCCCCGGCGATCCGGTCGCCCGGCGCAACCGCCACCCAGTGTTCCTCGCCCTGGCCGTTCAGGAACTGCTCCAGCCGGCGCCGCAGCGCCGGGCGGAAATCCA